>Ga0207705_10002765_pt1 | contig 13417 bp, 8 predicted proteins | sample KBSC13metaG_FD_184314 | JGI IMG/M metagenome (GOLD analysis project Ga0207705, IMG submission 184314) | Corn rhizosphere microbial communities from Kellogg Biological Station, Michigan, USA - KBS C1-3 metaG (SPAdes) (version 2) | ecosystem: Host-associated > Plants > Roots > Rhizosphere > Soil ...
GCACCGCCAACAACGAGCAGACGGCAACGATGTGGGCGCAGACATATTTATTTCTTGCAAGTCAACTGAAATGATCTACTGACACAATCCATAACCGCTGTCAACGGTAACCGTTGGTTTCAAATTGACCGCTACTGAACAATGCATTAGGGAACTAGCAGGGTTGCTAGGACGCCAAATGAATGTTGCATGGAATACTTGTCTCACACACATCTTTTCCATGAGAGGAGCGGCGATGGCTAATGATTTCGTTACCGAAGCAAGCCTGCGGGAACCCTCGGCAGGCACCGTGAAACCGACCGCGTCTTTGACGCCCTCCATCGGCGATCTGAAGAAGTATCGGATCAGCAAGCGAGAGAGCCAGGAAAAGTTCTGGGGTCGTTTCGGCGTGACCCAGTCCAGCGGCAGCCGCTTCGAAACGGGTCTGGCCATTCCGGCCCCGGTGGCTCTGCTGTTGAAACTCTATGTCAACGGCAAACTCAACGATGGTGATCTTCTGGGGTAATCAACCCCAGCGAGATCGCCCGCACGACCGCCTGTTGCCGGGTGTTGACGTTGAACTTCTGACGGATATTTCCCATATGAAAGTTCACCGTCGCCTCGGAACAGCCGGTGATTTTTGAAATCTCCCACGACGACTTGCCCACCATGACCCAGTTGAGCACTTCCAGCTCGCGCGGGGTCAGGCGCGGCGCCGCCTCTTGCGTCGGCGGCGGGCAGAAGCGCACGCCCGACGCGAACGCATAATCCCGCACCAGGGCCAGGTCCGGCAACAAATACGTCACGTCGCGCAGGAACGCGCCGTCCGGCGCCGTGTCCGCAGCAAACGACAGCAGGCCGAATTCCCCGTTCGGACCGTGGATCGGAAACGTCACGCCTGCGCGGATGCCGTACGAGCACGCCTCTTCATACATCGAACGCTGGGCCGGGCTGCGGAAGATGTCCGGCTGCCAGATCAGCGGCAAGGTGCTGGACATGCAATGGCCCACGACCGGATCCACATACGCGAACCGCTCCGCGTCATAGCGCTCGCGCCATTTGGTCGGGTAATTACTCTGGATAAAAGCATTCTCCAGGCGCGCATGACGCGAACCCGCCATCCCGAACAGGACCTTGTCGAATCCATAATTGCGCCCGAGGGCGAACAGCGCTTCGCCCCAACTGGACGCGGTGTCGGAATGTAACAACTCGTCAAGATTGACGGCCTTCATGTTTACCTCGCGCTGTTGATGTAACGACACTCGATATGCTAGTTGAGTTGTAACCAAAAAGCACGAAAAATTAGCCTTTTGTTCATTATGGCAGAGCTATAACTTTTGCTCAGTTGTCGTTCCGATACACCTACCCAGAATACCACCTCATGCAATCGTGCGCCGCTGGGTACAAAATTCGATTATTCTCGCGCGAATTGTCCAACGAAAATTTCAAAAATGCAAGTTTTTATCGGTTTGGCAACAATATTGCCGCGATACCACAACCATCTTGACTTGAGCGGACACAAGAGTATCTTTGCGTCTTCCAGACATTTAACAATGCGCGTCCGTTCAAAATCTTGCCCGCATTCCCCGCAATTCCCGGCGCCCGCCGGTGCCCGCCCGTCCGCTCTCTCCTACCTCGAGGATTTCTAGTCAATGAATAACATGACCGACATGGCTGAACAGCTCGACGTCAAGCTGTTGCTGTCCACGCTGATGGCGCTGAAAAAAGGCGACTTCTCCGTGCGCATGCCGTCCGACTGGACCGGCGTGTCCGGCAAGATCGCCGATACCCTGAACGACATCATCGAGACCAAGGAAAAGATGGTCGAGGCGGTCACCGAAGTGTCGCGCGTCGTCGGCCGCGAAGGCCATCTGACGCAGCGCGCGTCCGTGCCGGGCGCCGCGGGCGGCTGGTCCACGATCATCAGCTCCGTCAATACGCTGATCGACGACCTGGTGCGCCCGACCACCGAGATGGCCCGCGTCATCGGCGCCGTGGCGAAAGGCGACCTGTCGCAGACGATGGCGCTGGAAGTGGACGGCCACCCGCTGAAGGGCCAGTACCTGCGTGCGGCGACCACCGCGAACACGATGGTGGAACAGCTGTCGTCATTCTCGTCCGAGGTGACGCGCGTGGCGCGGGAAGTCGGTACCGAGGGCAAGCTGGGCGGCCAGGCCTACGTGCCGGGCGTTGCCGGTACGTGGAAAGACTTGACGGACTCCGTGAACTCGATGGCGGGTAACCTCACGTCGCAGGTGCGTAACATCGCGGAGGTGACCACCGCCGTGGCGAACGGCGACTTGTCGAAGAAGATCACGGTGGACGTGCGCGGCGAGATACTGCAGCTGAAGGACACCATCAACGTGATGGTGGACCAGCTGCGTTCCTTCGCGTCCGAGGTGACCCGCGTGGCGCGGGAGGTCGGTACGGAAGGTAAGCTCGGCGGCCAGGCGTACGTGCCGGGCGTTGCCGGTACCTGGAAGGACTTGACCGACAACGTGAACTTCATGGCGTCGAACCTCACGGGCCAGGTGCGTAACATCGCGGCGGTGACGACCGCCGTGGCGAACGGTGACCTCTCGAAAAAAATTACCGTGGACGTGAAGGGCGAGATTCTCGAGCTTAAAAACACCATCAACGTGATGGTGGACCAGCTGTCGTCGTTCGCATCCGAGGTGACCCGCGTCGCAAGGGAGGTCGGTACGGAAGGTAAACTCGGCGGCCAGGCGGTCGTGAAAGGTGTCGCGGGCACGTGGAAGGACTTGACCGACTCCGTGAACTCGATGGCGGGTAACCTCACGGGCCAGGTGCGTAACATCGCGGACGTGACGACCGCCGTGGCGAACGGCGACCTGTCGAAGAAGATCACGGTGGACGTGAAGGGCGAGATTCTCGAACTTAAAAACACCATCAACGTGATGGTGGACCAGCTGAACTCCTTCGCGTCCGAGGTGACCCGCGTCGCAAGGGAGGTCGGTACCGAGGGCAAGCTGGGCGGCCAGGCGAACGTGCCGGGCGTCGCGGGTACGTGGAAAGACCTCACGGACGGCGTGAACTCGATGGCGGGTAACCTGACGGCGCAGGTGCGTAACATCGCGGAGGTGACCACCGCCGTGGCGAACGGCGACCTGTCGAAGAAGATCACGGTGGACGTGAAGGGCGAGATCCTCGAACTGAAGAACACCATCAACGTGATGGTGGACCAGCTGTCCTCGTTCGCATCCGAGGTGACCCGCGTGGCGCGTGAGGTGGGCACCGAGGGCAAGCTGGGCGGCCAGGCATACGTGCCTGGGGTCGGCGGTACCTGGAAGGACCTGACCGACAACGTGAACTTCATGGCGTCGAACCTCACGGGCCAGGTGCGTAACATCGCGGCGGTGACCACCGCCGTGGCGCGCGGCGACCTCTCGAAGAAGATTACCGTGGACGTGAAGGGCGAGATTCTCGAACTGAAGGACACCATCAACGTGATGGTGGACCAGCTGTCGTCGTTCGCCTCCGAAGTGACCCGCGTGGCGCGCGAGGTGGGTACCGAGGGTAAGCTCGGTGGCCAGGCAAACGTGTCCGGTGTCGCGGGTACGTGGAAGGACTTGACGGAAAACGTCAACCAGCTGGCGGCAAACCTCACAAACCAGATGCGCGCGATCGGTGAGGTCGCGACGGCGGTGACGCGCGGCGACCTCTCGCGCTCCATCCAGGTGGAAGCGCGCGGCGAGGTGTCGTACCTGAAGGACAACATCAACGAGATGATCCGCAACCTGAAGGAGACGACGCAGAAGAACGCGCAGCAGGACTGGCTGAAGACCAACCTCGCGCGCTTCACCCGCCTGCTGCAGGGCCAGCGCGACCTGCAGGCCGTGACGAAGCTGATCCTGTCCGAACTGGCACCGCTCGTCTCGGCGCACCACGGCGTGTTCTACATGATGGATTCGCAGGAGTCGGATGCGCGCCTGCGCATGATCGCCTCGTACGGCTACCGCTCCAGCCGCAAGTTGCCGACGTCGTTCCTGCCGGGCGAAGGCCTGGTGGGCCAGTGCGCGCTGGAGAAGACCCGCATCTGGCTGACCGACGTCCCGCGCGACTACATCGTCGTGTCCTCGGGCCTCGGTTCCGCGCCGCCGACTAACATCGTCGTGCTGCCTATCCTGTTCGAACAACAGGTCAAGGCCGTCATCGAGATCGCGTCGCTGGACCGCTTCACGGAAACCCACCTGTCGTTCCTCGACCAGCTGATGGAATCGATCGGCGTGGTTCTGAACACGATCGAGGCAAACAGCCGGACGGAATCGCTGCTGACCCAGTCGCAGTCGCTGGCGCAGGAACTGCAGCAGACCAACCAGGAGCTGGCGGAAAAGGCGCGCCTGCTGTCCGAGCAGAACATCGAGGTGGAACGCAAGAACCGCGAGGTGGAACAGGCCAAGCTGGCACTGGAAGAAAAGGCCACGCAGCTGGCGCTGTCGTCGAAGTACAAGTCCGAGTTCCTGGCCAACATGTCGCACGAATTGCGGACTCCTTTGAACTCCCTGTTGATCCTCGCGCAGCAGCTGTCCGACAACCCGGAAGGCAACCTGTCGTCGAAACAGGTGGAATTCGCGAAGACGATCCACGGCTCCGGCTCCGACCTGCTGACCCTGATTAACGACATTCTCGACCTGTCGAAGATCGAGTCCGGTACCGTCACGCTGGACGTCTCGGAATACCGCTTCTCGAACCTGCGCAACTACGTGGACCGCACGTTCCGCCACATGGCCGAGGCGAAGCACCTGGGCTTCTCGGTGGAACTGGCGGACAACCTGCCGACCGCCGTCATGACCGACACGACGCGCCTGCAGCAGGTCTTGAAGAACCTGCTGTCGAACGCGTTCAAGTTCACCAGCCACGGCAACGTGTCGCTGGCGATCAGCCTCGTGACGAGCGGCTGGACCGCGGACCACCCGCACCTGCTGCATGCGGACGCCGTGCTGGCGTTCTCCGTGCGCGACACGGGCGTGGGCATCCCGGCCGACAAGCTGCAGCTGATCTTCGAAGCATTCCAGCAGGCCGACGGCTCCACCGCCCGCAAATACGGCGGCACGGGCCTGGGCCTGTCGATCTCGCGCGAGCTGGCCCGCCTGCTCGGCGGCGAGATCCGTGTGGAGTCCACCGTCAACATCGGTTCCACGTTCACCCTGTACCTGCCGTACAACCGCGCCGGCTTCATCAACTATGAACAGACGCGCCAGCCGCAGCCGGCGCGCCTGGCGCCGCCGCAGCAGCAGCCGTCCGCCCTCCCGGCACCGGCCGTGCTGCTCGAAGCCGAGGCCGAACCGGACACCGTCAGCCCCGTCTCCACGCTGACCTTGTCCGAGGCTTCCGGCAGCGTCGTCGAATACGCGACCATGCTGGACGACCGCGGCCTGATCGTGCCGGGCGACCCGTCCGTGCTGATCGTCGAGGACGACGACCGCTTTGCCAAGGCCGTGCTCGACTTCGCGCGCGAAAAGAACTTCAAGGGCATCGTCACGCACCGCGGCGATTCCGCGCTGTCGCTGGCACGCGACTACCTGCCGTCCGCGATCCTGCTCGACATCGACCTGCCCGACATCGACGGCTTCACGGTCCTCGACCGCCTGAAGCGCGATCCGAACACGCGCCACATCCCGGTGCACGTGATGTCGTCGCTGCGCGAGCGCGAGCGCGCGCTGCGCCAGGGCGCGATCTCGTACATCAACAAGCCCGTGAGCCGCGAGATGCTGCAGGAGGAATTCAAGCGCATCCAGAAATTCCTGATGGGCGGCAAGCGTAGCCTGCTCGTCGTCGAGGACGACATGGCGCAGCGCGAGGCGATCGTCTCGCTGATCGGCGATTCGGACGTGCGCATCGTGACGGCGGAAGACGGCAAGGCCGCGCTGGAGGCGCTGGCGCAGCAGCACTTCGACTGCATAGTGCTCGACCTCACCCTGCCCGACATCTCCGGCTTCGACCTGCTCGACCAGATCGGCAAGCAGCCGCGCCTGCGCGACCTGCCGATCGTGATCTACACGGCGCAGGAACTGTCGCGCAAGGAGGTCACGAAGCTGAAGCGCTATGCCAAGACCATCGTCGTCAAGGACGCACGCTCGCCCGAGCGCCTGCTCGACGAGACGGCGCTGTTCCTGCACCGCTCGCAAGCCAGCCTGCCGGAAACGCAGCGCCGCATGCTGGAAGAGATCCACGCGGCGGACGGCGGCCTCGCGGGCCGCAAGGTGCTGATCGTCGACGATGACCTGCGCAACATCTTCGCGCTGTCGTCGCTGCTGGAGCGCCAGCAGATGCAGGTGCTGTTCGCCGAGAACGGCCGCGACGGCATCGAGGTGCTGGAAAAGGATCCGACCATCGAGATCGTCCTGATGGACATCATGATGCCGGAGATGGACGGCTACGACACGATGCGCGCCATCCGCCGCATCCCGAAATTCAAGTCGCTGCCGATCATCACCCTGACCGCGAAGGCGATGAAGGGTGACCGCGACAAGTGCATCGCCGCGGGCGCCTCGGACTACATCACCAAGCCGGTCGACGTGGCCCAGCTGCTGTCGATGATGCGGGTGTGGTTGCACTGATGGCCGCGGTTCCCATGACGGCATGGACCGGCATGGCGGCCGGGCTGGCGGTCGAGGAGCTGGAAACGGAGCTGTTGCTGGAAGCCCTGTTCCAGCGCTTCGGCCACGACTTCCGGTCGTACGACCGCGCGGCCGTGCGCCACCGGCTGGCGGGCGCGATGCGCGCGCGCGGCGCGGCCACGCTGTCCGGCCTGCAGGAGCAGGTGCTGCACGACCAGGCCGCGGCGTCCGCGCTGCTGCGCATGCTGGCGCCGCAGCCCGCCGGCCTGTTCGACAATCCTGGCCACGTGCAGCGCCTGCGCACCGTGCTGGCGCCGTCGTTGCGCGCGTGGCCCGTGCCGCGGGTCTGGGTGGCGGAATGCGCCGGGGTCGGCGAGGCGTGGACGCTCGCCATCGTGCTCGCGGAAGAAGGCGTGCTGGGCAAGCTGGACATCCATGCGACGCTCGCCAACGAGGAACTGGTGGCACAGAACCAGGACGCGTGGCTGCCCATCGCCGACCTGGACGCGGCCCGGGTGCGTCATGCGGCCGGCGGCGGCACCACGCCGCTGGCGGCGTACTTCGAGGTGCGCGACGGGCACGCGCGCCTGCTGCCGGACCTGCGCCGGCGCATCACGTGGTCGCAGTACAGCCTCGTGACGGATGCGTCGTTCAACGAGTTCCAGGCAATCCTGTGCTGCGGCACGCTGTCCGACTTCGGCCCCGTGCTGCGCCAGCGCGTGCTGCGCCTGTTCCACGACAGCCTGGCGCGTTTCGGCGTGCTGTGCCTGGACCGGCCGATGGCCGTGTCGGACGCGTACGCGAGCGACTACCAGGCCATCGCTGGCGACCGGCCATGGTACAAGAGAGTCGCCTGATTACATGGCCTGGGCGCTCGGCCGCTGCGCGATGCGGTCGCGCCAGCGCTGCAGGTTCACATAGCCTTCCTCGCCCGGCCGGAACTTCATCAGGCCGCGCGCGAATTCCAGTGCGCAGAACGCCGTGATGTCGGCGATGGTGAAACGCTCGCCGGCCACGAAGTCGCGGTCGGCCAGCACGCCGTCGAGCCAGTGCGCCGTCTCGCGCACCTTGGCGCCCTGCGCGGCGCCGAAGTCGGGGAACTGCGGCTGTTCCAGCGCGGCCAGGCCCGGATGCGTATGGCGGATGACATTGGCGATGCGCAGGAACAGCTGCAGCTCGCAGCGCCGGTCCATCATCTCGATGAACGCGCGCTCCTCGAAGCCCTCGCCCATCAGGTTCGGGTTCGGATACAGGCCTTCCAGGTAGGTGCAGATGGCGCGCGCCTCGGCCAGGGTGCGGCCGTCGGCCAGTTCCAGCACGGGCACCTGGGCCATCGGGTTCAGCGCCGTGAACGCCTCGTCGCGGTGCTCGGCCTTGCCCAGGTCGACCTGCACCAGCCGGATGTCGACGATGCCCTTCTCGGCCATGAACATCAGCACGCGGCGCGGGCTCGGCGCGCGACTGCTCGTGTACAGTTTCATCGATCGTCCCCCTGTTATCGTGCGTGGACGATCATACCTTACCTGTCTGCCTGTTCATTTGACAGCCGTTCTTCCAAACTTACACAAAGCTAACCATAGTTAACTTTGCCGTTGGATTCCTGCTTCGCCGGGACCGGTTTCACCTTGCGCTCGCACGCAGGGCCAGGGCCGTCCCCTCCACAGGCAGAGGCGATCGAACTGACCGCCATGTTTCTCAGATTGGTTGCGGCGTTGACGTCACGGTCGTGGCACGCCCCGCAACCCGGGCATGTCCAGTGACGCACGTCGAGACCGAGCCCGTCCAGTCGATATCCGCAGCCCGAACACAGTTTGCTGCTTGGGAACCAGCGATCGACCAGCACGACCCGACCGCCACGCCACGCCGCCTTGTACTCGAGCTGGCGGCGCAGCTCATGAAAGCCCATGTCGGCGATGGCACGCGCCAGACGCCGGTTGCGCAGCATGCCCTTGATGTTGAGGTCTTCGATACCGATCGTGTGAAAGCGGCGCGTGAGGCTTGTGCTCAGCTGGTGCAGGCTGTCGCGGCGGATGTTGGCGATGCGTGCGTGCAGCTTCGCCAGTCTCGCCTTCGCCCTGGCGCGGTTGCGCGACCCTTTGACTTTACGGGACAGGGCACGCGACAGTCGCCGCAGGCGCGTCAGCAAGGCCCGCAGCGCCTTCGGACCTTCGAACGATTCGCCGGTCGACAAGGTGGCCAGCGCCTTGACGCCCAGGTCCACCCCGACCGTGCCTTGGTTCTCGGCTGGCGGCGCGGGTGGATCGGAGGTCTCGACGGTGATGCTGGCATACCAGTGGCTGGCGACACGCGCGACCGAGGCGGAGACGATCCGACCCGTAAAGCGCAACGTCTCCCGCATGCGGACCCACCCCAGCTTCGGGATGCGGATACTCCGCCCCTCGACCCTGAACTGATCATTGGTCAAGGCAAAGCGGTCGTCCTGTCCTTTCCTGCGAAACCTCGGATAACGGGCGCGGCCGGCGAAGAAATTCTCGAAAGCCCGCCCGAGCTGCATGATGGCCATCTGCGGCGCGTTCTTGGTGACCGCCAGCATCCATGGAAACTGCTCGCGCTTGATGCTGTTGAGCAGGCGCCGCAACGCCGCTTCGGACGGCCTAGGTAACGTCGGGTCGTTTTTGCAGGCATCGTACTGTTGCTGCCACGCCTTCAGCGCCCAGTTATAGGCGAAGCGGGCCGTGCCGGCCGCGCGAGCAAAGTAGGTCGCCTGCACGTTGTTCGGGTCTAACCTGATGCGGTGCGCTACGAGCATTGTGCATTCTTTACACTGGTATTGGTCGAGACACCGGGAGTATTGACGGCCATGCTGATCAGAACGAACTTGCTTATTTTTCATAAGACCGCACAAAATGGGCCAAGTTCCGCACCAACTGTTATTACCCGCGCGCGGCTGCCCCTTTCGACGCGCGGGTCCGACGTACATACTCGACAGGATGTCCATGCACCGCACTCTGCTCTCCGCCGCCGTCGCGCTGACCCTCGCGACCGCGCCGCTCGTGCACGCCAGCGCCGCGCCTACCCGCGCCCGCGCGGGCGCGCCAGCCAGCGTTGATACCACCACCCAACTGCCGCGCGGCGTCGTTCCGACGCATTACCAGGTCTCGCTGACGCCGGACGCGGCCGCCGCATCGTTCAGCGCGCGCGCCGTCGTCACGATCAACATCGGCAAGGCGACGAACTCGATCACCTTGAACGCGGCCGACCTCAGGTTTTCCAGAGTGACGCTGGCCCCGGCCGCCGGCGGCGCCGGACAGGAGGCCACGGTCGCCGTCGACGCGGATGCGCAGACGGCCACGTTCACGTTTACCCAACCCGTCGCGCCGGGCATGTATTACTTGGCGATGGATTACACGGGCGTGATCGGCACGCAGGCCGTCGGCCTGTTCTCGCTGGACTATCCCGGCGCGGGCGGCAAGCAGGAGCGTGCGCTGTACACGCAGTTCGAGAATTCGGACGCGCGCCGCATGATCCCCTCGTGGGACGAGCCCGCGTACAAGGCCAGCTTTGCGCTGGACGTCGTCGTTCCGGCCGGCCAGATGGCCGTCAGCAACATGCCTACGACGAACACGGCGCCACTGCCGGACGGCCGCAAGCGCGTGACGTTCGCGACGACGCCGAAGATGTCGACCTATCTGCTGTTCTTCGCGCTCGGCGACTTCGAGCGGGCGAGCGCGAAGGTGGACGGCATCGAGGTCGGCGTCGTCACCCGCCGCGGCGCGCTGGCGCAGGCGCAATTCGCGCTCGCGTCGCAACAGGCCATCCTGCGCGAATACAACGATTACTTCGGCGTGCGGTACCCGCTGCCCAAGCTGGACAACGTGGCCGGCGCCGGCCGCAGCCAGTTCTTCAGCGCGATGGAAAACTGGGGCGCGATCTTCACGTTCGAATACGCGCTGCTGCTCGACCCGGCCATCTCCACGCAGCACGACCGCCAGGAAATCTTCGTCACGGCCGCGCACGAGATGGCGCACCAGTGGTTCGGCGACCTCGTCACGATGCGCTGGTGGGACGACCTGTGGCTGAACGAAGGCTTCGCGTCATGGATGGAAAGCCGCATGACGGCGCGCCTGCATCCGGAGTGGAATGCCCAGCTGGGCGCCGTCGCCACGCGCGAATCCGCGATGCGCCGCGATTCCGTCGCCGGCACGCACCCCGTCGTGCAGCACGTGGAGACGGTCGAGCAGGCCAGCCAGGCGTTCGACGAGATCACGTATTCGAAAGGCGAATCCGTCATCCGCATGCTGGAAGCCTATGTCGGCGCGGACGCCTGGCGCACCGGCGTGCGCGCGTACATGAAGGCGCATGCGTACGGCAACACGGTGTCGGACGACTTGTGGAAGCAGATCGAGAAGGCGGCCGGCAAGCCCGTCACGGCGATTGCCCACGATTTCACGTTGCAACCGGGCGTACCGCTGATCCGGGTCGGCGAGCCCGTGTGCCGCGACGGCACCACCACCGTGATGCTGACGCAGGACGAATTCGCGCGCGACCAGCCGGGCAAGGCCCCGCTCGGCTGGCGCGTGCCCGTCATCGCGCAGATCGCCGGCAATGCGAAACAGGCGACGACGCTCGTGGCCGGCGGCAAGGGCACGCTCACCTTGCCGGGCTGCGGCGCCGTCGTCGTCAACGCGGGCCAGAGCGGCTATTACCGCACGCTGTACGCGCCGGCCGACTTCGCCCGGCTCGCGCAAGGCTTCGCGGCGCTGGCCCCGATCGACCAGATCGGCCTGCTCGCGGACAGCGGCGCGCTGGGCCTGGCCGGGCTGCAGCCGGCATCGAGCATGCTGGACCTCGTGAAGGCGACGCCGGCCGGCGCCGATCCGGCCGTGTGGACCCGTATCGCGGGCATGCTGGACGGCCTGCACGCGCGCTACCGCGAACAGGCGCGCGGCGGCGACGACGCGCGCCTGCGCCGCTTCGACGCCTACGCCATCGGCCGGCTGGTGCCGCTGATGGCGCAGGTGGGCTGGAACGCGCGGCCGGGCGAACCGACCTCGGTCGCCAGCCTGCGCGAACAACTGGTCGTCGTGCTGAGCGACCTGGGCGACGCGAACCTCATCGCCGAGGCGCGCCGCCGCTACACGGCGCTGGCGACCGACCCGAACGCCGTGCCGGGCCCGCTGCGCAAGACCGTGATGGGCGTCGTCGCCCAGCATGCCGATGGCGCCACATGGGACCAGTTGCGCACGGCGGCGCGCAACGAGACGAATCCGCTCGTGCGCGACCAGCGCTACGCCTTGCTGGCCTCGACGGAAGACCGCGCGCTCGCCCAGCGCGCCCTGCAGCTCGCCCTCACGGACGAGCCGGGCCTGACGATCAGCGCCGAAATGATCTCGGAAGTGGCCGCGCGCTACCCGGACATGGCATTCGACTTCGCCATCGCGAACCTCGCGAAAATCAACGAGCGCGTGGATGCGAGCTCGCGCAGCCGCTACCTGGCGCGCCTGGCGATGGGGTCGTCGGACCCGGCCATGGTCGGCAAGCTGGGCGCGTACGCGCAAGCGAACCTGGCGCCGACCTCGCGCGGCGACGTCGAGGCGGCCGTCGCGGCCATCAAGGACCGTATCCAGGTGAATGCGGCGCGGTTGCCGGAGATTGATGGGTGGCTGGCGGGGAACGGTCGCCAGGTGGCCGGGAGCGTGAGTGCGGGTCAGGGCCACGGGGGCTCGGCGTTGCAGTGAGCGGCACGTCGTGGGCGCGCATGCCGCAACTGGATGTCCCGTGGTAGCGACAGAACGCTGCCGTACGGACGGGACACCGGTTTCCACCGCCATGTATCCAACTCCAGCTGCAAACTCGTCCCGCCACCCTGCCCGGCCAGATACTTTACGACGACTTTCATCATCTCCAGGGATTCTTTGTCCTTTAATGGCATGGCAAGGGTTTTGAAAGGCATTCTGGCGGGACCGGTCGTCAGAAGTGTTCACTTTCCCAGATATTTCAAAGCAGGGCATCCCTTCATCCGAAGGTAAAGTCTGCCCCTTTCTCTTCTCCGCTTCATATATTCAGCAGCAGGCATCTCGGCGGAGGCCTGTCGAGGCGGCTTCAATAAGTCCACGTCCACCATGCTCATTTGACCAATAAATGGAGTTTATGGCTGGACAAAAATGTCCGCTTATTAAGCATTTTTTATAATTGCCGGGCATTTCGGGTCGTGGTAATGCAATTCGTTATGCGCGCGATGAACTTTCATTAAATTTGCATTTGTGAAATTTCGAGATAATTTCGCTTTTTTTTGTGAATATAATCCCGACTCCAACAGTGCGGGAGCGCTTTCTTCGCTGTCGGCCTGCGTCCGGTCCATTGGGGATCGCCAGCAGAAATTGGTTGCCGCTGGCGGAAAACGCCATCGGTCCTTTCTAATTTTATTGAGGGATTTTCCACATGAATTTTCTGTCGAACAGCTATAAAAAATATTTTGCCGCCATGGCCACGGCATTTGCCGCGATTGCAATCCCGGCCCAGGCCACGGACTGCACCACTGTTTGCCAAAACGCCGCATCCCAAGCCGGACAGGCCGCGGCAAACCAGGCCGCAGCGAATGCAGTGAATTGGTGCTACGCTCATGCGGGCCAGTATCCTTCGCCCTTTTACATGAGCAACTGCATGAATAGCTTTAATGCGCAGATCGTCGCAGCAGGCGATGCCGCGTATCAGCAGACGTTGTCCTCGTGCATGGGTTCCTGCCACTGATCCATCGGCGTTTCACCACGGTGGCGCCGGTTCGAACCGGATATTCGCAGAAATGCGGCGCCATCGTGGCAGAACAGGGTCGAATCGGGCGCGCTTGATTTTTTAATGGGAAATCCACGCCCATCGCGCGTTCTCGTAAGGCCTTT
>Ga0207705_10002768_pt1 | contig 13402 bp, 17 predicted proteins | sample KBSC13metaG_FD_184314 | JGI IMG/M metagenome (GOLD analysis project Ga0207705, IMG submission 184314) | Corn rhizosphere microbial communities from Kellogg Biological Station, Michigan, USA - KBS C1-3 metaG (SPAdes) (version 2) | ecosystem: Host-associated > Plants > Roots > Rhizosphere > Soil ...
CGGGCTTCTGGCAGTCGGACTGCGCGCGCCGGGAACATGCGCGAATCCAGTGATCGCAGCCCGGAACCCTGCAACGCATCTGGAGGCCAGGGTCGGAATCGAATCATGGCCTCCACACGTCCCGCGCGCTCAATGATTTCGGGCACTTACCGTGCCGGCGGGTGCGGACACTGTAGCAAACGCTGTAGCAAACGGCAGCGGTTGCTTTTTGATATGCTCCCCAGCGCACCACCAGATGGGTGCAGCCTGAAACGGAGGTACGCTTGTGCAAACGTTTTTGTCTGCCCCTGCCGCTTTGCTGACCCGGCTGGCACCGGGCAGTTGCTGATCTAAGGGGTGCAAGGGATCGAAGCGTGACATTCGGGCACCTGACCGCGGACAGACCCGATATGTTCGATGCCAGTCGAGCAAGAGCCGAAAGCGCGTGCCGAAAGGCAACCGCCCCGCAAGGGGTGTAGAGGTAAAATAGGCAAAGTTGCGCGCCGAGCAGGTCAGCAGCCGAGAACGTGTCCGGCCCTACTATCCGTGATGGAAAGCAGACAAGCTGGGTAACACTTGGACTTAGTGGAGCTTGGTACGATCCCGCTTTACCGTGACGCTAAGAAACGCAAACTATTGGGGGAATCATGATCGACAAATCAAAACCGACGCCGCCGCCGGTAAGAAGCCCAGCGCCCACGCCCACGCCAAGGCCGACGCCTACTCCAGTCCGCAAAGAAGCCCCGCGACACGAACACGCAAACGATTCGTTTCCAACTGTGCGGGATTCGTTACCGCCCCCGCCACCTCGGCGAAAATAGGCGCGACCGCTCTTTGTGGACGACATCCTGAAGCAGCGGGACGACACTCTATGGGGGGTGCAGCGGTCGGTCCGCTATCACGTTCGCCGCCAAGCATTCTTTGACCGCTGGCGGCGGATCACCTCCGCTACAGGTGTCATCTTTGGGTCAGCCGCTGCCGCCGATCTACTCAGCGATGGTGGGCACATGCTGGCGGTCGCAGCGGCGTTTGTCGTCGCGGTTTTCACTGCCTTTGACCTTGTTGTTGGGACCGCAGAAATGGCGCGCAGACACGACGACCTGCGCCGGAGATTCATAAGGCTGGAAGCCAAGATAAGGACCGACGAACACCCCGATCACAAGAACGTCCTTGCTTGGGACGCGGCTCGCTTGGAAATTGAAATTGACGAGCCACCTACGTACATCGCTCTAGACCTACTTTGTGCAAACGAACTAGCTATCGCGACTGAAAGGGATGGGCTTGTCGATCTTACGTGGTGGCAGCACGTTACGGCCCATTGGATTCGATGGGAGAACCTAACGGAGAAGTTGGCGCAACTGGCCAGATGATTGCTCCGCCGTTTCGCTGCAAAAATCCGAAGCGGGGTCGATGATCGGGCCGCGCCAAGTTCCCCCCATGCCGGCCTGCCCGGCCGCCATCCTGCCCGCCGGGGGACTCTCCCCAAGCAGTGCGCTACCCTCTCGCTGCCGCTGCAATTCTGCGGCGACACACGGGGGAATCATCATGGGGTACACACTGAAACTTGTTGGGTTCGGCCTGACGGCTTTCGTGGCTGTCACCTTGGGCACCGCTGCGGGGAATCAATGGACGGCCCACCTTGCCCACGAGAATTACATCAAGGCGCAAGCCATGGATGTTTCTGTTCCTGCACCCACCGCGAAGGAGCTTCGGCAACAAACCGATGAACGCGTGTGTGAAGCCAAGCATGGGCTGTATGCGCCCGAAGCTGCCACCGTAGGGCCGCTAAAAGGGAAGCACTGCATCATGCTCCCCGACGAACCAAACCAGTAGCAGCCGACAGCACAAACGAAAGCGCCCCGACATCGGCCGCATCCCGTTCCTTCGGGACCGCCTGACGTGGGGCGCAGGGGGATGATCGGGGAAAGGGTGCGGCGTGTATATCAGTGCACGCCGCGTGATCGTGTAGGGGATCGCCTACGCAGCGAGGGCCGTAAGGGTCCGCTGCACAGTGCAGGCGGTCCAGTCACCACCACGCGGGGAACGGTAACCCAAGCCGTTCAAGTGCGCCGCAATCTCCCGCAGACTCACCGCGCCATTCTCCCGTGCATCCTCTATCGCGTCCCGGCAATCCTCAGCACGTGCCGACGTGCGAGCATGGGCCGCTACTGCCGCCGCTGCACTGGCGCGCGCCGCTGTCTTGCGTGTGCCCCGTGGAAGGTTCGCAGGGTTGCCGAGCTTCACGCCGCGCGCCTTGGCCGCTGCTAGTGCCGCCTTGGTGCGCTCGCTGATCCGCTTCGCTTCATCCTCTGCCACCACGGCCATGAGGTTAATCGTGAGTTCGTTTGCATCGGGCATATCCAAGCACACGAACCGCGCGCCGCTGTCCCGTAGCGCGTACAGGAATGGCACGTTCCGCACCAGCCTGTCCAGCTTGGCAACGATCAAGACCGCGCCAGACAGCCGGCAACGTTTCAGCGCCGCCCCCAGTTTTGGGCGATCCGCCTTCCGGCCCGACTCCACCTCCACATATTCGGCCAACACCGTACCGTCGCGCTGGCGTGCGAACGCTTCCGCAGTCGCCCGCTGAGCCTCTAGGCCCAACCCTGAGCGCCCTTGTCGGGCCGTGCTCACCCTGTAGTACGCAACAAACCGCTGCCCGTTGCCCATGTATCAATTCCCCTAGACGTTCGTTCAGTGGAAACGATACAGGCGCAAAGGGGGCAGCCGTCAACCATCCCCATGCGCGCCCCGTACAACGCAGCACAGCGCGATCTAGGGACATTCCAGCCGATCCCGGCAGCGTCAACCCTTCCACGCTTCACCACCATCACAAGGAACACCTATGCCCCGCCCCGTAGTTGAGCAAAAGACCGTCGTCGCACCCGTACCCATCACGCAGGAACCGCAGCAACAGCTAGGCGTGTTCGCACCGCTCCAAGGTGTGCAGGCCCCGCAGGCCGGTGGCGTGTTCCAAGGACTTGCAAAGGCACTCGGCGTGATCGGCCCCTCAGTCGGCGGCTTGGCCGTGGACAAGGCGAAGCAGCAGGCGAAGGCGGACGCCGCCGAAGGGCAAGCAGACGCCGAGCTTGAGCAGGTGGACCCCGAGCGCGCCGCTCACAGCCGCGCCTATGCGGACGCTGCACATAACACGAGCATCATCCGCCAGTATCAGGATGCCGAAGCGGCCACTACGGAATGGGCCGCAACGAACCTTGACCAGTCCCAACCGTTCACCGAGCAGACCGCCGCACTTGATGCGGAAATGAAACGGCGGCTCGGGGCACTGGCACAAGACCCCCGCGCGAAAGCGTTGATCGCCCCGCGATATCAGAAGTTCATCGAAGGGGCCGCTAACACGATCGTCAGCCGACAGGTTGAAGCCCGCGCGAATGAAGCACTGGACACCGCCAAGGGTGACATTGCGGCAGACCTTGCGGCGGGTGGTGACGGCCGCTACACGGAACAGGTGCAACGCCTTACGCCACTACTCGGGGACCGCACGAAGGCTGTACAGGCGGTTGTGGGCATGTACATCGACCATGCGCAGGATGTCGCGGCGAAGGGTGGAGACTGGCAAGGCGTATTCAACGCCCTACCCTCTGACATCGCCCTGCCCGATGGCACCAAGATTCCCGGCCCCGGCCGCTCACCGGCATTGCATGACGCGCTGGAACGTGGGCGCGCGCAGGCGCAACAGGCGTTCAACGCATACGCTGCCCCGATCCAAGCTCAACAACGCTTGCACGTGCTGACACAGTTGGACGAGACCGCGCGGCACGGCGGGTTGATCACGGAGCAGTCACTGCGCCCCTACGTTTCCCCCGGTGCGGACGGCACGCCGCCCCTGTTGTCCCCCGAGCAAGCCGCCGGGTTCATTGACCGGGCGAGGGACAAGCGGGAGGCATTGGCGGCGGAACAGGCGGCGCACCGAGCGTTGATCCTGTCGCCGAATTGGGAACGCCTGATCGGGACAGTGGACCCGAGCGACCCCAAGGGGAAACGCACATTCTCCGCTGAGGGATTCCAAAAGGAATTTGACCGCGATCTTGGAATGGCGACGAATGGGAATGATTATTCAGACCCTGAAAACGTGAATAAAGCGATCGCTGCAAGCAAGCAATACCGCCTATTTTCATCGTCGTTGAAGGAGCAATTATCGTCGGCCGCTTCACGCAGTACACCCGCCGCAGCAGTCCGAATGCTCCCCGCTTATGATGCACTCAAAGCAGCGGGGCAAGCGGGGCAGTACATCACCGATTCGCAGCAAGCATTCTATGAGAACTTGCGGATACGGCAGGCGGCCGGTGGCAAGGGTGCAAGCGTCGAAGCGCTGGAACAGGCTGCGGCCAAGTATGACCCCGAACAGGTCGCCCGTGTAGTCACCGCGAACATGTCCGACGCAATGCAGGCGTTTGATGCTGCACGGGCTGATGCAAAGCACTGGTGGCAGGGAGGCACGAAGTTTACCGACTTCGGTAACTCTGCAATGGTCAGGGCGCAAGGTGAGCGGTTGTTGAAGCAGACGCTAGCGGACAATGGCGGGAATGTTCCGGCCGCAGTGAAGGCCGTCACTGAAACCATTAACTCCCGGTATTATCCCGTGATGATTGGCGGTAGCCCCGTACTGATGCCGAACGATGGTTTACGGACCCAAGAGCAGGCACAGCGGAACATGGACATCCTCTCCAGCGAGGTGATCGCTGCCCCGTTGAAAGCGGCGGGTTACACCAAGGCGGAAACGGAGCGCGCGACGTTCAACGTGTTCCAGATTCCGGGACAAGCCCCGGAGCTTGAGATTGTGGACCGTGATACCGGCCTGCCGTTCGATGGCGTGCCCGTGTTCAAGCTGGACGATGCCATGCGTATGGCAGACGAACGCCGCCGGCAGTTGCTGGACAAGGAAATGCGCGCCGAACAGGCGACGCTCAAGAGCCTTCCGTCATCGGCCGGGACGCCGCTGTACATGAACCACTGAGGAAACCACTAGACCCGCTGGCAGCACCCCGGCGGGTCCGCTGGTGGCGCGTAGGTGTCCGCTTGCGTTCCTGGCCCACCCCAAAGATGGCCCGTTTCGGCCCCTTTTCCCGATTCGGGGAGGGGGGTCGGTAGGGGTGTACTGCCTCACCCGTGCGAGTTCCAGCGTTGCACCGTACAGCGCAACGGCAGACCCTAGCGTTGATCCTGAGAGGCAGTCGGCGACGTGCGGATGTTTCCATGTCCGTTCGGTGGCCGGCACGCCCTATAACTGTACCCGTAAGTACAGCATTACCCCCGTTCACCCCGGCGGGACACCGGCGAATCCGCTCGATCCCCTTCCCCGTCCTAAGGGGACGCTGAGCCGCCCTTTCGGGGTTCGACAGGGGTCTGTCGAGCCTGCCCCTTCGGGGTTCGACACACAACTGATAAGACACTGATACTACAACCTTATTCACTGTTGGCACGCTTCATGCTATAGAGTACCCCGTGCGCCTGCGCGATCTCTGTCAAAAGACACCTAAGGGTAACTATAGGGGCAGTCAGGTGTCTCCTAGGATCAACCTAGGTTGTCCCTGTAGGTTTCCAGTAAGGGGGTAGTCTGGTAGTAGTAACCAGATTACACATTGGGTAACACCACCATCACCACAGGGGAACTCCAATGGCCTTCAAGTTGAAACCTGTCACCTGACATCACCTGATCGAACCCGCAAGGGGAACGATCGAGAGAAACCCCAACAGCAACAGGGCTACCGTCGATCATCCCTTGCGGACCCATCAGTGAACATGCAGCGGACTGCAAATCCGCGTACGTCGGTGTGACTCCGGGCATGTGTCGATCGGCCGCAGGCCGCATGTTCGACCCGGACAGGGTTCCGGCCACGGTTTCGCTGTACAGCGCAACGGCGGACCATCAAGGCCCCTTCAAGGGGCACCCCGCTACCACCGTACTACCCCACACCCGCGAGTTCTGCCGTTGCACCGTACAGCGCAACGAGAGGCCCTAGCGCCGATCCTAAGGGGCAGTCGGCGGACACCGGCGGCGGAATACGCGGCGGACAGGTGGAACCATCCCCGAAACCGCCGGCCGATTCTCCGGCCCTCTGAGCGATTCTGACCCCACCCCACTACCACCGTACTACCCGACCCGTGCGCGGGGCACTGAGAGCCTCTCAGGAGGCTCTAGAGGCATTCTCGAATACAACCGCCCAGTGTGATCCGACACAAACCAGAGCGCAAGTGCCGCAGTGACATTCGTTTACAATTCAGACAGGAAACCAACCATGACAGGAAAGACGATGGACCGCGTGCCGTGTGCGGCGAAGGGCTGCACGCATTGGGCGCGGTCATGGTCGCGCTACTGCCACAGCCACGCTAACAGGTATCGATATACACGCGATCCGAACGGCCGGCTGTTGCGGAAGCGTCGAGACCTTGGGCCGTTCCGTAAGCAGGTCGCGGAGTTCCTGCCCCGATGGCTCCAGCACCAAGCCGTGCAAGCCGCGATCACGTACATGGATCGTCTGCTAGTGCAAGGTTCCACGAACAACGGAAGCTCAGGGGTTCACCGTGCCATTGCGCGCGAGTTGCGGCGGTTGCAGTTGGACGGGGCCACCGGTGTCGCGATGCTGGCTCGCGTGCTGGCGGTCGAGGGATACGCCTACTGGAACCGGCGGACGTGGGATGACGGGGAGTGTCACACCGTCAACATCGGTTCGCAGTTGATCCGCACAACGCCCCGCCCCGGCGCTGGCAAGGTTCCCGGCCGGGTTGTGTATGCACTCGGTAAGGAAGTGCGGGAAGCACTCGGGCTGCTGCCGCGCCAGTTTTGGGAGGCGGTCGAGCGTGAGACTCACCGGACGGAACAGACGCGCACCGCGATCACTGCGGCGTTGCAATCGGAACCGCTGGCGTAACGCTGGCGGTTTTCATTTGGACGGCTAAACGTCTGAGCGGATCGCTCACCGGGGACGCCACGGACGGATACCCCGGCTGTCCCGGCGTTGGCCCCAAGAAGGCCACTGCGATCCTCGGTAGCTGTGCCCCCTCGCTGGCCTGCATGTGGGCAGGGGTGCGTCAAGCCTATGAATCCAAGGGGCTTATTGAGGAGGACGCGGTGGAGCAGGCCCGCATGGCGCGCATCCTGAGGGCCGAGGATTGGGATTTCCAGAAGAAGGCCCCGAGGCTTTGGTGTCCTCCGGGTTGCTAACTGCTGACCCTCGGATAGCCGCCAGTAAATGACACCTTATATATAGCAGGGTTTGGCAGTCGGACAGCTTCATGCTACCCGGTGGACCCTGCTACCAGTTGCGCCCGTAAAATGGTAAGACCCGGATCGAGCCGAGGCCCGACGCAAGGGTTGTTGAAAGCATCCGTTTAGGACGCCGGTTCGATTCCGGCAGGGCGCGCCACCACCTCACGGGTTCAACCCCGTGACCCCCTGCCTCCCTGTCGAGGGAAGCAGTGACCCCGCCGCGCGCGGTCTCCAGAGTTTTTTTGAACGCCCGCCAATGCTGCGCGGTGTCCTTCCCTTTTTTCGGAGACTGAAATTGTCCCCGCCACCGTCACCGGTACACCATGACCACCACACCACCGCCGACCCTCACGGCAAAAGAGAGGGACCGCATCCGCTCCGCCGCGTACTACGCGGAGCACCACGACGAAGTTCTACGCCGCCGACGTTCCCGCTACGCCAACGATGCGGAGCACCGCGAAGCGCACAAGCGCGCACAGCGGGAAGCCTACGCAGCGCGCAAGCTCGCACCAGTTGCAGCTTATCGCCTTGGCTACGCGGCAGGCGTGCGGGATACAACGGAGCGCGCCGCTGGAAACTTCGCAGACTTTTCCGTTCCGAGTACGCCGGAGCGCGCTGCGCGATTGATGGACCCAACCCTAGAGGATTGACCATGCCCAAAGACTTTGGAGCAGACCGGCAACGCTTGCGCGTGATGGCATACGCCGCGCGTGAGTTTGTCGCAGAGATCGACAAGCGAAACCCGCCCACCATGCCGGCACTGAACGCCAGTGATCGCGAGATCGGCGCGCACATCGGCCGCCGGCAGTTGATCGAATGGATGCAAATGCTGGTGCAGGAAGCCGACGCACAAACCGGCGGACTTGGCCGCGTCATCTCCCCGCAGTGACCGCCATCCTTCCCCTGCTGATTCTCACGGCCGAATGCGCGCTGAGCGTATGGCCTTACATCATCCCGCTTCACCTCATCACCAAGGTACACCCATGACCACCGATACACCCGACACCACCGCCGGCGACTTCGCGGCGAACCTTCGCGCAAGTGCGCGGCAGGCCCGCGACCTGATCGACACGCTGGCGCAATCCGTGCGCGGCACACAGCTACGCCTTGACGGGCAACCCCGGCCGTTCCTTTGGGGAACGTCGAATGCCCGTGATCTTGTCGCGCTGCTGGTGAAGCTGGCAGCGGAACCCCAAACCGAAACGGAGCAAACACCGAATGTCTGACAATCACTCCGCCGAGATCGAACACGGCGCAATGATCCTTGACCCCGCCGCGATTGATCCGGCGCATCCGGGGTCAATCCACAATGCAGACCTGTACGTTGTACGAGGGGTTGAGGGTTCAGCGAGGGGCGAGCCAGCACCCGGACTCGATGACGAAGCACTCGCGGCCACGTCGCCGGCCCTCATGGTTGCGGAAGTGGAAGGGCGCATCACCAAGCTGGAACAACAGTTGGCGACGAATACCGGATTCAACCCCGCCACTGGTGAGCCGGTCCCGCTGGTGCAGGGAAGGGCGCGAGAGAATGCAGAGCGTGAGCTTGCCGTACTGCGGCATACCTCCCTGCCATACACGAAGATGCGCGCCGCAGAGATCGCAGCGGCCAAGGCTGCACTGCCGACGCAGACGGACAAGCTCCAAGCCGAGCAGGACCGCCGCGCGCGCGTGCAGGCACGGGCCGAAGAATTGGCACTGGAAGCGGAAGCAAAAGAGCTTGCCGAACGGTTGCGCGCATCCAAGCGTGCGCAGGGGATGGGATGACGCACACCATTTCCGAAAAGCGCCGCGCATACAAGCGTGCGTGGGAGGCTGCACATCACGCAAAGACCAGCGCGCGGAAGCGTGCGTGGCGCATCGCGAATGCGGACAAGATGCAGAATGCGCGCGATCGTTGGGCATCCGCACACCCGGAGAGTAAACACTTGCGCGAGGCACGTACACGCGCCAAGCGGGCCGGTGTACCGTGCACGTTGACACTGGCGAACGTGCGGGAGTTACTCGCGCCGATGCGATGCAGCGCAACCGGGTTGCCACTGGCCCATGCCAAGGGGCAACCTTCCGCACTGTCCCCGAGCATTGACCGCATCGCGCCGGAGCTTGGGTACGTGCCGGGGAATGTTCGATCGGTCGCGTATGGGTTCAACGTCATGCGCCACACCGCCCATGTGTCACGTGATGCCGAGATTGCCCGCCGCTTCATTGCGAAGCTGGAAGGCTGAGGCCAGCGTCCAGCACCGGACACCACCCAAGGGACTGCGCGGGGAGACTCGCGCGGCTCCCCCTTCAATCATCGGACCCCTTCCATGCCCACAATCGACCCGGCCGACCGGGAGGCAGTCGCGCGCGCGTTCATCGCGTCGCACGCCGACTTTCCCGCGCCGACAGACTCCCCCGCCGCCGCGCGTTATGCCGATGCAAACGCTCGCATGACTGAGGCGGAACAATGGGAAGCATTCGGGCAATTCCTACAGGTGGTTGAAAGCCTCCCCGGCGGACGCCTGTTGCTGGAATACACCCGAAGCATTCACTGAGATCAACATGCAAACACCAACCAACGCACCCCGCACCCGTGGGGCGGCGATAGCGGCGCATTGCCGCGAATGTATCCACGACCCGAACGCCCCCGGCACATGGCGCGAGCAGGTGGCCGCGTGCGGCTCCACAAGCTGCGCCCTTTGGCGGTTCCGTCCGGTGCAGGGCGGCAAGTCTTGCCCCCCGTGGATCAAGTCACACGATCCCGCAGACCTTCCCGAAGGCTGGCCCAAGATTGATTCAGCGGAAGCAGTGCGGATGATGCGCGCCAGCGTCACCGATAAGGCCAGCGGTTGCGCTGTAGAGCGCAACGCTGAGACTCGCACGCCCTCCCCCTAGTCACCCCTTGCCTAGACCGCGTGCCGTGCGGTTGCGCTGTACAGGCGATCGGCAGACCCCAGCGGCGATCCTGCCGCACACACCGCAACCGAGCCGAGACCATGACCGAAGCAACCCGTGTCAATTTCGAGACCCTTCCCCCGGTTTCGCTGTACATCCCCGGCCCGAACGCATCCCGCGCGGGGGCAATCCTTGACCGCATCCGCGACCTTGCCATGGATGGCGTGCGGTTCATGCGATACGCCGACGATGCCGCCATTGACCCCATCGCGTTGGAGGTAGTCGAGGAAGCACTGCACAAGGCAACGCGGCCCATGCGGCGCGGACTGGAAACACACAACCACCGCCTTGCCGCCGAGCTACAGGCGCGCGAGCTTGGCATGACCATCACAGAGGAACCAAGCCATGAAGATCAACCCGAGCGTGACCCTTGATGCAGCGAACACGAAACGCAGGGAAACCGCAGCGGCGCACATTGCCAAGATGCGGGACACGCTTGACACCCTCACGTTGTACATCGCCAATGCGGACGCCGCCGCGTTGTGCGGCGATCATTGGGCGTGGAAGCTCGAAGATGCGGAGCTTGAGTTAACCCGCGCGCTGCACACCGTCACCCATGACGGACACGCACGCAGGGGGTACTAGATGGGCACGCAATGGCAGAGTGCAGACCTGCCGTCCACTCCAATTCACCACGCGCGCCCCAAGACTCCAGAGGAACGCGAAGCGGACGCCGCCGCGTGGAATGAGATATACGCGGAGCTTGAGCGGCGTCCCGATGGTGCCGCAACCTACGCCGCGCGCAAGGCTCGCGAGACCCCCGAACAGCGCGCGCGGAAGTTGGTGCAGGATCGTACGCTCGCACGTCGGCAGAGGTTGGGCCGGACGCGAACGCTACTACGGAAGGCCGCCGCCGCGCGAACCTATGCGCGTTATGCGTGGGTTTTGGATCGCGGGGGACAAGGTTGGTCGTCCGCCAACGAATCGCAAAAGCTCACCACCGGCGCTGAGCACGAAATGAAGCGGATTGCAAAGCAGGCGGCGGACGGTTGCGCACTGTCGGCGGAGTTCATCGCGGATGCGGAAGTGATCGCGCTGTATGACGAGGCGCGGGCTTCCATGCCCGCTGATCACCTCGCCGCAATCGAAACGATCAACGCGCGCCGCGCATCCAGTCGATTATCAGCCGCCGACCGAACGCCACAAACTTGAAACAGGTGTAGTGGCCGGCATAGCAACCAGAGTCGATGGTGTAATTGCGGCGTTCAAACATCGGAGCAACCTCGCGTGGAAGCAAACGTTCCGCGACAGTTTCAAGCCACAAAGTGCCGAGTCGAAGCGTCCAGCGGCAGCCGGTTTCATAGGCGAGTTGCACGCGGCTGGTGGCGAAGGCGAGTTGCATGGGGAATCCCTCAGGTGATGGCGGGGACGCCCCCCGCAACCCAAGTACAGCACATGCCCAAAAGCATTGCAAGTGTTTGTAAATATTGAGTTTTCTTCCACAAACGGAACAGTTGCCGACGTGGAATAGTTGCTAGATCGGAAGCGTGAGCTTTGACAGCACGCCGAGCATCGTAGCCGGCGGGACACGCTTCGCGTAATCATCCTGCGTTACGTCGTGGCCAATGTGCCCCACGATAGCTTTCACCACGCGCACCGGCATATCGCCATTCACCAGTCGATCAATGACCGTGTGCCGGAAACTGTGCACGACCTTCCGCTTGTCAGTGATCCCCGCACGGCGTAGCCGATCGTTCAACAGTCGCGAGAGGCGATCAAAGTTCCCTTTGCTTGGGTTCGCAGTGAACCGCAAACGCTCAGGCCAGAGGAACCCGTCAGGCTGCGCGGCGACGAATGCAGGCAAGCCGAGTTCCACAAGGCGCGGGTGAACAGGCACCAAGCGGCTGCTTTGTGCGGTCTTGAGTTCCTTTCCATCCTCCGCGTTCACGTCGAACACCAGCACGCCGCGTTCCTCTCGTACGTCACACTTGCGAAGCTGTGCAACTTCCCCGAGCCGCATGCCAGATAGCGCGAGGATGCGGGGAATCCACCACAGCCACGGGTCGCCCTTCGCGTCCCCTATGTAGTCAAGGAATCGGCGAATGTCCGCATCGTCAAACACTGCCCGCTTGTCTTGCGCGCGTCCCTCGTCGTGATCCTCCAGCACTTCGGCCGGGTTTTTCGAGATCATGTCTTGCTTCACTGCCCACTTGAACAGGGAGCGCGTGAGTTGGAGATACAGATTCACAGACACCGGGGAGAGGCGTTCCACCTTCGGATCATCGCCGATCGTCGCCAGCACTTCCGCGACGGTCTTTCCGGGGAACCGCTTGTGTACGTGCGTGGGGATACGGGCGATGTTGAGGCCGAAGGCGCGCATGTCGTCTTTCGTCACGTCGCCCACGCGGGGATCGCCTAGCAGTTCCACGATCACGCCGCCGGCCGTCTCGCGTTCTAGCTTGGTCTTTGCGGTCCACTTCCCTTGTGAGAAACGCTCCTCCACGTAGGCGGCTAGCACTTCGGAGAGGCGCGGGGTTTCCTTGGGTTCGTCATTCGCTGCTGGGGACGCGCCAGAGGTCAACGAGGGGAATACCAACGGCTCACCGTTGATCGCGCGCAGTGTCGCCTTGTGTGCCTCTAGCTGAGCTTCGAGCAACCGGCGGGCGAGCTTGCGCTGTGTGTCGTCGTCGGCATCGGGCAGCATGGACCGTGCATCATCCATTGCCGTGCCGTACTCACCGTGCACAAGGGCAGCGGTCAACCTCTCGCATTCTTCCGCGAGTTCATCCGCCCACACGTCGCGCCCCGTTTCTTCCCATGCCAGCGCAAGCGCATCCTCTGCTTGATCGAAGCGGGTCGAGAGGTATTGACGGGCGAGTGAATCAAGCTGTGAGCGGTCCATGAAGTGGCCCCTTGTGCGAACGTGGTGGAAGTATGCCCGCGCAGCATCAAGCGCAACACGCGCCCGCTGGTGGGCAATGCGAAGGTCTCCAGTGCGAAGGCTGCGCCATATTGCGGTGCGCCCCACGTACCGCCAGAGATCGGCCGGGACGTGAAAGCGGACGTGATAGACCCCACCCCGCTTGATGGGTTGCAACGGCGTTTGCATCGGCGTTTTCCAGTAGCACCGGGCTTGCCGGAAGGCCGAAACCGCTGAAACGCGCACCCCGTAAGGGGCGGGATCGTCTGGTAAGGCCAGGGTCGGAATCGAACCGGCGTACGCGGATTTGCAGTCCGCTGCATGACCACTCTGCCACCTGGCCGGTGACCGGAACGGCCCGGCCGCGCGTGCGTGGGCTTGTTCCAACCGGAACCGCC
>Ga0207705_10002772_pt1 | contig 13391 bp, 14 predicted proteins | sample KBSC13metaG_FD_184314 | JGI IMG/M metagenome (GOLD analysis project Ga0207705, IMG submission 184314) | Corn rhizosphere microbial communities from Kellogg Biological Station, Michigan, USA - KBS C1-3 metaG (SPAdes) (version 2) | ecosystem: Host-associated > Plants > Roots > Rhizosphere > Soil ...
AATAGCCCTTCAGCTTCTGCTTGGCGCGCAGCTGGAGGCCGTAGTCGGAAATCTTGCTCTTGCGGCGCTGGCCGTGCTGGCCGGGGCCATATTCGCGGCGGTTGACCGGGCTCTTGGGCCGTCCGAAAACGTTCTCGCCCATGCGGCGGTCGAGCTTGTATTTGGCGCTGGTGCGCTTCGTCACTGTCGTTCTCCAATTCGCGTGTCAGTTGCGCCCGGGACCGCACCGTCTGGCCTTGCACCAGGCGCGATCGCCGCTTCACCGGGCATGCGGGATCAATTGCGAGCGGCGCACATGGCCGCGAAGCCTCGGTTAGTCAAGGATTTGACGGCTTTGGCGACCTCTAGTGAGGTCCGGGTCCCTTTCCGTTACCCATGTCGACGGGGCCGATCGAGACCTCGCCATTGCCATAATTGACAATCGTACCGTGGCCGTCCGAGCGGGCATTGCGCGTACTCGCCATATCGTCCTGGTTCGCTTTCGCTATCTTGTCCCACTCTGCCTGGGTGAGGCAGAGCCGGTCGGGAATCCGGCTTCTTGCCTGATAGATAAGTTGGCATTTCATCTTTTCGGCCGGAGGCTTAGCAGTTGCCGGGCCAGCCGGCACTGAGGCCTGGGCAGCAAGTAGCAGTATTGCTGTGATCATCGTCGGTCTCCCCGCAGATATGCGAGACCACTCGACTCGCAGGATCGGCGCAGCGCACTCGGCTTCCGCCATCAAGCCCCCTTTGGCGCGTCAACACGCATTTAACACGATTTGAGGCTTGAGGGGAGGCGTTTGCGGCTCACTGAGGGCCGGGGCCTTTTGCGTGCGGTATCGACGGCTCCACGATTGCGCCATCCGGAGCGATGGTCCCCGCGAGACCCGAAGAGCGTTGATTCCTCGAACTCGCCCAATCGTCGCGGTTCGCCGCGGCAATCTTGTCCCACTCGGCCTGCGTAAGGCAAAGCTTGTCCGGTATCCGGCTTCGCGACTGATAGACGAGCTGACATCTCATCTTTTGAGCCGGCGGTTTTGTGGTTTCCGGAGACGGTTGGGCCGCGGCTTGGGCCGCCAGCAGCAGCATGACAGTGATCATCGATGGCCTCCCACGATTGTCGGGACCACTCGACGCGCGGGGTGGCGGAAAACTCTTGGAAAGCCCCGGCCGCGTCAGCCCATCAAGTAACAGATGTCAAAGATCGGCGCCTCAGCATTTTCGCAGTTACGCATCAGAACCGGCGGGAATGCGCTCAGCGCGGGTCGCCTGAATTCATTCCGGCGCCGTGGCTGTTGCGCGAACCTCGGATATCGTCCTGCGCGTCCCGAGCGAGCAGTTCCCACTCCTTGTCGAGACGGCAGACCTTCGTCGGGATCCGCGACCCCGGCTCCATGATCATTCGGCACTCGACATTTGCCACAGGCAATTGGGCCGGTGCGGGCGCCGGTCCGGCCGAAGCGGCTGCGGCCTGCGATAACATCAAGGCGGCGATGAGGATCATAGGAACACCTCCCGACCCGCAAGTTTTACGCTTCGCCTCGAGCTGCCGCAAATAACGCCATCCCATCGTCCCGCATTGCGGGAAGGGACGGCGACTGTGCGACTAGCGCGGGTCGCCCGAATTCAGTCCGGCGCCGCGGCTGTTGCGTGAGTTGCGCAAATCGTCCTGCGCGTCGCGAGCAAGCAATTCCCACTCCTTGTCGAGACGGCAAACCTTCGTCGGGATCCGCGATCCCACTTCCCTTTCCAGGCGGCATTCGACCTTGGCGGTAGGCTTCTGCGCCGGCGTGGCTGGAGTCGGCGCAGCGGCCTGCGCGAACATCAACGCAGCAACAAGCATCATCAAACTTCCCTCTTCCTATGGGCTTTTGGGCAGGGATCGAACGCCCTGCGGCGAATGGCTTTTATTGCGGGCCGGCGCCGAGTCCGCCGCTGGTCAGCGCGCTGGGATTGGCGCCGCCATTGTCGCGCAGCGTCCTCATCGTCCGCTCGGTGCCGTCCTCGATTTCCTTCCACTCGGCGGCGGTATGGCAAACGCGCTTCGAGCTCGTGAAATGCGACCCCGTGTCGGCGTCATAGACGCGCTTGCAGATCGGCTTTTCCGTCGCAGGCGCCGCAGGATCCTTCGCCTGCGCGGTGCCGGCCGTCAGCACAAGGCCCGCGCCGATGACGCCGAGCAACAGTCGCATGATAATTCCTCCCCAATCCAGATACTTGCGCCCGATAACAACAAATGGTGCTGCTCGCCAACTATCTTTTGCGCGGGGGATCGACCAACGCGCGAATAATTCCACGAACGGCTTTCACCTCGCGCGAGGACCAGCCGGTCTTGGTGAAAATCGTGCGGATGGTGTTCTTCGTCGCCTGGGTTCGCGAAGGGGGATGATAATAGCCTTTCGCGGCCAGTTCCCCTTCCAGCTGGCCAATGAGGCCCTCGATCTCGGCATGGGGCGCGGAGGGTTCGAGCTCCCTCGCGGGCGGTTGTGCAAGCTCGCTTCGTCTCGACCATTCGTAGGCGAGCAGGATCACCGCCTGGGCGAGGTTGAGCGATCCGAACTCGGGGTTGATCGGCACCGTGACAATCGCATTGGCCAGCGCGACGTCCTCGGTCTCCAGCCCCGACCGCTCGGGGCCGAACAGGATCGCGCTTCGCTCCGACGAAGAGCCGATCCGGTCGGCCATCTCTCCGGGTGCAAGCACCGGCATGACTAGATCACGACGCCGCACGGTCGAGGCAAACACCTGATTGCAGTCGGCGATCGCGTCGGCAACGCTGTCGAACAGCTGCGCCTGCTCCAGCACGATGTCAGCGCCGCTCGCCGCCGGCCCGGCGTCCGGGTTGGGCCAGCCGTCGCGCGGCGCGACCAGCCGCATCTCGGTGAGCCCGAAATTCAGCATCGCCCGGGCCGCCTTCCCGATATTCTGCCCAAGCTGCGGCCGGACGAGGACGATGACCGGTTTTCGTCCTTCGAGATGGGCCTTCGACACGCCGCGCGTGCTCAGTCCCTCCTGAGGATGAGCGGAATCGGAGATGCGAGTTTTCACTTACAGCAACTTGTCCTGCCCCGGCGGGACGCCTTCCTTTTCGACCCGTTCCGCGATCTCCGCGAAGTCGCCCGGCTCGCTGAAGTCCTTGTAGATGCTCGCGAAGCGGATGTAGGCGACATGGTCGAGCGAGTTGAGGCCGGCCATCACCGCCTCGCCGATCCGGGTCGTGGATACCTCGTCGCCGAGGGTCTCCATCTGCCGCTGAACCCCGCTCACCAGCCGATCGATCTTGGCGGCATCGATATCTCGCTTGCGGCAGGCGTGGCCGATGGCACGGGCGAGCTTGTCGCGGTCGAAGGGCTCGCGCTTGCCGTCCTTCTTGACGACCGTGAGGTCGCGCAGCTGGACTCGTTCGAAGGTCGTGAAGCGCGCGCCGCAAGCTTCGCACTGGCGACGCCGCCGGATCGCAGCGCCGTCCTCGCTCGGGCGACTGTCCTTAACCTGGCTGTCTTCATGGGCGCAGAAGGGGCAGCGCATTAATGAGCGCCTGCGCGAACGACCATCAAAACGCTAGCCTTGGTAGATCGGGAAGCGGGCGCAGAGTTCGAGCACGCGCTGGTTGACGCGCGCTTCGACTGCACCGTTGTTCTCGAGGCCGTTCCCTTTCAGCCCGTCGAGGACATCCGCGACCATGTCGGCGATGTCGCGGAACTCGGCTTCGCCGAAGCCGCGCGTGGTGCCGGCGGGCGACCCGACGCGGATGCCGCTGGTCTTCACCGGCGGAAGCGGGTCGAACGGAACGCCGTTCTTGTTGCAGGTGATCCCGGCGCGCTCGAGGCTTTCGTCGGCATCCTTGCCAGTTAGCCCGAGCGGGCGAAGATCGACGAGCGCGAGGTGCGTGTCGGTACCGCCGGCCACCAGGTCGGCGCCGCGCTCCTTGAGCCGGTTCGCGAGCGTCTTGGCATTGGCGATGACCGCCTTCGCATAGGCCTTGAACTCGGGCTGCAGCGCTTCGCCGAAAGCAACAGCCTTGGCGGCAATCACGTGCATCAGCGGGCCGCCCTGGAGGCCCGGGAACACCGCCGAGTTGATCTTCTTCGCAATGGCTTCGTCATCCGTCAGCACCATGCCGCCGCGAGGGCCCCGAAGTGTCTTGTGGGTCGTGGTGGTGACGACATGGGCATGGCCGAAGGGCGATGGGTGCTCGCCTGCAGCGACGAGGCCGGCGAAATGGGCCATGTCGACTAGGAAGAGCGCGCCGACCTCGTCGCAAATCTGCCGGAACCGGGCGAAATCGAAAATGCGCGGATAGGCCGAACCCCCGGCGATGATGAGCTTCGGCCGATGCTCCTTCGCCAGCCGCTCAACCTCGTCGAAATCGACGAGATGATCGTCCTGCCGAACGCCGTATTGGACCGCATTGAACCATTTGCCCGACTGCGCCGGCGGCGCGCCGTGGGTGAGGTGCCCGCCCGCGGCAAGGCTGAGGCCCATGATCGTGTCGCCCGGTTTAAGGAGCGCCATCATCACCGCGCCATTGGCCTGCGCGCCCGAGTGCGGCTGGACGTTGGCGAACTCGCAACCGAACAGTTTCTTCGCCCGCTCGATGGCGAGGCTCTCGACCGCGTCGGAAGGGGCGCATCCCTGGTAATACCGCCGACCGGGATAGCCTTCGGCATATTTGTTGGTGAGCACCGAGCCCTGCGCTTCGAGCACCGCCTTGCTGACGATATTTTCCGAAGCGATCAGCTCGATCTGGGTTTGCTCGCGGCGGAGCTCGGCGCGGATCGCATCTTCAACCGCGGAATCTTTCTCGCCGAGCCCGCTGGTGAAGAAACCACGGGGCACTCGGTAGCTTTGCTTGGGCTCGATGTCGGCGACGGTGGCCATCAGTCGGATTCCTGCAATTCGTTGGAGAGTTGATCCACGCGGCGCTGGTGCCGCCCCCCGGCGAAGCGCGTCTCGAGGAATGCGAGGACGCAGGCCTTCGCCATGTCGGTGCCGATGAGGCGGCCGCCAAGCGCGAGCACGTTCGCGTCATTGTGCTCGCGGGCGAGCTCGGCCGACAAGGGATCGTCCACGCGCGCGCAGCGGCAGGCGGCGTTGCGATTCACCGCGATCGAAATGCCGATGCCCGATCCGCAGACAGCGATGCCCCGCTCGGCTTCGCCCGAGGCGACGGCCTTCGCGAGGCGCGACCCGAACTGCGGATAATCGACGCTTTCGGGACCGTTCGTGCCGAGGTCGCTAACTTCGTGGCCTTGCTCTCCGAGCCAGCGAACTAGCTCGTCCTTCAGAAGATAGCCCGCGTGGTCGGCGGCGAGAACGATGCGCATGAGGCCGTTCTAGCGCCGGGAGCGCCGGTTCGCTACCGCTCAGACAGGCTTCGGCTTCGGGCCGCCGCCCTCCAGCTGGGCCAGGCGCGCCGCCATTTCCTCGAGCCGCCGCTGCATCTCGTTTTCGCGCGAATGGTGCGAGCGCGCGATGCGCAGCGCTTCCGCGAGCGAGGGGATTAGCTCCTCGACCGCCTCGAGCTGCTGCCGGTTGTAGCGATTCCGGTCGGACCGGCGGCCGAGCAGGAGCGTGCCGACGGGTCCTTCGTCGTCGGTGAGCGGCAGCTTTTCGACGAGCTCGGAATCATCGGCCGACGACACGTCGCGAGCAGCAATCAACTCGCGGTTTAGAGCGGTGTCGAGGAGGATCGCCGAGGCTGACGGATGCATCACGTCGTCGATGATCGCCAGCGCACGAGTCGCGAGCTCGGCCGGCGTTTCGGTGAGCGCCCATTTCTTCATCCGCTCGCGAGCGGCGCGCATGCGGTCGAGGGGGCCGCCGAAGCGCCGCCGAGTCCAGCCGAGCACGAGCGACTGCGTGGGCGAGAATATGCCGGCCGCAATGACCGCGCCGGCGGTGGTCGCTCCGGCCTGGCTCTCCCGGCCCAACACTTCCTCGATGACCAGTTTCAGCAGATCCGAGCTGACCGCCCACACCACGCCTACGACGAGCGTGACGACCGCATAAGCGGCCGAGCGCGTGATCACCGTGTCGGCTTCCCACAGGCGGAAGCGAGTCAACGCGACCAGGAGGCCGAGAGGAAGGACGGCCATTCCGACGCTGAAGAGCAGGACGACGGCCAGGTTCATCATCAGGCTCTGCTGGCTGTTGTCCTGCGGCAGGAAGGGCAGGAACAGGAAGGCGACTGAGACCAGCGTCAGGCCCGCCGCAAAGCCGAACGCGGCCCATTTGATCTGCTGACGCTCGATTCCTGGTTCCAGCCGGCGATAGCGTCGGATCTGCGCGGCAACCACGAGCAGGAGGGACCCGAGGCCGACCAGCGCCTGCAGGTCCGAGTTCACATTCTGGAGCGACACGAAAATCGCGAGCGGCACCCCGAGCACAAGCAGCCATCGGAACGGCTTGGGCACGAAAACGCCGTTGGGGAAGACCGCGAGGGCAATCAGGAAGAGGTAGAACCAGAGCGACGAGGCGACGTCGTAGAGGGGCGGCCAGCCGTAGGCCATCCACATCGCGAGCGGTGGATCGATGGTCGATGCGAGACCGGCGAAGGCGAACGCGAACAGCAGCGTGACCGGATCGCTCGGCCGCCGCCGTGCAAGCAGGACCGAGCAGACGAGCAGGATACTGCAGGCGAAGAGGCCGGAAACAAGCCGCGCTCCGAAACGCAGGTCGCGGGCGCGCTGTGCCTGGGCATCGGGCGGCGTCGTGTTCCGACGCTGTTGAAGCTTGACGAGCCTCCCGTCCTCCGTGCGCAGGTCGAGCGTCACGACCGGCCCCGGCGCAGCTTTCAGTCGGCGGCCGAGCTCTGGAATCCTGAGGTCGGCAGCGACTGGCACTCCATCGATCGCGACGAGGCTGTATTTCGCTTCAGGCGTGGCGTCGGCCTTGATCGTGATCCGGCCGTCATTTTCCAGATCGTAATCGAGCCCGAGCGCACGCACCGCCGGCTGGACGTCGCGGGTCTGCCGGATCGCGTGCACCGTGCCCAGCGCCACCGCCGCGACCGAAAGCAGAAAACAGGCGAACCACAGCAACCGGAACAGCGGCACATAGCGCGCGGGCACGGCGCGCAATCGCAGCGGCGGCGACCATAGACGTGCCCGTGACTTCTTGCGCAACTCGCCCCCCGACCGATTCGGCTGGGTGCAGTCTTTATCAGGGACCTGTCCGCGTCAAAGCGCGCAAAAGCGACTAGGCGGCGAGGCGGATTTCCTCGCGGCCGAAGATCTCGACGAGCGCGTTGACCAGCTCGTCCATATGTCGGCGCCGTGCTGCGGCCCCGGCGTGAAGCGCAGCCGCTCGGTGCCTCGGGGGACCGTCGGGAAATTGATCGGCTGCACGTACAGCCCGTACTCGGCGAGCAGGATGTCGCTCACCCGCTTCGCCTTGACCGGGCAGCCGATGAGCAGCGGAACGATGTGCGTGACGCTCGGCATGGCCGGGAGACCGGCAGCGGCGAACTTCGCCTTCAGCATCGCCGCGGCTTCCTGCTGCGCGCTCCGCTCCTCGGCCGAAGCCTTGAGATGCCGGACGCTGGCGAGGGCGCCCGCGACCAGGACCGGCGACAGGCTCGTCGTGAAGATGAACCCCGGCGCATAGCTGCGGATGCAGTCGATGATCGTCTTGTCGGCCGCGATATAGCCGCCCATCACCCCGAACGCCTTGCCGAGCGTCCCTTCGATGATGGTGAGCCGGTCGGCGACGGCGTCGCGGTCGGAAATGCCGCCGCCGTGATCGCCATACATGCCGACTGCGTGGACCTCGTCGAGATAGGTCAGCGCGTTATACTTGTCGGCGAGGTCGCAGATCGCGGCGATCGGCGCGATGTCGCCGTCCATCGAATAGACGCTCTCGAACGCGATCAGCTTGGGCGTGTCAGCGTCCGCGGCGGCGAGCAGCTCTTCGAGATGATCGAGGTCGTTGTGGCGGAACACGCGCTTCTCGCAGCCCGAGCTCTTGATGCCGGCGATCATCGAGGCGTGGTTGAGCTCGTCCGAAAAGATGATGCAGCCCGGAAGCAGCTTGCCCAGCGTCGACAGCGCCGCCTCGTTGGAAACATAGCCCGACGTGAAGAGCAAAGCGCCTTCCTTGCCGTGGAGGCTCGCAAGCTCGGTCTCGAGCTCGGTGTGGTAATGCGTGTTGCCGCTGATGTTGCGCGTGCCGCCGGAGCCCGCGCCGACTTCGTGGAGGGCCGTTTCCATCGCCTCGACCACGGCAGGGTGCTGGCCCATGCCGAGATAATCGTTCGAGCACCAGACGGTGATCGGTTTGGGCCCGTTGCCGCCGAAGCAATGCGCGTTGGGGAAGCTGCCTTTCGTGCGCAGGATATCAATGAACACGCGGTAGCGGCCCTCTTCGTGAAGGCGGTCGATCGCGGATCGAAAGATGCGGTCGTAATCCAAGGGCCTGCTCGCTCGGCCGCCCATTAGCCTCCAAGGCCGCCAGATTCCATTGCGAACGACTCGCAACAGCTCACAGGGCCAGGATTTGACCAATGCCAAGTTTTGCAAGGACGCTGTCGAGGGGACGGCGAATGGGCGGGCCGGTGAAGACCATGGTTCCTTCAGACGGCGCGGTCGGCCACGGCTGCTCGCTGGTCAGCCAGGCAATGCGGCGCGCGATGCCGGCGCCCCCGTCGACGTAGCCGACGTGTGGGAATGCCGCCCGAAGCTCGTCCTCGAGAAGCGGGAAATGGGTGCAGGCAAGGACCACGGTGTCGATGCGATCGTCCGCGTCGAACATCGGCTGAGCGGCGGCGCGAACAACATCGACCGTCACTTCTTCTCCGGCGAGCTTCGCCTCGGCGAGTTCGACCAGCTCCGGCGAGCCATGCCGGATAAGGGTGCAATCCGCGGCAAACCTGGCGGCCAGATCGTCGACATAAGGCTGGCGGACGGTGGCCTCGGTGCCGAGGACGCCAATGACGCGGGTCGCAGACATTTCCGCCGCGGGCTTGATGGCGGGGACCGTGCCGACGACGGGCAGGTCGAGCGCGGAGCGGACGTGGTCGAGTGCGATCGTGCTCGCCGTGTTGCAGGCAATGACCGCGAGCCGCGGGTGAAAACGTTCCACGAGCCGCCCGAGCAGCGCCGGGACGCGGCTCGCGATCTCCGTTTCGCTGCGCTTGCCGTAGGGGAAGCCGGCGCTGTCTGCGGCATAGAGGATTGGCGCGTTGGGCAGCAGTTTCAGCGTCGGCCCCAGCACCGACAGCCCGCCCACGCCTGAATCGAAGAAGAGGAGGGGGGCGTTTGGGTCCACGCGTGCTCTGTGGCGTGGACCAGGCCCTCCCGCAAGTTGCGCAGCCGTTCCGGTTTGCTACCAAGCCGTAATGACCCGCGAGATGCTCTTTGCCCTGGCATTCGGCTACCTGCTCGGGTCGATACCGTTCGGGCTCGTGCTGACGCGCCTCGCTGGCAAAGGCGACGTCCGCGACATCGGGTCGGGCAATATCGGCGCCACGAACGTGCTCAGGACCGGAAGCAAGCCGCTCGCCGCGCTGACTTTGGTCCTCGACTGTCTCAAGGCTACCGCGGCGATCCTGCTCGCGCAGCTGCTGTTCGGCCGAGAGGTCGGTGCCTTTGCCGCGGCCGGCGCGATGATCGGCCATCTCTATCCCGTCTGGCTGAACTTTCGCGGCGGCAAGGGTGTCGCCACCCTTCTCGGGGTTCTCATAGCGCTGCTGTGGCCAGCCGCGCTCGTCTATGCCGCCGTCTGGCTTTTCCTGCTTCTGACGCTCCGAATCTCGTCGCTTGCAGGAATGACGGCCGCAATCGCGGCGCCGATCGTCGCCCTGGCGCTCCATTCGCCCTATGTTCTCTTGCTGCTCGGTTTCGCGGTGCTCGTCCTGTGGAAGCACCGCGAGAATATCCTTCGCCTGAAGAAAGGAACCGAGCCACGAATAGGATCGAAGACCTCGCCGACCGCCTGAGACTGCTGCGCACGCCCGGCATCGGGCCCGTCACCTACCGCCAGCTGATCGCTCGGTTCGGAACCCCTGCGGCTGCGCTCGCCGCGGTGCCCGATCTCGCTCGCCGCGGCGGCGGGAAGGCGCCGGCGATCCGAAGCCGCGACGATGCCGAGCGCGAGATTGCGAAGGTGGAGAAGTTCGGCGCCAGGTTCCTCGCGCTCGGGCAGGGCCTCTATCCGGCTCTCCTCGCCGAGATGGAGGATGCGCCACCGCTGCTGATCGCCAAGGGCGACCTGGGCCTTCTCGACCGCCGCTCGGTGGCCATCGTCGGCGCGCGCAACGCGTCGGCGGCCGCGTGCCGGTTCGCGCGCGGGTTGGCGCACGATCTCGGCGAGGAGGAGGGGGTCGTGGTCGTCTCGGGCCTCGCGAGAGGCGTCGACAGCGCGGCGCACGACGGCGCGCTCGCGACGGGAACCATCGGTGTGATCGCCGGCGGGATCGACGTCGTCTATCCGCCCGAGAACAGTGAGCGGCAGCACGCGCTATACGAACGAGGGCTGGTCGTGGCCGAGATGCCACCCGGCACCGAGCCTCGCGCCCGGCACTTTCCGTACCGCAATCGCATCATCGCCGGGATCAGCGCTGGAACGGTGGTGGTCGAAGCGGCGCCGCGATCCGGCTCGCTGATCACGGCGCGGCTCGCGGCGGAGGCTGGGCGCGAAGTGATGGCCGTGCCGGGGTCGCCGCTCGATCCGCGCGCGCAGGGCTGCAACCAGCTCATCCGCGACGGCGCCACGCTCGTGCAGACCGCCTCCGACGTCATCGAGGCGATCCGCCTGCCGACGAGCAGCGTTCGCTCGGCGCCGACGCGATATGAACACGCGCCGGAGGAGATGATCGACGGCGAAGACGTGCTGTCGTCGGTCGAGAGCCTGCTCGATCCATCGGCGGTGCCCGTCGACGAGATCATCCGCCTCTCTGGCGCAACCTCCGGCGCGGTTCAGATGGCGCTGCTCGAGCTCGACCTCGCCGGCCGGCTCGAGCGGCACGCGGGCAACAAGGTCAGCCTGAGGCCTGCTTGACGAACATCAAGGGCGGTCTCCACCTTACGCGTATGCGTGAGGCAAATAAGTGAAGCTGGTGGTCGTCGAATCGCCGGCCAAGGCGAAGACCATCGAGAAATATCTTGGGAGCGGGCACCGCGTGCTGGCGTCCTTCGGTCACGTGCGCGACCTTCCGCCCAAGGACGGCTCGGTCGATCCGGACAAGGCGTTCGAGATGCTGTGGCAGGTCTCCCCGGACCGGTCGAAGCAGCTGAAGGCGATTACCGATGAGGCGAAGAAGGCGGACACGCTGATCCTCGCCACTGACCCCGACCGCGAGGGCGAGGCGATCAGCTGGCACGTCCAGGAAGTGCTCCGCCAGAAGAAGGCGCTTCCGGCCAACGTGCAGCGAGTCACCTTCAACGCCATCACCAACTCCGCGGTGACCGAGGCGATGAAAAAGCCCCGCGGTCTCGATGAGGACCTCATCGACGCTTACAGGGCGCGGCGCGCGCTCGATTATCTCGTTGGCTTCACCCTTTCGCCGATCCTTTGGCGCAAGCTGCCGGGTGCAAAATCTGCCGGCCGCGTCCAGTCGGTCGCGCTTCGCCTGATCGTCGACCGCGAGCGCGAGATCGAAATCTTCAAGCCGCAGGAATATTGGGCGGTGGCCGCGACGTTCGAGAAGGACGGCCAATCCTTCACCTCGCGGCTCGTCCAGCTCGACGGGAAGAAGATCGACCGGCTGACGATCGGCAATGGCGGTGATGCGGACACGGCGAAAGCGGTCGTCGAGGCGGGCCATTTCACCGTATCGTCGGTCGAGACGAAGCCGTTCGCCAAGAACCCGCCGCCGCCTTTCACGACCTCGACGCTGCAGCAGGAAGCGGCGCGCAAGCTCGGCTTTTCCGCCAGCCACACAATGCGGGTCGCCCAGTCGCTCTACGAGGACGGGCTGATCACCTACATGCGAACGGACGGCGTCGACATGGCGCCGGAGGCGATCAGCGCGGCGCGGCGGGCAATCGTCAACCGCTATGATTCCGGCTTCGTCCCCGACAAGCCGCGCCAATATCAGAGCAAGATCAAGAATGCGCAGGAGGCGCACGAGGCGATCCGGCCGACGGACTTCGACCGTCCGCGGGCTGCGTCAGGCGATCACGGGCGGCTCTATGAGTTGATCTACAACCGCGCGCTTGCCAGCCAGATGGCGTCGGCGCGCCTGGAGCGCACCACTGTCGAGCTGACGGACGGCGCGGGCAGGGCGATCCTGCGCGCTTCCGGCCAAGTGGTTCTCTTCCCCGGCTATCTCGCCCTCTATGAGGAGGGCCGCGACGAGAAGGCAGAGGACGAGGAGGGCGCGCGGATGCCGCACCTCCAGCGTGGCGAAGCTCCGGCGAAGACCGGGGTCGAGGCAACCCAGCATTTCACCCAGCCGCCGCCGCGCTATTCCGAGGCGAGCCTGGTGAAGCGCCTTGAGGAGCTCGGGATCGGCCGCCCGTCGACCTATGCGGCGACTCTGCAGACGCTGAAGGACCGTGAATATGTCCGCGTCGACAAGGGCCGCTTCGTGCCCGAGGAGAGCGGGCGCCTCGTCACGGCATTCCTCGAGCGCTTCTTCGAAAAATACGTCAGCTACGATTACACAGCCGAGCTCGAGGAGGAGCTCGACGACGTCTCCGGCGGGCGGCTCGATTGGCAGAAGCTGCTCGATGCCTTCTGGCGCGACTTCAAGCCCAAGGCCGGCGAGGTCATGGACCAGAAGCCGTCGGAGATCACCGCGGCCCTCGACGAGTTCCTCGCGCCCTGGCTCTATCCGCCGCGCGCTGACGGCACCGACCCGCGCCTCTGTCCACAGTGCGGCAATGGCCAGCTGTCGCTCCGCGGCGGCAAGTTCGGCGCCTTCGTCGCCTGCTCCAACTACCCGGAGTGCCGCTATACGCAGAAGTTCGGGCAGGGGGGCGACCAGGCGCAGAGCGATGGCCCGCAGGAACTCGGTGACGGAATCCTGCTCAAGAGCGGGCGCTTCGGGCCGTACGTGGAGCGCGGCGACAAGCGCGCGTCGATTCCGAAAGACGTGCCCGTCGACGACGTGACCCCCGAGGTCGCCGAGCGACTGCTGTCGCTCCCTCGCGAGATCGGCGCGCATCCGGAGACGGGCAAGCCGATCACTGCATCGATCGGGCGTTACGGCCCCTATCTCGCGCACGACGGCAAATATGCGAAGCTCGGATCGACCGCGGAGGTGTTCGAAACGGGCATGAACGCCGCGGTGGCGAAGCTCGCCGATGCTGCTGCGGGCGGCGGCAAGCGCGGCGCTTCTCGTGAACCGATCGCGGTGCTTGGCAAGCATCCGAACGGCAAGGACGTCAAAGTCATGGAAGGCCGCTACGGCCCCTATGTCAGCGACGGAACGACACACGCGACGCTGCCGAAGGGCGCCGATCCGAAAG
>Ga0207705_10002773_pt1 | contig 13390 bp, 15 predicted proteins | sample KBSC13metaG_FD_184314 | JGI IMG/M metagenome (GOLD analysis project Ga0207705, IMG submission 184314) | Corn rhizosphere microbial communities from Kellogg Biological Station, Michigan, USA - KBS C1-3 metaG (SPAdes) (version 2) | ecosystem: Host-associated > Plants > Roots > Rhizosphere > Soil ...
GCGCATCGTCGCCATCCGCGAGCTGGATGCCCGCATCCCGCCGCTGCCGCCGGGGCTGGGCAACGCCATCATGGAGGCGTTCAGCCTGCCCCCCTCGCGCCGGATCGGCGACATCCGCAAGCTGTGCCAGGACGCCGTCGAGCGGGGCGAGCTGCAGGAGCGGCAGGAAGCGCCCTACTACATCGAGTACCTGCGGCGCACCGGCGTCACCAGTTAGCGCCCGTCCGTCGGGGCGCCTTCGACCAGCGCCAGGCGGCCGGAAATCCCGGGCCCCCTCAGTCCCAGACGTCGCCCTCCAGGGGTTCGTCGTTCTCCCAGTGCTTCAGGTTCCGGCGCTGGCGCCGCATGTCCAGCAGCTGGCGGGCGATCATGCCGGCCCCGCCGAAAGCGGCGATGATGACGCACACGCGGATGGGCAGCGGCATGGGGTCAGTCTGGACCCGGTTGGCGACCGGCGCCAGAGATGACAGATTTCGGGGGCCATGCCCGAGCTGCCCGATCTGGTTCACGTCGAGCGTGTCCTGGGGGAGCGTCTGGTCGGCCGCCAGGTGACGGCGGCGCGTACCGGCGATCCGACCGTGCTGCGCCTGATGGTGCCCGGCGAGTTCGCCGCGGCGCTGGTGGGTCAGACCGTGAGGTCTGTCGAGCGGCGCGGCCACTTCATGCGCTTCGGCTTCGACGGTGAGGTGGTGCTGGTGGTCAACGCCATGCTGGTGGGCAAGTACCGGCTGCTGCCGCCCGACGAGGCGCGCGCCGAGAAGGATCCCGTCGCGCTGGGGTTCGCCCTGGTGTTCCAGGACGGCGCCGAGCTGCGCTACCTGGACGACAAGCGGATGGGCAAGGTCTACCTGGCGCGCCCGTCCGACGAGGGGCAGATCCCCGTGTACAACGACCTGGGCGTGGATCTGCTGTCGCCGGCCTTCGATCGGGCGCGCTTCGAGGCCATCGCCAAGAAGCGCCGCGATCAGGTGCGCCCCTTCCTGATGGACAAGCGCGCGCTGGCGTCGATCGGAAACGCCTACGCCGACGAGATCCTGTTCGCGGCGCGCATCCATCCCAAGACGTTCGTGCGCACGCTGACCGTCGAGGATCGCGACCGGCTGTTCGCCGCCATCAACCAGGTGCTGCGCGCGGCCATCGACGAGATCGAGCGCCGCGACGCGCCCGCCGACGTGAAGGTGCGGGACTTTCTTTCCGTGCGCGGGCGGGTGGGCAAGCCCTGCCCGAGCTGCGGCACCAAGATCCGCGAGGTGCGGGTCAACGACTGGGACGCCTGCTTCTGTCCGACCTGCCAGCCGGTCACGCGCAGCCTGTTCATCGACTGGTCCCGCCTCGGGCCGGCCGCCGCGGCTACGGGCGAGGCGCCGGCTGTGCCTGCTGAAGGTGGAAAAGCGCGACCGCGCCGGCGGTCGCGACGTTGAGCGAGTCGGCGCCCGGGGCCATGGGGATCGTCACCAGGCGATCGCAGGCGGCGCGGGCGGCGGCCGAAAGGCCTGGCCCCTCGGCGCCCAGCAGCAGCGCCACCTTGGGTGGGCGGACCACGGTCGCCAGCGGCGCCGCGCCCGCGTCCACCACCGCCCCGTACAGCGCGAAGCCCTGCTGCTTCAGCGCGTCCAGGCCGTCGGGCCAGGTCGCGGCCCGCACGATGGGAAGCTGGAAGACGGCGCCGATCGACACCCGCACGGCCTTTCGGTAGTACGGGTCGGCGGCGCGCGGCGACAGCACCAGCGCGTCGGCGCCGAAGGCAGCGGCGTTGCGCGCGGTGGCGCCGATGTTGTCGGCGCTGACGAGATCCTCCAGCACCACCACGGTGCGGGCCGCTGCCGGCAGCGCGACGTGCTCCGGTCGCTGTCCGATGGCCAGGCAGCCGCGATGGACGTGAAAGCCGGTGATGGCGTCCAGCACCGCCTGCGACGCCGAGAACACGGGGCAGGACACGCCGCGCAGGGCGTCGCCCAGTGACTGCAGGCGAACCGGCGTGGCCAGCACCGACAGCACCGGCAGTCCGCTGCCCAGCAGCCGCCCCACCACCAGCTCGCTCTCGGCGACGAAGCGTCCGCCCTCGGCGCTGAGGTCGCGATCCTTCATGTGCCGGTAGTCCGCCAGGCGCGGATCCGCCGGATCGCTGATGGTCTCGTGGCGCGACGGCGTCGGATTCACGGGCGGCTCAGGCGAAGGCGCGGCCGAAGATCTCGGCGAAGGAAGCCCGGGTTCGCTCCTTCACCGCTCCCATGTCCACCGGACGCCCGGTCACGCTGGCCAGTGAGCCCATCACGTTGGCCTCCAGCCCGCACGGGTTGATGGCGGTGAACCGCGACAGATCGGTGGAGACGTTCAGCGCGAAGCCATGCATCGTCACCCACTTCTTCACCGCCACGCCGATCGAGGCGAGCTTCCGCTTGTCGCTGGTGTGCGCGTCGTCCGTCCACACGCCCGTCCATCCCGGATTCCGCGTGCCGGCCACCCCGAACGGCGCGATGCCGCGGATCAGGGCTTCTTCCATGTTGCGCAGGTACTGGCGCAGGTCGCGCTCCTCCGGCCGCAGCAGGAAGATCGGATAGCCCACCAGCTGGCCCGGCCCGTGGTAGGTGACGTCGCCGCCGCGCTCGATCTCGAACGTCGGAATGTCGGCGACCGCCAGCAAGTTCTCGCGGTGCGTCCCCCGACCCAGCGTGATGACGTGGGGGTGCTCGACGAAGACCAGCGTGTCGGGAATCTCGTCCCGTTGCCGCGCGCCCAGCAGCTCTTTTTGCAGCGCCCAGACCTCGCCGTACTCGCGCGTGCCCAGGTCCAGCAATCGAGCTTCGTGCGCCACCGGCACAATCTAGCAAACGCTGGCGTCGCGGGGCCGCGATGCCAGCGTTCGCGAAGTCCTCACGCCGAGGGCGTGACGCGGTTGATGATGTGGATCGCCTCGCCCAGGCTGGCCTTGGCGGCTTCCATGATCGCCTCGGGCAGGGTGGGGTGGGCGTGGATGGTCAGCGACAGATCGTCCGCCAGCGCCCCCATCTCGATGGAGAGGGCCGCCTCGGCGATGATGTCCGACGCGCCGTTGCCCACCACGTGGATGCCCAGCACCTCCTTGGTGCCGGCGTCGATGACCACCTTCACGAAGCCGTCGGTGTCGGCGTTGGCCACCGCGCGGCCCAGCGCCGTGAACGGGAACTTGCCGATCTTCACCTTCCGTCCCTTGGCCTCGGCCTCGGCGGCGGTGATACCGGCGGTGGCGATCTCGGGATCGCTGAAGATGACGGCGGGGATGCAGCGCACGTCCATCTCGGCGCGGTGGCCCGCGATCACCTCGGCCACCACCTCGGCCTCGTGCGACGCCTTGTGCGCCAGCATGGGCTGGCCCACCAGATCGCCGATGGCGTAGATGCTGGCCACGTTCGTCTTCAGCTGCTTGTCCACGGGGACGAAGCCGCGCTCGACCTTCACGCCCACCGTCTCCAGGCCCAGGTTCTCGGAGTTGGGCCGGCGGCCCACCGCCACCAGCACCTTGTCGGCGTCGATGGTCGCGGTCTCGCCCTTGTCGCCCACCTCGACGGTGACGACGGCGCGATCGCCCTTGTCCGTCCAGCCCTTGGCCTTGGCGCCCGTCAGCACCTCGACGCCCAGCTTCTTCAGCTTCTTGGCCACCACCTGCGCCAGCTCGGGATCGCTGCCGGCCAGGATGCCCGGCAGCGCCTCGACCACCGTCACGCGCGCGCCCAGCTTGGCGTACAGCGTGGCCATCTCGATGCCGATGTAGCCGCCGCCGATGACGACGAACCGGCCCGGCACCTGGTCGAACGCCAGCGCGCCGGTCGAGTCGACGATGCGGTTGCCGTCGAACTTGAAGCCCGGGATCTCGATGGGGCGCGAGCCGGTGGCCAGGATGATGTTGTCGGCGGTGATGGTCGTCTTGGTCTTGCCGTCGTCCAGCTCGACCGTGCGCGGGCCGGTGATGCGGGCCGTGCCGGTGCGGTAGTCGCAGCCGTTGCTCTTCAGCAGGGCGCGGACGCCGCCGGTCATCTTGGCCACGACGTCGCTCTTCCAGGACTGCATCTTCTTCATGTCGACGCGGACGTTGTCGGCGAGGACGCCGATGTCCGCGCCGTGCTTGGCCTTGTCGAAGATCTTCGAGGCGTTGATCAGCGCCTTCGAGGGGATGCAGCCCACGTTCAGGCAGATGCCGCCGGGCTGATCCTTCTCGACGACCAGCGCCTTGATCTTCAGTTGGCCCAGGCGGATGCCGGCGACGTAGCCGCCGGGGCCGGAGCCGATGACGAGTGCTTGGACCTGCAGGGATTCGGTAGCCATGGTTCTCTTCTGATGCCGGGGGTTAGGGTTTCGCGATCTTGTGCGCGTCCACGTGGGGCGCGAACTTGCAGTTCAGGGTCTGAAGGTTGCCCACGATGTCGGCCAGCATCAACACGACGTTGGCGCTGCCCACGATCTGGGCAGGGGGCGCCACACCAGCGGTGGGTTGCAGCAGCTGGAAGGTCCACGCGGAATCGCCCTCCGTCACCGGGTTGATGACCAGGTTCTCGCCGGTGGAGGCGTCGATCGTCAACTGACAGGTGGGCGCGGCGTTCGTGTAGGGATCCGGGTTGATCAGCGTGGCGACGTGCTTCGAAGGGTCCACGTGATAGTTCAGCTGACAGCTCCCCTGCACCTCGGCGAGGTCGGCCAGAACCCCGCCCGCCATGGTGAAGGTGTCGTTCCAGATGCTGAACGGCTGGTTCTGCAGATCCACCTCCGTCGGGCAGTCGATGACGGAGTCATCCGTGTCGACCGCCCATACCCCCTCGTACTCCGCGAACCGGTCGTCGTCCGATGCGGTTGCGCTGTCACCGCACCCCGCCATCAGCGCGCCCCCGGCCACGGACAGCAACAGCAAGGTACCGGCACGACGAGCCAGCGCCCGGGACACGAGCACGAACCGCGACGGGTCTCTGGTGAGCATGGTGGCCTTTCTGGGGGGCGGGTCGGCGAAGGGCAGGAGAGTACCGCACCCGGCCCTCGCGGCACCAGGCCGCGCGGGGGCAATATCGGCCGCCACACGGCCTGACGGACCGGGCGGGGGCACCGCCGCGGCCGCCGCCGCTTTCGCTACTTGGCGGCCCGCACGCGCTCCAGCTCGCCGAGCTGTGCTTCCAGCGTCGCCGGCGGCTGCACGTAGACGTCCTCGATCAACGTTCGCAGGGCCGGCGGCGGCACCGTCTCCTCCGCGGTCACGGCGGCGCGGATGGCGGCGTTCAGCTCGTCGTCCAGGGCGCGGGCCCTGGCGTCGTCCAGCTGTCCGGCGGCCTTCAGCCACAGGCCCAGCCGCTTCAGCGGGTCGCGGGCCGCCCAGGTCGCCAGCTCGTCCTCCGAGCGGTAGCGGCGGGCGTCGTCGGCCGCGTTGTGACCGCCCATGCGATAGGTCACCGCCTCGATCAACGTCGGGCCATCGCCGCGGCGCGCCCGCTCGACCGCGTCGCGCGTGGCGGCGTACAGCGCGAACACGTCGTTGCCGTCCACCCGCACGCCGGGCATGCCGTACGCCAGCGCCTTGACGGCGAACGTCTCCGAGGCGCTTTGCGCCGCGGCGGGCGTGGCGCCCGCCCAGCCGTTGTTCACGCACATGAACACGGCCGGCACGTTGAAGACGGCGGCGAAGTTCACGCCTGTGTGGAAATCTTCGGCGCTGGTGGCGCCCTCGCCCAGATAGGCGAGCACGACGGTCTTGTCCTTCTTGATCTTGGCGGCCCAGGCCAGGCCGGTGGCCTGAGGCAGCTGCGTCGCCGCGCACCAGGACATGGGCAACACGCGCAGCTCGCGCGGGGTCACCGGGTGCGCCGGCATCTGGCGGCCCTTGCCCAGGTCGTGCGCGTTGCCCAGCTGCTGCGCCACGAACGCCGGCAGCGGCAGGCCGCGCAGCAGCGCCACGCCCGCCTCGCGGTGCGCGGGCACGATCCAGTCGGTCGACTGCAGGGCGGCCAGCGGCGCCGCCACCGTGGCCTCTTGCCCGCGGGCATCGGCGTAGAAGCTCAGGCGCCCTTCGTGTTGCAAGGCCGACATGCGCTCGTCCAGCAGGCGGATGAGCCGCATCTCGCGATACATGCGCAGCCAGTCGGCGGCGGGCAGGTTGGGAAGCCGCGCCTTGTCGGCGCGTCCCTCGGCGTCCAGGATCGTCGCCAGGCCGGTGGCGCGGGCGTGGTCGGCGTCGCTCCACACCTCGACCAGCTCGGACAGCACGTCGCCCATGCCGGCGCGAATCTTCTCTCGCGTCGAGGGGGCGCGGTTCTGCCGGGCGGCGTCGTCGCGCGCAGGCGCGGCAAGCTTGTCGGGGTTCCCGGTCGCGGCGGGAGGGTTCTGCTTGGCGGCCATCAGAGCAGATCCACCATCAGCAAGCCGGGGTTCTCCAGCGAGGCCTTGATGTCGGCCACCAGGCGGGCGGCGTCATAGCCATCGACCACGCGGTGATCGACGGAGATGGACAGGTTCATCATGTCGCGGGCGACGATCTTGTCGCCGGCCGCCACCATCGGGCGGCGCGCGATCTTGTGCACGCCCAGGATCGCCACCTCGGGGAAGTTGATGATGGGCGTGGCGCCCAGCCCCCCCAGCGTCCCCAGGCTGGTGATGGTGAACGTCGAGCCGGACAGCTCCTCGCGCGTGGCCTTGCCGGTGCGGGTGGCCTCGGCCAGCCGCTCGATCTCGCGCGCCAGCTCGACCAGCGTCTTGCTGGCGGCATCGCGGACCACCGGCACGATCAGGCCGTTGTCGGTCGCGGTGGCCAGACCGATGTGGTGGGCGCCCCGCTGCACGATCTCGCCCGCCTTCTCGTCCAGCGTCGAGTTGAGCTGCGGAAACTTCGCCAGCGCCGCTGTCGTGGCCTTGATGATGAACGGCAGAAAGGACAGCTTCACCCCGCGCGCGGCCAGCTTCTCGTTCGTTTTGGCGCGGACCTGCACCAGATCCGTGCAGTCGACCTCTTCCCAGTAGCTGAAGTGCGCGGCGGTGTGCTTCGAATGGACCAGGTGCTCGGCGATCTTCTTGCGCACGCCGCGGAAGGGGATGCGCACGTCGCCGGCCATCGGGGCGACGGCAACTGGCGCGGAGGCAGGCTTCGCCGCGGGCGCCGCGACCGTCGGCGCGCCCGCGCCGCCGTGATTGCGCACGTCGTCCGAGGTGATCCTGCCGGCGCGTCCCGTTCCCACCACCAGGCGGATGTCGACGCGCAGCTCACGGGCCAGCTTCCGCGTGGCCGGGGTGGCCAGCACCATCGTGTGGGCGGTGCTGGGGATCTCGCCGGTCGTGGCCGCCGTGGTGGCGGCCGCCGTCGCCGGCGTCGTCGCGACCTTGGGCGCAACTGCCGCTGCTGCCGGGGCCGCTGCGTCCAGCTCGATGGTCAGCAGCACCTTGCCCACCGGGCAAATCTCGCCCTCGGCGAACAGGCGTTTGCCCACGCGGCCGGCGCGCGGCGCCGGGATCTCGACGGTGGCCTTGTCGGTCATCACCTCGACCAGCGGCTGATCCTCGCGGACGGTGTCGCCCTCCTTGACCAGCCAGCGGACCACTTCGCCTTCGACGACGCCTTCGCCGATGTCCGGCAGTTTGAACTCGTACGTCATCGGGCGCCTAGAAGTTCACCACGCGCTCGACCGCGTCCAGGATGCGGGCGGCGTCGGGCAGGTACTCGTGCTCCAGCGTGTACGGGAACGGGGTGTCGAAGCCGGTCACGCGCAGGATGGGCGCCTCCAGGTGCAGGATGGCGCGCTCCTGGATCGTCGCCGCCAGCTCGGCGCCGAACCCGCAGGTGCGCGGCGCCTCGTGGACGATGACCACGCGGCCGGTCTTCTGCACCGACGTCAGGATGGCCTCGACGTCGAAGGGCAACAGCGTGCGCAGGTCGATGACCTCCAGGTCGTAGCCGATCTGCGCGCCCTGCTCGGCCGCCTCGAGGCAGGTGTGCACCATCGCGCCCCAGGCCAGGATCGTCACCTGGTCGCCCGGGCGCACCGTCTTCGCGACGCCCAGGGGAATGGTGTAATCCTCGGCCGGGACGTCGCCCTTGGCGGCGCGGTACACGCGCTTCGGCTCCATGAAGATCACGGGATCGTCATCGCGGATGCTGGAAAGCAGCAGGCCCTTCGCGTCGACGGGGTTCGAGGGCATCACCACCTTCAGGCCCGGAACGTGGATGAACAGCGCCTCGGGCGACTGCGAGTGATAGTGGCCACCCTTGATACCGCCGCCCACGGGCGTGCGGATGACCATCGGCGCCGGATACTCGCCACCCGAGCGGTATCGCATCTTCGCCAGCTCGTTCACGATCTGGTCGTACGCCGGGTAGATGAAGTCCGCGAACTGGATCTCGGGAACGGGGCGCAGGCCGTACAGCGCCATGCCGATCGCGGTGCCGATGATGCCGGACTCGGCCAGCGGGGTGTCGATGCAGCGCTCGGCGCCGAACTCCTCGTAAAGCCCGGTGGTGGCGCGGAACACGCCTCCGAACCGCCCCACGTCCTCCCCCAGCACCAGCACGCGCGGATCGCGGTGCATCTCCAGCCTCAGGGCGTCGTTGACGGCCTGGATGATGTTCATTTCGGGCATGCAGCTCTCGTTGTTTTCTCTTGGTTTCCGCTGGCGTTGCCGCGGCGAGGACGATGCAGCCGGGGGCCGCGCGGACAGGGGATACGTCAAGCCAGGCCCGGAATCAAGACGCATCGTGGGGACCGGACCGGGCGGCCGGTGGACGGTATGGACGTTGCACTCGTCCCGGCCGCAAAGGAAGGAGCCGACCATGAGCAACCGACAGGCAATGCCAGGCGCCGACGCCAAGACCAACACCAGCCAACCGGCGCATTCGGAGCCGACCAAGCAGGCTGGCGCGCGGACGGGGGCGAAGGCGAACGGAAGACCCGCCGGCGGCGGGGATACCTCCCAGGGCGCCACCAAGGGTGGCGACTGGCGGGGGGAAGAGGTGTCGTCGTCCAAGGTCGCGTCGTCGGCCGAGGACGCGGCGTCGCGCGCCGAAGGAAACGGCCGGGTACGGGCCGAGGCGGCAGCGCGCGACCCGAACCCGGGTACGTTCACCGAGAAGGGGCCGGCCCGGCGACCGCGCGCCGACGATCCGGACGTCGCCGAGAACGAGGAGGAGAAACGGCAGAGCGCCGCCGAGGAGCACGCGGCGCAGTCCAGCCGGCATCCCCCTTACGGCCGACTCTGAAACGCATCGCGGCCGGGCGTCACCGGCCGGGATCGCCGAGCCGCCGGCGCCGCCTGGCGCGACCTGGCGGCTCGGCGCTTGCAATGCTTCGTGAGCGGCCTGGCCCTGCCGGACCGGCGCGCCAGGCATCCAGTCGCGAAAGGAGGACCCATGACCAGCGGCAAACGAAGTAGCACCCGAGGTGGCCGTCGGAGCGGCGGGCGAAGCGAAACCCAGCGCAAGGCCGCGCGGCGAAACGTTCGCAAGGCGGCGCGGGCAGCGAAGAAGCGGCGCACCATCGCGAATCTTCCCCGGAAGACGCGCAGCGCGCTGGGCAAGCAGGCGAACAAGGTCAAGCGACAGCGCCGGAAGGCCGGCAAAAGGAGCAGCAGCCATGGAACGTCCTAATACGCGCGTGCGCCCCGGCAGCTGGTCGGCCGCACACCCGAACGAAGGCGACACCGAGCGGTGGAAAAGCAGTCCTTCACGCGAGTCGACGCACGATCGCGGTACGGACGCCGACGTCGCCGCGGACCATGCGAAGAGCGAGAACGAGCCCAACAGCGACCGCGCGCCGGGGACACCCGCCCCTGGAACGCGCCGTCGTGTCACGCGGCACTGAACGCATCGCGCGCGCAGGGCGGACGGGGACCGGAGAGACGCCGGCCCCCGACCGCGCGCGGGCGTCCCGCCGGGCTCCGTAACAGGATCGTCACCGAGATCGCTGGTAGCCCTGGGCAGGAACGGGCAAGATCGGCCTCGACCTCGGGAGCCGGACGCGATGTCGTATGTCATCCACGCTGGAGAGAGCCTGGCGCACGCGTTGAAGCGTGTGGGTCGGGCCGAGCTACGCAAGGGCCGCAAGGCGCTCGACGACGGGGCGCCGCGCTTGACGGCCGCCGAAAACGCGCACGCCTTGCGGCTGGCGACGAAGAAGGTCCGCGCCATCGCCCGCCTGGTCGAACCGGTGGTCGGACGCAAGGCGCGCCAGGCCAATCGCGCGCTCGGCGCGTGCGCGGACGTATTGGCGCCGGTGCGCGACGCTGATGCGGCCGTGCGTACGTTCGAGAAGGTTCGCGCCGCCCTGCCCGTGAAGATGCGCTCTGCCACCAACCCCGTCCGCGCTGCCCTGGCCGAGCGGCTGCGGCACGAGGCGCAGGCAATGGATCCGACCGGCGACGGAAAGCGATCGCTGCGCAAGCTCCGGCGCGCGCTGCGCCACCAGCAGGGCCGCGTCGCCGAGTGGGCGCCGGGGAGCAAAGGCCAGGGTGGCCGCTCGAAGAATCGCTGGACCACGGCAGGGCCGGGGCTGGAGGCCGGGTACCGTCGGGCGCGCAAGGCCATGCACCGCGCCTACCGCGAACCCAGCGGCGACACCTTTCATGCCTGGCGCCGGGCCGTGAAGGCGCACCGCTACCAGATCCGATTGCTGTCGCCGTGGGCCCCCGACGAGTTGACCCCGCGCGCTGACGAGCTGGGTCGCCTGGCGGAATTGCTGGGCGACGAGCACGACCTGACGATGCTGCGCCGGACGCTGCGGGCGAACCGGTCCTGGTTCGGCGAGGAAGCGGACACCTACTACGAGGTCATCCGGCGGATCGATCAGCAGCGGCGCGAGAAGCGCCTGCGCGCGTCGCCGGCCGGCGAGAAGCTGTTCGCCGAGCGTCCGCGCGCGCTGGCGCGGCGGATGCGGCAACATTTCCGCGAATTTCGTCGCAGGTCTGCGCCTGCGCCGCGGGCCCAAGCCGCGTGACGGACGCCGCGGCGGCCGGCTCACTTCGGGTGGCACGCGCGCGCGGGACGTGACGCGACTCCTTGACACCGCGGGAGGGGCCCGCAAGTTGTCCGGGCCTTGTCGGCGCCGTCCCACGATCTCATGCCGCCCGTCCTGATCGCGGGCGCCGGACCCTCGGGCCTGGCCCTGGCGCTGTGGCTGGCGCGCGCCGGCGTGCGTCCCCGCATCATCGAACGAGAGACGGCGCGCCCGAACACGTCGCGCGCCATCGCCGTGCAGGCCAGGACGCTGGAGTTCTACCGGCAGCTTGGCATCGCCGACGAGGTGATCGGGCAGGGGTTGCGTCTGGAGGCGCTGAACTTCTGGGTCGATGGAAAACGGGTCACCCGCTTGCCATTCGGCGAGCTGGCGCGCGGGAAGAGCCCCTATCCGTTCATCCTCATGCTCTCGCAAGCCGAGCACGAGCGAGTGCTGGAGGAGGCGCTGGCGCGCGCCGGCGTGACGGTCGAGCGCGGCGTGACCCTGGAGAGCTTCGAGCTGGCGAGAGAGGGCGTGCGCGCGCAGCTCGCGCTGCCCGGCGGCGGGCACGAGCGGTGTGAGGCCCGGTATCTGGCAGGCTGTGACGGCGCCCGCTCGGTGGTGCGGCACGGCCTGAACGCGGCGTTCCCCGGCGGCACCTACGCCCACCTGTTCTACGTGGCGGATCTGGACGCCCGTGGCCCCGGCGCCGACGGCGAGCTGCACGTGGCGCTGGACGACGCAGGCTTCCTGGCGGCCTTCCCGCTGCGGGGCGACGGGGGCGCGCCCGCGGGCGAGGGCCGGGTGCGGCTCATCGGCACCGTCCGCACCGGGCCAGCCGAAGGCACTGCCACCGACGGCGCGGCCTCGTTCGGCTGGGACGACGTCGACAAGGCGGCGCTGGCGCGCGTCGGCGTGACGGTGCGCAACGTCCGCTGGTTCTCCACCTACCGCGTCCACCATCGCGTGGTGGACCGCTTTCGCGACGGTCCGGTGTTCCTGGTGGGCGACGCCGCGCACATTCACAGCCCCGTCGGGGGGCAGGGCATGAACACCGGCATCGGCGACGCCGTGAACCTGGCCTGGAAGCTGGCCGAGGTGGTGCAGGGGCGCGCGCCGGCGTCGCTGCTGGACAGCTACGCGCCCGAGCGGCGGGGCTTCGCCACGCGGCTGGTGGCGACGACCGACCGCCTGTTCCAGATCGCCACGCGCGACGGTGGGCTGGCCCGCTGGGTGCGCACGCGCGTGGTCCCGAACGTGGTGCCGCGGCTGTTCGATACCGGGCGCGGGCGCGCCTACCTGTTCTCTACGGTGTCGCAGACACGGATCGAGTACCGGGCCAGCGCGCTGTCTCAGGGGCACGCGGGCGCGCTGCGCGCTGGTGATCGCTGGCCCTGGATCCCCGCCAGCGCGGGCGCCGACGACAGCTTCGCGGCCCTGGCGCAGCGGCGCTGGCAGGGGTTCGCCTGGGGGCCCGCGTCGGCGGCGCTGAACGACGTGCGCGCCGTGTGCGCGCGCCGGAACGTGCCGGTACAGTGTCTGCCCTGGCCGGCCGAGGCCGAGGCGGCGAAGCTGGAGCAAGGCGCGTTCTACCTGGTGCGGCCCGATGGCTACCTGGGTTTCGTCGACGCGCGGCCGCATCCGGACGCCGTGGACGCTTACCTGGCTCGCCACTGCACGCCCGCGGGTTGATCTGCGGCCCGGGGTTTCAACGTGCTGGAACGAACGCAAGTTTCGGTGAGGAGCTTCCAGAAAGGAACCTGGTCATGCCGGAAGAAAAGACGTTGGAGCGAGCCCATCGGGACGAAGAAGAGGGCAAGGCGCCCAGCACGCAGGCTGGCGAGTTCGTCCGCGAGGAGATCGATCACGTTCGGGAGGGCAAGCACGGCGCTCGCTCGACCAAGCAGGCGATCGCCATCGGCCTGTCCAAGGCGCGGCGGGCGGGGGTGAAGCTGGGGGCGCCAAAGCTGGGGGCGTCAAAGAAGGGAACGCAGTCCACGGCCGTGCGCAAGCGCGCCACCCGGGACCTGCGCAAGGGCGCCCGCCCGGCCAAGGCGACCTCGCGCACGCGCTCGCGCGCGACGGAGAGCGCGTTGAAGCGCGAGGGGCACGGGGCGGCCTCGAAGGCCTCCCTGTCCCGGCAGGCGCGCACCTCTGCCAGCAAGCGCGGCGCTACCGCGCGTAAGGCCGCGGGGCGCAAGGCGGCGTCGACGCGGAAGGCGACAGCCAAGCGCAAGGCGTCGCCGACTCGCAAGGCGTCGCCGACCCGCAAGGCGTCGCCTACCCGGAAAACGACAGCGACGCGCAAGCGCTCCCGGGCGCGCTGACGCCGCCGCCCCTTGCCGGCGTGTCGGGCGGCGACGCCCTGTCGTGATGATACGATTCCAGGTCGCGTGGCGCGGCTGCGCCGCGTGCAGCGAAGATGAAGCCAACCTCGAACCAATCTGTCGAGCCAGAGA
>Ga0207705_10002775_pt1 | contig 13385 bp, 9 predicted proteins | sample KBSC13metaG_FD_184314 | JGI IMG/M metagenome (GOLD analysis project Ga0207705, IMG submission 184314) | Corn rhizosphere microbial communities from Kellogg Biological Station, Michigan, USA - KBS C1-3 metaG (SPAdes) (version 2) | ecosystem: Host-associated > Plants > Roots > Rhizosphere > Soil ...
CTTCTCTGGTTTGAGGTGGAAGACTTCGACACAGTTATGCAGCGTGCAGCTGAAATGGGTGTCGAGATCCTGCTGCCTCGTCATCGCAATCCTCCTGATGGCAACGGCGGCCCCAACCACTGGGAGTGCTGGATGCGCGATCCGGACGGCTACAGCGTCGTGGTTGCCAGCCCTTATGGAACGGCCGATGGTGGATGGCATCCCGGCCGCGATCTTTTTGCTTAGCTGAGCTCGTTCAATGCCACCGGACGATGTCGGGCAGTAATTTCGCCGGGAGGAAAAGGCGCGGATGCCTAGTTCCGGGCTCTTTTTCGTGTGCGTAGAAGAGTTTAGAAGCCGTTTGGGCCGGTGAATGCGGCTTATGCCCGCCAAAGCTGTTAGAATCTATAAAATCCACTCCTCTGGAGAGGCAATGCAAGCAATACTGGCGCTTGAAGACGGGCGCATCTTTCGTGGTAAGAGTTTTGGCGCGCAGACGGAACGGTCTGGCGAGGTGGTCTTCAATACATCACTGACCGGCTATCAGGAGATCTTTACCGATCCGTCCTATGCAGGCCAGATTGTGGTTCTGACGAACCCTCACATCGGAAACTATGGGACGACACCGCACGATGCGGAGGCCACGCGGCCCTACATTGAAGGGCTGGTGACGCGTGAGTTCTCGCCGATTAGTTCGAATTGGCGCTCGACGCAGGTTGCTGACGAGTATTTGGAGCGCTATGGCGTGCCGGTGATCTCTGACATTGATACGCGGGCCGTGGTGCGGCATCTGCGGGCTCATGGCGTGATGCGCGGCGTCCTTGCGAGCGGTGAAAATCTGGATGCGGATGCATTGGTGGCGAAGGCGCAGTCGATCCGGAAGATGGACGGCACCGACCTTGCCAGCGTGGTGACCACCAAGACGACATACAAATGGGACGCCAAGGAGCCGAAGAACCAGACCGGCGACACGCTGCTGACGACTGCGGAGAACGCGGACGCGAAGCAGATGCATGTGGTGGCCTACGACTTCGGCATCAAGGAAAACATCCTGCGCATGCTGACGCGCGAGAACTGCAGCGTGACGGTGGTTCCGGCGACAACCTCGGCGGAAGAAGTGCTGGCGATGAATCCTGATGGTGTCTTCTTTTCAAATGGACCGGGCGATCCGGAGCCGCTGGGCTACGCAGTCGAAAATGTGAAGAAACTGCGTGGGAAGACGCCAATATTTGGGATTTGTCTGGGGCACCAGATCTTTGGGCTGGCGTTGGGGGGCAAGACCTACAAACTGAAGTTTGGCCATCACGGCGGTAATCATCCGATCATGAACCACCAGACCGGCAAGGTCGAGATTACGGCGCAGAACCATAACTTCAACGTCGATCCGGATTCGCTTCCGGCGGATGTGGAGCGGACGCATACCAACCTGAATGATCAAACTCTGGCCGGGTTGAAGCACAAAACAGACCCGATGTTCAGCGTGCAGTATCACCCTGAGGCTAGTCCCGGGCCGCACGATTCGCATTATCTCTTCAGGGATTTTCGGAAGATGATGGAAGACTGGAAGAAATAAAGCTAAACGGCGCGGCTTTGGTCGCGCATTTTTTCGGCACATAGAATCAGTTGAGAAAGAGAACAGATGCCACGCAGGAATGACATCGCGAAGATTTTGGTGATCGGCTCCGGGCCGATTGTGATTGGGCAATCGGCGGAGTTCGATTACTCCGGCACGCAAGCTTGCAAGGCGCTAAAGGCCGAAGGCTATGAGGTGGTGCTGGTGAACTCAAACCCGGCGTCCATCATGACCGATCCTGAGGTCGCGGACCGGACCTATATCGAGCCTTTAAATACGGCGTATCTGGAAGAGATTCTTCGCGTTGAAGCGGAGATGATGCCGACGGGCTCAGGCGTGTTCGCTGTACTCCCTACAGTAGGTGGACAAACGGCCCTGAACCTTGCGGTCGATCTAGCCGATTCGGGCGTTCTGGAAAAGCTCGGTGTTGAGTTGATTGGCGCGAAATTGGAGGCGATCAAGAAGGCAGAGGACCGTCTGCTGTTCAAGGATGCGATGAACAAGATCGGGCTCGATATGCCCCGGTCTCAGCTTGTGAACAACATCCGCGATGGGCTGGAGTTTGCCACGAAGATTGGTTTTCCAGTGGTAATCCGGCCGTCATTTACGCTGGGCGGTTCGGGTGGCGGAATTGCCTACAACCGTGAAGAGATGATGGAGATTCTTTCGCGCGGCCTCGATCTCTCGCCCGTTCACGAGTGCCTGATTGAAGAGAGCGTGCTGGGGTGGAAGGAGTATGAACTCGAGGTTGTCCGCGACCTGAAGGACAATGTGATCATTATCTGCTCGATCGAGAACTTCGATCCGATGGGCGTTCATACCGGCGACTCGATCACGGTGGCTCCGGCGCAGACGCTGACCGACCGCGAGTATCAGTGCATGAGGGATGCAGCGATTCGCGTAATCCGCGAGATTGGTGTCGAGACGGGTGGAAGTAATGTGCAGTTCGCGGTAAATCCGCAGAATGGCCGGATGACGGTGATCGAGATGAACCCGCGAGTGTCGCGGTCGTCGGCGCTGGCCTCGAAGGCTACGGGGTTTCCGATTGCAAAGATCGCTGCGCGACTGGCGGTCGGCTATACCTTGGATGAGATTCAAAACGACATTACGAAGGCTACGCCGGCCTGCTTTGAGCCGACGATTGATTACGTCGTCGTAAAAATTCCGAAGTGGCAGTTTGAGAAGTTTCCTGGCGCGGATGAGGGCCTGGGGCCGCAGATGAAGTCTGTTGGCGAAGTGATGGCGATTGGCCGCACCTTCAAGGAAGCGATGATGAAGGCCGTGCGATCGCTCGAGACGGGCAAGAAGGCTACGGCGGACGATATAGAACCGCGCAGGCTGACACAGCGTCTGGTGACTCCGCATCCTGATCGATTGGCTTACATTCGCTATGCGTTCGAACGGGGAATGACGGTGCGCGAAGTTGCGCGCATGACCTCGATGGATCCGTGGTTTCTGTACCAGATCAAGCAGATTACGGATGAGATCAAGGCTGTCGGCGGCGTATCGATGGATGAGGTCACAGCGGAGCAGCTTCGCGATGCCAAGCGGATGGGCATCTCAGACGAGCGGCTGGCGGCGAGTTGGGGATTAAAAGGTGCCGAAGGAACTGCAGCAGTTCGTGCGCTGCGGAAGAAGCTGAAGGTGCTGCCCGCGTACAAGATGGTAGATACCTGCGCGGGAGAATTTGAGAGCTATACCCCGTATCTCTATAGCTGCTACGACGAAGAGGATGAGGCGGCGCCGACGAAACGCAAGAAGATCCTGATTCTTGGCAGTGGGCCGAACCGGATTGGCCAAGGAATCGAGTTCGATTACTGCTGCTGCCATGCAGCCTTCGCGCTGCGTGAAGATGGCTACGAGACCATCATGGTCAACTGCAATCCCGAAACGGTCTCGACCGACTATGACACCAGCGATCGGCTGTACTTCGAGCCGTTGACGCTGGAAGACGTACTCGCAGTGTATGAGCACGAGGCCTCGTCGGGCGCGGAGATCGGGATGATCGTGCAGTTCGGTGGACAGACTCCGCTCAACCTGAGCCTTCCATTGAAGAAAGCGGGAGTGCCAATCATCGGGACTTCGCCAGAATCGATTGATTTGGCGGAAGACCGGAAGCGTTTCGGAAAATTAATCGAGGAGTTAGGGATTCCGCAGCCTGAGGGCGCAATGGCGACCAGTGTGGCTGAGGCGGTTGACGGTGCGAACCGCGTAGGTTATCCGGTGCTTGTGCGGCCTTCGTATGTCCTCGGTGGACGAGCAATGGTAATTGCCTATGACGACGAGGCGGTCGTTCGCTATATGAGCACGGCGATTGAGTTCTCACAAGAGCGGCCGGTGCTGATCGATCACTTTCTTGAGGATGCGACCGAGTGCGATGTCGATGCGCTATGCGACGGAGACGATGTTGTGATCGCCGGGATCATGCAGCATATCGAGGAGGCAGGGATTCACTCCGGAGATTCTTCCTGTGTGTTGCCTTCAGTCGATCTGAGCGACGAGGTGCTGCGGACGATTCGCGAGTACACGCGCAAGCTTGCGAAGGCGCTCAACGTGAGGGGGCTGGTGAATATCCAGTTTGCGATCCAGCGCGGTAAGGTGTTTGTGATCGAAGTCAATCCTCGGGCTTCGCGTACCGTGCCCTATGTATCGAAGGCGACTGGAATTCCGTTGGCCAAAATTGCTTCGCGATTGATGGTCGGGCGGAAATTGAAGGAGTTGCTGCCGGAGGCGGTGGCGAGCGGAAAAGACCTCGGAACTGGTTCGCATTATTTTGTGAAATCGCCGGTATTTCCATGGGGCAAATTCCCCGGTGTCGATACCGTGCTTGGACCGGAGATGAAATCCACCGGCGAAGTAATGGGAGTCGCCGACAACTTCGGCGAGGCATTTGCTAAAGCCCAGATTGCCGCCGGACAGGTGCTTCCGTTGGAGGGAACAATCTTCCTCAGTGTGAATGACCACGATAAGGAAGGCGTTGTTTCCCTTGCGCGGGAGTTTGTGGAGATGGGCTTCCATCTGGTGGCGACGCACGGGACGGCAGCTGTGCTGGAACAGGCTGGCTTGCAGCCGGAGCGCGTTTATAAAGTAAAGGAAGGCCGTCCGAACGTGGTGGATTTGATTAAGGGCGACCGCATTCATTTGATTGTGAACACGCCGCGCGGACAGGACACTTTCTTCGATGAGCAGGCGATTCGGCGGGCGGCGGTGCTGGCTCGGATCCCGACGATCACTACGTTGGCGGCGGCGCGGGCTGCGGCTGAGGGTATCTCGGCTCTACAGCAAGGGACGTTGAGCGTGGTTGCGTTGCAAACGCTTCATTCGGATCGTGTTGAAGCGACTGTTTAATTGCCGGACAGTACGCCTTCTGAAATCTCTCGTACACCGGTTTTAATGATTCTTTCCAGCGTGGGCAAATGGGCCCGTAGAGTGGCGGTAGCAAAGCATTATGGCGGAACTACAGCACGCACAGAAGGCCGGCCGACGTTTTTTGAATCCCGTGCCGACGACGGTGGGGGAGTGGAGCACGATATTCAAAGTGCTTCCCTTGTATTTGTCGAATAAGGAGGAGAGGGTTCCAAAGCGCCCGCTCGGACCTTTCACGACGGATGTTTCGGTGTATGGCAAGGTTCCGGAGAGCGGATTACGCGTGACCTGGATGGGGCACTCATCGGTATTGCTCGAAATCGACGGGGTGCGCGTGCTCACGGATCCGGTATGGGATTTACGGGCCTCCCCAATGCGATGGTTTGGGCCGAAGCGGTTCTTTGCGCCGCCTCTTCGACTAGAGGATTTGCCGCGAATCGATGTGGTTCTGATTTCGCATGACCACTATGACCACCTTGGGGAATCGACCGTCCGAAAACTGGCAGCCTTGGAATTCATGCGCGACGCGCAATGGGTCACTTCGACCGGAGTGGGTGAAAGTCTGCGCCGGTTTGGAGTGGGGGCCGAACGGATTTCGGAGATGGATTGGACCGAGAGCATAGCGCTGAGTGGCTTGAACATCACGGCAGTCCCGTCGCGACACTTCTCCGGACGAGGCATGTTCAATCGCTTTGAGACGCTGTGGTCATCCTTTGTCATTCAGGGGCTGGCGCATACGGTTTATTTCGGAGCGGATTCGGGATGGTGGGACGGTTTCGCGGAAATCGGCGCGACTTATGGTCCTTTCGATCTCACCATGCTGGAGATTGGCGCTTATAACGAGCTGTGGGCACAGATTCATCTCGGCCCAGAGGGCGCAGCGCGGGCATTTGCAGCCCTGAATGGGCAGGATAACTTTGGACTAATGATGCCAATCCATTGGGGACTATTCGATCTGTCATTACATGGCTGGCAGCAGCCTATTAATCGGCTTTTGGAAGTTGCGGACGAAAAGGGCATTAAGCTGTGGGCTCCGGAGCCGGGAATGCCGACAGAAGTCGTAAAGGAAACCGAGATCCGGTCCGATTGGTGGCGCTAACCTCGTGACGGTTGGGCGTATGATTTTTCTGTTGGTCTAAAACGAAGGAGAATGGTTGATGCGGATTGGAATGTTGACTGGCGGTGGAGATTGTCCCGGTTTGAATGCCGTGATTCGTGCGGCAGTGCGCAAGGGAATTCTTCATCATGGGGATGAGTTCATCGGGTTTATGGAAGGCTGGCGCGGAGTCATCGAAGACATGACCATGCCGCTGACGCTGGAGACGACTTCCGGGATTCTGCAAAAAGGCGGGACCATTCTGCGGTCCTCGCGGACGAATGTGAAGAAGGTCGAGGGCGGATTCGAGAAGTGCGTCGAGACTATTAAACGGCATAAGCTGGACGCCCTGATTGCACTGGGAGGCGACGATACGCAGTCGATCACACTGGCCCTTGGTGAGCGCGGAGTCAATTGCGTTGGTGTTCCCAAGACGATTGACAACGATTTGAGCGGCACCGACGCCTGTTTCGGCTTCGACACCGCGGTGATGATTGCCACGGAAGCAGTGGACCGGCTGCACTCGACCGCTGAATCGCACAATCGCGTGCTGGTGTGCGAGGTGATGGGACGGGATGCGGGTTGGATCGCCGTGACATCGGGGATTGCCGGTGGCGCGGATGTGATTCTGGTGCCCGAGGTGCCGATTGATATTGAGGAAACTTGCCGGTTGATCAAGTATCGGTATGAGCATGGAAAGAAGTTTGCGATTGTGGTTGTGGCCGAGGGCGCGAAGTTTCCCGAGGGGACTTTGGCCACTCACGATACATCGGTGGACTCGTTCGGCCATCCGCGTTTGAGCGGAATCGGACAAGCTCTGGCCGAGCAGATCGAGAAACGTACCGGCTACGAGACGCGCAGCGTAAACCTGGGGCATACACAGCGTGGCGGCACTCCGACCGCCTACGACCGCATGCTGGCGACTCGGTATGGCGTGGCGGCGATTGATCTTGTCCATGCAGGCAAGTTCGGCCGGCTCGTTGTGCTGCGCGGAACCCAGATTTCGGACATTCCGCTTGCCGATGCAATTGCAAAGACTCGGACTGTCGGACAGGACCTGCTGGATGTAGTGAAGAGCTTGCAGCCGCTGAAGTAATCAGCATTGTTCGTTATTATCAACAACAAGAAAGGCCCAGCATCGCCGCTGGGCCTTTCTTGTTGCTCTCAAACGCGTAGGTCGTCTGCACGCCAGTTGACGATGGCTTGTTTGATTTCCTTTGACCCGAGATTCTGGGTAAGCGTGCGCCGGGCGAGCGCAGGAAGTTCAGCGTCCGAGGCGAAGCGCAGGGCTATGAGTTGGCTGGTCGTGAACTCATGGATGTGGGGCAGTTCGCTGGCTGAAAGCAACGAGGCTAGCCTGAGGCGCTCTTCCAGCCGGATGATACGGTCCTGAGCTTTGAGCGATTGACGCCTGCACACGATTGCCATCAGGATGAGAGCCGCAGCCATGACAATCCACCAGTGGAAGAGATAACGATGGGCGGGATAACTATGGAGGGTGACATAGATCGAAAACAGGAAATCCAGGACGAGGATCGGCATCAGGACGAAGTGAAAAGGCGGGTAGAAGCGCATGTGATTCTTGAAGTTCTGCGATGTAGCCATCGTCGGTCCTTATAGCTGGATTTATTGGATCGGTACAAAATTAAAAGCGGGGGACGGATCAGCATAGCATGAGGAATTCCCTTCTACAGACGGCCGCAGGTGCACGATCAATTCCGCAATTTCCAGATTAAACCGCTCACGGCTTGTTTCATGTTCGGTATCTTCTCTATAGTTTTGCGTATACCTAAACGCGATCTGTATCTCAAGGAAATCCATGACCTCGATGTCCGGGAAAGAGTTTGCAAAGAAGATTGGAGCGGGTTTGCTCTCGTTCCCAGTTACACATTTCACGAATACTTATGCGTTCGACGAAGGTCCCTATCGCGAGCATTTGGAGTGGCTGCTCCAATACAAGCCGGCTGGGCTGTTTGCGGCGGGCGGGACCGGCGAATTTTTTTCGCTGACGGTGCAGGAGTTCTCGGCAGTAATTACAGCCGCGGTGCAGCAGACCAACCATCGCGTGCCCGTAATTGCAGGCTGCGGATATGGCACTGCAATGGCAAAGCAGTTTGCAGAGGCTGCAGACGCTGCCGGAGCCGACGGTCTTCTGCTCTTGCCTCCATATCTCCTGAACTCCGAGCCCGCGGGAATTATGGCGCATGTTGAGGCCGTATGCGCTTCCACCAATCTTGGAGTGATCTTCTACAACCGCGACAACGCTCTTATCAATGAAGTGGCACTCGAACAACTTTGTGAGCGCTGCCCGAACCTTGTCGGCTTCAAGGATGGCCACGGTGATATCGAGCTGATGACACGGATCTACGCACGAATGGGTGACCGGCTCACCTATATCGGCGGTCTACCTACAGCAGAGACTTTTGCATTGCCCTATTTGGAGATGGGCGTCACCACTTACTCCTCGGCAATCTTCAACTTCCTTCCTCAGTTTGCTCAGAACTTCTACGCAGCGGTTCGCAGGCGCGACCACGAAGCGGTGTTCAAGGATTTAAGAGAATTTGTTCTGCCCTATATCAATATCCGGAACCGGCATAAGGGCTACGCGGTTTCGATTGTCAAAGCTGGAATGCGCGCGATTGGCAGACCTGCCGGTCCGGTCCGAACGCCGCTCACCGATCTCGACCAAAGTGAGATGGATGCGTTGACCAAGCTGATCGCGGGCCGATCGTGAGCCGACTGGAACTCGAATGAGCACCGGCAAGCAGACTCACATACGCTATCTCATCGTAACGATGTTGTTCATCGCCAGCTGCTTCAGCTATGGAGACCGGGTTGCGCTCTCGATTGCAGGCGCGGCAATGGAGAAGGAGCTTGCGCTCGATCCCGTGAAGCTGGGTTTTCTGCTCTCCGGATTCAGTTGGGCTTATGTCATGGGCCAGTTGCCCTCGGGAGGGCTGCTGGATCGTTTTGGCTCAAAGCGCGTCTACGGCATCAGCATCGTTTGCTGGTCAGCCTGCGCGTTCCTCATCGGGTTCACCGGATATCTCGTCACGGCATGGATCTTCAGCGCGATCTTTATTCTCAGGCTGCTCTCCGGCCTGGCTCAGTCGCCGGTCTTTCCTGGCAACGGGCGGATTGTCGCTGCGTGGTTCCCTACAGCGGAACGCGGAGGAGCCTCCGCGATCTTCAATGCTTCGCAGTATTTCGCTCTGGTGGTCTTCGCTCCGCTCTTTGGATGGCTCACTCATTCCTACGGCTGGCGGAGCTGCTTCTGGTTTATGGGCTTGTTCGGCTTCGTGCTTGCGTTCGTCTGGTCGAAGGTGGTCTATAACGTTAAGGACCAGCCGCTGATCTCGCAGTCGGAGATTGAGTTCATCGAGCGAGGTGGAGGGCTGGTAAACGTAGACCGCGCGACAGATGCAAGATCGACGACACGCGCCCTTAGCTGGGCGGGGGTGCGGCAACTGCTTGGCCAGCGGATGCTGGTCGGAATCTACCTGGGACAGTTCTGCATCACGACACTGACCTATTTCTTCCTCACCTGGTTTCCCGTGTACCTGGTGCAGGCACGGCATATGTCGATTCTTCGAGGAGGAATCGCGGCCGCACTTCCGGCGCTCTTCGGTTCCATCGGAGGTATTCTTGGCGGCCTTTGTTCGGACGCGCTTCTTCGCCGCGGCCGTTCCCTGACCTTTGCGCGTAAGGCCCCGATCATTGCAGGGATGTTGCTTTCCGTCACGATGATCGCGTGCAACTATACGAACGTGCAGGCTGTGGTGATGTTTCTGATGTCATTGGCATTTTTTGGCAAAGGCTTCGGCGCACTGGGCTGGACCGTAATCGCCGATACGTCACCGAAAGAATTGATCGGCCTGAACGGTGGACTTTTCAATTTGTTCGGCAACATGGCCGGGATCACCACGCCTATCGTCATCGGATATCTGGTGAAGAAGACAGGCTCGTTCAATGATGCGCTGATCTTCGTTGGTATAGCCGCGCTGCTGGCTATCTTCAGCTATGTTGTGATTGTGGGCGAGATCAAGCGGCTTGAACTTGAACCTCTGCCGCAAACGTCATCGGTGTGAAGTACAGCAGTATCTGGAGAAGATTGTGAATTTCGTTGAGGCACTTCCGCCCAGTCAAACGTCCGTCATCATCAGCATGAGGGTGATCCCAGTTGCTGGACATGACGGCATGTTGCTCAATTTGAGCGGCGCGCACGCACCCTTCTTCACGCGCAATGTCGTCTTGCTCACTGATAACGCAGGCAACATGGGGGTGGGTGAGGTCCCTGGCGGAGAGAAGATCCGTCGCGTGCTCGAAGAATCCCGGCCACTCGTGCTGGGAAAGCCGCTGGCTGCGTATAACGCCATTCTGAATGCTATGCGAGAGCGTTTCGCTGATTGCGACAGCGAAGGTCGCGGCTTGCAGACCTTCGATCTGCGCACCACAGTGCATGCGCTGACTGCCGTCGAGTCGGCGCTGCTCGATCTGCTCGGCCAGTTTCTCCGGCTACCGGTTGCAGCCCTTCTTGGTGAGGGCCAGCAGCGCTCAAGCGTTGAAGTTCTTGGTTATCTGTTTTTTGTGGGAGATAGAAAGAAGACAAATATGCCTTATCGCAGCGAGCCGGACGCGGTCGATGCGTGGCTGCGGTTAAGGCATGAAGAGGCAGTGACCACTGAGGCCGTGCTGCGATTGGCAGAGGCCGCGCAAGCGCGTTATGGATTCAATGATTACAAGCTCAAGGGCGGAGTGCTGGACGGCGCGCAGGAGATGGAGGTCGTCACCGCGCTCGCAGAGCGCTTTCCAAAGGCGCGCATCACACTGGACCCGAACGGGGCGTGGTCGCTCGATGAGGCGATCCGCCTCTGCAAAGGCAAGCAGCATGTGCTGGCGTACGCGGAAGACCCGTGCGGAGCGGAGCAGGGTTTCTCCGGACGCGAGATTATGGCTGAGTTTCGCCGCGCCACCGGATTGCCGACAGCGACGAACATGATTGCGACCGACTGGCGCGAGCTGAAACATGCAGTTCAATTGAATGCCATTGATATTCCGCTTGCCGATCCGCACTTCTGGACCATGCAGGGTTCGGTACGCGTGGCGCAGTTTTGCCGTGAGTGGGGTCTTACGTGGGGGTCGCATTCCAACAATCACTTCGATATCTCTCTGGCGATGTTTACCCACGTAGCTGCGGCGGCACCGGGAAGAGTTACCGCGATCGATACACATTGGATCTGGCAGGATGGCCAGCGACTTACGAAAGAGCCGCTGCAAATCGCGAATGGAAGAATCGATGTGCCGGATCGTCCGGGGCTCGGCATCGAAGTGGACATGGAACAAATTGAGCGCGCCCATGCGCTCTACAATACGATGGGACTAGGAGCACGGGACGATGCGAAAGCAATGCAATTTCTAATACCGGGCTGGAAATTTGACCACAAGCGGCCCTGCCTGGTTTTGTAGAACTTTCGCAATAGCGGTCCGGGCGTGAGGAACATCGCATGGCTGATGAAAGAACATTGCGTCCTCTTTACGTGCAGGTGCATCCGCGCGACACGGTGGGGATCATCGTGAATGAGGGCGGTCTGCTCACCGGCACACGGTTTGATTCGGGGCTGACGCTGATCGAGGATATTCCTGAGGCGCACAAAGTGGCGCTGGTCGATATGCCAGCCGGAGTGCCGATCGTGCGCTATGGCTCGGTTATCGGATACGCAGAATGCGGCATCGCAAAGGGAAGTTGGGTCCATGAGGGGCGGATGCGTCTACCGGTCCCGCCATCGCTGGACAGTCTTCCGCTTGCAACCTCAGTGTCGCCGGACATGCAGCCGCTTGAGGGTTACACCTTTGAAGGTTTTCTCAATGACGATGGATCAGTGGGCACGAAGAACATTCTCGGCATCACGACGACAGTCCAGTGCGTCGCCGCCACAGTAGATTTTGCTGTCAAACGCATCAAAGCTGAGATATTGCCACGCTATTCCAACGTTGACGATGTCATCGCGCTGACCCACAACTACGGTTGCGGAGTCGCTATCGACGCATCCGGCGCTGAGATTCCCATCCGAACGCTGCGCAACCTCAGCCTCAATCCCAACCTGGGCGGCGCGCCGATGGTGGTCAGCCTGGGCTGCGAGAAGCTGCAACCAGTACGCTTGCTGCCTTCAAACACATTGCCTATTCTCGACGCGGTTCCTTATGTCGTTCGCATGCAGGATGAGCAGCATCACAACTTCGGCGATATGGTGGCGGCCATTATGGAAATGGCTGAGAAGCGTCTCGCGCAGCTCAATCGAAGGATGCGCAGCACGCGGCACGCGTCCGATCTTGTCGTCGGCCTGCAGTGCGGTGGCAGTGATGCGTTTTCCGGAGTCACTGCGAACCCGGCAGTCGGCTACGCATCTGACCTTCTGGTTCGTGCCGGTGCTACCGTCATGTTCTCTGAAGTTACCGAGGTTCGGGACGCTATTCATCTGCTGACGGCGCGTGCCGCCAACGAGCAGGTGGCCCGCGATCTGATTCGTGAGATGGCCTGGTATGACGCTTATCTCGAACGCGGCGGTGTTGACCGTAGCGCCAACCCTACTCCCGGCAATAAGAAGGGAGGCTTGACCAATATCGTGGAGAAGGCGCTCGGCTCCACGGCTAAGGCCGGCACCAGCGCTATTGCAGGCGTCTTCGGCCCGGGCGAACGGGTCACGAAGAAGGGGCTGATCTTTGCCGCTACTCCAGCAAGCGATTTCATTTGTGGAACCCTGCAACTTGCCGCGTCGATGAACATGCACGTCTTCACGACGGGACGCGGGACTCCCTATGGTTTGGCCATGGCTCCCGTGATCAAGGTGGCTTCGCGGTCGCCGCTGGCAGAGCGATGGTCCGATCTCATCGATATCGATGCAGGCAGTATCGCGACTGGCGACGCCACCATCGAGCAGGTCGGCACACAGATCTTCCAACTGATCCTCGATGTGGCCAGCGGCCGTAAACAGACCTGGGCGGATCACTGGGGCCTGCACAATGATCTTGCTCTCTTTAACCCTGCACCTGTCACGTAGCAGTTTCGCTGAAGATTGCTGGCGCGTGATTCCGAGCTGAGATAGACGACATCTGAAGAAATGCGGAGTGCATCCAACTTACGATGATCAGCCAAACATTTACTTTCGGAAACTATACTGTCAATCGGCTAGGCTACGGAACCATGCGCCTTGTCGGCGAAGGGGCCTGGGGAGAGCCCGAAAGCCATGAGCACGCGCGCATGATTCTTCGGACGGCTGTCGAGTCAGGCATCAACTTCATCGACACCGCGGACGCCTACGGGCCGGAGATTGCCGAAGAACTGATCTACGAAGCCCTTCATCCCTATTCTCC
>Ga0207705_10002778_pt1 | contig 13380 bp, 6 predicted proteins | sample KBSC13metaG_FD_184314 | JGI IMG/M metagenome (GOLD analysis project Ga0207705, IMG submission 184314) | Corn rhizosphere microbial communities from Kellogg Biological Station, Michigan, USA - KBS C1-3 metaG (SPAdes) (version 2) | ecosystem: Host-associated > Plants > Roots > Rhizosphere > Soil ...
CGCCTGACGGATGGCCGTCGTTTCTGAAAACACCTGAAACTCCGGTGAAAGCAACCCTGCGCGGGCGATGGGACCGGGATTGGAAAATCCAGGTTGATAGAAATTGAATACCGAAGGTGAATTGAGAGGTGACTGCTCAGGGAAAAAGTAGTCCAGATTCATGAACAATCGGTTGTCTCCGGATGCAGCATAGGGTCGTGTGACGGGAATCGTCCGCAGTATCCGAGTAGCCCTCATGAGAGGTTCCGATGGTTTTCCGTAGCTCACGGATTGGCGGGCTGTCGGCGAGCGCGCTTCGTAGTCCAGCAGCACCGCCTTGAGAGTAGCCCCCAGATCTCCACGCACTCCTTGCCCGTTGTTGTTGAAAACCGTGGCTACCCGATGGATGAAGCCTGGGCTGGGATTACTGGTTACAAATTTCTGGATCAGATGCTTCGCAACGAATGGCCCGACATTCGGATGATTGAACAGTGTATCCAGTGCCATCTTCATCCGCTGCTCACCACCCAGGGAGCCGGGTATGTCGGTGCCGCCCAGGATTTTACGATCCTTTGAATCATGAAATGCTGGATAGAACGTCATGGGGCGCAGGGGATCGCTTCCCCACTGGAACCAATCTTCGGCAGGTGCCAGCTCACCGTCCCAATCCCAGCGGGGTGGATCATTCGGATCAAAATGCGGCCCCCAACCGGTGAAAATGTGCGCCAGCCCCACCGTATCCGCCTGGGTATAGGTGGGAATCGGGAGTCCTTCTGCATTCAACTTCAGAGAGCCATCCGTGTTGCGTTGACTGAGGCCTACCGAGAAAAGCTGCATCACCTCACGGGCATAGTTTTCATCCGGCTCCTGTCCAGTTAGTGGATCAGGTTTCTTATTCCGGATCATGCTCAGGTAAACACCCATCATCGGGCTGAGAGTCACATCCTCTAGCAGATCACGATAATTTCCGAACGCGTGCTTAACCAGGATATCGTAGTATTTTGTAGTCCCAATGTATTCGGTATCCAGCGCACTGTTTTGTGAGATGACGAAAATTTGGCTCAACGCAAAGGCCATTCTCTGGCGGAGCTGATCCGGTGCATCCACTGCAGTCTGCCACCAGGCTTCCAGCCGAGGCCCCTGCCAGCCACCTCCCTCACTGCCACGGGCGATCCATTCATTCCGCCGCGCCATCATCAATGGAAGGTGATAGGTGGGAGGAAGTGCCTCCTGGGCATTGATCCACTGGGCAAAAGTCTGGGTTTGGAGAGCAGTCAGATCGGCATCTCCCGGGCCGAAGGTGGCTTGAGTGAGGAATCGTGCAGCCTCCGCCGTGTTAGCAGCCATTACTGGCGCGGCAGGTGGGGCCGTTGGAACCGGCATGGTGTCCCATCCCGGAGCCGGCTGGAATTGTCCCACCAGCTCAGCAGTGGAAGGAGAACCACTCAAAATCCGGCACCACAGACGACCGGAGTTCAGCGCATTGATGATTTGCTCATGCGTCTGCCCCCCACTGGCCGGAAAATCCCAATTCACGCCAGCCACTTGATCCAACGGATAAGTAAAGACCACCGGGCCAGACTGACCATCATCTGAAATGAAAATTTCAGCCCCCGCCTCTGCCGCTCCGAGTCCGCTAAAGCTCAAGCTGGCTTTCCCAGTTAGTGAATTCCCGCTCCTCTTCACCGCTGCTGTCCCCGCTCCAGCCGATGTGCGCCCGCTGGCCGTACGCATTTGTGCGATGAACAATACATCCGGACTATCGTCGATGGACACGCTGGCAGTAGCCGGGCTGCCGAGAGTGAAACCCGCACCCGGCTGCAGGGTAATGGAAACCGTTTCCTGTGTTTCCGTGAGGGCATCCGCCAGTGGTGTCACAGGGATCTTCACCGAGCGCGCTCCCGCCGGAATGGTTATCTGTCCTGAAAGGGCTGTGTAATCACTACCTGCCACCGCATCACCTGCGATGGTATAATGAATGGAAAGGGGCTCGATACCTCCGGCACGGAAAACCGTGAATTCCGCAAGCGTGCCTATACTCTCATAGGCACGAGCAGCAGATACCCCAAGATTTACGGTACTTGGACTGAGCAGTGTCTTTTTTGCAGAAGCCAAATCCGCAATACGTGGCGTGCTGGTGGAATTCTCCGGATCAAGCCCCAGCAGATGTTCCTCGTAATCGGTCACCCCATCGCCATCACTGTCCACATCATCGATCTCCAGTTTGGAAAACAGCCTGCCTGCGCCCAGTTCTGATAGGCTCTGGCCAGTGGAGGAGAGCACGCTGCTGCCAATCACCTCCTTGGTCCCGGACAACATGGAAGGTCGCTTCCAAGCGACGGAAAAGTGATCTCCGCCATCTCCTTCTACATGATAGACCTCAAAGTAATAGCTGGTATTCGCCACCAAAGGAATAAGGGCCGATGTTTGTGAGGGAAATTTATCCCATTCCTCAAAGTCAGTCCACTCAGACACACTGGCGATTTTCGACTTGTTAGTCTTTAGTTTGTTCGTAGAAAGCCATAACTCGCTCTGGTCATCACTGGAAATATAAAACTGATAGTTTCCCGTTTCCGGCGGAATGATCCAGCCCCGCACCCACTGGCCATACATGGCCGCATCCGGATCGCTCTGCGGAACTTCCAACCGGCTCAGGCGGTTTTGAATATTCGGAGTCACATTCCCCGTTACCCGATCCTTGATCTGTGCCAGCCCCCAGCCCGGCAATCCGGTCCATACCGAGCGATCCACCCCACCTGTGGTAAATGAATGGATTCGATCCAAGGCCAGACTCACCTCTTCTCCCGTCCCTAGGATGCTTTGCCCGAATGGTTGCCAATTCGTGAGATCCGTCGAGAAAAGCGCTTGGTATTTCACCCCCTTTGCACTCTGCCAATATTCTATGAGCGTCTCCGGCAGCATACTCATCCGGCTCACCTTCGGGAAACTCGATCCATTGCGTGGGTCCGTGCCTGCTAAAGATTCCTGAAGGTTGGAAAAACCATCACGGTCCGTATCCTCGGCAGGCAGCAGGTTTTTCCCATAAGCAGCCTCCCAGACATCGCTCATTCCGTTCCCGTTTTCATCGATCCTACCCCACGCCACTGATGGCATGGTGAAGCAAAGGATGGGAAAAAATAAACGCTTATAAATAGCAGCACCGGAAAGCATGGGCAAAAAATGGCAGCAAGCATCCTTAAAACCTTCAGCTCTCTAAAAGTCAAGAAAACGGCACGACAGAACGACCAAGGCTGGATCAGGATAATTTACGTTTTTACCAATGCTTTGAAAAGCCTGAGGTCGAGCGCGCGTATGGGAGCCTGCAAATTGCTTAAGTTTCCTGCATATGCATAAACCCGCTAGTTTTCATGACAAAACTCAATCCCGTCATTTTTCTCGCCCTGCTGGCTGCAGGATCCACCGCCTTTGCCGCCGATCCAACCGGCCTTGATAAGGCAGGCAACCTTGCCCCCATCGCAAAAGCATTGGGAAATGCACCATTTTCCTCCACCCGTCTGGAGAATGGCGTGCAGATTCGCATCGGTGAAACGGTAAAAAACATCATCTTTTACGGTCCGTCCATCGTCCGGGTGAATGCCAATCTGGGCAAAACCCACACGATTCAACCCAGCCTCACGGTGGTGGCAAAACCCCAACCGCTCAAATTCACTACGAAGGAGGCAGGGACCAATCTTGAAATTTCTACCGATGCTCTGCGCATTCAGGTGGATAAGAAATCCGGCGCGATCACATTCATGCGTCCGGATGGAACGATTTTTACCCGCGAAAATGCAGCCACTCCAGCAGAGATCAAGGAAGTGACCATTTCCGATGCTCTCACTTATGAGGTGAAGCAGAACTTTACGCTGACGCCGGACGAATCGATTTACGGCCTGGGCCAGTACAATCAGCGCTACATGGACTACCGTAATCAGGATGTCCTGATGGTGCAGACCAATATCGGTATCGTCGTGCCGTTCCTCATTTCCACGAATCGCTACGGCATCATGTGGGATATTTATTCAAAAAGCACTTTCAAGGATAATGCCAGTGGGGCCTCTCTCTGGGCGGAAAGTGCTCCAACAGGCGTGGATTACTACTTCATGGCCGGGGCTGCCATGGATGATGTGATTTCCGGCTACCGTAAGCTGACTGGCAGAGCCCCCATGTATCCCAAGTCTGCGTTCGGGCTCTGGATGAGCAAGGAGCGCTACAAGACACAGGACCGCCTGATTGAAGTGGTCCGGGAATTCCGCAAGGAGCAAATCCCATTGGATAACATCGTCCAAGACTGGCAGTACTGGGGTGGTGACAAGGACGGCACCTGGAGCGGCATGATCTGGAACAAGGAACGCTTTCCCGATCCAAAAGCTCTCACCAAAACCCTCCATGAAGAGCTCCATGTGAAGCTCATGAACTCCATCTGGCCATCAGTAGGTAACGATACCGAACTGGCTCACGAACTGGATGCAAAGGGTCTGCGTTTCACCCCTCTGCATTGGATCTCCAAAAAGGCCCGCATCTATGACGCATTCAGCGCTGAAGGACGGGAAATCTACTTCAAGCACATCAAGAAAGGTCTGCTGGATGTGGGAGTCGACGCCCTCTGGATGGACGGCACGGAAGTGGAAGTGGGCGGCGCATGCCACAATCCAGCCCAAGTGGAAGCAGACATCAAAAGTCTGGGTAAAAATGCACTGGGTGACTTCACCCGCTATCTGAATCCCTACACGCTCGAAACCACCAGAGGCACTTACGAAGGTCAGCGTGCTACCAGTAACAAGCGCGTCTTTACCCTTACCCGTTCCGCATGGGCAGGCCAGCAACGCTATGCGGCTCTCCCTTGGTCTGGTGATACTACCGCCAGTTGGGACACTTTTCGCAATCAGATTTCCGGAGGTGTGAATGTCGCCATGGCCGGACTTCCTTACTGGACACAGGACACAGGTGGATTCTTTGTGCGCGGAGAGTGGCGTCATGACGAGCAGTCAACGCCGGTTTACAATGAGCTTTTCACCCGCTGGCTACAATTCGGTGCATTCAATCCTATCTATCGAATTCACGGAACTAACATTAACCGTGAATTGTATGGCTTCAAAAATGATCCTGAAGTCTATCAGGCACTGCTGGAGATCAACAATCTCCGCTATCGTCTCATCCCTTACATTTACAGCATGGCATGGATGAGCACCGCCAAGAACTACACCATGATGCGCGGCATCCCCATGGATTTCCCTGATGACCTCGCTGCCCGGAAGATTGACGATCAATTCCTCTTCGGATCTTTCCTCGTTCATCCAGTAACCAGTCAACTCATTCGGAAAGAAGGAGCCACACCTCCCCCTCCGTCCATCCCTTCAGAAGTCCTCACCACTCCTGATGGCAAGCCTGGCATCGCCGTGGAATATTTCTCTGGAAAAAACTTTGAAACTTCTGCGAGTAAAAGCGTGGAGACCAAGGTGGATAACATCTGGCCAGGCCCACCACTCGCGGAATTCCCGGCCAGACTCGCAAGCATCGATGACTTCTCCGGGCGCTGGCAAGGTTTCATTACCGCTCCGGAAACGGGTGAATATGAAATCGGGGTAGAGGCAGATGATGGAAGCCGACTTTGGCTCGACGACAAGCTTGTGGTAGAAGACTGGAGCAATCACCCTTCCCGCTACAAGGGAACCCGCATCACTCTAGCAAAGGGCCAGAAAGTCGCAGTGAAACTTGAGTATTACAATGCCGGTCTGGGTCGGAATCTGCGCCTTGCATGGAAAACTCCAGCGCAACTGGCTGCGCCGACAGTCGCTCAAACACCCAGTGTCGAAACCTATCTCCCAGCAGGAGCTGAGTGGTATGATTTCTGGACAAACCAAAGGCTCACCGGAGGACAGAAAGTCAGCAAGGAGTGCCCGATGAACATCCTGCCTCTCTACGTCCGTGCCGGCTCCATCATTCCGATGAGTCCTGTCATGCAATACGTTACTGAAAAGCCGGACGCTCCTTATGAAATCCGTGTTTATCCAGGCGCTGATGCGACATTCACCATCTACGAGGACGATAACGAAACCTATAACTATGAGAAGGGTCAGCGAGCCACTGTCACCCTTACATGGGATGATGCCAAAAAGGCACTCTCCATCGGTGAGCGCAAGGGAACCTTCCCCGGCGTGGTAAACCAGCGCACCTTCCGCGTCGTGCTTGCCACTACAGACAATGCACAGGGCATCGGGGAGGCCAAGGAAACCCAAGACATTCACTACACCGGGAAAACGGCCTCTGTTAAATTTTAGTAACTACATTCCGCGCCACAGGTAAAGGACCGCATAGCTCCGCCACGGACGCCAGGGCTGGGACAACACTTCGGCGTGTTTTGAAGTCACCCCACCCAGGCTCTTGCGAATGGCTATGTCTTCCTTGGGAAAGGCATCCGGCCAGCGCAGGGCCCGCATCGCGATGTAGTGTGCCGTCCATTGGCCGATGCCAGGCAGGGCGACCAGACGCCTGATGGCATCTTCTGGATCGGAGCCGGATTTTAGTATGAGATTTCCGGCCTGATAGGCTTGGGCCAGTGCGATGATACATCTGGACCGTGCACTAACAATTCCCAGCAAGGCAATCTGATCCACACTGGCCCTGCTAATCTCTTCTGCTCCGGGTGACAGCCGGGTGAGTTCGGGAAACGGCGTTTCGATTTTCTCTCCGAAGGCCTTGACCATGCGGCAGGCAATGGTGGTGGCAGCCTTTACCGTGATCTGCTGGCCCAGGATCGCTCGGATGGCCATTTCAAATCCATCAAATGCGCCGGGCACACGCAACCCGGGATATTTCAGCACTTGATCCGTCAGCAATGGGTCTTTCGCCAGGTGGGCTGTGATCAGATCCGGGCGAGCACTGAGATCGAAAAGGTTTCGCAATCGCTCTAGCAGAGATGGCAGGACCGGCGTCAATGAATGGGTAAACTCCACCATCAACGCATGCCTTTCCGGTGCGTGAGTGATCCTGACCCAACCGATGTGCCTACCCAGACGGATGGTGCGCGAGTAACTTTCTTCCGTCACACACTCTACTTCCGTGATGGTTCTAGCTGACAGAAACTCCAACATCCCCTGCCAATCGTAAGGTGGCCTGTAGCTCAATTGCAGCGTGGAAGTTTGGGAGCAGTTGACCGCCTTTTGCTCTTTGACCACATCCTTTCGCAAAGACGTGGGCGGCATGCGATACTGCGCGCTGAAGGCGGCATTGAATCGGCGGAGACTGGAAAAACCACTGGCAAAGGCGATCTCCGTGACGGGCAATTTCGTTTCCGTTAGCAACTGCTTGGCCAGAAGCAACCGCCGGGTTTGTATCAATTCGATGGGCGACACTCCCAGCTCCTTCTGAACTATCCTCCTCAATTGACGCGAGCTGATCTCAAAATGAGCGGCGATTTCCTCCAGCCCCGTTCCATCCTCCAGTAAGCCCTCATTCATCTGCTGGACGATCTGATGAGCGATGCGATGAGCATGGTCAACGGGAGCCAATCCCGGTGCCAGCTCCGGCCGACACCGCAGGCATGGGCGGAATCCAGCTTTCTCCGCACCCTCCGCACTTTCAAAAAAACGGCAGTTTTCCTCCTTCGGCGTTTTAGCCGGGCAGATCGGGCGGCAGTAAATACCCGTAGAGCTCACACCTACGAAAAAGACTCCATCGAATCGCGAATCATGGGACTTCAGGGCTTGGTAAGCAGTGTGATCATCTATCATGGAATTTCCGTAGGGCTAGGGATGCTAGCCTGAAATACATGTTGGTGCTCGCCGTTTTCGGACATTCAACTATTTTAACACGATGTCCGAAAACGGCCAGCATTCCCCGAAAAATCAGGCATATTCATTCGCATGAGTTCCCAGCCATCGCTCAAAAAAGTATGCTTTTACAAAGTTTTCCCTTCTCCAGTGGGCAGTCTGAAACTGGTGGCAAGTGATCATGGATTGGTCGCTATCCTCTGGGAAAATGATGATCCGAAGCGCGTCCCGCTGGATTCTCTCCAGCAGAATGAGACTCACCCCATTCTTCTGGAAACGGAGCGCCAACTAAATGCCTACTTCACGGGAAAATTGAAACAATTCTCCGTTACCTTGGATTTTGTTACAGGCACAGAATTCCAAAAAAGGGTGTGGGCAGCCCTTCTAGCCATTCCCTTTGGCGAAACCCGCACCTATGCACAAATCGCTGAACAAATTGGCAATCCCAAGGCCGTGCGGGCCGTAGGTGCTGCCAATGGCCGGAATCCTATTTCCATCATTGCCCCCTGCCACCGGGTAATCGGCACAAATGGCAAACTGACCGGATTTGCTGGTGGGCTGGAAACAAAATCCTTCTTGCTGGAAATCGAATCACAAGACGGAAAGACAGAATATCAGAGGCCACTTTTCAATCTTACGGATCAAAAATAACAGCGCACTAAAATGACTGATAAGAAGGCGAAGGCAGCTTTATCAGACGTTTGATTCTGCAGATGTTCGACATTTGTTGACAGGAGTAGGTTATGGAGGAGATTGCCTGTCATTCTGTCTCCCTGCCATGAAATATATAAATCCTGCTTATCTGATGGCATTATCCCTGATGGTGGGGATTACAAATGCCGCTCCCACTGTGGTGACGGACACAGCCAGCTTGCACCGGGGGCAAAAAGTAAGACTCAACGTGCTTTCAAATGACACAGGCAGCATCAATCCTGCCACCCTTGCCATTGTTCAGGCACCATCATCTGGAACAGCCGTCATCACTCCCGATTTTCAGATCCTTTACACACAGACGACAGGGGCTCCGTCCAATGATACCTTTACCTATCGGGTGGCAGATACTGGTGGGCAGTATGCAACGGGAACCGTAAACCTCTCTTTCGCCTCCACCTTGCGGCTGGCCAATCCCCGGATCAATGTCCCCGCCACCCCACCCAGCACCGCGCTGACGCTGGTGAATGCATTCCCGAATCTTTCGCTCTCCTCTCCACTTTGTTTGCGCACGCCACCTGGGGAAACCCAGCGCCTCTTCATCTGTGAAAAAGGCGGCCTCTTGAAAGTGGTGCCGGATGTTACGGCCAGCACTCCCACGGTATCCACTTTCCTGGACCTTCCCACCCTCTTGACAAGCAGAAGTGAATCACTGGTGACCGGTTCCGAGTGCGGGCTTTTGAGCGTGGCCTTTCACCCCAACTACTCCAGCAACCGGCAGTTTTATGTCTTCTATTCCGTAAAATCAGGATCCTCCACTTACCAGAGAGTCTCCCGTTTCACCACCCAGATTGGGAATCCCAATGCTGCAGACACTAACAGCGAACTGATTCTCATCAATCAATTGGATGAGGCACAAAATCATAATGGTGGGGACATGCACTTCGGGCAGGATGGTTACTTATATATCTCAGTGGGCGATGAAGGGGATGCCAATGACACGCTGAACAACTCACAAACCATTATCAAAGATTTATTCTCAGGCATCCTGCGCATCGATGTGGATAAGAAAGCCGGAAATGTGGCACCCACTGCCCATCCAGCCATTCCTCTGGACAGCGGAGTAGCGCGTTTTTCCATACCGAAGGATAATCCCTTCGTGCTCCCTGCCGACGGTGGCACGTGGGATGGAAAATACAACGGAGCTACCATCTCCAGCACTGATCTGCCAAAGGTGCGCAGGGAGTTTTTCTGCACCGGCCTGCGAAATCCATGGCGCTTCAGCATAGATCCGGCCACAGGCCAGATCTGGTGTGGCGATGTGGGACAGGGTGCCCGCGAGGAAGTGGATATCATCCAAAAAGGAGCCAACTACGGCTGGGCTTTCAGGGAGGCTACCATCAACGGACCGAAGTCATCTTCCGCTCCTGTAAATTTCGATACACTCTATCATACTTATCCCATTTATAGTTACGATAGGAATACGGCCAACTTCAATGGTTACTCGATTACTGGTGGCATTGTCTATCGTGGCACACGCATCGGATCACTCACTGGCAAGTATATCTTCGGAGATTATGGCTCTGGCAACATTTGGTCCCTGCAACAAAACGGCACAAACCCTCCCACTGTCGAACGGTTGGTTGGGCAGAGCGGCATCGTGGCCTTTGGAACTGATCCATCGAACCAGGATGTGCTGATTGCTGACATCAATAACAACCGGATCCTGCGCCTGGTCTCAAACACCACTGTTGGCAATTTTCCCACCACCCTTTCCGCCACTGGGCTATTCGCGGATCTGTCCGATCTATCACCGTCCCCCGGCCTGCTGCCCTACTCGGTGAATCTTCCTTTCTGGAGCGACCATGCCGAGAAAAAGCGTTGGTTCATTGTCCCTGACGGCAGTTCATCCTTTGGTTGGCAGAAGGATACGCCATGGAATCTTCCTGCAGGTACCGTCTGGGTGAAGCATTTCGACATGCTGATGAATCGTAACGCCGGGAACGCGACGCCTATTCGCAAGCGTGTCGAGACCCGGGTATTCGTAAAAAACTCCACCGGTGCCTACGGCGTAAGCTACCGCTGGAATGATGCGGAGACGGAGGCAACATTGGTCGCGGATGGCGGTGAGGATTTCACTCTGAATGTAACGGACAATGGTGCACCCTCTCCTCAAAGATGGCACATTCCCAGCCGTTCCGAGTGCATGTCCTGCCACTCACCATCTGCAGGCCATGCGCTTTCCTTCAATACAAGGCAGCTCAACCTAACATCAAACATCCTTGGCTATAATGGCAATCAAATCGATACACTGCGGCAGAATGGATTTTTCACCGGCACCCCTCCTTCGTCGTCCAATCTGCTGCCACGCCATGTAAAGGCGGATGAAACGGCATACTCGCTGGAGGCCCGCGCCCGATCCTATCTGGCGGTGAATTGTTCCTATTGTCACACATCCGGCGGCACGGCCCCTGCTGCATGGGATGGCAGCGCAGCCCTCACACTCGCCCAGACCGGATTGATCAATGGCAGCGTCACCAACAATGGTGGAGATCCGTTGAATAAATTGGTCGTTCCCGGCAGTTCCGCTCATTCCGTGGTATTACAACGCATGGCTGCCACGAATGGCTTCACCCGCATGCCACCGATTGCCACGAACGTGATCGATCAAAGCAATGTCACGCTGATCACAGATTGGATCAACAATGAGCTGGCAACCCGCCAATCTTATTCAGATTGGCGTCTGGCACAGTTCGGCTCCGCGTCCAGCACAGAAGGTGCAGCCACCGAAGACGCGGATCGCGATGGATTAACGAACGAAGCAGAATTCCTGGCAGGAACCAATCCGCTGAGTGGGACCAGCATCCTCCGACCTCAACTCGATACCACGGGCGGAAATGTGAAACTTTCCTTCACTCTGCCGATCAACCGCTCCTTCCAGGTGCTCACCTCTGCCAATCTCCAAACGTGGACTCCATGGGACATCCCAGGCAATCAAGGGCTGCCCGTCAGCGGCAGCCTCACCGAACTAACAGCTCCACTCACAGAAACGAAGCAATTCTATCGACTGGAGATCAAGGAGAATTAGCAAACTTTGCGGCGATTTCCAACCGCCATCGCTCTGAATGGAATTGATAGATACAGCATGGTTGTTGAAAACTGCCGCCAGCTTTTACTTCTGGCTCAGAAACCTTGCGAACAGAGATTCATCTGCATCATCCAGCTTCGCAAACGCCCGTGATTTTTTCGCCTTTCCCACCAGTTCGGAAAATTCACCGGACAGCCATGTCTCCGTGATTCTAGGATGAACATAGTACTTTCGCGCGGTGGCCATTGTATTGTGCAGAGCCTCAGCCGTAGCCCGCACCGCCGCCACTTCATCACTTTTCAGGCTGCTGGTTGAGCCTGCCGGATCACAGCCGAGCAAGTGGTGAAAAGCGATCAAGGATCCTCTCCAAGTGCGGAACGTCTTCGCGGTGACATGCTCACCGGCGATGTCGCGCAAGAGACCGTTCACATCCGATGAAGAAAGTGGCACCACATCCCCAGCGGTGTTCACATATTCAAAAAGATCCTGTCCAGGCAGATCCTGGCAGCGCGCAAGACGCCTTGCCAGTGCCGGGCTTTGCAGCTTCAGCTTCACATCCTTGCCATGTTTTCCCCGATAGTGAAGCCGCAGGCTCTGGCCATTCACTTCCGCATGTTCGTTCATCAGGGTGGTGATGCCGTAGGTGCCATTCTCGTCACGGTAGGCGGTATTCCCCACACGCGCTCCTGTCTGATCAATGATGGAAAGTGCCAATGCGGCAACTTGCTCCTTTCCAATATCCCGCGATCTCAGCAACTCACCGAGCCGCGCACGAATGCCCGGCAGCATTTCAGCAAATTCCAGCAGGTTTGAAAATTTCCGGTCATCCCTTAGCTGCCGCCATTCCGGGTGATAGCGATATTGTTTCCGGTTGCGCGCGTCCCGCCCGGTTGCCTGGAGGTGACCATTTGCCGGCATGCAGATCCATACTGATTGATAAGCAGGAGGAATCACCAGTGAACGGATCCGTGCGAGCTGTGCCGCATCTACCAGCCGATTTCCATCCGGGTCCAGATAGATAAATCCTTTACCCGCCTTTTTGCGACGAAAGCCCGGACTGAGATCGGAAGTGTGAATGAGTTGCATGACGCTCCCATCTCCTTCGCAATCAGCGTGCCGCACGTTTTTCCGCGTCACATCAGAGTTCAGATTCACGTAGCTTGGCGGTTTGCCAATAAGCTGAAGCAAAATGCAATGGATTGCTGCATAGGTGTTCTGCTAAATGAATTCATGAACCGTAGGGAATTTCTTGGCCTGCTCGAAAATTTCTGCAGACGCCCCGCCCTCTATATCGGCTTCACCGACTATAAATCGGCGATCTGTTGGTTGAAGGGATTTGATATGGCTCACCACGGCGAGTTGTTTGGTGGATTCGGAGATTGGCTTTCCCATAAACTTCTTATCAACCACTCAGGTTGGTGGTGGCCTAGAATGATTCTTCACATGGCGGGATCTGAAGAAAACGCGCTGAAAACTTTAGCTGTTACCTACCGGGAGTTCGCCAGTATCGCTGACGGTCTCAACTACTATGACTTGAAAAACGATAGGAATGCCATGCTCACGGCCTTGTATGGAAAAACATCCCATGAACCTGAATCACTAACCAATAGCGACCTAACTTATGAAGCATCAAACCTATGAGATGCTTTGCAGGAACTGGGACCGAGGATCCATTCTCATGCGTTCATAAGTTAGAATTATTGGATTATGAAGGTTTTGCCAAGCGATGCCGAAGGCATCACAGCGGGTGGCCGGGGGTGAGCGAATGCAATGAGCGCCCCCCGGGATAGAAAAAAAGGAAACCTGTTAGTACATGCCAGCAGGCGAGTCATCACACACACACACCGATCTGGCATACCTCCGGCAGGCGAAGATTCATGGGAGATGCTT
>Ga0207705_10002779_pt1 | contig 13378 bp, 14 predicted proteins | sample KBSC13metaG_FD_184314 | JGI IMG/M metagenome (GOLD analysis project Ga0207705, IMG submission 184314) | Corn rhizosphere microbial communities from Kellogg Biological Station, Michigan, USA - KBS C1-3 metaG (SPAdes) (version 2) | ecosystem: Host-associated > Plants > Roots > Rhizosphere > Soil ...
CTCAAAAACGAAAAGTCGGATGCGATGGGCCGCGTGCTCTCCCATCGGACTCTAACCAGCATCACGGTCGGGGACAATCTGGTGACTCCACAGGATTTCAACCTGAAAGTCCTGAACCGGGCGCAGGTCAATCCCCTCTTTCCCCAGAACTCGCAGTATCGCTCTCTGGAACAGGCGCAAGGACATCTGCCGTTCGTCCCGGTAATCCCGACGGCGCTGCCGAGCGGATTCAAACCGGGCGAAGTCTGGGTCTTTCCCGGCGCGAACAATCAGATGCAGTTCGTGCTGCTGCGGTTTACAGACGGCGTCACCAGTTTCAGCCTCTACGAACATGTCGTTCCCAACCCCGCCAAACAGCCACGCCCCCCAGCCTTCAATCATCACATCGAACGCTGGCGCATAACGCGCGCTTCCGATGAAATCGAAGTGACCTACACAGGCATGCTGACGCCCAATCAAGTCCACGCCATCTACGAATCCCTACGCTGATCTAACCCCCGTCCCCTTCCCGAAACGGGAAGGGGTGCCCCAACAAGTACCCCGCATACAGCATGCCACTCCGCCCAATCCCTTACATGGTGAGCGCAAAAGGATCGAGCGTTGCAGAACGAAAACAAGGTCAAGTACTGCGTGGTCGTTGCTTGTTAGGGCACCCCTTCCCCACAGGGGAAGGGGAAGGGGGTTAGGTCAGCGAGCGAAGCGAGCTATAAATGCAGTCCGACACCTACGCGACGCTATGGGTGCGGCGCGAAGTGTTCAGGGATTTGCGTTGCGCGCGCATCCAGGCCTGCCAGCGAGGGGAGGAAAGAAAACGTGTTGACGCAACGGTTCGCACAGATCTGCGGACAGGAGCATTGTGCGTCAGGGCAGCTGGGGAGGAGAGGGTACGTTTTGTATGAGACATGGATCTTGCGCCTTTCAAATGCTTCTCCAAACCGTTTTGCTCGACAGGAGAGCTTCGGCAGAGCGAAACGGGCAGAGGAAGAGAACAGTCTTCACGTAATGACGGGCAGATTTCGGGAATGTTCCTTCGTTTCCAGAGGTATCTTTGAGTGAGAGACAATCCGACGCTGAGCGTGCGAGCAACGAAACATATCTATGGGCTGCTACGTCCAACAGAGTGAGGGCGGATCTTCTTGACATAGCCCCGGTGCGGCAGTATACTGAAGAGGTGAAATGAACGAAAAAGCGACCCTCATGGACTCGTTTGCGAGAGGCAAAAATCCGAGGCAGAGCGCGTTTCGAGAGGAGAATACTATTGCTCGAAGATGTCCGCCGCGAAGCGCGTGATCTACGCGCCCGGCTGGTCGAGCTGGGAGGTCATCTTTGACCAGACCGGACGCCAGAAAGAGATAGCTCGTCTGGAGGAAGAGGCCGCGCAGCCCGACCTCTGGACCGACTCCGCAAAGGCACAGGTGGTGCTGCAGAGTCTCAGTAAGTTGAGAGAGGCCGTCGGACCTTACATCGCTCTTGAAAGTCGATTGGACGATCTGGAAGCGATGTGCGAACTGCTCGTCGAAGCCGGCGAGACGGACGAAGCGGCGGAACAGGAACAGCAGACCGAAGCGCAGCAGATCGCTGCCGCTCTGGATAAGATGGAACTGGAGACGCTGCTCAGCGGTGAACACGATGCCAACGATGCGATCGTTGAGATCAATGCGGGGGCAGGTGGAACGGATGCGATGGACTGGGTAGCGATGCTCCAGAAGATGTATCTGCGCTGGGCCGAAACCAACGGCTATAAGTGCGAGATCCTCGAAGAGACCGAAGCAGACATCGCCGGTTTCAAAAGCACGACCTTCCTGATACGCGGTAAGAACGCCTATGGCTATATGCAGGCGGAGAAGGGCGTCCATCGTCTGGTACGCATCTCTCCCTTCGATGCCGCCAAACGCCGCCAGACCTCGTTCGCACAGGTGGATGTGCTGCCCGATCTGGGAGAAGAGATCAGCGTCGCCATCGATGAGGACGATCTGCGCATCGATACCTATCGCTCCAGTGGAGCGGGAGGCCAGCACGTCAACAAAACAGACTCGGCGGTGCGTATTACCCATATCCCGACCGGAACGGTGGTGACCTGCCAGAACGAGCGCTCGCAGACTAAGAACAAGGCGATGGCCATGCATGTCCTGCAGGTCCGCCTCCTGGAGCGAGAGAAGCGGGAGAGCGAGGAGAAACTCGCGGCCCTGCGCGGCGAACGCAAGGACAACGAATGGGGCAACCAGGATCGTTCGTACGTGTTCCAGCCCTATACGATGGTCAAAGACTTGCGTTCCGGCTACGAGACGGGCGATGTGATCGGGGTGATGAACGGCAACATCAATCCCTTCATGCAGTCCTACCTGCACTGGAGGCAGACGCGCCGTATGGAGAGTGTGGCTTAGGATAGCATCCACGCTCCTGATAAGGGGCGATTCCAAGCCTGGGACGAGACGGATTGCAATGTGCAGCCGTCTCTCCACAATGCCCTACAGGGCAGAAAGAGATAGACAACCATGAGACCAATCGGGCGGCGTTCGGTCGCCCTGGTCGGTTTGATAGGCACGATGGCGTTTTCGCTATGCGTCGCCGCCGCCGGGTCCGCCGACGCACAGAGATCCACGGACGTCGAGTTGACGACGAAAGAGATCGGACTAAAAGAGAACGTTCTGGGCGACGTGGTGGCAGACGCTATCCGGGCGCGCGCCAAAGCGGATGTGGCGCTGATCGACGCCAGCGCGTTCGAGGAACAGGTCACCATTCCCAAGGGCAAATTCACGGACGCCGATCTGCTGAAAGCGTTGTCCTATAAGAGCGACAACATTTTTGTGCTCAAATTAACCGGCGAGCAGTTGCGAGCGGCGTTGGAGCACGGGCTGTTTCTGTATCCCAAGTTCAACAGCGCTTTCCTCCAGTTCTCCGGCATGACGGTGACCGTCAACCCCATGGGGGGTGCAGAAAAGCATGTCGTCTCCGTAAAGGTAAATGGCGACACGCTCGACAATAGCAAGACCTACTCCGTCGCCATGCGGGCGCCGCTGGCGAATGGCGGACTGGCCTACTCCAAGATCTGGAAAAACAGCGACAAAAAAGATACGGAGCAGACCCTGGAGGCCGCGATCACCACGTATTTGAGCGACCATCCGACCGTGACGAAAGGTGAGGACCGGCTTGTTACGAAAGGCAGATAGCAGTCGTTTGAGCGGTTCGCAGGGAACCGGGCGACGCACGGAGTGGTTCAGTCGAACTGCCCTCACCCTGTTTTGTCTCGGCCTGTCGGCGACGTTCGGCTTCGGCGGCTGCCAGAGCGCTCCGCCGCCTGCCGCCGTCACTCCCGTGGCGACCACGAGCGCCGCCCCTGTGAATTCGGCAGGAACCTCTGCGGCGGATCCCGCGATCCCTACCGTGCCTGAAAAACGGATGACTCCGGAGCCGTTCGATGGTGACCGCGCTTACGATATTTTGAAAAAGCAGTGCGACTTCGGGGTGCGCCCGCTCGGCACCGAGGCGCACGAAAAGACCAAAGACTATCTGATTGCCGAGATGAAGAAGGTCGCCGACTCGACGGTGACGCAGAAATTCACCTACCACGGGATGCCGGTCACCAATGTCATCGGTATATTCAATCCGGACGGTTCGGACAAGCCTGCTCTGCATCCGATCCTGCTGATGGCGCACTGGGATACCCGGCCCATCGCAGACGGCCCCTACTCGGATAAACGAGACCTGGGTTATAAGTACGGCCCCACCGGCTGGAACCGAACAGCTCCGATTATGGGCGCGAACGATGCGGGGTCCGGCGTGGCGGTCCTGCTGGAGATGGCGCGGCTCTTTAAGGCGCACAAACCGGCGGTGGGCGTGGTGATCCTGCTCGACGACGGCGAGGACTATGGCGATTTCCTGGCGGATGGCGGCAAGGGCGACGGCGTGGAACTCGGCTCCCGCTACTTCGCCAAGCATTTCAGAGAGACGCCCGCTTTCGGCACTCCTTTTTATGGCATTCTGCTCGATATGGTAGGCGGCAAGGGCGCGGTCTTCCCGCGTGAGCAGCAGAGCCAGTTGGCCGCAGGCTGGGTCAACGACAAAGTCTATGGGATCGCGGAGACGCTCAACTACAAAAATGTCTTCCTCTCCAGCGAGATCCAGGATATCAACGACGATCATATCGCGCTCATCGCGGAGGGCATCAAGATGATCGACATCATCCATCCCCTGCCCAGCGGCTCGAACGATGCAAACGCCTATCGCTACTGGCATACGCAGCAGGATACAGCGGACAAGTGCAGCCCGAAGACGCTGAAGATCGTCGGAGATGTGATGACCGAGGTTCTGTATCGGGAGCCCAAGTAGGGTTTCCGCAGGATAGAGTGAACCGACGTAAAAGAGGATGGGAAGATGCCTGGAGAGACAGGAGTCGTGGCGCGAAGCGCGGGGCAGTTCCCACAAGCGGGCCTCGCCCTGTTGTGTCTGGGCGTATTGATGACCGTTGGCTTCGGCGGCTGTAAGAGCGACCTGCCGCCGGGGAATGCGCCGAATGCGACGCCGAATCCTATCGCAGCGACTCCGGGAGGAACAACAGCGGCGAATCCCTCGTCTGCTACAGTGAGTCGTTCCCACGAGCCGTTCGATGGCGATCGCGCGTATGCGATCCTGCAAAAGCAGTGCGGATTTGGGGTGCGCCCGCTCGGAACTGCGGCGCATGAGCGGACCAAAGCCTATCTGATCGCTGAGATGCAGAAGTACGCGGACGCGACGGTGACGCAGAAATTTACGTATCGGGGGATGCCCGTCACCAATGTCATCGGGGTCTTCTATCCGGCGGGTTCCGACAAACCTTCGGAGCATCCGATCCTGCTGATGGCCCACTGGGATACGCGGCCCATCGCAGACGGCCCCTATTCGGATAAGCGTAAGCTGGGTTATAAGTATGGCGCGCAGGGCTGGAAACCGACGGCTCCCATTATGGGCGCAAACGACGGAGCTTCGGGGGCGGCGGCGCTCCTGGAGATCGCGCGGATTTTGAAGAAGCAGAAGCCTGCCACCGGCGTGCTGCTCTTGCTGGATGATGGCGAGGACTACGGCGACTTTCGGATGGTCAACAATAGGGGCGAGGGCGTGGAACTCGGGTCCCGCTATTTCGCCGAGCATTTCAAAGAGACGCCGGCCTTTGGTCACCCCTTTTATGGGATTTTGCTCGATATGGTAGGCGGCAAAGAGGCTGTCTTCCCGCGTGAAGAGTTTAGTGAGATCAACGCCAAAAGCGTCAACGATAAAGTCTTTACGGATGCGGATCAGTTGGGTTACGCCAAGGTCTTTCTTTCCGACAAGAGCCAGCCGGTCAACGACGATCATATCGCCATCAATATGGCAGGGATTCCGATGATCGACATCATTCATCCTCTGCCGCAGGGGCCGAAGCATGCAGACGAAGAACTTGCCTATCGCTACTGGCATACGCAGCAGGACACAGCGGATAAGTGCAACCCGAAGACGTTGAAAATCGTAGGGGATGTGGTATTGAAGGTTCTCTATAGCGAAACCCCGTAGGTTTCTGTGTGGACGATCTGACCGGTGGGAAAGAGGGTGCGGAAATGCCGAGAGAAACAGGACAGGAGGGACAGGGTCGAACGACCCTGATCCGCGAAAACGAACTGAAGATCTGCGAACTCTGTGGTTGGCTGAATCTGGAAGTCAATTCGGAATGCTTCGTCTGTGGTTGGCACGGGCGCTTTGAGCGTGACCGCGAGGTCGTCCATGCCGCGGTCGAACTGGCCGTACGCCGCTACGGCCGCCTCGAACTCCAGCATCTCACCGATCTGCGCACCTTCCGGGAGCCGATCCCGCTGACCTGGCGCGACCGCCTGAATCAGTTTGTCCAGAATCTTTTTGCCCGCTTCCGCCCGCGTCGCTGACATCACGCCGCCGGCTTCACTCCTGTCCCTCCTGCAGATCCTGTCCAAACCTCCCCCTAGCCCCCTCCTTCTAAAGGAGGGGAACAGGCAAGAAGCCCCCTCCTTGCGAAGGAGGGGGTTGGGGGAGGTTTTTAGACAGGATTTACAAGATTTACAGGATTAAAACAGAGGGGATTGTGGAGGTTATCCGGTCTTTGCGGGCTGCTCTGGGGTGGCCGCAGGGCTACTCCGGGATGAAGGCTGGAGACGGTTCGGTTTCGCGCAGGGTCTGCGCGGTGACCTCGGCGTGGGTATCGTTGATGAAGGCCCCTGCTCCGGCTTCCGATCCCGCCAGATACTTCAGTTTGTCCGGCGTGCGATACGGCGGATAGAACTCGATGTGGAACCGATAGTACCCGTAGTCTTCCCCATCGCTCGGGCGCTGATGCATCAGCATGATGTAGGGCATCGAGCGGTTCCACAGGTTGTTGTACTTCTCCATCACGGTTTTGAGCATCTGCGCTAAGGCGGTCCGCTCCTCCGCATCGAAATCCGAGATCGCCGTGCGATCGTCTCGTGCCAGGATATGCACCTCGTAGGGGTAGCGCGCATAGAACGGCACGACCGCCAGGAAATGCGGGTTCTCGGCGACGATGCGTCTGCCGTCCTTGAGTTCCTGGTCCAGGACGTCCGCGAAGACATTGCGTCCCGTGCGCTCGAAGTAACGGCGCGCGGCTCCGACCTCTTTCTCCGGGATCGGCGGCAGGAACGGATAGGCGTAGATCTGCCCATGCGGATGCGACAGCGTGACCCCGATCTCCTTGCCTTTGTTCTCGAAGATATAGACATACTTGACGTAGTCGTGCGCGCTCAACTCTTCGAATCGATCCGCCCAGACATAGACCAGCTCTTCGATCTTCTCGACCGGCAGTCGGGCCAGCTCCCCGGTCGCGTCCGGAGTGTAGCAGATGACCTCGCAGATCCCCTGCGCGGGCAGCACCGGCATCAGTTCCGTGCCCTCAACCGACGGCTCCGGCGGGTGCGAGCGGAGGGAGGGAAACTTGTTCTCAAACACTACGATCTCGTAGTCGGGGGCCGGGACCTCGGTGGGGAAACCTCCGGGATGCGTCGGCGCCAGCGGATTGTAGTCGGGTGGCGGAAAGAAGGTCCGGTCCTGGCGGTGTGTCGCCGTGATCACCCACTCTTCCAGGGTCGGATTCCATCGGAGTTCAGACATCCGTACGCACCTGACCTTTCGCTCCGGTCGGCGCAGAGCCACGATCGGCCCCGGCAGCCGTTACCGTCACCGGCTCCGCTTCCGCCGCGACACTCGCAAAGACCTCGCTCTGCTGCGCCGAGGCGCTCGCCACGCTATGATAGAAGAGGAGATAGCGCCCATCCTCTTTCAGTATCCGTTTTTTTTCCAGCTTCAACCTGTTTATCCTTCCCAACACGCTTCCGAGTTCCTGGAGTCACCGTCCACTCCCTACCATACGCGCACGAAGCGTTCTGGTTCAAGCCTTCCTTACCGCCTGCACCTTCCGAGCGGGCTTCTCCGGGTCTCGGGCGTTCTATTCTGCGCTGCGGTCCTCCCTTCCTGCTGCAATCTTGCGGGAACCTCGGAAATTCCCCTTGACAAGCGTGCGGATTCGGTGTATATTATTTTCCGTAGGCGCATCGTTTCGTTTCCCGACTTCCCGACACGTCACCGGGCGCAGGCAGAGGACGTGCAGGCTGCACAACCGAAGTCCACGGGGAAGTGGTGGAACGGCAGACACGCTAGCCTTAGGAGCTAGTGCCGCAAGGCGTAAGGGTTCAAATCCCTTCTTCCCCACCAAAAACATAGTTCGCGTAGGGTTCCAAATCCATACGCGGGAGTAGCTCAGTGGTAGAGCGCTACCTTGCCAAGGTAGATGTCGCGGGTCCGAATCCCGTCTCCCGCTTCAAAAACGATCTCATGCAGACGCTTGAGATCGTTTTTCATAGCTACCATTCTTTCTCAGTGCTTCCGTCCGCCTCCTAAACACACCGTTTAGGAGGCAAAAATGCAAAAAAGACATCTACCTTCCGGGAATTCGATTTCCTCGCTCACTTGCCCTGAATTCCAACATCATTACTTGCCTGGCTTCCCACGCCTTCGCCTCGTAACTGGCCGCGGCCGCACAGGCATGGGCCGTCATGACCGGAAGTTATCAGGGGCCGATTTTGCTTGCGCAGGCAATGGTGGGACCACCACAGGGAGAGAACGAATGAGCACAGAGGAGCCACAGAAGCGCGTGGTGAGATGGAAGGAGTATGCTGAATCCAAAGGCACCCAAGGCATCGCGGGTGCCGTCGCATACGTTTTCTTGCTTGGCGGAATGCTTCTCCTCATCGCAGGCATTCCTCTCGCCCTATTAGGCGGATGGATCGGGCTATTCGTAGGAGCCATCTTGAGTCTATTGGGCCTGATGGGGATATTTATGTCCAAAACCTTGTTTGACCAGATCGAGAAGATGGAGCCCGTGGCGCTCCTCACCAAAGAGAATGCAAAGCATCTTCCAGAAATTGAAACCCTCGTGCGCGCCGCCGATCTCCCACCCTCCGACCAACAGGCCGAACTACTCCGGGCCGCACCGCAGGGCAGCGAGACATCGTCGGAAGAACTGCTGCGGCCCAGCGTCACCCGCGATCCGAAATGATCGCAGGCGACGTCTGCCAGTTCCTCGACGATCTGGGCGCGATCCCGGCGGGCTGTGGGTCGTGAACCAGGTCGAAATGACGATTGCTCTCTCACGACCGGGCGAGAATGAGGAGGGAGATCTCTGTACGATCTGGCGGACGGTGAAGTTCACCCGGGATGAGATGGCGCAGTTTGTGTGGATGGAGACGGCAGGTGACTTGAGGGGCGCAAATGTTTAACAAGCAGCGGACGTTTCTCCCTGGAAGGTTTGGGGAGCGCAGCGGCGATACGTCGCGAAGGCGATGGAGGTTTGAGGCAGGAAGCAGGAGGGAAACAATATGCAGAAGTCAGACGATGGCGATCAGCCAACTACACTGATCAAAGAAGACGGCACGCGGCAGGACTTTCTTGGCCGTGTCCTGGGCCACCTTTTCCTCACGGATGTTGTCACGATAGATTTCAAAGCAGCGGAAACACTGGAATATCGCCCATCCCAGGGATTAGGAGGCGTCTATACAATTTTACGAGCGGATGTCTTTCCTGAGAGGCCTGGCCGGATCGCTCATTGTCAAATACAGGTGCGACGGGAACGATCGCTACCCCCTGGCGGGTAAGAGGCACCGCGCCTGCGTGTGCAGGAACTGGCAGCAAAACCTGAGGAGACCTGATGGTTGGAGAGACGGCCGGGAGACATATCGTCTCCCGGCCTGCTTGCGCTATATTCTCTGTTCCTGGTCCCTCGCCCCGAAATAAGGGCAAGGTGCGTCAATCAGGTTACTGACGGCGGTTGAATTAACCGGATGAACCACTTAGCGTGGCCCCACGATCTTATAGTTGCTGTCCGGGAGGCCGGAGGCGAAGCCGCCGCCGATCACATTCCCTCCGTCCAGATACCAGAACACCGCCTGGTTGGTAATGCTGTTCTGAAGGACGAGGCCGGAGAGGGAAAGGTTGAAGGCGCTCACTCCCACCACTTTGTAGTTCGGCGCAGGGGTCGGCAAAGAGACGCCATCGGTCACGGTAATTCCGTTCATATACCAGATCACGATTTTGCCCGTCTGCGAATCCTGAAGAACGAGGTCGGGACTGCCATCCGTATTCATGTCGTACACCCCGACAACCTGGTAGCCATTGGCCGGAGTTAGCGAAATAGAGGAGCCGCCAGTTACGGTCGTTCCGTTCATAAACCAGATTACCACTCTGTTGGTCGTGGTGTTTTGCAGCACGAGGTCCGGCAGTCCATCTCGATTGACGTCTCCTACGCCGACGACCTTATATCCCTGCAAGGGAATCAGCGAGGCCGAAGCGCCGCCGATAAAACGTGTCTGGTTCATAAACCAGATCACGATCTGCCCGGTAGTGTTGTTCTGAAACACGAGGTCAGGACTCCCATCTTGATTGAAGTCCCCCGTGCCGACGACCTTATAGTCGTGGGCAGGAATCTGCGCCAAAGAAGCGCCGCCGGTCACGCTGGTACCATTCATAAACCAGAAGACGACCTGTCCGGTAGCGCTGTTCTGAAAGACGAGATCGGAACGGCCGTCGCCATTGACATCGAAAACCTGTGGGACGAACTCGTACTCCACCACGTAGCCCGTCAACGCAGACGTGTCGTTGACATCGTTCCACCCTCCTTCCGGCGAGAAAAACATCAGAGCGTTCTCTGTGTTGCTCCCGTTATCCGGTTGGAACGGTTTCCAGAACGTGTAGTTCCACGGCTCTCCCGTCACCCACTGCCAGCCGCCCCCAGGCTCCGAATAGCCCGGAGCGGCGGGATCTTGATGTCCTCCAAGCAGATAGTTTCCGGTGACGGCCGAGGGGAGATTTGCGACCACGAACTGCTCTTCCGCCGCCGAGGTGATCGTGACGAGATGGCCTTTACGGCCGAGATAGGTGCGGACCGCGGCCGCATCGCGCGCCTGAAACCAGTTGATCCCCGTAGGGACGCTCACAGCCTCATAGTAGTGGCCGTTGGCCGGATTGACTACCTGCGCTCCGGCAGGTAGTCTTCCCCCGATCAGCAGTGCGATGGCCAGCAAGAGATGAAAACGCGCGTTGAGAAGCGCACTGCTCTTTGTGAGCCAACCGTTTCCTACCCTCATGCGAACTCTCCCTTCGGCATAATGCCGCAGATGTGACAATACATGCCCAGCGGATAGACCCGCCTGCCTTATAGGTGAGTTCCGGAAACCAAGCGACGAATCCTTCCCCCTCTCGGCGACGTTTGTTGCGGGCGAAATGCCCGAATTCCACTATCAGTGGCCAATCGCTAATGTAGGTTGTCTCCAGGAGCGATTATTTATGAGCAGAGGTGAGCGCCTGGGGTTCTTTAGGGAGTGAGAGGCGTTCGCCGGCCTGGATAGCGGCTGCGGGCAGGGTCTGTCGGCCGTGGTCGAGGACGCGGTCGATCAGACCGTATTCCAGGGCTTCGTAAGAAGACTGATAGTAGTCGCGGTCCATATCGCGGCGCAGGCGCTCCGTCTCTTTGCCGGTGGCGCGGGCATAGATCTGCAGGATGGCTTCGTACTGGCGATTCATCTCTTCGAGGTAGATGCGGGCGTCGGCCATGCTGCCCTGGTAGCCGCCGCTGGCCTGGTGGATCATGATCCGGGAGTGGGGCATCGCGTAGCGTTTGCCGTGTGTGCCGCCCGCGAGCAGCAGCGAACCCATGGAGGCGGCGAGGCCGACGCAGACGGTGGCGATATCGCATCGGATGTGAGTCATGACATCGTACATGGCGAGGCCGGCGGAGACGCTGCCGCCGGGGCTGTTGATATAGAGGTCGATGTCGGCGTCGGGATCCTCTTTTTCCAGAAAGAGAAGTTCCGCGATGACCAGATTGGCGATCTGATCGTCGATCTGGTCGCCGATAAAGATGACGCGATCCTTGAGCAGGCGGGAGTAGATATCGTAGGCGCGTTCGCCGCGGGGCGACTGCTCCACAACCATCGGGATGACGCCGCGGTTCATCTGCGGCGGGGCAGTGCGAGAGGTTATTGTCGGGTTCATCGGGTGATCTCCTGGCGACCGGGTCGGGAGGGTTGCGATCGGTGCAGGGAACGGCTGACGCAGCGCAGGGGCTGCCCGAGAGAGGGCAGGAGGATACGCCCCGTGGGCACCGGGCGCTGCGTACAGACGGAAGCGGTTCGAGAGTGGTCGGCAGAGGCGAACTCTCCGCTCTGCAGGCAGGCGTCGAGGCGATTGACGAGGGTCTCGCCGGGTGCGATGCCGGAGGTCTCCGGGCCGATATGTTCGAGGCGCAGACAGGTTCCGTCGCCAACGGCTTCCAGGGTCCAGGTAACGAGCGCGGGCAGGGCTTCGTCTTCGGTCTGCCAGGTGTAGGCGAGGCGCGAAGGCGCTTCCAGTTCGACCACCTGACAGGCGACTTTCCGCGACCTGCCTTCGGGAGTACGCTGGGTGAAGCGGAAACGGTGTCCGAGCCGGGGCTGGAAGGTGTTGGGCAGGAGCCACTGCGCCAGTTCCCGTGGATCGGTCAGGGCGAGCCAGACCCGTTCGGGAGCGTGCGGATAGAACCGCTCCTGGGTGATGGCGCGCGTGCGCCGGCGTGTCTGTTGAGGTTTCATTTGTCTTCCTCTCTCTCCTCATCCTCGGCGTGCGAGGCGTCGTATTCCGCCGTTCGATCCAGGTAGTCGCCCAGAGCGTTCAGGCGGTCGTTCCAGAAAGGCTCGTAAAAACGGACCCATGCAAAGACAGTCTGCAAGGGCGCGGCGTTGAGGCGGTAGATGCGTTCGCGGCCCTCTTTGCGGACATCCACCAGCCCGACTTCGCGCAGCACACGGATATGCTGGGAAATGGCGGACAGCGTGACCTCGAACTGCTCGGCGAGGGCGGTGACCGGCTGTTCCCCCGCTCCCAGGCGCAGCAGAATGGCGCGCCGGGTGGGATCGGCGATGGCAGCGAAAACGTCGTTGGTGGCAGGATGTCGGCTCATGAGGTTATTATACTTTAGCAAATGCTTAAGTGTCAAGCGCTAAGCAATCCAGCCCTATGCATCCTCTGTGAAGAGAATGGCCGCAGAATGTGACGCGCATCACAGCACGGTCTCCCGCTTCCCGATAGAATCAGAGTATCTACCAGACACCCGGATGTCGAAACCCGGTTGGGGAAGGGAAACCGTCATGATCGCTCTTAATCGCCGACAGTTTTTGCTGTCCACTGCCTGTGCCCTGTTCGGTCCGCAGATGTCTGCCACCGCGCAGACGCCTGCCACCGCGCAACAAGGTCACCGCAGTCGCCGGTTCGCGCAGGAGACCGGGTCTATCTTATGGGTCACCTGGTCTTCCGATGGCAAACGCATCGCTGCGGGCGGCGTTGAGGATACGATCTGGGTGTGGGATGCGGGCACAGGACGTCTGGAGAGGCAGCTAACCCCGATGTGCTCTGAGGTCAGCATGTTCTCTTTCTCTCCCGACAGCAAGTGGCTGGCAGTCGGCGGAAAGCGTGAGACACGTCTCTATGACCTCTCCACCGGCAAATCTGACAACGGTGTATTAGACGGTTTCACCGACGGCGTGCCCTTGATGGCTTTCTCACCGGACGGCAAATTCCTGTTCCTGACCGTCGGCGACCGCCAGCGGATGACCCCGGCTCAAGACCCCAATCAGCCTCTGGGCAAGATCCTGCGCCTGACGCTGGACGGCAAGCCGGCGCCCGGCAATCCGATGGCCGGCAAGACCGGAACGCCGACCGTGCCGGTGATCAATCCGCCGGCCGACACCGAGAAGGCCAAGACCGCCCCGGTGGTCAGCACCTACACCTTCCCCGGCCCCAACCTGACGCCGTCGGAGACCTGGGTCAGTGGTCTGCGCACGCCCTATGGCCTGGC
>Ga0207705_10002780_pt1 | contig 13376 bp, 10 predicted proteins | sample KBSC13metaG_FD_184314 | JGI IMG/M metagenome (GOLD analysis project Ga0207705, IMG submission 184314) | Corn rhizosphere microbial communities from Kellogg Biological Station, Michigan, USA - KBS C1-3 metaG (SPAdes) (version 2) | ecosystem: Host-associated > Plants > Roots > Rhizosphere > Soil ...
CCTGCAGGCGGCGTGCCGGATGTGCGTGGTGCGGCAGGAGAAGGTGCCCAAGCTGCAGACGGCGTGCACCACGCAGATCGCCGAGGGACAAGTCTTCTTCACCGAAACGCCGGAGATCGTGCAGGCTCGGAAGGCGACGCTGCAGTTACTGCTGGGAAATCATCCGCTGGATTGTCCGGTGTGCGATGCGGGCGGCGAGTGCGAACTGCAGGACATGACCTTCAAGTACGGCGCTGCGGACAGTTTTTACGCCGAGCCGAAAAACCATCGCGAGGAGCAGCAGTGGTCGCCGGTGGTGTTCTTTGATCGGCCGCGGTGCATTCTCTGCTACCGGTGCGTCCGGATGTGCGGCGAGGGAATGGATGTGTTCGCGCTGGGCGTGGAAAATCGCGGCTCGTCCTCCATCATCGCGCCAAATATTCCCGCGGCGATATCGCCAGATCATCTAGCAAAGGTGGATTGCGAGCAGTGCGGCATGTGTATTGACGCCTGCCCGGTCGGCGCGCTGACGAGCGGAACCTACCGCTATAAGACACGGCCGTGGGAGATGAATCACGTTGCGACGATCTGCACACACTGCGGCGATGGATGCAAGACTACGCTCGGAGTGCGGTCAACGGCACAAGGCGCAGAGATCGTGCGTGGTGATAACCGGGATAAGTCCGGGATCAACGGGGATTTCCTTTGCAACAAGGGCCGGTACGCATTCGACTTCGCGAATAACGAGCAGCGGATCAACCAGCCGATGGTGCGGCAGAGCGATGGTGCTCTAAAGCCGGTGAGCTGGGAGGACGCGCTGACTCATGTAGGCAAGACGCTCGCGGAGATCAAGGCGCAGCGAGGCGGATCGAGCATCGGCGTCATCGGCAGCAATCGCCTGACAAATGAAGAGGCCTACCTGCTGCAGAAGTTCGCGCGGTCGGTGCTGGGAACAAATAACATCGACCATCACCGCACGGCGGACTACGTTGCGTTCGCGCAGGCACTGGCGGGCTCCCCTGGGCGCGCGGCCTCGATGCGCGATACGCAGACCGCGAAAGCTGTTCTGCTGATGGGCGGCGACCCGACGAACCAGGCTCCACAGACCGGATGGAATCTGCGAACGTCCGTGCGGCTCAATGACACAAAGCTGTTTGTCGCGAATAACGCAGAGATCAAGCTACGACGGCAGGCGCGTGGATTTGTGCAGGTGGCGGAGTTTGGCTATGGAGCGCTGGCGGCTTACCTTGGCGGCGACGATTCACGCGCCACCACGGCGGCGCAGGACGTTGCCGGGCTGAGCGGCTTCCGCGGGTCCCTGAGAGCAGAGGCAGAGCTGCTGATCCTGATAGGTCCTGAGGTCCACGGCGCGGAGTTGAAGCAGGTCATTGACTTCGGGATGGCCATTCCAGGAGCGAAGTTTGCACTTCTGGCGGACTACGTGAATTCGCGCGGTGCCGCGGATATGGGACTGCTGCCGGACACCCTGCCCGGTTACGTGCCTGTAAGCGCGACCTCTGAGTACGCGGTGCCGACAGAGCCGGGGCTGGATCTGCTGCAGATGTTTGACAAGGCTGCATCCGGTGAACTCGCTGCTCTGTATGTAGTGGGGTCAAATCCGGTGCGGCGATATGGTGCGGATTCCGCTGCACTCAAGGACACGTTCCTGGTAGTGCAGGATATGTTCCTGACTGAAACCGCAAGCCTGGCGGATGTGATTTTGCCCGCCGCAAACCTATATGAGAAGTCCGGCTCCGTGACGAACAGCTACGGCGACCTGCAGCAGGTGAAAAAGGCGGGCGACTTTCCGGGCGCACGGACGGATTTCGAGATGATCGTGCGGATAGCCGACAAGATGGGCGCAGACGTTCGTCAGCTCGTGCCGTTCGGGACGGGAGGCACGCGGGGCGACATGGGACAGACGCGCGGCGCGCAGGCAGGCGAGGCGGACCGGCATGCCGTGTGGCTGGCTGCAAACAGCCTCGAACCGCGACTGAGCCCCTTTGATCCGTTAGCAATCCTGGATGAGATTCAGCGACTGGTACCAGGCTATAGCCTCTCCAGATTGCAGCTGCTGTCTGGCAACGACCAGCACCTGGAGCCTGCCGCCGCGCCTATCCGCGATGCGAATGGGCTGGTGCAGATCTCGAACCGGCGTGACCTGGTGCTTCCAGCTGCCGACTCATTATTTACGTCGGGCACACTGGGCCGCTACTCACCCATGTTGAGCGATGTTGAGCGGCACCAGGAGCAGGTGAGCTCGCCGGCACCGGACCACACGGCAGCGGACTAGGAAGGACGAGAGCGAGACGTGAGCCACGATTTCCAGATTTTCCTGCTAGTGACCGTCATCAAGATCGCGGTGGTACTGGTGATTACGCTGACGGCTGTGGCGTACACGGTTCTGCTGGAGCGCAAGGTCATCGGCCACATGCAAAACCGCTGGGGACCCAGCCGCACAGGCCCATTCGGTTTGCTGCAGCCGTTGGCGGATGGCATCAAGCTGTTCCTGAAAGAAGATTTGATGCCGCTGGCCGTGGCGCGGCCACTGTACATCCTGGCGCCGATGATTGCACTGGCATGCGCGCTGGTGTCGATATCGGTCGTGCCGTTTGGAGCAGTTACACGAGTGCACGGCGTCGATATCTTCCAGATCGCCAATGTGAACATCGGGCTGCTAGTAATCCTGGGGATTACGTCAATCGGCGTCTATGGGATTGCGTTGAGCGGCTGGTCATCGAACAACAAGTATTCCCTGCTAGGCTCGCTGCGGGCCTCGGCGCAAGTTATCAGCTACGAGCTTGCGCTTGGGCTGTCCCTGGTGGGGGTGGTGATTCGTGCGGGCTCACTCAACCTGAGGACGATTGTGGATTCTCAGGTGGGCCATGGGTTCCTCTCGTGGAATTTTTTTGGCGGCTTTCAGTTCATTGGGTTCTTTATCTATCTGATGGCTGCATACGCGGAGACCAACCGCGCGCCGTTCGACTTGCCTGAGGCCGAGACGGAGCTGGTAGCCGGGTACCATACCGAGTACAGCTCGATGAAGTTTGCCATGTTCTTCATGGCCGAGTACGCGAACATGATTACGGTGAGCTGTGTCGCAACGCTGCTCTTTTTTGGCGGTGCGTCGAGTCCGTTTGCCGGATGGATCCATCCCTTTGGCCCGCCGATTCTTCAGGCTGTGATGCCTGTGTTTTGGTTTGTCCTCAAGATTCTGGCATTTTTATTTCTGTACATCTGGGTGCGATCAACATTGCCGCGCTTCCGTTATGACCAACTGATGAGCTTCGGCTGGAAGTTTCTACTGCCGCTGGCCATCGCAAACATCATTGTCACGAGCCTCGTTCTCGCTCTGCGGGGATAGGGTTGCACCTGCTTTACAATCAGGAGATACGGACAGTTTGACTCCTGGTTCAGAGCCCGGCCTGAAGGCCTCCTGCTCTGCCAAAGGACTCGTCGGAATCCATGCAGCTCGCACTGTTTCTCATCTTTGGCGCATTAGCGGTAGCAGGTGCTCTGAACCTGCTATTCCAGCGCCATCCCATCAACAGCGCCCTTTCTCTTGTGGTCGTCATGATGTCGCTGGCGGTGCTTTACTGGTCGCTGGGCGCCGAATTTCTCGCGGCCGCACAAGTGATTGTGTACTCGGGCGCAATCATGGTGCTGTTCGTGTTCGTCATCATGCTCCTGAATGCGGGAGAAGAAGTACGCACCAAAGGCAGCCGGGCCGCCTACAACGTTGGCATTCCGGGAGCAGCGGCAATCTTCTGTGTACTCGCCTTTGTATTTCTTTCGGAGCGCAATCAGCTGGGCACTGCGAATATGGGCGGGCGCCTGTCGAATGGCGTCGACAACATAGCTGAGCTCAGCCAGGTTTTGTTCACGAAGTTGCTGCTGCCGTTTGAAGTGACCTCAGTTCTGATCCTGGTAGCGATTCTGGGTGCCGTTGTGTTGGCGAGAAAGGAGCAATAGATGGTCCCGATTGCGTACTATCTCCTGCTTGCAGCGGTGCTGTTCTCGATCGGAATTGGGGCATTTCTGATCAAGCGAAACGTCATTACGATCTTCATATCCATCGAACTGATGCTAAACGCGGTGAACCTGACCTTTGTGGCGTTTGCGCATCAATGGCACCAGGTCAGCGGGCAAATCTTTGTCTTCTTCGTGATGGTAGTGGCGGCTGCGGAAGCCGCTGTGGGACTGGCCATCATTATCGCGATATTCCGAACGCGCCAGACGCTGAACGTGGACGAGATCGACTTGATGAACTCATGAACTCTATGCCTGCAAATTATCTTTGGTTTATACCGCTGCTTCCCTTTGCAGGGTTCCTGATCAACGGAACACTGGGACGGCGCTTTCCGCGTAGCTTGGTGAGTGCAGTCGCACTTCTGTTCACGGCGGTGCCGGCGTGCCTGGTCGCGTGGCTGTGGTCGACGATGCTGGGGACCGGAGCACCGGACGTGCTGCATGCGGCGACGCGGCCGTGGATTTCGATCACTGGCTTCAACGTGGATTTGGCGTTGGCGGTCGATCACCTTACGTTGATCATGCTAGCGGTTGTGACCGGCGTCGGTTTCCTGATCCATCTGTACTCGGTGGGCTATATGGCGCATGAGGAGGGATACTGGCGATTCTTCGCCTATCTGAACCTCTTCATGTTCTTCATGTTGGTGCTGGTGCTAGCTGAAAATTTTCTGCTGCTGTTCGTGGGGTGGGAGGGCGTCGGCCTCGCGAGCTACTTGCTGATCGGGTTCTACTTCCAAAAGCGGTCGGCGGCCGATGCAGGACGCAAGGCGTTCGTGGTGAATAGGATCGGGGACTTCGGCTTTTTGTTGGCGATGTTCCTGCTGATTGTGCATTTCGGCAGCTTGAGTTTTTCGCAGGTGTTCGGCGCGGTAGCGGCTCATCCGGAGTGGCACGGCGCGGGATTTCTGACAGCGATTGCTCTGCTGCTAGTGTTGGGGGCCGCGGGCAAGTCGGCGCAGATTCCGCTCTATGTGTGGCTGCCGGACGCGATGGAAGGGCCGACGCCGGTTTCCGCTCTGATCCACGCCGCCACCATGGTAACGGCGGGCATTTATATGGTGGCGCGTGCGCATGTGATCTTCGACCAGTCGCCCGCGGCGCTGACAGTCGTGGCGTGCATCGGCGCTGCGACGGCCATCTTCGCGGCATCGATTGGAATGGTGCAGCACGACATCAAACGCGTGCTTGCGTACTCGACCGTTTCGCAGCTCGGATATATGTTCCTGGCGTGCGGCGTGGCGGCCTACTCCGCGGCCATCTTCCACCTGATGACGCATGCGTTCTTCAAGGCCCTGCTCTTCCTGGCGGCGGGCTCTGTGATCCACGCGCTCTCGGGCGAACAGGACATGCGCAGAATGGGCGGTCTGAGGTCGCGGACTCCGATGACTTTCCTGACCATGAGCGCGGGTGTATTCGCGATTGCGGGCATTCCGCCGCTAGCAGGTTTTGTGTCGAAGGACGTAATCCTGTATCAAACTTTTGCGAGTCCCAACCCGATAGGAAAGCTGCTGTGGCTGATCGCTCTCATCACCGCTGGAATCACCTCGTTTTATATGTTCCGGCTCTGGTACAAGACGTTTTTTGGCGAACTGCGGCTGGGTTCTGAGCGTGATCCAGGAAACGCGCATGTACATGAAGATGAGCATGACAGGGCGCAAGCGGTGCATCCGCACGGGGTCCATGAGTCGCCGTGGATTATGCTGGGGCCGCTTGCAATACTAGCGGTGCTGTCAGTGGTCGGCGGCTGGATCGGCTGGCCGGCAGCGTTCGGTGGTAGCGATCATTTTGAGCATTTCCTGGATCCGGTGTTCGCCTCCACGGCGGCGTTGCACGGCGCTTCCGCTCTCAATGCCGACCAGGTGAGCCACGGACTTGAATGGGGCCTCGCGGCCATCTCAGTATTAGTGGCCCTCGGGGGGTGGTATGCGGCGGACGTTCTCTACCGCCAGAGACCCGGTAAGTCGACCCAACTTGCAATGCGGATGCGGCCGCTGTACGAGGTGCTCGAGAAGAAGTACTGGGTGGACGAGATATATCAGAGCTTCATCGTGCTGCCACTCATGATGATGACACGGGGCGTTCTGGAATTGATCTTTGAGCGCGGCGTTGTAAACGGTTCGGGGCGTGCCTCTGCCATGCTGACGCGCGGCGGTGCTTGGTTTGTCAGAAGACAGATCTCGGGCAATATTCGCTCCTATGCCGGCTGGCTCGCCCTTGGGGCGGCGGCGGTGCTCGCTGTAATGGTGTTCGGACACTCGCTGCTGGTGCACCTGTGAGGAGACGATGAATTACGACCACATTATTCTGACGCTGATCGTCTTCTTCCCTCTGATAGGCGCGGTTGTGCTCGCCCTGCTGCCGGACCGCGGCAAGACGATGGAGTGGGGAGCGCTGCTGATTGCGCTGGTGACCTTCGGCCTGACACTTCACCTGCCGTTCCACTATGCATACGGTGCGCAGCAGAGCGGGTTCCAATTTGAACAGAACGTCCCGTGGATCGACGCGCCGGCGATTCAATACCACGTTGGCGTGGATGGCTTGTCAATGTGGCTGATTGTGCTCACCGGCTTCCTCGCACCGCTGGGAGTGCTGATCTCGTGGCGCACGATCGATGCACGTAAAAAGCTGTTTTACGTGCTGTTCCTGCTGCAGCAAGTGGCAATGATGGGTATCTTCGCCTCTCTGGACATGCTGGTGTATTACGCGTTCTGGGAGTTGTCGCTTGTTCCGATGACGATCCTGATCGCGACATTCGGCAGGACGGAGAATCGACGCCGTGCAGCCATCAAATACTTCCTCTATGCATTTATCCCCTCTGCGTTGTTACTGGTTGCGATGCTATGGGTCTATGCTCAGACCTCCACCTTCGACTTTCCGACGCTGACCGCGATGGCAACGCGACACAGTATCTCCGGGAATCCCGCTGCGCTGTGGCTGGCTTCACTGGCATTTCTGCTGGCCTTCGCCGTAAAAACGCCGGTGTTTCCATTGCATGGCTGGCTGGGCGACGCAATCTTTGAAGGTCCAACTGCCGCGATCATGATTCTGGCCGGGAAAACTGCTCTTTATTCCATGCTGCGTTTTTCGTTCGGTGTCTTCCCCGAGGAGTCGCATCGCATTGCACCGCTGATGATCGCGCTTGGAGCAATCGGGATCGTCTACGGGGCACTGCTCGCGCTTGTTCAGACAGACCTGAAGCGCTTGGCAGCCTACTCTACGCTGGCGCACCTGAGCTTCATCATTGTCGGTATCTTCAGCTTTACGGTGGCTGGCCTGAATGGCGGGATCTATCAAATCCTCAATGAGTCGCTTGCGGGCGCCGCGTTCTTCATGCTTCTAGGACTGCTCTACGAGCGCTATGGGACGTACGAAATGCGGCAGTATGGTGGGCTGGCAGCTCGCCTTCCCTGGATGGTAACGATGTTTGTGATCACTGGCTTGGCAATGGTCGGGTTGCCAATGCTGAACGGCTTTGTAGGCGAGTTCCTGATCCTCTCCGGTGCTATGCAAACGAGTTTCGCCCATCACTTCTTCTGGACCGTGTTCGCCACACTTGGCGTTATCCTGAGTGCCGCTTACATGCTCACGATGATTCAACGTGTCTTCTACAGCCATGTTGGCCCAAAGGCTAATGCAATAGAGGGATGGGACCTGAGTGCCAGGGAGCACATCGCGCTCTGGCCGATGCTTGCGCTGTTTTTGGTGATGGGCGTCGCGCCGAACATCTGGCTGCGAGCCATTGATTCGGCTGCCACACGGATGGCAAACCAGGGGCGTGCTGCGGTGGCAACTACGCCAGGACTTCCAGGGCAACTAACGAGTGCGAGTGCACCGCGGATCACGGGAGGCGGGCAATGACCGCACTTCCCGCCAACGTGTTTGCACTACTCCCGGAGTATGTGCTGACGATCGTGGCTGTGGCGATCATGATGGTGGAGGCGGTACTGAAGCCTGGGACCAGCCGTAAGCCTCTGGGCTGGCTCGCTATTCTCGGTTCGATCGCAGCCGGAGTTATCAGTTACTGCCAACTCGCCAGCGGCCCCATCACGGCATTCAGCGCAACAGTGAGAGTGGACGCTTTCAGCGTGTTCTTCCACATTGTCATTGCATGCGTAGTCGTCGTGACGCTACTCAGCTCGCTGGACTATTTCGAGGGCAACGCCAACTACACCGGAGAATATTTCGCGCTGGTGCTGTTCGGCGCGGTGGGAATGATGCTGATGACTTGCTCGGTCGAACTGCTCATGGTGTTTATCGGGTTGGAGATCTCGTCGATCTCGACCTACATCATGGCGGGCTTCCGAAAGTCACAGGCATCGGCTTCCGAGGCTTCGATCAAGTACTTCCTCCTGGGCTCTTTCGCAACGGCGTTCTTCCTGTACGGTATTGCGCTGGCGTTTGGAGCTACGGGCAGCACCAGCCTGACCGCGATTGCAGCAGCGTTGGGAGGCAGCGCAACCCCGCATATGGCCCTGCTGGCACTCGCGATGATGATTGTGGGACTCGGATTCAAGGTGTCAGCGGCTCCGTTCCACGTGTGGACTCCGGATGTATACCAGGGTGCTCCCGCTCCGGTGGTCGGCCTGATGTCGACTGCGCCCAAAGCGGCCGCGTTCGCGGTGCTGCTGCGAATTGCATTCTCGGGCTTCGGGTCGATGTCGCATCGATGGACATTGATGCTGTGGATCCTCGCCGCTCTCTCCATGACCATTGGCAATTTGGGCGCGCTGATGCAGCGAGACGTTAAGCGCCTGCTTGCGTACTCCAGCATTGCTCACGCAGGCTACTTGCTGGCAGCCTTTACTGCGTTTCCACGAGAGGGTATTGCGGCGGCTTGCTTCTATACGGCTTCGTACGCAGCGATGAATGTCGGTGCCTTCGTCGTGATCACGGAGGCAGCCGGATTCCAGGAATCGTTACGCACGGTCGAGGACTATCAGGGGCTCGCGCTGCGACGGCCAATCCTTGCTGCTCTCCTGGCATTCTTCCTTTTGTCTTTGATCGGTATTCCTTTCACCGGCGGGTTCTTCGGCAAGTTCTACGTTTTCGCGGGCACGTTGCAGGCCGGACACGTGTGGCTCGCCGTGGTTGGCCTCATCAACAGCGGTGTTGCCTGCTACTACTATCTTCGTCTAATTGCTTCCGTGTACTCGCGCCGGGGTGACGGTCTCGAAGCAGAACGCACGAAGACGTCCACCGGTGTGGCGGCGGGCATAGCCCTCGGACTCACCGCCGCGGCGACCTTGTTGCTGGGTGTTGTGCCGGGACGCGTGTTGCATCTGGCCCAAGATGCGGGCTCGATACTTCAGACAACTCAGTCAACTGTAACGAGTGGTGTTACTGGTCCAGATGCATCCCCTCAGCAACGTTGACATGGGCGGAAGTGTCAATGTTTATGCTGTTGCTATCGTGGATTGAATCCTCTATCCTTAGAGAGTTGCAGCTGTAACAATGTGCACCCGTAGCTCAGCTGGATAGAGCAACTGGCTACGAACCAGTAGGTCGGGCGTTCGAATCGCTCCGGGTGCACCATCTCTTCAGTTTGGACACAGGGCACGCCGATAAGCGTGCCTTTTGTTTTGCAGAGAGTATGTGCTGCCGGATCGGCCCATTGTTCCGCCAATCCTGAGCGTGAGCGCCGCGAAGTAACTCCGGCTTGGCTCTTCATTTGGGCAGGAACCGAAACACGCTGGGCGAGGCGGAGATCGAACCCACAACCTGCGGAGGCTCAGTTGTGGGGTTGAACCGTTGCTGCGTCGCCCGGTGCGCTGCCCCATGATGTGGTGATTCGAGGATGAGTGGGCTCCCGCCGAAGAAAAATTCGGACGGCTGCGAAAAATCGTCGTCTATCAGGCTGAGGAGCAACTTCCGCATGCTATTGACGGCGATTCTGAGCAGATCATCGCAGTTCATCGCGATGTTGGGGATTGCCGCTCGCAACTCCCTTCGTGCTGGCGCAGACAGACTCACACGGTCCCTGTCCTGTTCCCGAGGCGGGAAGCGTCGACGTTGCCAGCGTCAAGGCCAGTGATCGCTCCAGCGGCAGCGTCAGCATTCAGAGCCGGCCGGACTCCCTTGCGGCGGGCGGCACTGTCTTCCACATGATTGAGTACGCCTATAACCTGCGCAGCTACCAGATTACGGGCGGTCCGGGATGGACGAACACCGCAACGTGGGAAATGGCGGCCAAGGTGGACCAACCGCCCGCGGACTGGCCCACGCTGACCGTTGAGGCGCGCAACAACATTTCGCATAAGCGCATGCAGCCTGTGCTGGCGCAGCGGTTCGGGTTCAAGTGCCATATTGAGACGCAGGAGCTTCCGGTCTATAACCTCGTGATCGCCAGGGGCGGGGCGAAACTTGCGTCCACTCCGGCGAACGCGACCGAGAAGAATTCATTCAGCTCGCACGGCGGGAATGGAAGGAACCGGATGCAAGGCACCGGAGTTACGGTGGACAGTCTTGCCGGCAATCTTTCGCAGTCGCTTGGCCACACGGTGATTGACAAGACGGGGCTTACGGGGATCTACAATTTCGCCCTCACATGGACCTCTGACGAGGGTGACGGTTCGACCGATGCGGCTGCGAATACCTCACCCGGAGCGAGCCTGTTCACGGCAATGGATGAGCAGCTCGGGCTGCGCCTTCAAAGCGCCAAGGGGCCCGTCGTGGTGCTGGTGATCGACTCACTCGCACGTCCGACGGAGAACTGAGCTCCGGCTGTGGGTATCTAAGCCGGTATGATTCGCAAGCTCAAATCCGGTGAATGCCTTCAGTATGCTTTCTGCGTCCCATATCCCAAGCGACTCCCCACAAATCTCCACAGACCGAAAACGTGGCAAGCAGTTCGTTGCAGTAAATTACTGATACGGAGTGGTGGGCGAGGCGGGGATCGAACCCACAACCCCCGGCTTAGAAGGCCGGTGCTCTATCCAATTGAGCTACTCGCCCGTACTTGCTGCCGGATGGCAATGTGACAGAGTGCCACACGTCTCAAAAGCAGTCTACTCGAAGTGCCGCTACGAGGATCAACCCAGTACCGGTCCGAATGCGCGTGGTGCATTGAGATGCGCCACCTCTCTGAGCTAAACCAATACGCGCCGGCTCACTGGCAACGACTTCGCATTCTTCGAGAACAGGTAGTGGTCGACTGCCTCCGCCGCCTTACGGCCTTCGGAGATGGCCCACACTACGAGCGACTGGCCACGCCGCATGTCGCCCGCGGAGAACACACCCTCAACGGATGTCATGTATTCTCCGTTCGTCGCGACGTTGCCGCGCTGATCCAGCTGCAGCCCCAACTGCTCGATCATGCCGTTTCGCACCGGTCCGAGAAATCCCATCGCCAACAAAACGAGATCAGCTTCGACGGTGAATTCACTTCCACCGACGGGCTCAAATTTAGGCGGAGGGCTGACACGCACGGCGTGAATGCGCTTCACGTTCCCGTTCTCGTCGCCTTCGAACCGAACGCTGTTGACGCTCCATTCGCGAATGCCGCCCTCTTCGTGACTGCTCTCCGTACGGAGCTGCAGCGGCCACAGCGGCCATGGAGTGGAGGCTGCCCGAGACTCGGGCGGCTTGGGCATGATCTCGAACTGCTGCACACTTTTTGCCTTCTGGCGAAGGCTTGTGCCAAGGCAGTCTGCGCCCGTGTCGCCGCCACCGAGGATTACCACGCGCTTCCCTTCTGCACTGATGGCAATCGAGGGATCGATTGCGTCACCCTCATTGCGGCGATTCTGTTGCGGCAGGAACTCCATCGCGAAGTGAATGCCCTTGAGCTCGCGGCCTGGGATCGGCAAATCGCGCGGCTTCTCAGCGCCACCGGTCAGGAGCACCGCGTCGTACTCGTCCGTCAATGTCTCGATTGGAACGTTCACGCCGACATGTGCGTTGGTCACGAACGTCACGCCCTCGGCACGCATCTGCTCCAGGCGACGATCGATGACGTGCTTCTCCAGCTTGAAGTTCGGAATGCCATAACGGAGCAGGCCGCCGATACGGTCGTTCTTCTCATACACCGTAACGGAGTGGCCGGCGCGACGAAGCTGCTGGGCTGCGGCGAGTCCTGCAGGCCCGCTGCCGACGATAGCGACACGCTTTCCAGTCTTTTCTTGCGGGGGTTCCGGCTTGATCCAGCCTTCCTCCCACGCGCGCTCGACGATGCTGCGCTCCACGAGCTTGATCGAGACTGGCGGCTGGTTGATGCCCAGCACACAGGCGGCTTCGCACGGAGCCGGGCAGATACGACCGGTGAATTCGGGGAAGTTATTGGTCGCGTGCAGCCGGCGAATCGCTGTCTCCCACCGGTTGTTGTAGACAAGGTCGTTCCAGTCCGGGATGAGGTTGTTTACCGGGCAGCCCGTGTGACAGAACGGCACGCCGCAGTCCATACAGCGAGCGCCCTGTTCCCGCTGCTTCTCTTCAGGGAAGGGCTGATAGATCTCCTGCCAATCCTTGAGCCGTTCTTCGACCGGACGGCGCGATGGCTGCTCGCGTTGTATCTCCAGAAACCCTGTGACCTTACCCATGCTGTACCTGCTCCGTTGCCATGACCGGCGAAGAGTTGATTGGGGAGACGTAGAAGGAATCCACGCGCGCAACCCCAAGCACACGCTTGTACTCGTGCGGGAATACCTTGATAAAGCGGGCCTGCGTCGTGTCCCAGTGCTCCAGGATCCAAGCCGCCTGTGGGCTTCCGGTGTAATCAATGTGGCGCTGCAACAGGCCGCGAACAAGCTCCAAATCCTCGTCGAGCGTCAGAGGCTCCAAATCGACGCTGGCGCGGTTACAGCGGCGGGTCGAGAAGTCGCCCTCGTCGTCGTAGACAAATGCGCGACCACCGCTCATTCCGGCAGCGAAGTTGCGACCGGTCGAGCCAAGCACGATCACAAGACCATTGGTCATGTACTCGCAGCCATGGTCACCCACGCCTTCGACAACCGCAGTCGCTCCGGAATTACGAACGGCAAAGCGCTCTCCTGCAATACCGTTCAGGAAAACCTCACCGTCGGTCGCGCCGTATAGAACGACGTTGCCGACCAGGATGCTCTCTTCCGGCAGGAAGCTTGACGTCTTCGGCGGGTAAGCGATAAGCCGGCCGCCGGAGAGTCCCTTGCCAAGGTAGTCGTTCGAGTCGCCTTCAAGCTCGAGTGTGACGCCCTTGGGCACGAACGCACCAAAGCTCTGGCCGGCCGAGCCGTTGAACTTGAAGTGCACCGTGTTTTCGGGCAGCCCGGCGGTCCCATGCCGCCGTGCAATCTCGCCACCCAGCATCGCGCCGACAGTGCGGTGCACGTTGCGAATCGCGAAATCTCCGGTTACGGGCGTCCTGTTTTCGAGAGCGGGCCTGGCCTGCTCGATCA
>Ga0207705_10002781_pt1 | contig 13376 bp, 12 predicted proteins | sample KBSC13metaG_FD_184314 | JGI IMG/M metagenome (GOLD analysis project Ga0207705, IMG submission 184314) | Corn rhizosphere microbial communities from Kellogg Biological Station, Michigan, USA - KBS C1-3 metaG (SPAdes) (version 2) | ecosystem: Host-associated > Plants > Roots > Rhizosphere > Soil ...
TACCACCCGTACCACCCGTGCCGGCACTGCCGCTGCCGGTACCGACCGCGCCCGGATTGCCGCCACCGCCGCCGCACGCGGCCAGCACCACGGCCATCAACAGGCCGGCCACGCGCACGCCGTGGCGCGTGGCGGATTCATGTGTAAAGTTCGTCATGTCGTTGCTTCTTGTTGAGTATTCGTGCGGGCCATCAGTGGCCGTTCTGCAGGCGCTCGGCCACGATCTTCGGCGTGATGAAGACGAGCAGTTCCGTCTTCGTGTTCTCGCGCGACGTGGACTTGAACAGGTTGCCCACGACGGGGATGTCGCCGAACAGCGGCACCTTGGTGTCGTTGCGGACCTCGGTCATCTGGTAGATACCGCCCAGCACCACCGTGCCGCCGTTCTCGACCATCACCTTCGTCTTCACGTGCTGCGTGTTGATGGCGAAGCCCGACGCGGTCGACTCGCCCTTCGAATCCTTGGCGACATCCACTTCCAGCACCACGTTGCCGTCCGGCGTGATCTGCGGCGTGACTTCCAGCTTCAGGTTCGCCTTCTTGAACGTGACCGCGGTGGCACCGCTGCTGGTGGCCTGCTGGTATGGCAGCTCGACGCCCTGTTCGATGACGGCCGGGACGTTGTCCTCGGTGACGACGCGCGGGCTGGAGATGATCTTGCCCTTGCCGTCCGCTTCCAGCGCCGACAGTTCCAGGTTGAGGAAGCGGTTGGCGGCCGAGGAGAACAGCGAGAACGCGATGGTCGGCGCCGTCACGCCGCCGAGGCCGGCCGCCGGCAGGTTGACCAGCGTGCTGTTGGTGTAGCCGTCGCCCTTGTCCGGGGTCTGGCCGGTGATCTGGCCGACGCCCGTCAGGTTGCCGCCGACCGCCACGCGCTGGTTGCCGCTGACCTGGTAGCCGGGGTCGCCGCCGCGGATGCCGCGCAGGTCGGCGAAACCGAGCTTGGCGCCGAGGTTGCGCGAGAAGCCGTCGTTCGCTTCCACGAGGCGCGCCTCGACCAGCACCTGGCGGGTCGCGATGTCGGTCTTCTGGATCAGCTTGCGGATGTCGTCGATCTTCGACGCGATGTCGGTCACGAACAGCTGGTTCGTGCGCGGGTCGATGATGGCGCTGCCGCGCTTGGACAGCACGCGGTTCTTGCCGCCGCCGTCGCTGCTCGCACCGCCGCCCGCGTCCAGGCCGAACACGGTGCGGAACGCTTCCGCCTTCTGGTAATTCAACTGGAAGATCTCGGAGCGCAGCGGTTCCAGGTCGGAGATCTGGGCGCGCTGTTCCAGCTCCAGCTTTTCCTTGGTCAGCAGTTCTTCCTTGGGCGCGATCCACAGCACGTTGCCGTTCTTGCGCATGTCCAGGCCCTTGGCCTGCAGGATCACGTCGAGCGCCTGGTCCCACGGCACGTCCTTCAGGCGCAGCGTGAGGTTGCCGCTGACGGAATCGCTGGTGATGATGTTCAGGCCCGACATGTCGGCGATCGCCTGCAGCGCCTGGCGCACGTCGACGCTCTGGAAGTTGAACGACAGCTTTTCGCCGCGGTAGCCCACGCCCGCGGGCCCGCCGGCCGGCCGGTTCGGATCTTCCTTGACGGGCTTGACGTCGATGACGAGCTGGGTGTCGCTCTGGTAGACGCTCTGCTCCCAGTTGCCCTGGGTGTCGACGACCATGCGCGTGTTCTCGCCCTGCGGCGTGGTCGTGATGCGCGCGACGGGCGTGCCGAAATCGGTCACGTCGAGGCGGCGGCGCAAGGAAGACGGCACGCCGGTCTTGAGGAAATCGACCTGGATCTGGCGGCCGACCTGGCGCACGTCGACGGCAACCTGGCCGTTCGGCAGGTCGACGACGATGCGGCCTTCGCCGTTGCTGCCGCGGCGGAAGTCGAGGTCACGCAGCATCTGCACGGGAGCGGCCGCAGCCGGTGCGGACGCGGATGCGGCCACACCGGACGCGTCGACCGCGCGCGCGGTCGCACCGGAGCCTTCCACCGTGACGATGACGTTCTTGCCGTCGATGGCGGCGGCGTAGTTCAGCACGCGCTTCAGGTTCAGCACGAGACGCGTGCGCTCGCCCGCCTGCACGACGTTCACGCCGCGCACGTCGCCCAGGTTGATGTCCTGGGTGGTCTTGCCGGTGGCGTTGGCGGTGGCGCCGAAATCGAGCGCGATGCGGGCCGGATTGGTGATCGAGAAGCCGACCGGCAGCTGCTTGGGCGGTTCCTTCATGGCCACCCGGATGACGACGTTGCCGCCCTGCTGGTTGGCGCTGATCGACTCGATCGCGTTGTCCTGGGCCCAGGCCGCGACCGTGGCGAATGCCAGCAGCACGCCGCCCGCGACGGAAAGGAATCGGGTCATTTGCGGTTCTCCTTGGTTTGCAGCTCCAGCTTCGACATGCGCCCGGTCCATTCGCCGCCGGCGTCCTGGACGACTTCGCGGATGTCGACGGCATCGTCGCCCACATGGGTCACGACGCCGAAATTCTGGCCGATGCGCTGGCCCGCCCGGACCTGGTACAGCGAGCGGTCGACCTGAAGCAGGGCAAAGCGGACGCCGCCCTTCTCCATCGTGCCGACCATCTGCATGGTATCGAGCGGGTAAGTTTCCAGCTGCTCGCGCGGACGCTGCAGGTCCGGCTGGTTGGGGTTGTTCGAGGTCGCCGCGACACGGGCCAGTTCGCCCAGCAGCTTGTTCGGATTGAACGGGTCGACCGCCTGCCGCGCGCCGTAGGCGTAGGGCAGGAAATCCTTCGGTTCGGGCAGCGGCTTCACGGCCGGATGGGTGTCGCGCTTGACCTGCTCCATCCAGTCGCGCACTTCGCGCACGTCGGAATCGCCGCAGCCGGCCAGCAGCATGGCGGCCGCGAAGGCGCCGGTCACGATGCGAATGTTCATGGCTTGGCTCCCTGGGCGTCCTTGCCGGCCTTCTTCGCCTTGCGCGCCTTGGCCTGGGCATCCAGCTCGTCCTGGTCGAGGTAGCGGAAGGTCTTGGCGATGGCGTCCAGCGACAGCACGCCGTCCTTGCCGGCCGTGAGCGCGAGGTTGTTCAGCGTGACGATGCGCGGCATGCGCGCCATGTCGGCCGCGAATTCGCCGATGTCGTGGTAGGTGCCCGTCACCTTGATGTCGATCGGCAGCTCGGCATAGTAATCCTTGACGACGACCTGGCCCGGCTTGAACAGTTCGAACTGCAGGCCGCGCCCGAGGCCGGCCTGGTTGATGTCGGACAGCAGCGCGGCCATCTCGGCCTTGCTCGGCAACTGCTTTTCCAGGCGCTCGACGTAGCGGTTGACCTGCTGCTGCTGGGCTTCCAGCGCGTCCAGGTTGATCGCCTGCGCCATCTTGGTCTTGTAGTCGTCGCGCAGCTTGAGTTCCTGCGCGGCCAGCGTGTCCTGTTCGTCGAACTGGCTGCTCCAGTAGAAGTAGTAGCCGAGGCCGAGCACGGCCGCCATCACACCGGCCGCGCACAACAGGCGCGGCGCCAGCGGCCACAGGCCCGGATGGCGTCCCTGCAGGCCCTCGAACTGGGCCGCCAGGTCGGCGAAAGACTGTTTCAGATCGATGTTCATGACTTGACTGCACCCGGTTTCGGCGTGGCCGACTTGGCGACCTTGCCATCGTCGTCGTCCGCGCGGGCGCGCTTGATCGCGACGTTCAACGTGAATTCCACGACCTTGCGCCCGGTCTTGCTCTGCGCGAGCGTGGCGGCGCGCACCTCGGTCAGGTCCGGACGTTCGAGCCACGGCGAGTTGCCGGACAGGTTGCGCAGCAGTTCCGCCACGCGCTCCTGCGACTGCGCATAACCGTTCAGCAGTACGCGCTGGCCGTCCTGCTTGAAGCTCTTCAGGTGCACGCCTTCCGGCGTCTGGCGCACCAGTTCGTCGAGCAGGTAGACGGGCTGGTTGCGGTCGCCCTGCAGGTCTTCCACGGCCTGCTGGCGCGCCTTCAGCGCCTCGATCTCGGCCTTCAGGCTGGCGATCTTGCTGATCTTCTTGTCCAGTTCCGCATTGGCGTTCTTGAGGACGAGGTTGCGTTCGTTCTGGATGGCGATGCGGCTCGCGTTGTAGCCGCCGACGAGCAGCACGAGCGCGACGCCGGCGAGGCCGCCGAGGACCAGCAGCGCCGCGAACGCGGTCCGCTTCTGCTTGCGCTTGGCTTCCCGGTGCGGGAGCAGGTTAATGCGGATCATCAGCCAAACCTCCGCAGTGCCAGGCCGCAGGCGACGAGATAGCCGGGGGCGTCATGGCGCAGCTGTTGTTCGCGCACGTGGGGTCCCATCTGCATGCCCTGGAACGGCGCCACGACGCTGGTTGCGATGCGCGTGCGGCCGGCGATGATGTCGGACAGGCCGGGCAGCTGCGCGCTGCCGCCGGCGAGGAGGATCTGGTCGATGCGCGTGTACGGCGTCGACGTGTAGAAGAACTGGATGGCGCGCGTGACTTCCAGCGCGGCGTTCTCCAGCCAGGGCGCCAGCAGGTCGGCACCGAAATTCTCCGGCAGGTCGCCCGCCTTCTTGCGCGCTTCCGCTTCCTCGAACGAGAGGCCGTAGGCGCGCACGATGTCCTGGGTGAGCTGCACGCCGCCGAACGGCTGCTCGCGCTCGTACACCGTCTCGCCGTTCTGCAGCACCGACACGTGCGTGGCCTGGGCGCCGATCTGGAACAGCGCGACGATGCGGTCCTTCGGCGCCTTGTCGGCGTCGAGCAGGCGTTGCAGCGCGGCGCGGGCGGCGTACGATTCAATGTCCATCACCAGCGCCGTCAGGCCGGCCGCTTCGGCGATGGCGACGCGGTCCTCGACCTTTTCGCGGCGCGCCGCGGCCAGCATGACTTCCATGTCGTCGGGCGAACTGGCGACCGGGCCGATCACGTCGAAGTCGAGGCTGACCTCGTCGAGCGCGAACGGGATGTACTGGCTGGCCTCCGATTCGACCTGCACTTCGAGCTGGTCTTCCTGCATACCGGCCGGCAGGATGATCTTCTTGGTGATGACGACGGCCGGCGGCATGCCGAGCGCCACGTGCTTGATGCGGGTGCCGCTCTTCTGCACGACGCGGCGCACCGCATCCGACACCGCCTCGATATTCTCGATGTTACCGTCGACGACGGCGCCGCGCGGCAACGATTCCGCCGCATAGCGTTCCAGCCGCAACTCGCCCTTGCCGGCGTCGGCCAGCTCGACCAGGCGCACGCCGGACGTACTGATGTCGAGCCCGACCAACGGCGGGCTCTTTTGTCCGAACAAGGAACCTAGACTGATCACGAGCGCACTCCCTCTCTGCAACTTCTGCGTCCCATCTGTTTCGGAACGACTTGAACGCCCGCTTGGGGAACTGTTGAATGTAGAAATACGATGCACATATATCAGGCACCGTATTGAATCGTAGCAAGTGTGATGGGTGGCGACAAGAAATTTCTGCACGGGAATATATTAGTGCGCAGCATGGAAGCGACACTCCTTTCACTCTGATATCAATCAATCTTGCCGCTCTTTTCACACCTATTGTCCACTTGTCTAGCAGTGCCTCAGATACAAGCGTGACTTATAATGAACTGGATCAATAAAGCGACCGACATTCCGCATGAAAGCATCCCAAAACGGGGCCAGCCCCGCGCCGCAGTCCCCTTCGCCGAAGCACACCCCCAAACGCGTCCTGCTGACCATCCTCGCCACGCTGGCGGGCCTGGCCGTGTGCGGCGTGCTGGTGGTCGTGTTCGCGCTGGCCATGGCGTATCCGAACCTGCCCGCGCTGGACACCCTGACCGACTACCGGCCCAAGATGCCGCTGCGGATCTTTACGGCCGATAACGTCCTGATCGGCGAATTCGGCGAGGAGCGCCGCACCCTCGTCCACTTCAAGGACATTCCCGACGTGATGAAGAAGGCCGTGCTCGCGATCGAGGACGACCGCTTCTACGAACACGGCGGCATCGACTACTGGGGCATCCTGCGCGCGGCGCTGCACAATGCCACCGGCGGCGCGCGCCAGGGCGCGTCCACGATCACGCAACAGGTGGCGCGCAATTTCTTCCTGTCGTCGGAACAGACCCTCAAGCGCAAGGCCTACGAGGCCCTGCTCGCCTACAAGATCGAAAAGAACCTCACCAAGGACCAGATCCTCGAGGTCTACATGAACCAGATCTACCTGGGCCAGCGCGCGTTCGGCTTCTCGTCGGCCGCGCAGATCTACTTCGGCAAGGACCTGAAGGACGTCTCGGTCGCCGAGGCAGCAATGCTGGCCGGCCTGCCCAAGGCACCGTCCGCGTACAACCCGGTCGTCAACCCCAAGCGCGCGCGCCTGCGCCAGCAGTACATCCTGCAGCGCATGCACGACCTGCGCTACATCAGCGACGCCCAGTACGAACAGGCGAAGAACGAAGAGCTCAAGATCAAGACCGACAGCACGGCGTTCGGCGTGCATGCGGAGTACGTGTCCGAAATGGCGCGCCAGCTGGTCTACGAACAGTTCAAGGAAGACACCTACACGCGCGGCCTGAACGTGTTTACGACGATCACCAAGGCCGACCAGGACGCCGCCTATCTCGCGCTGCGCCGCGGCGTGATGGAATACGAGCGCCGCCATCCGTACCGCGGCCCGGAGAAATATATCGAGATCCCGTCCGCCAAGGGCGAGGCCGACGAAGCCATCGAGGCGGAACTGGCCGAACACCCCGATTCGGACGACATCGTCGCCGCCATCGTGCTGTCGGCATCGCCCGCGCAGGTGAAGGCCGTGCTGGCCTCGGGCGAGGAGATCACGATCACGGGTTCCGGCCTCGCGTTCGCGCGCGACTGGCTGTCGCCGAAAGCCGCGGAGACCCGGCGCGTGCGCCGCGGCGCCGTCATCCGCGTGACGCAGGATGGCGGCTCGACGTGGAGCATCACGCAGATGCCGGAAGTGGAATCGGCCTTCATCGCGGTGAGCCCTGACGACGGCGCGATCCACGCGCTGGTGGGCGGCTTCGACTTCAACCGCAGCAAGTTCAACCACGTCACGCAGGCGTGGCGCCAGCCGGGATCGTCGTTCAAGCCGTTCATCTACTCGGCATCGCTGGAACGCGGCTTCTCGCCCGCGACCCTCATCAACGACGCGCCGATCTCGTTCGACGCCGGTTCGACGGGCGGCCAGGCGTGGGAACCGAAGAACTACGACAACAAGTACGAAGGCCCGATGACGATGCGGCGCGGCCTGACCAAGTCGAAGAACATGATCTCGATCCGCATCCTGAACAAGATCGGCGCCCGCTACGGCCAGGAATACGCGACCCGCTTCGGCTTCGACGCGGATAAAAACCCGCCGTACCTGACGCTGGCGCTGGGCGCGGGCGCGACGACGCCGCTGCAGATGGCCGGCGCCTATTCCGTGTTCGCCAACGGCGGCTACCGCATCAGCCCCTACCTCATCTCGAAGGTGACGGACGCGGACGGCAAGATCCTGTCCGAAGCGCGCCCGGACCGCGCCGGCATCGACGCCAACCGCGTGATCGACGAACGCAACGCGTGGCTGATGGACAGCATGCTGAAGGACGTGGCGCGCTACGGCACGGCTGCGAAGGCATCGCAGGTGCTGAAGCGCCCGGACATCGCGGGCAAGACCGGCACGACGAACGACTCGATCGACGCCTGGTTCGCCGGCTACCAGCCGCACCTGGTGGGCATCGCGTGGATCGGCTACGACCAGCCGCGCAACCTGGGCAACAAGGAAACGGGCGGCGGCCTGGCGCTGCCGATCTGGATCGGCTTCATGCAGAAGGCGCTGAAGAACGAGCCGGTGGTGGAACGCCCGGCCCCGGCCGGCCTCGTACAGTACGGCGAGGAGTACTACTATGCCGAGAACCCGCCGGGTACGGGCGTGCAGTCGATCGACGTGGGCACGGCGCAGCCGGCGGCGGCGGAGCAGAAATCGCGCGACGCCGTGCGCAACGAGTTGTTTTAACGCGCAACGCCGGGCGTATCGGTTATCGGAGCTTGACCGGCGCCCCGCCCTGTTGCGTGGCGAAATCGGACAACGACGTGAAAAACTCCGTGTTGTCGCGCGTATTACGCCACTCGTCGCCCACGCGCTTGTAGTGAAAACCGCCGGCGCGGGCGGCGATCCACATTTCCTGCAACGGCGCCTGGCTGTTGACGATGATCTTCGAGCCGTTGTCGACGAACTCGATCTCGAGCACGTTGCCGCTGCGCTTGCACTCGACGTCGACGATATCCTGCTCGAACAGGCGGTCGAACGCCTGTTCGATCTCGGCCAGCGTGGACTCGGCCAGGTCCAAAAATTCCGATTCGGTCATGCTACACTCCAAGGTCTGCTAATCAAACCGTGATTCTAATCGTGAAGTCCCCATTTGCGCTCCTGACAAGCCTGGCGACCCTGATGGCGCTGTCGGCCTGCGGCCAGACCGGCCCGCTCTACATGCCCAAGCCCCCCGCCCGTCCCGCCGCAGCGTCCACCAGCGCAGCGCCGGCCGGCACGACGAATTCCACGGGCACGGCCACCCGGATCACGCCACCGGCGCCCGCCGCCGGCGTGACGCCGCCAGTCGGCAACTCCAACGCCAACAATACGCAAGCCCCGAACCAGCCCCCGCCGGCCACCCAACAGTAAGCAACAGTACGCAAATAAGCACATCCATGTCGCACTTCACCTACCAAGACGGCGTCCTGCACGCAGAACGCGTCCCCCTGTCCAAAATCGCCGCCGAACACGGCACCCCGACCTACGTCTATTCGAAAGCCCAGCTGCTGGAAAACTTCGCCGGCTACGCGCGCCCGTGCGCGAACCGCGACGCGCTCGTCTGCTATGCGATGAAGGCGAACTCCAACCTGGCCATCCTCAACCTGCTGGCGCAGCAAGGCGCCGGCTTCGACATCGTCTCGGGCGGCGAACTGCTGCGCGTGATCGCCGCCGGCGGCGATCCGGGCAAGGTGATCTTTTCGGGCGTGGGCAAGACCGCGGCCGAGATCGCGCTGGCGCTGGAAAAAGGCATCCTCTGCTTCAACGTCGAGTCGATCCCGGAACTGGACCGCATCAACGAGGTCGCCGGCCGCATGGGCAAGCGCGCGCCCATCTCGCTGCGCGTGAACCCGAACGTCGATCCGAAGACCCACCCGTACATCGCCACCGGCCTGAAGGCCAGCAAGTTCGGCGTCGCGTTCTCGGACGCGCTGGAGACCTATCGCACCGCGGCGAAACTGCCGCACCTGGACGTCGTCGGCATCGACTGCCACATCGGCTCGCAGCTGCTGGACGACGCCCCGCTGCTGGAAGCGCTGGACAAGCTGATCGAGCTGATCGACACGCTGGCCGCTGAAGGCATCCACCTCCACCATGTGGACGTGGGCGGCGGCCTGGGCATCGACTACGGCACGGGCGAGGATACGCCGGTGCCGATCGCCCACTACGTCGAGCGCGTGTTCGCGCGCGTGGATGCCTGGCGCGCCGCGAAGCACGATGGCAAGCCGATCAAGGTAATCTTCGAGCCGGGCCGCTCGATCGTCGGCAACACTGGCGCGCTGCTGATGTCGGTGGAATTCCTCAAGCCGGGCGAGGAAAAGAATTTCTGCGTCGTCGACGCCGCCATGAACGACATGGCGCGTCCCACGCTGTACCAGGCCTGGATGGATGTCAAGCCGGTCGTGCAGCGCGATGATGCCGCCGTGACCTACGACCTCGTCGGCCCCATCTGCGAATCCGGCGACTGGCTCGCGCGCGACCGCGCACTGGCCGTGGCACCGGGCGACGTGCTGGCGATGATGCAGGCGGGCGCCTACGGGTTCACGATGGCCTCGAACTACAACACGCGCGGCCGTGCGGCCGAGGTGCTCGTCGATGGCGACCAGGTGCACGTGATCCGTCGGCGCGAGACGCCGGAAGAACTGTTCGCGCTGGAATCGATGGTGAGATAAGGAGAGTTTTCGCCACGTGCACGGATGCTAAGATCACCGGCCCACCACCGGAGATCCGAATGCCAGCGTCCGATGCCGCCCGTCTTTCCGCCGAACCGCCGCTGCTGGCCCTGCCTCGGGTCGGCGGCTGGCGCATCCTGCTGGGCCTGCTGCAAGGCCTGCTGCTCCACCTCTTGTACCACGCCACGACAACCCACAGCTGGCCGGCCACCCGGCCGCTGGCATTCGGGCCGCTGGTGCTGGCCGCATTCTTCGTGCCGCTGATCCTGATCTCCGGCCTCGGCCACCTGGACCGGCGCCGGCTCGTCCTGTGGGGTGGCTGCGCGGCGCTGCTGTTGGCGGCGCTGGCCGGCTACGACGCCTGGCGCGTCGCCGACCTGCCGCTGCCGGCTCCCTCGGCGGCGCCCCAATATGGCACGCCCGGCATCGACCGTTCGCCGTTCCCGTCGTGGCGCCTGTGCTTCTTCGCCGCCGCCGGCTTCTTCATCGCGCACACGCTGGTGTTGACCGCCGTGCGCGACGGCCGTCGCGTCGCCGCCTACCCCACCTATTTCGACACCGCCTGGAAGCTCGGCGTGCAACTGGCCTTCAGCGGCCTGTTCACCGGCATCACCTGGCTGGTGCTGGCGCTCGGCGCCCAACTGTTCGAGCTGGTCAAGCTGGCCTTCCTCACCAGGTTGATGCGCGAATCCTGGTTCGCGATTCCCGTCACGGCCTTCGCCTTCGCCTGCGCGATGCACCTGACCGACGTGCGCCCCGCCATCGTGCGTGGCATCCGCAGCCTGCTGCTGGTGCTGCTGTCCTGGCTGCTGCCGGTGGCCGTGTTGCTGATCGGCGGCTTCCTGGCCACCCTGCCCTTCACCGGCCTGGCGCCGCTGTGGAGCACGAAGCACGCGGCGTCGGTGCTGCTGTGCGCGGCCGCCGCCTGCGTGGTGCTGGTCAACGCCGCCTGGCAGCAGGGCGAGGACGAGCGCGCGGTCGCACGCGTCGTGCGCGTGGCTGCGCGCATCGCCGCCCTGCTGCTGGCGCCGCTCGTGCTGATCGCGATCCATGCCCTGTTCCTGCGGGTGCGCGACTACGGCTGGAGCGCCGACCGCATCGACGCCGCTGCCTGCATGCTGGTGGCGGCCTGCTACGCGGCCGGCTATTTCCGCGCCGGACTGCGCCCCGGCTGGCTGCCGCTGCTGGCCCGGGTGAACATCGGCGTCGCCTTCGTCGTTCTGGGGGTGCTGCTGGCGCTGTTCTCGCCGCTGCTCGACCCGGCCCGGATCTCGGTGGCCAGCCAGGTCGCGCGGCTGGCGTCCGGCAAGGTCAAGCCCGATGCCTTCGATTTCGCCTTCCTGCGCTTCGACGGCGAACGCTTCGGGCGCGCGGCACTCGACTGCCTCGAGCGCATGCCGGTTCCCGATGCCGAGGCCGTGCGGCGCCGCATCGCCGCCGTGCGCCGGATGGAGAACCGCTGGGACCGCAAGGAAGTGGCGCCGCGGCCGCTCGAACTGGCGGCCAACCTGCACATGCATCCGGACGGCGCGCGCCTGCCGGACGCCTTCCTGCGCACCGACTGGGCAGCCAGGCAGCCGTCCCACCTGTATCCGGCGTGCCTTCGTGAGGTCGGCCAGGCCTGCGATGTCTTCCTGCTGGACGTGACCGGCGACGGCAAGCCGGAAGTGCTGGTGTTCGAGCGGTGGGCGGCGCCCCAGGCCGGCCTCGTGCTGCAAGAAGACGCGCAAGGCGGCTGGTCGGCGCTGGCCACGGTGTCGCTGCCGGGCATGCATTGCCCGGATGCGAACGCGGCCTTGGCCGCCGGCAAGGTCATCGTGACCACGCCGGCGCTGGCGGACGTGCTGGTAGGGGGCGTACGAGGACAGCTGGAAAGGGTGGCACCGCCGGTGAAGTGCCCGGTTGCGCCGCGCTAGGGACTGGCTAAGGAATGGCTAAGGACCCGGGCCGGCGTCACTCGCGCCCGCGCGACCGGTCATCCGGCCACATCTGCGCCGCGCACGCGGCCGCCTGCTCGTTCCAGCGCCCGCCCAGGTCGAGACAACGTTCCAGCAAGCCATAGCGCGGCCTCCCCATGCCAAAAACGAGCACGAGGGCCAGTACGACGACGATTACCAGCGCGAGGGGCCACTTCATGTCACACAGTATGCATTACGGTCTCCGGTCATGATCGCACGGAAGCGGGAGCAGGACGTTTTTCAATGTTGGCGCGTGTGCGGGCCACGCTCCACCACACGCGCAGCAGCAGGAGCACGCCGACGACGGTGCCCCACAGGATGGGCTGTTCGAAGTCGTGCTTGCCGGCCTTCATCCACCAGTAATGCAGGATCGCCAGCGGCGCGATCGCGTAGATCAGCTTGTGCAGCCGGGCCCAGTTGCGGCCCAGGCGCCTGATCATCGCATTCGTGCTCGTCGCGGCCAGCGGCACGAGCAGCACGAAGGCGGCGAAGCCGACCGTGATGAATGGCCGCTTGAGCACGTCCTTCCACATGGCGGCCACGTCGAAGAAATGGTCGAACCAGAAGAAGGTCGTGAAATGCATGAAGGCGTAGAAGAACGTGTACAAGCCTACCATACGGCGCAGCCGGACGAGCCAGTTCCAGCCCGTCAGGCGCCGCAGCGGCGTGATGGCGAGCGTCGCACACAGCAGGTACAGGGCCCAGTCGCCGCTGCCGTGCGTGAGGAATGCGACCGGGTCGACCGGCACGCCGGCCGCCGTCAACCATGCCATGCGCAGGAATGGCAGCAGGGCCAGCATAAACAACCCGGCCTTGATCGCCTTGAACTGTTTAGGGGTCGGATTGAACGCCATGACGAGGACCCCGTTCAATAAAACTTCTTGAGGTCCATGCCCGTGTACAGCGAGGCGACCTCGTTATAGCCGTTGAACATCAGCGTCTTGCGCTTGGGCGTGAACAGCCCGCCTTCGCCGATGCGCCGCTCCGTCGCCTGCGACCAGCGCGGGTGGTCGACGTTCGGGTTCACGTTCGAATAAAAGCCGTATTCGTCGGGGGCGATGCCGTTCCAGGCCGTGCGCGGCTGGTCGCGCAGGAAGCGGATCTTCACGATGGATTTCGCCGACTTGAAGCCATATTTCCACGGCACGATGATGCGCACGGGCGCGCCGTTCTGGTTCGGCAGCACCTGGCCATACATGCCCACCGTCAGCAACGCGAGCGGGTGCATGGCCTCGTCCATGCGCAGGCCTTCCACGTACGGCCACTCCAGCACGCGGCTCTTCACGCCCGGCATCTGGCTGCGGTCGGCCAGGCTCGTGAATTCGATGAATTTCGCGTTACCCGTCGGCTCGACCTGCTTGATGAGGTTGGACAGCGAATAGCCGACCCAGGGAATCACCATCGACCAGCCCTCGACGCAGCGCAGCCGGTAGATCCGTTCTTCCAGCGGCGCCAGTTTGACCAGGCGGTCGAGGTCGAGCGTCATCGGCTTCTTGACTTCGCCTTCGACCTGCACGGTCCACGGC
>Ga0207705_10002782_pt1 | contig 13370 bp, 7 predicted proteins | sample KBSC13metaG_FD_184314 | JGI IMG/M metagenome (GOLD analysis project Ga0207705, IMG submission 184314) | Corn rhizosphere microbial communities from Kellogg Biological Station, Michigan, USA - KBS C1-3 metaG (SPAdes) (version 2) | ecosystem: Host-associated > Plants > Roots > Rhizosphere > Soil ...
TGGCCAACGGCGGCACCATCGGATTCCAATGCGACTCCCCCGAGCAGGTGCAGCGATTCCATGATGTCGCGGTCGCCAACGGCGGAACGTCTTGCGAGGACCCGCCGGGATTGCGCGAGGGCAGCCTGGGCCCAATCCATCTTGCCTATGTGCGCGATCCGGACGGCAACAAGCTGTGCGCGGTGCACCGTCCCAAGCCGTAATCATGGAAATCGTCTCGGAAAATCGTTCGCACGGCGGACGGCAGCTGGTCGTCCGTCATCCGTCGAGTGCGACCTCGACCGACATGACCTTCTCCATCTTCCTGCCTCCGCAAGCCGAAGCGGGCCAGAAGCTGCCGATCGTCTGGTATCTATCGGGACTCACCTGCACCCACGCCAATGTCACCGACAAAGGCGAATATCGCGCCGCCTGCGCCGAGCACGGATTGATCTTCGTCGCGCCGGACACCAGCCCGCGCGGCGAGGATGTGCCCAACGACGAGGCCTATGATTTCGGACAGGGCGCGGGCTTCTACGTCGATGCGACGCAGCAACCCTGGTCGAAGCATTTTCGGATGTGGTCCTATGTCACGGATGAGCTTCCGGCGCTCCTCGCCTCTGAGTTCCCCATCGACATGGACCGCCAGGCGATCACCGGCCATTCGATGGGCGGGCATGGCGCACTGACCGTGGCGCTCAACTTCCCCGATCGCTTCCGCAGCGTCTCGGCCTTCGCGCCTATTGTCGCGCCGGGCCGGGTGCCGTGGGGCGAGAAAGCGCTCGGAGGCTATCTCGGCGGCGACCGCTCTGCCTGGCGCAAGCATGACGCCGTCGCGTTGATCGAGGACGGCGCGCGCGTCGAAGAAATCCTGGTCGATGTCGGTACGGCGGACCCGTTCATCGAAAAGGAATTGCGCCCGGAACTGCTCGAAGCAGCATGCGCCGATGCGGGAATCGCGCTCATGCTGCGGCGCCAGCCGGGGTACGACCACAGCTATTATTTCATCTCGACGTTCATGGCCGAGCATCTGCGCTGGCACGCGGAGAGATTGCGAAGGGGATAGTCAATGACGCTCAGCCGCCGCGAGTTCATCCAGCAAGCGGCGGCGATCGGCGCTGCCTTCGCGTGGAGCGGTCCGGCCCGCGCATCACGCACCAACTGGCGCGAGACGCGTCAGCTTTACCCGGAGGGTGTCGCGTCCGGCGACCCCGATCCCAGCAGCGTCATCCTGTGGACTCGCCGCCCGTTCGACGGCGCCGGGCGGCAAATGCTGACGGTCGAGGTCGCCGAAGACTCCCAATTCCGCCGCGTCGTGGCGCACTCCTCCGCCCCAGTGTCGCCCGCGGCCGATTGGACCACCCGCGTGCTGGTCGCCGGGCTCAAGCCCGCGCACACCTATTGGTATCGATTCACCGACGCCCAGGGGAACGGCAGCCGCGTCGGGCGGACCATCACCGCGCCGAAGCCGGACGATCCGCGGCCGGTGAACTTCGCCTTCGTCAGCTGCCAGGACGTCAACGAAAGCAAGCTCAACGGCTACCGCCGCATGATCTTCGAGGACGAGCGGGCGCGGCCCGAGGACCAGCTCGATTTCGTCCTGCACCTCGGCGATTTCATTTACGAGGTCGTGCAATATCCGGAGGACGGCAAGCCCCGCTTCGGCCGGAATCTCTACGAAGTTGCCCGGATCCCGGACGCGCTGAAGGTCTCCATTTTCCACATCCCGACGACCGTCGAAGGATATCGCGCGGTGTGGAAGGGCTATCTGGCCGATCCGGACCTGCAGGATGCGCGTGCGCGGTGGCCGTTCGTGTGCATCTGGGACAATCACGAATTCTCGTGGCAAGGCTGGCAGAGCATCCTGAAAAATCCGAAGTTCGAGCAGCCCGGGCAGACGATCAAGGTCGCCGCCAACCAGGTCTGGTTCGAGAACATCCCGGCGCGGGTGAAAGCGCCGAGCGGATCGCTCGAGGAGTTCGGCTCGGTCCCCGTGAAGAACGTCAAGATCGAGAAGTTCGGGGACGATGGCCTGGGCCTGGAGCCGAACAACATCGCGGCGATCAACAGCCTGATCATCTACCGGGCGCTCCGCTACGGCCGGCATCTCGACCTCCTGCTCACCGATGAGCGCAGTCATCGCGGACCGAGCCCGTTCGAAGACGCGTCGCCAGGAGAGCTCGCCGACTGGGGAGATTATGACGGGATGTTTCCCGACGACCTTATGCAGGTTCTCGACGGCGGGCGTGCCTTCAACGGCGGCAATCCCCCGGCGGAGCTGGAGTTCAACGGTGCGAAAACCGCCAATCCGCGCAAGGACAAGCCGCCGCAGACCCTTCTCGGAGGGACGCAGAAGGCGTGGTTCAAGGATCGCCTGCGTGGCTCGACCGCGACCTGGAAGATCTGGGCCAGTTCGCAAGGCACTTTGGAACAGCGCGCCGATCCCGAGAATCTTCCGGCTGGGCTGACCAAGCAAAAATGGCCAGCGGGCCGATTCGCCAACGTTCAGGGGGGCGGCTACGACAGCGCATGGGTCGAGCGCAGCGAGATCTACGATCTTGTCCGTGACGCCAAGATCACCGGCTTCGCCATCGTTTCCGGCGACCTGCACAGTTTCTGGGCCGGTTATGCGTCCGCGCAATTGCCGCCTGGCAAGTTCGAGCCGGTCGGGCTTAGTTTCACGGGCGGCTCGATGTCGAGCGTCGGCGGAGGCGAAGCGAACGAATATACGATCAAGAAAGACAACAAATTCCGGCCACTTTACCTGGCCGACCGGCCGGGCGCGGCGAAGCCCGAATCAACCTACAACATGCTGCTGACGCACGGAGTCCGCTCCTGCTTCGAATATGCCAAATCCTTCGATCGGGCGAAGGCGCGAGCATTGTCCAACCCCGATGTGGCGCCGCACCTCAAGTTCGTCGATATTGGCGGGCATGGCTATGCGACCGTGCGGCTCACCGGCGATGAGATGCGGACCGAGTTCGTCTGCATCCCGCCGCCGATTGCCCGCGCCACCACGCCCGATGGCGGACCTTTGCGCTATCGCATCGCGCACACGGCGAAATTGTGGCGCGCCGGAGAGCGGCCGCAGCTGGCGCAGGAAGTCCTCGAGGGCGATCCTGGACTGTCGATCTGAGGCGGAGCAGCCGCGTTGAACACTGGTTGGTACTGGCAGGCGCTATCGGTCGTCACCGCACTCGCTTGCGGTCTGCTGGTCGGGATTGAGCGGGGCTGGAAGCTCCGCGACGAAAGGCCGGGCACGCGCGTCGCAGGAGTCCGGACCTTCACCATACTCGGCCTGGGCAGCGGGATTGCCGGCCTGCTTGGCTCCATTGGCCAGGCTGTAGTCGCCGCAGCGATCGCCGTGGGGATGGTTGCGATCATGGTCATCGCTTATTCGCGCCAGCTCCAGGATCATCACGATTCGACCAGCGCAGTGGCGGCGATCGCGACTGTCGCCATCGGTTACCTCGCGGGCAACGGGAATCCCGCGCTGGCCATCGCCTGCGCCACGATCGGTGTTGCCCTTCTCGCGTTGCGGCAGGAGCTTCACGGCTTCGTCGAGCGGCTTGACGCTGACGACGTCAAAGCCCTCGCGCGCTATGCGGTCATCGCCGGCGCGGTCCTGCCCTTCCTCCCGAGCGGACATTACGGCCCTCTCGGCGCATGGAACCCGCGACAATTGTGGCTGGTCGTCGTGATCGTCACGGGTTTTTCGTTTCTCGGATATGTAGCCAATCGCATCTTCGGCGAGCGTCATGGGACGATCGCCACCGCCGTAATCGGAGGGCTCTACAGCTCGACCGCTGTAACCCAGGCGCTGTCGGAGCGCCTTGGAAGAGCGAGTACTCCGGGTGCCGAGCCAGCCGGAATCGCACTCGCCTCGGCTGTCATGTACGTCAGAGTCCTCTTCCTCGTGGCGATCCTGGCCACACGAATCGCGCTCCCTTTTGCAATCATCACGCTGCCGGCGATCGCCGTTGGGGTGGCCGCGGGATGGTGGCTTTACAGAAAGTCGCCGCGATCGGATGCGCCCACGGCGCCAGGAAATCCGATCGCTCTGTTACCGGCGCTGGGGTTCGTCATCTTCGTCGCGGCGATGGCCATCGCAGTGACGTGGGCGGAAGGACGGTTCGGACAGCGGGGAATCGCGCTCCTGCTCCTGATTTCCGGAAGCGCAAACGTCGATGTCGCGATCGTCACTGCCGGCGGGCTTCCGCCGCAAGCCATTTCCCCCAACCTCGCCGCAATCGCGCTCGCCGCAACGATCGTCGCCAACATGGGCGTCAAGATTGGAGTAACGGTCGCTTACGCGAGAGCGAAAGGGCGGTCCGCGGCGCTTGCATTGATCGCGAGCACGATCGTCCTCGCAGCAAGCATCGCAATTGCCTGGAGCACCATGCTGTAACGGGATATTTGGAGCTGGCCTTGGGAACATCCAGCACACGTCCCTGCACCCGGAGATTGCACCACTCGATCGTATCGTCTCGACACTGACCGGAATCCGCTATGTGCTCGGCTCGTCCAGTATGCTCGTCGACACCGATCCGGGCTCTTGCCAACCCAACCACCTCGAAACCGACATCGCCGCGGCGAAGCACGGACGCGTTGACTTGGCGGCCGGACTGCAGTCGTCGTCGGCCAAGGCTAAGGGCCAAAGAGACGTGAAACAGAATTCAACAAGAACCTGCGCCGTGTGTCGGACACGGGGGCAGGCAGGGGCCGTCGTTGCCGCCGCAAAAGCCACTGCCTTGACCCATCTGATCGATCGCCTGTCTGTTTACAGCTTCCTGTTGCTTCCATTCTGACGGCCTCAGACATTGGCGTACCGTGGCGATCAACGAACCCGTGACGGTATCTTTCCGGCAGATGAGCTTATCCGGCTTTGGCATGGTCTGGCTCTTCGACGCACTCGCAATCGTGGCGGCGTCGGGCGGCAACTTCCACACGATGAAGCCGCTCGTCGTGGCCCGGATCGCCCGCCCGTCACCCCTCCGGACCGGGTCCAAGTGTGCGTACAGGCCCATGATCTCACAGGTTTCGGCATCCAGCGCCTTGAACCCACTGCTCTCGGTCACGTCGCAGGCCGAGATCACGCCCGTTGGTTCGACCATGAGCGTGAACCCGACGCGACCCTGTTCACCGCGCTTGAGCGCGCCTGGCGGATAATATTTCCACAGAAATTCGCCGTTCTTCTGGGCGCGAACCATTTGATCATTCACCTCGGGCGCTCCGCTGCCCATTTGCCAAAGCATAGGTGATATCGACACGAGCATTAGGATAGGGACCATCACTATTTCCTTTTCAGCCTGGCTGCTCTTCGCAGATGATGAACCGTCCCGATCGCAGCTTCGGTTCAGCGCGGTGGCGCGCCGCGGCGAAGGGGCCGCTTGACTAAGCGCAACACTATCCGCCGGTGTTGGCGTAGATCCGGAAATCGCGGATATGGACGGATGCCGTCTGGCCGGGCGCGTTCGAGTTGACGGCAATCCCTGGCCCCACTGCGGTAATTGTGGGTCCACCATCGGCGAGGAAGTCCGAAAGGACGAACGGGACCGTGAAGACCTGGTCTATGACCATCAGCTTCCCAGTTGCTGTGCCGTGAACGCGGTCGATGGTGAGCTCGATCGTAAAGGGTTGCGGGTCCGTCGATGAGAAGATGGCGTTCTTGACGTCGTCCGGAAGGACCACTCTCGCCGGGTCGACGTTGCCGTTAGAAGCACCAAACCGGACCAGGAACCCTGGCCGTACGTTGACCGTGACCCCGACAAGCGTTTCGGTCGGGAGGTCGTCCTTGCCGCCCGTTCTGGCGACAAGTCCAATTGCGAAACCTCCCCCGGGCAGTGGCCCGACAGGAGCTCTGTATGTCGCCCTGAGGCGCACGACGGACCCCGGGCCGAAACTGACGGGAGTCGCAAATAAGCTCTCCGCAGGAAAAGCGTCCGGCGACAAATCGAGCGGCCGGTGAACGCTGACCACGGCCTCGCCGGGCGCGAATGAAAGCGTCGGATTGGTGCCGGGAATCAGGGGGTCGCCGGGGACCATTGCGCCCGCATTCAACTTATCGAGGGAGGGCTCGAGCGAACTATTCTCAAAGCTCACCTGATAGGCAAGCCGCAGCTGGTTCGCATCTGGGGCGGCGGCGCTCGAAGTGCCGCGAATGATCATGGGATGAAAGCCGGGTTCGGCACCAGCAGCTGTTGCCGGCGGCAACATAAGCGCGGCCGTGCCGAGCATGCACATGCCGACGCGCGCGCAGACCCTCTGAGTCACTTGAGCTGTTTTGCTCGACATGGCCGTTTCCTTTCAGCGATGATGCGAAACATTTCCAAAGCCCCCGCTCGGGACTTCACGCAAAGGTTACCCAAGTTGCTGAAATTCATCGCCCGATCTTTGCCTGATCCGGGCTGATCTTCGTCCGACTTCGTTGCTGTTGGAACGCATGTTATGATGACGCGGCCGAGCAAGCTGGCCGGGGAGCGGATGTACGAGCCAACTCAAGACGCCACGTGGGCGCATAGCATCGACTTGGCACAGGAGGTGGATTTCAATCTGGGCCCCCTCCGCGTTCGCCCAGCAAGGTGCGAGGTCGAGTGGAAAGGCATCCCGCAGACCTTGCAGCGCCGCGTGATGCAGGTCCTTGTTGCGCTCGTCCAGGCGCGCGGCTCGGTCGTCTCACAAAACGATCTAGTGATTCGCTGCTGGCGCGGATTGTCCGTGAGCGATGACGCCATTTACCGCTGCATCGGCAAGCTGCGCAAACTTGCCGCGGATTATCCCGATGCTCCCTATGCGATCGAGGCCATCCCCGGCGTCGGGTATCGTCTCACATCACCGAGCATTGTCGAGACCGCGGCACCGGGTGAGAGTCGGTTCCGTCTCCGTGCATTGGCGGCCGCAGCTGGGGTTATTCTTTTGCTCATGATCGGCGCGGCATTCTGGATGTCCCACAGAAGCACACCCGGCGACCGTCCGCTCAGCGTCGCAGTCCAGCCATTCGAAGCATTGAGCGCATCGGAGGACGCCCGTTCGCTGGCGCGAAGAATACCTAACGAAGTCGTGGACGTGCTCGGCGACAGCCAGATCGAGACTGTGCTGGCTAGTGAACGAACCACGACAGCAAGCCTGGCACCAAGCCTAATCGTAACGGGCATCGTGCGCGATGACGGGCGCACTACGGTTGTTGACCTCCGCCTCGAGGATGGGCCGACCCGTGCAGCATTGTGGTCGACCGAATTCAAGGCGGACAGGCGAGAGGCGTCTGACATGCCGCTGGAGGTCGCCGCTCGCGTTGCGGACGCGGTCAACATGATCGACTTCGCCCGCAATGCTAATCCGCCATTGACCGATGATTCCGCGTTGACCGCTTTGATTCAGGCAAACGACATGCTCCGCGGCGCAAGCGATGAAGGGTGGGCGCCCACGCTTCAAAAAGCGCAGGACATAGTCTCACGCCATCCTGAGTTCGCATTCGGCCATTCGATACTGGCGGCAGCCTACTCATGGGCTGCCGATAATGTCCCTGATCGCGCGCAGGCGATGCGCGACGCTGCCCGGCGGGAGGCAAATCTCACTCTCAAACTCGATGCCGAAGACGCCGGGGCATATGCCGTACTTTCGGGCTTGGTGGCGCCATACGACCACCCCGGCCGCGAAGCGATCTTTGTACGCGGCATAAGACTCGCTAAGCACCCGAAGCAGCCGCTTGCAGCATTATACTCATATTACGGGTTGTTTCTCGGCGATGTCGGTCGTCTGAGAGAAGCCCTGTCTGCTCAATTGGTTGCCCATGCTACCGACGAATGGGGTCCAGCAAGAACAACCAAGCTCGCGAACAGCTATGCCAGCATCGGCAATCGGCCCGCTGCAAGAGCCACTATCCGTAAGGCCGTGCAGTTCTGGCCGAACCATCCGGGCGTATGGAAGTGGCAGCAGTTCATCGCCGGATTTTACGAACAGCCAACCGACGCCCTCGAGGTTTTCAGGCAACTGGATGCGCGACCTTCACTCCGTGAAAGCGATGCGGTCTGGCGATCCTTCATCCTGGCCAAGGCGACGGGTTCTGAGGAGGCGGCGAAGGCGGCTGCCATCAAGATCCGCGAGGCTGCTGACGAGGCCACCATCACTCGCGAGCATGAGATCATGATGCTTGCGGGGCTGGGGGACACCAAAGCGGCCCTCGATGCCGCAAACTCCGCGCTTGATCGTCACCCGTTGGAGCCGTGGTTTCTGTTCACGCCGGTCGCTCGGAACCTGCGCCAGGATCGAGGCTTTGTTCTGCTGGCTTCCCGCATGGGTTTGATCAAATATTGGCGCGAGACAGGGAAGAGACCGGACTTTTGCACCGGCCCCAGAGCGCGGAGCGAATGCAGTCCCCAATTGCTCGCGCAACTGAAATGATGTTGCTGCCACCTAGGGTTTGAATTCCACGGACAAGCTGGCGAAGACATAGCGGCCGAGCGCGTCATACCATGTGGGATAGGTGTTGGCGTTGTAAGGTCCATCGCCGGCCGCGGTGTTGCCGATGACTCGCGGCGGTTGACGGTCCAGCACGTTATTGCACCCCAACCGCAATTCGAATCCCTTGCGAACCTTGAAGACTGTGGCCACGTCGAAATAGTCCTGCGGTCGTAGCCTTGCGTGTCCTGTGCTGACTTGATCGCTCAGGCTGAGCCGGGGATCGAGAGCGGCAAGGGCCACCCCGCCGATGTGCCGCCATTGCAGCGACAGAGTTATTCGACGCGGGGCGTCCCACGTGGCCCGAGCCCTATGTTTCCAGCGCGGCTGCATTCCACATGGCGCGCCGAACAAGCCTGCACAATCGTACGGCGTCGAAAGGCCGCCATTGTCGATGATCCACTGCAGGACATAGGCGCCGCGAAACTCGAAGTTTGCCGAGCCGAGTCGGCCGAGGCGCACGGAATAATCTGTGCTCCCGTCGATGCCGCGGACGGTAAGGCCGCCGAGGTTCGCCTGGCGATTGTCGACATAGCCGTTGCCCAGCAACAGCGAGCCGTTCGGATCGCGGTGGATACGGCTGCAAAAAATGGGATCTCCGCTGGCGACGCAGCTATCGACGATGGTTTGCGCGCCGATCCTGGAGATGGCGCCTTTCAGCTTGATGTCCCACCAGTCGATTGTTGCGTTGAATCCGCGCAGAAAGCGTGGCTCGAGAACGATCCCAATCGTGCGGGTGGTCGCGGTTTCGGGTTGAAGGTCTTCGCTTCCGCCGATGATCGCATTGTATTCAAAGAGTCCATTGATGTTGGCGATATGTCCGTATTGCCCGGGCGTGACTCCGGTCAGGGCGCACTGCGTCTCCGATGCCATTGGCGAAGCGCCGGCACAGGGATCGCGAAGGAAGGAGTCGGGTTGAGGGGGCGCGAGCAGCTCCTGAATGTTTGGCGCTCGGATTGCGCGCTGCTGACTGCCGCGGATCCGAAATCCAGAAACCGCAGTTAGATCCAGCGCAAGCTTATAGGCATTGCTCGAAAATTTGCTCCCAGGCCGTTTGTACCACGACTGGCGAAATCCGCCTTCAAAAGCCAACCGTCGCACGAGCTTACCATTGACGAGCGGAATCCGCGCTTCGCCGAAAATCTCCTTCGTGCTGATCGAACCGCGAATGGGAAAAACCTGATCGCCGAAGCCGGCGATGTCCCCGGTCTGCGAAAATTCATCAGGATCAAACTCGACAGTATCTTTCCTAAATTCTGCGCCGACATTGATTGTTGAGCCGTCGTCCGACCAGGGACTGCCAATTCCCCAACGGTCGAGCTCGACGGTGGCATTCGCATCGCCGACCTGCTCCCCAAACGACCCGCGCATGAAGGGTGGGATCGTAAGATAGGCGGTGGATTCGCGGGTAACCTGTCCGGGCGCGAACACATCCCACGGAACGCAATTTGCGTCCGCGCCTGCCGCGGAAGAGCCAAGTTCTCGCGCGATCAGCACGGAACGGCAGATTGGTTCTCCGTTCGACGGGTCGGAAATCACGTCCAGAGCTCTGCCAAGACGCGTAACCGACAGGTTGTTGCGATATTGCCGATCAAGACTGACGCGGCCGAAAAGATAGCTCGCGTCATATCTGACACCGAGCCCCAGCTCGCCCTTCAAACCTCCAAGCGCTCGAATGCTCTTATGCTCTAGAACGTCCTCGATTGAGCCGCCTTCAATATTGCGCAGGGCTACCAGGAGCCAGGCACGAGAATATGTCGCGCCGGTCACCGGATCGATGAATGTCGTTGGCACGCCCGCAACCCCCAACAGCTTGCCATTGTCGTCCAGAGTCGGGATTTCGCCGACGAAATTGCCTGTCCTGCAAATCAGCGACCGCTGCTGATCGGACAGCAGCGGATTATCGCAATTGATTGTCTCGGTGTTCCTGAAGTCCCCCGATGGACCGACTTGCCAAGATGTCCGGTCCTTCATTGCCATCACTTCAGCATATGCCTGAAGCGCATTGGAAAGATCGAAGCTTGCGAAGCCGCCGGCGGTGTATCGTTTGTCCGGCCGCTGAACGAAATGCCATGGCGCGTAATTGAATCGGGACAGCCCAGGCACAAACTGCCGGTCAGGTGTCACCTGGTAGACGTTCAGGAGATTATCGAAAAAGTTCCCGGGATAAGAGATGAGCGGACCGCCGCATTCCAGCATGGACGAGGGTCGCCCGTCGACGATCCTGGCCGTGATCGGGCAGGCGCCATAGTCGCGCTTATCCTGCGTGACCCCATCAATCTGGCGGTAGCCGCCGTAAAGTGTGACGTGCGCACGACTGCCGAACAAACTGCGCCCGAACACCATGGACACATTCCTGCGCCAACCATCGAAGACGCTCCCCCTGGGATACGGCAGGCGGCGGTCGTCGAGCAGGTCCTGCGCGAATTTGTCCCGGTTGTCGTGTTGATAGCCACCGACCTCACCGTCGAATTTGAGGCCAGTGAGCTTCGTGTCGAGGATGAAGTTGACGACACCCGCGACGGCGTCAGTGCCATAGACGGCAGCTGCGCCTCCGGTCAGGACCTCGACGCGTCGGACGATCGACGTCGGGATGATGTTGATGTCGGGAACTGGATAACGCGGGTCTCCCGGCATGAGGCGATGACCGTTTACCAGCACGAGCGTCCTGACGGAGCCAAGGCCTCGGAGGTCGACCGTCGCCGCACCGGTCGCGCCGGGCGACACGAACTCGCCTTGCGACGGATTTACCTGAGGAAGTTGATTCAGGACATCCTCAACGTTCGTCGCGCCAGCCAGCTTGAATTCGTCGATGTTGACCATCGTGACCGGACTGACGGCGGTCAGGTTCGAATTTGGAATGCGTGAGCCGGTGACCACGATCGAAGCAGCAGATTCGCGTTTTTTCGTGAGTGTCGATTGAACCTCGTCCACGCCAGCGGCAAACGATCGTGAGCCGGTGGTGAGCGCAACGACGCAGAAACACGCGTGCCAGTGAATGGCTGCTCCCAATCGCTGTTCCCCAAGCGACAATGGGGCCGAGTTCCCCGATAGGTCCCGTCAAGTTGAGTCGGGAAGATTACACTAATTTATACAAAACGCAGCAAAACCAGATCTGGCACCGAATGGCACGAACGTTACGCACCAATGGTGCGAATTGCGCTCATCGGAAATTCTAGGAGGAAATCAGGTCGGCCGGATCACAAATCTTGCCTAGCCTACTGATTTAGCTGGTGACCCCAACGGGACTCGAACCCGTGTTTTCGCCGTGAAAGGGCGACGTCCTAGACCGCTAGACGATGGGGCCTCGCGAAAGGCGGCTCGCCGGTTAGGCGAGGCTCCCCAACGGGTCAAGCAAGCGCGGCGTCCTCGACGTGCATCTCGGCCGCATTGCCGCCATTCCACTCGTCCCGCTTGATCGTGCCGGCGAGCCACCAGCGCCGGTCCGCCGAGGATTCGAGCAGCGCCTGCCCCAGCGGCCCGGCGGCGCTGCGAAAGGCGATGAACTTGAAGCTTTTGCCGTCGTCGCCGGTTGCGATGCCGCGCACATGGCCCTCGCCGACGATGCCGACTTTCAGCAGACGCGCGGGCCCGGCTGCGACGTGGGGTCCCGGCCAACCCGCGCCATAAGGTCCGGCCTCGTCCAGCGCGTCGCACAATGCAGCCGCAACCCCGCCCGGCGCGAGAAGCGCGTCGAGCAACAGCGCGCGATCGCCCCGCGAGCGCTCGATGTCGGCCGCAAGCCGCTCGTTGATGAATTCGCGGAACGGCTCTAGCCCGCCCGGCGGCAGCGTGAGGCCCGCCGCCATCGCGTGCCCGCCTCCGGCAATCAGCAATCCGCTGTCCTTCGCCGCCAGCACCGCCGCCCCAAGGTCGACGCCCGAGATCGACCGCCCCGAGCCTTTGCCCGTGCCGTCCTCGCACTCCGCGATGACGATCGCCGGGCGGCCGAACCGTTCCTTGAGTCTTCCGGCGACGATACCGATCACGCCCTGGTGCCAGCCGCCGCTCATCACGGTGATCACCGGCGCGTCAGCCTGGCCCGCCGCCTGCGTCTCGGCCTGCTCGCAGACCAGCATCTCGATCGCCCGGCGCTCTTCGTTCAGGCGATCGAGCTCGGTCGCGATGCCCCGTGCTTCCTCCGGATCCGAAGAGGTCAGCAGCCGCACCCCGAGGTCCGACTTGCCGACACGGCCGCCGGCATTGATCCTTGGTCCAAGCGCGAAGCCGAGGTCGCGGCAGCTAGGCGCCTTAACCAGCCGCGCGGCCTCCGCCAAAGCCACCATCCCGACATTCTGCTTTGCGGCCATGACCTTGAGGCCTTGCGTGACAAATGCGCGGTTGAGTCCCTTGAGCCGCGCGACGTCGGCGACCGTCCCAAGCGCGACGAGGTCCAGCAGATCGAGGATCTTCGGCTCCGCCACCGACTCGAAAACGCCGCGGCCGCGCAGCTCGCGCAGCAGTGCGACGCCCAGGAGGAACGCCATGCCGACGGCCGCCAGATGGCCGTGCGCCGCTCCATCCTCGCTCTCGTCGAGCCGGTTGGGGTTGATGAGGGCGTGGGCCACGGGGAGCAGGCTGGCGCACTGGTGGTGGTCGACCACGATCACGTCGAGCCCCGCCGCCCGCGCCTGCTCCAGCGCGTCGTGCGCCTGCGCGCCGCAATCGACGCACACCGCGACGCTCGCGCCACGCGCCTTGAGCTCGACCAGCGCCGCGCCGGACGGGCCATAGCCCTCCATCAGGCGGTCGGGAATATACACGATGGGCTCCGCGCCCAGACGCCGAAGCAGCAATGTCAGCAACGCCGCGCTGGTCGCTCCGTCGACGTCATAATCGCCGAAGATCGCAATCGTTTCTTGCGCCTGGATCGCATCGGCGAGCCGCTGCGCCCCCTTGTCCATGTCCTGGAAGCAGGATGGATCTGGCAGGAA
>Ga0207705_10002784_pt1 | contig 13365 bp, 11 predicted proteins | sample KBSC13metaG_FD_184314 | JGI IMG/M metagenome (GOLD analysis project Ga0207705, IMG submission 184314) | Corn rhizosphere microbial communities from Kellogg Biological Station, Michigan, USA - KBS C1-3 metaG (SPAdes) (version 2) | ecosystem: Host-associated > Plants > Roots > Rhizosphere > Soil ...
ATGAAATTTTGCACCCCGGCTGGCGCGCCGGATGACCGAAAAGACGTGGATTCCATCCAAAACCGAATTGGATTCGGCAATTTTCGCTGACATCCCGCATGGTGTCGAGAAACAGGTTGACGTCGATATCGCATAGCAGGAGAAGGCCTACAGGTAAGTGTTTTTCAAGCGATACAGAATGTGTCCCATTGCCCCGCAAATAAACTTGGAACCACCAACAGTTTGATAGCGGCAATCACGAGCCGAGGACACCACATTTCCGCATGTAATCGATTTCATTAACGCAGCATAGTCTACCGCGTGGCCGAAAAAAATCCACAAATTTTTTTCTCAGAAGCATCGCGTTTAACAATTTTGACGTATCGCAACAACATCGCCCTTAGCCGTTCTTGAACGCGCCCGTCGGATTGCACAAACTGGCGGGCCGGGCTAGGCTTCACCTGGATTCAGAGAATAAAGCACTCCAGGATTTTAAATCCGGCATCGGTTTCGAGAACGACGTTTTGAATCGCCGCGGGGATCAGGACGCAATCTCCCATGCACACGGATAGACGGCCCCATCCATAATTTATTTTGTAACTTCCCTGCACGCAGACATGAATGACGAACGAGTCGAATGAATAGTCACGCACAACCGGACCGCGGCACTCCAGTATATTGGTCGTGAAGTACTCGCAACTCGCCAGGCGAACAGGTTCATTCAGCTTTTTTTGATATCGCGATTTATATTCCCGGCGAAAACCGAAATCCAGCGCAGCGATCGCGCTGTCCAAATCCAGCGCACGCCGCTGCCCGTTCGCGTCGACACGGTCGTAGTCGTGGATCCTGTAGGTGACGTCGGACGCCTGCTGGATCTCGGCGATCAGTAGTCCTTTCCCTACAGCGTGGACCCTGCCGGCGGGTAGGAAAAACACGTCACCGGCCTCGGCCGGCTCCCGGTTCAGGATTTCATGGGCCCGGCCGGTCGAGAATCGTTCCCGGCAAATGGCCGCGCTGACCGGCTGATTAAATCCTGCAATCAGAGAAGCGCCCTGGTTGGCCTGGATCACGTACCACATTTCGGTTTTCCCGAACGTCCCGTGACGTTCCCCGGCGAGTGCGTCATCCGGATGCACCTGAATGGATAAATCGTCTTCGGCATCGATGAACTTGACCAGCAAGGGGAAGTGATTTCCGTACCTCGCGTGTAAGGATTTCCCTACAAGCGCCTCCTGGTACATTTCCAGCAAAATCGGCAATGAAACCCCGGCAAGGGCGCCGTTCTTGACCACCGAAACTCCCGATGCCAATCCACTGATTTCCCAGGATTCGCCACACGCCGGATGCGGCGAATAATCCTTGCCGAGGTGGGTGGATAATTTTCTTCCACCCCATGGTTTATATTTGAAAACGCTTGCAAATGTAAAAGGATACAAACTCGTCATATTAATGATGCAGCGCCGGCGCGATTATTATCGAAAGGCGGAAATGTGTAATGGCCGATACATTTCCGGACGTTGCGATATGACCTGGACACCGCGTTTATTCGCGCCCTCGTTGCCGATAACATGAAAGCGCGCCACCGCTTCGGCCAATTGGATCGATTGTTCGCGCAGGCGTTCCGCCGCCGCCGCCGCGTCGTCGACGAGCCCGGCGTTCTGCCGCGTCATCCCGTTCATCTGGCCGATCGCGTCGCTGACGCTCACGATGCTCGTGCCCTGCTCGGCGCTGGCCGTGGCGATCAGTTCGACCAGTTCGGTAACCTGTTGCACCGCCTTGACAATCTCGTCCATCGTCAGGGCGGCCGTGACGACCATCGCATGGCCGCTGTTGACTTGCGCGACCGATTCACGGATCAGGCCATCGATCTGCCGCGCGGCCCCGGCCGAGCGCTGCGCCAGTTCCCGGACCGCCGACGCCACCACCGCGAAGCCGCGGCCGGCTTCGCCCGCGCGGCCCGCCTCGACCGCCGCGTTGAGGGCCAGGATATTGGTCTGGAAGGCGATCGAATCGATCACGGCGATGATGTCGACGATCTTGTCCGAACTGGCCTTGATCGAGCCCATCGTGGCCAGCATGCGCGCGGCCATCTCGCTGCCGCGCGTCGCGCAGGCACACGCGGCCGCGCTCAATTCCCGTGCCTGTCGCGCATTGTCGGCGTTGCCGCCGACCGTGTCCTCCAGGTGCGCCATCGCGACGGTGGTCTGCTGGAGAGCGCTTGCCTGCTGCTCGGTGCGCGCCGACAGGTCCAGGTTGCCCGCAGCGATTTCGCGCGACGCCACGAGGACCAGTTCGCTGCCCTGGGTGATCTGCGCGATTGCCGTAAACAGGTTCTGTTGCATGAGCTTCAGGGCACGCATCAACTGGGCGGCCTCGTCCCTGCCGTCGGCATCGATCGCCACGTCGAGATCGCCGCCGGCGATGGTGTCGGCGATGCGTGCCGCACGCCGCAGCGGCGTGGTGATCGACCGGGTGATATAGATCGCGCACGCGGCGCCGAGCAACAGCATCGCGAGGCCGGCACCGAGCGTGTGGACCAGTGCGGTCCGGTAGCGCGCGCGCGAATGGTCGCGGGTGCGCGCCATGGCGCCCTGCTCGGCGTTGGCCAGCGTATCGAGCGCGCCGATCCAGCCCGCGTACCTGGGCGCAAAATCCTCTTTCAACATTACGCCGGCATCGAACAGGTTACCGGAGGCCGCGGTGGACCGGATCTTCTCCAGCACCGGCATCAGCGCCTGTTTGCGCCGATCCACCTCGGCCAATGCCGCCGCATCGATCGAGGCCTGCCGCAAGACCTGCTCGGCCTGGCCGTACTCGTTCAACAGGCGTATCAGGGCCACGCTCGCCTCGGTGGCCTCCCTGCCATCCGTGGGCGCGGCGATCTGGCGCATGCTCAGCGCGATGGTCGCGCCGAGATGCCGCATCTGCAGCGCACTGTTCAGGCTGACGAGGCGACTGCCGACGATCTGCTCGGTATCGCTCTGCAATACGCCCATGTAGCCGAGCCCGACGCCGAGCAAGGCACTTGCACACAACAGGACGAGACCAAAACCCAGCGCCAGCCTGGCGCCGATTTGAAGATTAACGATTGCGCGCATGTAAGCTCTCCCGGTGCCGGCAGCTTGTCGGCGAATGTTTAAGCGCGCAGCACCGACACGCCGCGCTGATGGACCCCCAGGCTGACTGCCTCGGCCGCTTTGCGTGACCGGTCGACATGGGGACAAACGACGAACAGTTCGCCGATTTCGGTTGCCATGGTGTACTCGTAGAAACCGCCGAGATACGTGGCCTTCAGCACCCTGGCCGACAACCCGTACTGGCCCGCGTCGCCGACCATCCACGCCTCGGGCCGCACCGCCACGAGCGCCCGTCCGGAGGGGACGTCCTCCGGCGCGCGCCAGCTCAGCGGGCCCAGCAGCACCTCACCGCCCGCGTTGACATTGGCCGGCAACAGCAGGGCCTCGCCCATGAAGCCGGCCACGAACTCGCTGTTGGGACGTTCATACAAATCCGATGGCGAGCCGGCCTGGGCGATGAGCCCGTCACGCATGACGATGATCTGGTCGGATACCGCCAACGCTTCGCTCTGGTCGTGCGTCACGTAGGCCACGGTCAGCTTCAGGCGCTGCTGCAGCGCGCGGATCTCGTCGCGCATCTGGCGCCGCAGCCGCGCGTCCAGGTTGGACAGCGGTTCGTCGAACAGCAGCACGGCCGGCTCCAGCACGAGGGCACGCGCCAGCGCGACACGCTGCTGCTGGCCGCCGGACAGTTCTCCGGGCCAGCGCGCGCCGAAGCCCTTCAACCCGACCGTGTCGAGCGCGGCGTTGACGCGTTCTTTCGTGCGCTCGCGGTCGATGCGAGCCACCGTCAGGCCGTAGGCGACGTTGTCGAAGATATTCATGTGCGGGAACAGCGCGTAGCTCTGGAAGACCAGGCTGACATTGCGCTCCGCCGCCGACAGCGTGGTCACGTCGACGCCGTCGATCAGGATCTGGCCGCTGCTCGGGCTTTCCAGCCCGGCGATCATGCGCAAGGTCGTGGTCTTGCCGCAGCCCGAAGGCCCGAGCAACGTGGTCAGGGTGCCCTTGGGCACGGTGAAATTGATGCCTTTTACCGCCAGGGCGCCATCCTTGGTGTAGGCCTTGGTGATATTCTTGAATTCGATTCCGGGCTTCATGATTGCTCCTCCTTGTTATTCGTTACGAGACCGCCGGTGCCGCCTGCACCTTCTCCTGCTCCTGCTCCCGGTGCCGATCGCGACGTCCGAGCGATCGCTCTCCGACCATCCATTGGATGAGCCCGGTGGCAGCGAGCATCATGAGCGTCAGTACCGTGCAATAGGCCAGCGCCACGCCGTACTCGCCATTGCCGACCCGGCCGATGATGAACGTGGTCGCCAGTTCGTTTTCGGCGCTCACCAGGAAGATCACCGACGACACGGTCGTCATGGCGCGCACGAAGGAATACACGAGCGACGTGACGAGGGCCGGGCGCAACAGGGGAAGAATCACGCGGCGCAGGGTGGTCGGCGTGGATGCGCCGAGCATGCTCGACGCTTCGTCGAGGCTCTTGTCGATCTGCTTGAATGCGGCCGTGCCGGCACGGATGCTGACCGGCAGGTTACGGAACACGAAGCACACCATGATGATCAGGCCCGTACCGGTCAGCTCGAACGGCGGTACGTTGAATGCCGTGACGTACGCGACGCCCAGCACGGTACCCGGCACCGCGAAGGCCAGCAGTGCGCCGAATTCGAACAGGTTCTGGCCACGGAACTTGACCCGCGCCAGCAGGTAGGCGATGAGCAGGCCGAACAGGGCCGTCAGCGGCGCCGCGGCACCGGCCAGGCGCACCGTCGTCAGCAGCGATTGCCACGCCGCCCCGGTCAGCGCGATGCCGCCATGCCATTCGATCCCGAACGCGGTCTGGAAGTGCTGGAACGTCAGGCCGAAGTCGCGTCCCCACAGCTTGACGAAACCGCCGGCGAACGCGAACAGGTAGATGATGGCGGTGAAACCGAGCCAGGGCACCGCCACGCCCATAGCCACGCGCCGCACCGGGGTCGGCAACTGGGGCGGCAGGCCATTGTCGCCCTTGCCCGACATGCTGATATAGCTGCCCTTGCCGAGCGCCTTGCGCTGGAGCACGAACACGACCAGCGCGAACGCGGTGAGGATCAGGGCCAGCGAGGCGGCGCGCCCCGGATCGATCTGGGCGCCGACGATCGCGAAGAAGATCTCGGTCGAGAGCACGGCGAACTGGCCGCCCACGACGATCGGATTGCCGAAGTCGCTCATCGACTCGATGAAGCCGACCAGGAAGGCATTGGCAAGGCCGGGGCCGAGCAGCGGCAGCGTCACGGAGATGAAGGCGTACATCGGTTTGGCGCGCAGGGTTTGCGCCGCCTCCTCGAGCGTGGGTGCAATGGCCTGCGTGACGCCGCGCATCATCAGGTAGGAGATCGGCGTGAACGCGATCATCTGGGCCAGCCACACGCCTTTGGCGCTGTAGAACCAGCGCGACGGTTCAATCCCGAACAGTTGTTCCAGCGCCTCGTTGACGAGGCCGGCGCGTCCGAACAGCAGGATCAGTCCCAGGCCCACCACGAACGGCGGTGTCACGATGGGCAGGATCGACATCACGCGCACGAGCGGCCTGGCGCGCACCAGCGCTCGCTCGGTCAGCAGCGCCAGCAGGGTACCCAGGACCGTGGTGCCGGTGGCGGTGGCCAATGCGAGGCCCAGCGTGTTCCAGGCTACGCCGCAGCTTTGCTCCCCGGTGAGGCATCTCAGGCTCCACACGCGTGAACTGGACAGGCGGGCCCAGGCGTCAAGCGCGCTGAACTGCCCGGCGTCGTCGAACAGGGCGCCGCTCAACGATTTGAGGACCGGGGCGGCGATGAACAGGATCAGTGCGGCGCCGCACAGGATGACGGCGCCGGCGACGAATTCATTACCCTGGAAATAGCCGAGGCGGGCCAGGCCGATCCCCAGCAGCATCAGCAGCGACACCAGCACGATCGCGGCGCCCCAGCCGAATCCGAACTGGCCGACCGGAAGCGCGAACGCGCCCGCCTGCAGCGAGGGCCACACCCAACCCTGCACGCCGATCGCGTAGCCGGCGCCCAGCATGCCGACAAGCCCCATGCCCGCGCTGCCCAGCAAGATGAAACCTTGTGCGCGCCGCGCGCGGAGGAACAGGGTTCCCAGCGCCACGAGCGGTGCGATCAAGGGGAGGAACAGCCAGGGACGCTGGAACGCAGCGGCCTGCAGCCAGCCGTTGGCCGACGCGTCGTCGCGGAAAATCGCGTCGAAGTCGCGCAGCCAGTTGAAATCATCCTGCACGCCATACCAGGGTAGTAGCATGGAAGCCGCGATGGCGAGCATGGTCCAGCATTCCATGCCACCGCCAAGCCAGTTTTTTTGTTTCATGATTGTCTTCCCGTCCCAGGCCGGAGCCTGACATTGAGATTGCGCCCGGCGCGGTGCCGGCACGGCACCGCGTCATCGATGGCGCTTAGTTCGAGTTGCCGTTGACTTCTTTTTCCCAACGATCGAGCAGGCGCTTGCGCTCGGTCGCCCTGCCGTATTTCTCGAAGTCGTACTTGATCATCTTGATGTGGCTGACATCCGGCACGCGGGGATCGACCTTGGCGGTCTTGTTCGACGGGAGCTGGAACTGCTTGGCCGCCGCGCCGAGTTCCTGCGCCTGCGCGGTCAGGGCCCAGTCATAGAAGCGCTTGGCGTTGGCCAGGTTGCGCGCGCCCTTGATGATGGACATCGACCCGATCTCGTACCCGGTCCCTTCGCAAGGCGTGACGCTTTTTACCGGAAAACCCTGGATGACTTCACCCGGCACGTCGTGCACGAAGCTGACCGAAATCGTGTTTTCGCCATGCGACACGTTCTTCAGCGGCCCGGTGCCGGACCGCGGGTACTGGCTGATGTTCTTGTGCAGCTTCTTGAGGTATTCGAATGCCTTGTCTTCGCCTGTGATCTGGACGAGGGTCGCGATCGCCATGTACGCGGTGCCGGAGGAATTCGGGTTGGCCATCTGGATCTCGCCCTTGTACTGCGGCTGGATCAGGTCCATCCAGCACATCGGGACCGGCAGCTTTTTCTTGGCCATCAGCTCGGTGTTGTAGGCAAAGCCGAGCGGACCGGAATAGATGCCGATGGTCTTGTAGTTCGCCGCCTTGGCCTGCTCCACCGCCCAGTCGCGCAGCAGGTTGATGTTGGGGGACTGGTAGGCCAGGGTCAGGTCTTTCTCGGCCGCCTGCAGGTGCGGGTCGCCCGTGCCGCCGAACCACACGTCGGTTTTCGGATTGGCGCTTTCGGCGGCGATTTGCGCCAGTGCTTCACCGGCGCCCTTTTGCACCATGTTGACCTTGATGCCGGTGGTGCGCGAGAACGTGGTTTGCACGAGGCTGCACCACTCGACCTGCACGCCGCAGATCACGTTCAGGGTACCGCCGGCCGCGCTGGCCGGGCCGGCGGCGAGCGCCAGCAGCGGAGCCCCGAGGGCCCCCGCGATGAATCGTTTCATGTTGTCTCCGTTTTAAGTGCTGCCAGGAAGGGCTTAGAAGGCGTAGCGCAAGCCTGCGCCGATGGCACGCGACTGCGCGCCGACAGCGGGGCCGACGCCGCCGGAATCGAAGTCGTAGCGTCCGCGCGCCTCGTTCTTGACGATCGCGGCGAAGGTTTCGAACATCATCTGTTTGTTGAACACGTACTGGTATGCGATGACCGCATTGCGCGCGCCCGTATCGCTGCCATCGCAGAAGGTGCCATTGCCGTATTCGCAATGGACGTCGCTGCCCACGCCATAGCCGCCGTACAGGACATGCTTGCCGAAGGCGTGCTTGGCGGAGACGACGGTGCCATGCTTGGTCAGCAGGCTTTTCGCCGTACCGGTGGCGTTGGCGTCCGTCAGGCGCATGCGGTCATGGCCCAGCCCGAGGATGGTGCCGTCAGGCAGGGTGTAACGCATGCCGAAGCGGAAGTCGCGATCGCGCGTGTTGTGGTCGGTGCTGGCGTTCAGCGTGCCCTTGTCATTGCGCTGTTCCGCCGCCAGGCGCAGGTCGAGCGGGCCGTGGACGTACTGCAGGCCGAGGCTGAAGCTGCCGTCGTTTAGGTGCGGGCTGTTGGGCGCGCCCGCGGCGCTCTTGCCTTCGTTGGCGCTGTAATAGACGCGCGCCGACAGGCCGCCGAAACTGGCCGATTCGAATGCGAGCGTGTTGTCGAAGCGGACGTTGAACTGCGGGCCGACGGCCGACTGGCCGCTGGCGCCGGACAGCATGCCCTGGTCGTCCTGCAGGCCTGCGCCCATCGGCGAGAAGTCGGCGGTGCCGCTGATCCAGCGCGCCGCCGCCGTCATCCGGCCCAGCTTCACGGTACCGATGTCGGCGAACGCGATGCCGACGTAGACGTCTTTCGCGTTACCCCACATGCCCGCATTGGCGTTGGCGTTGGCGTTGTCGACGTTGACGCCGGTGGTGAAGTTGGCCAGGCCGGTCATGCCATTGCCCAGGTCCACCGATGCGCGGAAGGCCAGTTCCGAGCTGACGTTGCTGACCCGGAAGCGGCCGCGCTTGTCCTGTGCCGGTACTGCCGCGTCGACCGCGTCGATGTACTCGAACTGGGCATCACCCACGCCGGACACCGCAAATTGCACGGGCCCCGGCGCCGCGGACGACTGGGCGTACGCCGCCGGCATGTACACCATCGAAACAGCCAAAGCGATACCGCTGATCATATTCTTCTGCATTACGTCTCCTTCGAGCGCTCGGGTTTGCGCTCCCTCGTTATGGAATCCGCCTGCATGACACTTTCACGCAGGCCGGCCTTGCATCGATGCGTCCGTCGGGTGCCGTGACGCTCGACTTGGGCGCAGTGTATTGATTCAGTTTCCAAATGGCGATATTGCGCCGCCGCAAAATCGAGCCAATCTTGCGTCTGGCTTTCAGCCACCTTTCAACTTGCTTTCAATCGGTACCGAATACCCATCTGCCGTTTCGTGCGCCTTCCTTTTTTTCTCTCGAGCAAGTAGATTCGCGGATGTAATGACGGCATTCCCTGTATCCCGATCACTCACCGAGCCGAACAACCATGAAAATCCTGCTTGTGGAAGACGACGCGGACATGTCGAAGGCGCTGGCCCGCGCACTCGACAAACGCGGTTTCGAGGTCACCACCTGCGCCGACGGCGCCCATGCCTTCCGCCAGATCCGCGAAGAGACGAACGACCTGGTCATCCTCGACCTGAACATTCCCAACCTGGACGGCCTGCACATCCTCCAGCGCACCCGCGCCCTGTCGATCACCGTCCCGATCATCGTGCTGACGGCGCGCGGCGCGGTGGGCGACCGGGTCGCGGGCCTGAACGCCGGCGCGGACGACTACCTCGCCAAGCCGTTCGACCTGGAGGAGCTGGAGGCGCGCATCCACGCGCAGTTGCGGCGTAAAGGAAACGGGGAAGAGTCGATGCAGAAATGCGGGCGGCTGCGCTTCGAACGCAGTTCGGGCGCGTTCTACAATGGCGAGGAGCCCCTCGAATTCACGCCGCGCGAGCAGGCCTTGCTGAAGGCATTGATCGCCCGTCCGGGCCACGCCGTCAATCGCGAACGCCTGCTCCAGGTGGTCTTTCCCGACGACGCCGATGTCCAGGTCGAGGCCATCGAGGTCGTCATTCACCGCTTGCGCAAGAAGCTGATGGCGACCCAGACCGAAATCATGACCTTGCGCGGCGTCGGTTACCTCCTCCGCTCCCAGACCGTGCGGCAGGCATGAAGTTTGCGCTGCGCGACCGCTCGCTGCGCCGTTACCTGCTGGCGGGCATCCTGGCGCCGATCGCCCTGTTCATCGTCCTGAACGCCGTCCGCCTGTACGAGCGCGCGCTCGATGCGGCCAACGCCGCATACGACCGCATGCTGGTGACGACCGCGTACTCGGTCGGCAACGATATTGCAATGGAAGGCGGCCAGCTGCGCAGCGAGGTGGCCTTCGCCACCCTGGAGGTCTACGAAGCGGGTTTTTCCACCCGGATGATCTACAAGATCAGCGACCGCAACGGCAGGTATATCGCGGGCGACGAAGACTTGCCGACCTTCCGGAACAGCAACACTCGCTGGCCGAAAGAGCCCACCCTGCTGAAAGTGTATGAAAGCACGTATGGCAGCGCCGCCGTGCGCGTCGCCGCGCTGGCGCAACCATCGAAACTGCAGCGGCCGGAGGACGATCTGATCATCCAGATCGCCGAACCGCTGACGTTTCGCCGCGAGGTGGTGAGCAACATCCTGTGGGGTACCCTGCTCGGGCAAACGCTGTTGCTGGTGGTCGTGGCCGCGGTGACGATGTTCGTCGTCGGTCTGGCCTTGCGCCCGCTCGAAAGCCTGCGCGCGCAGCTCGATGCGCGCCACGAAGACGACCTGTCGGCACTCCACTGCGCGTCCGCGCCGCGCGAATTGCGCCCGGTGGTGGCGGCATTGAACCAGCTGATGGGCCGCCTGCACCGTACCGTCGACTTGCAGCAACGCTTCGTGGCGAACGCGTCGCACCAGCTGCGCACGCCGCTGGCGGTGCTGAAGACGCAGCTGCAATCGGGGCTGAGCGGCGACATCGAACCGGAACTGGCGCTGCTGGAAATGCGTGCGACCGTCGAGCGCGCCACCAACCTGGCCAACCAGTTGCTGTCGCTTGCCAGGATCGAGCAATTGCGGGGCAAGCCCACGCGCGAGCGTTGCGACCTGGCGGACGTGGCGCGCGACGTGGCGCTCGACCTGTCGCCCCTGATATCGGACAAGAACCTCGATTTCGAGCTGGACGCCGGCAGCGTCTGGGTCGAAGGGCGTCATTGGATGGCGGCCGAGATGGTATCGAATCTGTTGCACAACGCGATCCGCCATACGCCGGCCGAATCGCGCCTCGGCATCCGCGTCGTGCCCCTTCCCGAAGGAGCCCTGCTGAGCGTTTGGGATTCCGGCCCCGGCATCCCCGATCAGCAGGAAATGCGCGTGTTCGAACCGTTCGCCGCCGCCCACAGTTCGAAAGGCGGTGGCCTGGGACTGGCGATCTGCGCCGAAATCGCCGATTCGATGCACGCCGAGCTAACGCTGTGCAACTGCGGCACGGCGGGCGCGGTCACCGGACTGGAGGCGCGAGTCCACTTCGCCAGCCGCCTGGCCGCCCCGACCGACCAGGCGAACTAGGACTGCCGGCGCCGCGCCGCCATCCAGGCCGAAGCCCTGTCGGAAGTCGCCAGGATCGCATCCATCACGCTGCGGTCGTCCGGCAGCGATCCGATGGGCACCATGCGCAGGCCGATGTAGCGGCCTTCGTCCGCGTGCCAGAGGAATTCCATGTCCCGCCCGGGCGGCGCCGGCTCTGGCGCGGACGGTACCCAGGCAAGGCGGCTGTCGCCGCACTTCGGCAGGATCGCCGTGATCAGGAGGTAATTCTTGTCCAGCGCATGCAGGGTGGTACGCGTCAGGATGTCGCCGAACTGGAGCTCGAGCACCGGCACGGCGCCCTCGTCGTGCCCCGTCAGTCCGATCAGTTCGCGCAGCAGGGCAGTGATCCGGGAAAGGGAACCATCGAGCCTGCCAGATGCATTGCCGACATCATTTTGCAAGTTTGCCACCATGTGAATTGGCGTAAAGGGATGAGCGCGAACCGCCGGCACATATTGTAATACCTTGATGCCACCATGCCGGCAGTCGTGCGTTCCGGTGCGTCGTCAAGCCGCCACTCAGCCTTTCCTGGGCAGGTCGCGCATGCGGGCCCAGTCGCCATCGTCCTCCAGCCTGCGTCCGGCCGGGCCACGCGCCGCCAGCGCCAGGTGGCCGTCGCTCAACGCGGCGCAAGCCGGGTGCCGGCCGGGCTTCCCCAGCGTTTTTTTGGAAAAAAAATTTTGGATGAAGAAGAGTTTGTCCATGATGTCCAGTCGTCGGTTGCGCGGCACGCCGGAGGGCCACCGCATCGGCTCTGGCATATGTGCCCGGACGAGGGCCCGTGGTTCCGCAGCTCGAACGAAAAAACTGTCATGAAAAAAAACCCCAAAAGTCGCTGTCAACTTTTGGGGTTCGGTTCATCACGTACTGGTGATGATCAGAGGACACTACATACTGCAGCGATCGACACTGCCGCGTGGACTCAAGCACGCTTTGCCTTCTGTTCGGCCGTCAGGCGCTTGCCGACGACGACGATCGTGATCATCGGCGATTCCATGACCGGCGCTTTCACGATGGTGGACTTGGCGGCGACTGCCAGCGGGGCAGCCGGGGCTGCGATCGCGTTGGCGATGCTCGTAGCGACAAAGACGGCTGCGACAAAGATGGTTTCCATGTTCTTGGCGATGTTCATTTCATTTCTCCGGTTCGTTGACTGTAAGCACATTATGCAAACTGGCCAGATATAAAGCCAATTTCAATTTCTGATGCTCAACATTTCTTTTTAGAATATCTCTGCAACACGCCACTGCCGAGATATCACATCAGTGAATGAGTTAATCCAAGATCATGAATGAGATGGCGGGAATGTATGGTTCATGCATGGCCTGCCATCGCTGTCCGCGTCGGGCGTGAAAAAACCGCCAGGCTCACGCACTGGCGGTTCTTGTCGGCTGGACGCCGCGCAGCGTCCTGTCAGCAGCTCTTACTGCGCCGCTGCCGCCGCGTCATCCGCAGCTGCCGCCTTCATCGACAGCTTAAGGCGGCCGCGCTCGTCGGTCTCGAGGACCTTCACGCGCACTTGCTGGCCTTCTTTCAGGTAGTCGGCCACGGCGTTGACGCGCTCGTTGGCGATCTGCGAGATGTGCAGCAGGCCGTCCTTGCCCGGCATGACCTGGACGATGGCGCCGAAGTCCAGCAGCTTCAGCACGGTGCCTTCGTAGGTCTTGCCCACTTCGACGGATGCGGTCAGCTCTTCGATGCGGCGCTTCGCTTCCTGGCCGGCGGCGGCGTCCACCGAGGCGATGGTCACGATGCCTTCGTCCGTGATGTCGATCTGCGTGCCGGTCTCTTCGGTCAGCGCGCGGATCACGGCGCCGCCCTTGCCGATCACGTCGCGGATCTTTTCCGGGTTGATGCGGATGGTGATCAGGCGCGGTGCGAAGTCCGACAGTTCGGTCTTCACGGTCGGCACGGCCTTCTGCATCTCGACCAGGATGTGCTGGCGGGCTTCCTTGGCCTGCGCCAGGGCGACCTGCATGATTTCCTTGGTGATGCCCTGGATCTTGATGTCCATCTGCAGCGCGGTGATGCCCGCGGTGGTGCCGGCGACCTTGAAGTCCATGTCGCCCAGGTGGTCTTCATCGCCCAGGATGTCGGTCAGGACGGCGAACTTGCCGCCTTCCTTGATCAGGCCCATCGCGATGCCGGCCACGTGGGCC
>Ga0207705_10002787_pt1 | contig 13364 bp, 11 predicted proteins | sample KBSC13metaG_FD_184314 | JGI IMG/M metagenome (GOLD analysis project Ga0207705, IMG submission 184314) | Corn rhizosphere microbial communities from Kellogg Biological Station, Michigan, USA - KBS C1-3 metaG (SPAdes) (version 2) | ecosystem: Host-associated > Plants > Roots > Rhizosphere > Soil ...
CGGCCGCACGGGCGTCGGTGTAGTCCTGCTTGCTCACGGCCTCTATGTCCGCGAGCGGCTTGTAGCGGGCGGCCTTGGCCTCGGCGGCCTCGCGCACCGCCTGGGCGTTGGCGAGGTTGGCCTCCGCCTGGGCGACGGCGGCCCGATAGAGGCTGGGGTCGATCTCGTAGAGCGTCTGGCCCTGATGGACGATGCTGCCCTCGACGAACTTCCGCGCCCTGATCACGCCGGCCACCTGCGGGCGGACCTCGGAGGTCTCGTAGGCCGTGGTGCGTCCGGCGAGTTCGATCTCCAGCGGGACGGTTTGCGTCGTCATCACGACATACCCGACCTCCGGAGTTCCCGGCGGCCTTTTGGCCTCCTTCGCGCCGCAGGCCGATAGCGCCACAAGGAGCGCCAGAGCAGGCAAGTGGGAGAGCTTTAGCAAGAGGCGTAACCGATAGGCCAAGGTTTCAGAGGAGGAAACACCAGCCCTATCGTCCAGCCCGGGCGGCGTGTCGAGCTATCTGCGCCCAAAACGCGTCTGCAGGATGACGGATTGTTACCCGACATCCGCGCCGGCCTTCGCCGTGGAAACATACCGCTGCGACGAAGCGCCGGTTCACCTTGGGGAACGCTTGTCGCCGCCGCCTTGGTCGCTAGGGTGGCGTCCGGGAAACAAATGAGGAGCGGGTTATGGCGGATTTCGGAGGCGACCTCGAGCTTGAGGAGTTCCGCGCCGAGGCCAAGGCCTGGCTGGAAGCGAACTTCCCCAAGTCGCTGGCCAACAAGGGCGTCCAGGCGATGTCCGAGCGCCAGGGCCAGAGCGCCGACCTCGCGCAATGGCGCAAGGCGATCGGCGAAAAGGGCTGGGCCACGCCCACCTGGCCGACGCAGTACGGCGGCGGCGGGCTGTCGCCCCAGCAGGCCCGCGTGCTCACGCAGGAGATGGGCAAGGTCGGCGCCTTCAACCCCCTGCTGTTCGGCATGGGCGTCACCATGATCGGCCCGACGATCCTCGATTACGGAACCGAGGCGCAGAAGCAGAAGCACATCCCGCCGATCGTGCGCGGAGAGGTGCAATGGTGCGTCGGCTATTCCGAGCCCAACGCGGGCTCCGACCTCGCCTCGCTGCAGACCAAGGCGGTCGACGCCGGCGACCACTGGGTCATCAACGGCCAGAAGACCTGGACCAGCGGGGCGCAGTATTCCGACTGGTGCGGCCTGCTGACCCGCACCGACCCTACCGCGAAGAAGCACGACGGCATCTCCTTCATGCTGGTCGACATGCATCAGCCGGGGATCGAGACGCGGCCGATCGCGCTGATCGCCGGCGCCTCGCCCTTCTGCGAAACCTTCTTCACCGACGCGACCGCGCCAAAGGACGCCTTGCTCGGCCAATTGAATGTGGGCTGGACGGTCGGCAAGCGCCTGCTGCAGCACGAACGGGCCAGCCAGACCGGCGCGATCGGCGGCGGGCGCACGACGCCGCTGAACCAGGTCGCCAAGCGCTATGTCGCCGTCGACGCCGAGGGGCGGATCGAGGACCAGGACCTGCGCACGCGCCTGGTGCGCCACGAGATGGACGCGCGGATCCACGGCCTCACCCTGGCCCGCGTCATGGCTGAATCGAAGGAAGCCAACGGCGCGACCAACGGCGCCTCCGTCCTCAAGAACTCCGCCACCCAGGTCGCCCAGACCCGCGCCGAACTGACGCTCGAGATCATGGGCGCCCAGGGCCTCGGCTGGCAGGGCGACGAGTTCAGCCGCGAGGAGATCGAGACCGTCCGCGGCTGGCTCTCCGGCAAGGCGATGTCGATCTATGGCGGATCGGCCGAGATCCAGAACAACATCATTTCCAAGCGCATCCTGAGCCTGCCGGACAACACGCAGTCGAGCTGAGCCGCCGCGCCTCACTCGGGTTTGTGGATTCCTATCCCTGCAGCCCCTGCAGGCGTTCGTGCAGCCCCTTGAAGAAGGGCGGGATGTCCTTGTGCTTGAAGGGCGCGAAGGTGGCCTTGGCGGCCTCCAGCCGGGCCTTCATGTCTTTGGCGACCTCGGGATAGTTCGCGGCCACGCTGTAGTTCTCGGCCGGGTCGGCTTTCAGGTCGAACAGCTCCTGGTAGCCCAGCATCGACATCGGGAAGCGGGCGCCGCGGTAATAGATGCCGTCGACGTACTTCCAGTCCTGGGTGCGGATCGCGACCGGCGTCTCGTTGTCGAAAAGCACGATCTCGTCGTGCGGCGAGGCCGCGCCTGAGGTCAGCACCTTGGAGGCGTCGCGCCCGTCGAGGACAACGCCCTCCAGCGGCGGCAACCCCGCCATGGCGCGGAAGGTCGGCAGCAGGTCCACGCCGCTGACCATAGACGAGACGCGCTTTCCCGCCGGGAAGCGGCCGGGCGCCCAGGCCACGAACGGCACCCTGTAGCCGCCATCAAACCCGCCGCCGCCCTTCCGCTCGCGCAGCCAGCCGGGCGAGCCTTCGAACCATGGGCCGTTGTCGGAGGTGAAGATCACCACCGTGTCGCGCTCCAGTTTCAGCGCCTTCAGCTTGGCCAGCAGCCGCCCGACGATCGAGTCGATCTCCTGCACCACCGCGCCATAGGGACCGGCGAAGGTCTTGCTGTCGAAAGGCGCGTGCGGGTGCTCGGGCAGATGCGGGGCGCTGAGCGCCAGCTCGACGAAGAACGGCCGGTCCTTGTTGGCCTCGATGAACCGCTCGGTGTGCTCGTAGAATTGCTGCTGGAGCTGCGGATAATCGACCGGGCTCTTCACCGTTTCATCGGAGCCGGCGTGGGACTCGTAGAGCGCCAGCGGGCTCATGTCGTGGCTGTAGGGGATGCCGAAGAACGCGTCGAAGCCGTGTTTGGTCGGCGGCCATGCCGGACCCAGGTGCCCCAGGTGCCACTTGCCGAACAAGGCGGTCGCGTAAGCCGGCTTCAGCGCATTGGCGATGGTCACCTCGTCGAGCGGCAGGCCACGGTCGTCCTGCTGCATGATGACCTCGTAGCCCAGGCCCGTGCGCACGGGGTAGCGGCCGGTGAGCAGGCCCGCCCGTGACGGGGTGCAGAGGTTGGCCGGGGCGTAATAGTCGGTGAGCACGACGCCTTCGCGAGCCATCTTCTCGATCTGCGGCGTCTTGATGCCGCCCGGCTCGTAGATGCTCACGTCGCCGTAGCCGAGGTCGTCGCAGAGCACGACTACGAAATTGGGCGGCCGCCGCCCCTGCCCGCGCGCCGCAGGCGCGGCCATCGTAGCCAAGGCCGCGCCCGCGCCCTGCAACAGAGTCCTGCGCTTCATGAATTCCCCCGCCAAGCTTGCCGCCGCCGACCATGCGCCGCCGCCTTGGCTTCTGGCGAGTCGGGCGGACCCTCCAGACGCAAAAAAGGCAGCCCTTTCGGACTGCCTTCGCCGCTTCCCCTGTTTCCGCGCAGGATCGAAATCCTGGGAAGCGCCGCGGGGCCCCACGCCCCGGCGATCGAAAGAACGACCGCCGTTAATGAAGTTGATCGCTCCGAGAACGGCGTAAGGCAATAGGCCACAACCGCGGTATGGACAGAGGCCGGCCGGCTGTGGCGGCGGCGCAACGCCCCGAAATGGCCTCAATCGGGGCAAGTGGCGGACACATCTCGGATGTTTATGGTTAGTGTCGGCTGATCGGCATCCGGTCCGGATCCTGAACAGCCCCCCCAGCCCCCCAGATTGGGCGCAGGTCGGCCGACGCTCCCTCCTTCAGTCCCATCGAAGCCTCGCAAGGCGCCTTCACGTGCGCGTCGCGCGCCCGCGGCTATCGCGCTTGCCTCCGAGTCCGGCTAGAAGCCCGCCATGAGCGCCCAGCCCTCCAAGACCGTGGCCGAAACGGCGGCCGAGTATGGCCTCAGCCGCTCCGAATACGACGTCATCGTCCAGCGCCTGAACCGCGAACCGAACCCCGTCGAACTCGGCGTCTTCTCGGTGATGTGGTCCGAGCACTGCTCCTACAAGTCGAGCAAGAAGCACCTGGGCAAGTTCCCCACCACCGGCCCTCGCGTGATCTGCGGCCCGGGGGAGAACGCCGGCGTCGTGGACATCGGCGACGGGCCGGGCGGGACGAAGCTGGCCTGCATCTTCAAGATGGAGAGCCACAACCACCCCTCCTACATCGAGCCCTATCAAGGCGCGGCGACCGGCGTCGGCGGCATCATGCGCGACGTCTTCACCATGGGCGCGCGGCCGATCGCACTGCTGAACGCGCTCCGCTTCGGCGATCCCAGTCATCCCAAGACGAGGCGGCTGGTGTCCGGCGTGGTCGCCGGCATTGGCGGCTACGGCAATTGCGTCGGCGTGCCGACCGTGGCCGGCGAGACCAATTTCCATCGTGGCTACGACGGCAACATCCTGGTCAATGCCATGTGCGTTGGCCTGGCCGACGCCGACAAGATCTTCTACTCCGCAGCGCCCTCGGCGGGCCTGCCGGTGGTCTATTTCGGCTCCAAGACCGGCCGCGACGGCATCCACGGCGCGACCATGGCCTCGGCCGAGTTCGACGACGCCTCGGACGAGAAGCGCCCGACGGTGCAGGTCGGCGACCCCTTCGCTGAGAAACTGCTGATCGAGGCGACGCTGGAGCTGATGGCGTCAGGCGCCGTGGCGGCGATCCAGGACATGGGCGCGGCCGGCCTCACTTCCTCCTCGGTCGAAATGGCCGGCAAGGGCGGGGTCGGCGTCGAACTCGACCTCGACGCCGTGCCTCAGCGCGAGGAGGGCATGAGCGCCTACGAGATGATGCTCTCGGAAAGCCAGGAGCGGATGCTGGCGATCCTCAAGCCTGGTCGGGAAGCCGACGGCGAGCGCATCTTCGCCAAGTGGGGTCTGGACGCGGCGACCATCGGTCGGACTACCGACACCGGCCACCTGGTGCTGAAGCACAGGGGCGAGACGGTCTGCGACGTGCCGCTGGCTCCGCTGTTTGATGACGCCCCGCTCTATGACCGTCCCTGGACCGCGCCCGCGCCGCAGCCGCGCCTTGCCCCGGCCGACGTGCCGGAACCCGCGGATTACGCCGAGGCGGTGCTGAAGCTGATGAGCGCGCCCGACATGGCCTCCAAGCGCTGGCTCTGGGAGCAGTACGACCGCCACGTCATGGCCGACACCCTGGAGGATAGCGCCACCGGCGCCGACGCCGGGATCGTGCGCGTGCATGGCACGCAGAAGGCGCTGGCGCTGACCTCCGACGTCACGCCCCGCTATGTGCAGAACGATCCTTACGAGGGCGGCAAGCAGGCCGTGGCCGAGGCCTGGCGCAACCTGACCGCGGTCGGCGCCGACCCCATCGCCATCACCGACAACCTGAACTTCGGCAATCCCGAGCGGCCGGAGATCATGGGCCAGATCGTCCGCGCCATCGAAGGCATGGCCGAGGCTTGCCGCGAGCTCGACTTCCCCGTCGTGAGCGGCAACGTCAGCCTCTACAACGAGACCAACGGCTCAGCCATTCCACCGACGCCGACGGTCGGCGCCGTGGGCCTGATCGACGACTACGCGCGGCGCGCCGACTTTGGCGGCCTGAAGCCGGGGGACGCCCTGGTGCTGGTCGGCGAGACCAAGGGCGAGCTCGGCGCCTCGATGTACCTGCGCGAGTTGCTCGGCCGCGAGGATGGCGCGCCGCCGCCGGTCGATCTCGCCGTCGAGCGCCGCAACGGAGACTTCATCCGAAGCGTGATCCAGTCCGGCCAATCGACTGTCGTACATGACCTTTCCGACGGCGGTCTGGTTGCCGCCGTCGTGGAAATGGCCCTGGCGTCCGGCGTCGGCGGCCAGCTTCTGCGGACCGATGGCTTGCCCGCCCACGCCTGGCTGTTCGGCGAGGACCAGGGCCGCTACCTGGTCGCCACCCGCGCCGCCGACGCCCTGCTCGCCGCGGCCGAGGCCAGCGGCGTGCCCGCCCGCATCGTCGGCGAGGCCTGCAACGACGTCCTGGCCTGCCCCGGCCTCTTCAGCCTCGACCTGGAGCGCCTGCGGACCGCCCACGAGGGCTGGATGCCGGCGTTCATGGGCGCCTAGGAAGATGCAGGCCCAGCGCCCTCACCTCGCCTACACGCGGGCGCTGATCGGCCAGCCCGGCTCCCGCGAGCGGATTCCGACGCCCGCCGCGGTGCTCGACCTCGACGCCTTCGAGGGCAACCTCGCCGGGATGGCGGCCCGCGCCAAGGCCGCGGGGTTAGCGCTCCGCCCCCACGCCAAGTCGCACAAGTGCGCCGCCGTCGCCCTTCGCCAGATCGAGGCCGGCGCGGTCGGGATCTGCTGCGCCAAGCTGGCCGAGGCCGAGGCCATGGCGGCGGCAGGCGTCGATGCGATCCTGGTCACCTCGCCCATAGCCGGCGCGGCGCAGGCCGAGCGCGCCGCCAAGCTGGCGCAGGACGTCGCCGACTTCCGCATCGTGGTCGACCATCCCGACGGCGCGGCCGAGCTCGGCGCGGCGGCGCAAGGGCCCATCCAGGTGCTGGTCGACGTCGACCCCGGCATGGGCCGCACCGGCGTCCACGACGCCGCCCAGGCCGTGGAGGTGTTCCGCGCCGTCGGCGCCCAGCCGAGCCTCACCTTCCTCGGTCTCCAGTGCTACGGCGGCCACTGGCAGCACATGGAAGACGCCAACGCCCGCGCCGCGGCGGTCGCCGGCGGCATGGCCTACCTGTCGAAGGTGATCGCCGCTCTGCGCCAGGCCGGCGCCGACATCAAGGTCGTGACCGGCGGCGGCACCGGCTCGTTCGCCGCCGACGCGGCCCAGGGCGTGCTGACCGAGGTGCAGCCTGGCTCCTACGCCTTCATGGATCGCGAATATCGCGACGCGTTGAAGGACGATCCCGATGGCGCGTTCGAGCAGGCGCTGACGATCGCCTCCACCGTGATCAGCGCCAACCATCCCAAGTGGGTGACCGTCGACGCCGGTCTCAAGGCCTTCGCCACGGACGGACCCCTGCCGGTGGCGGCCACGCCCAGGTTCGCCGCCTGCGCCTATCGCTTCTTCGGCGACGAGCACGGCCGGCTGATGCGCCCCGACGGAGAGTCCGTCGCGCGCGGCGAGCGGCTTGAGTTCGTCCCGCCTCACATCGACCCGACGCTCGACCGCTACGACGTCATCCACTTTGTGCGCGGCGACGTGCTGGTCGAGATCGCGCCGGTCGAGGGGCGCGGCGGGTCACAATAGATTCAATTTTTCTGCGCTTGTCCGCCGACTTGAGCCGGATAATGGTCCCGCCCATTGCAGATGAGGACAAGGCCAGTGACCCTGAAGCTTAACGACATCGCCCCCGATTTCACCCAGGACTCCACCGAGGGCCCGCTGCACTTCTATGACTGGGCGGATGGCAAGTGGGTGCTGTTCTTCTCGCATCCGAAGGATTTCACGCCGGTCTGCACCACCGAGCTTGGCGCGGTCGCCAGGCTGAAGCCCGAGTTCGACAAGCGCGGCGTCAAGGTGCTGGGACTCTCCGTCGACCCCGCCGACAACCACAAGCGCTGGGCGGCGGACATCGCCGAGACGCAAGGGACCGCGCCGAATTTCCCGATGATCGCCGACACCGACCTGTCTGTCTCCAAGCTCTACGGCATGCTGCCGGCGGACACGGAAGGCACGTCCGAAGGCCGCACGCCGGCCAATAACGCCACGGTCCGCAACGTCTTCGTCATCGGGCCCGACAAGCAGATCAAGCTGATCCTGGTCTACCCGATGAGCACCGGGCGGAACTTCGCCGAGATCCTGCGCGCGATCGATTCCATACAGCTGACCGCCGCGCATAAGGTGGCGACGCCGTCGGACTGGAAGCAAGGCGAGGACGTGATCATCAGCGGCGCCGTCAGCGACGACCAGGCCAAGGACCTGTTCCCCGGCTACGTCACCCTGAAGCCCTATCTGCGGACCGCCAAGCAGCCGGGCGGTTAATCGGTCGCCGCGCCCGCGCCTCGCCGGCGCATCAGCTCGGGGTTCCGTCTGCCGTTCACGGCGCGCAGGTAGATCGAGTCCTCGACGGGCTCCGGCGGCGCAGCCTTCCGGGCTGGCGCGTTCTTGACCAGTTCGACATGCAGGTGCGCCCCCTGCGAGCCATGGGCGCCCTCAGCGAGCACGCGCGAGAACGGCCCGCCGGCGCTGCGCAGCTTGGCCGCGGCGGCGCTGAGCGGGAGGTGATCGACCACCGCATCATAGGCGCCGGGCGCCTCGGGGCCGCCGATCGAATGGCGGGAGGTGTGGCCCGGAGCGACGGTTCCGGCGCCTTGGCGGCGCAGCTCGTCTTCCTGGGCCTTGGTGCGATAGCCGCTGGTCTGGCGCCAGCGGCCCTCGCCGAAGACCTTGTTCATCGTCGTGTGGAAGTCGTCCTCGGAGGCGACCTTGACCTTCTTCGGGTGGAAGGACGCGAACTCGTCGCCCGCGTTGACCACCTGGATGGTTCCGGCTTGCGCGCCGCCCGCCAGACCGACGGACATGGCGATCGCGAAGATTGAAATCTTGGCGAATTTCATCGCACTGATCGCGCCGCTTCGCGACGCTTCCCCCTATCGCAGGCTTTGCGCCCAGCCTCCATTCATCGCAAAGACCATAGCAGGCTAAGCTTTCCAAGGTGTTCAACAGGCGCGGGTCGCCGGCGGAGAGGCATGAAATGAGCAGCTTGAACCGCTTCTGGACGCGCTCGGCGGCGCCCCTGCCGCCATGGCCGGAACCGGAAACCTTCGAACTGCGGCGCGCGCCGATCCCGCAGCCGACGGCCGGCCAGGCCCTGACCCGGACGATCTACGTCTCCCTCGACCCTTACCAGTGGGGCTACAAGAAGCGCGGCGTCGAGCCGGCCGGCGCGCCTTGCCACGCCCGCACCGTGTCCCAGGTGGTCGAGAGCCGCATCGACGGCCTCGCGCCCGGCGATTTCGTCTTCAACACCAACGGCTGGGCCGAGTACGGCCTGATGGGCGAAGGCGTGCCGCGCCCCGGCTACATGGTCCCGCGCAAGCTCGACCCAGCCCAGGGCCGCATCTCCCAGGCGGTGGGCGTGCTCGGGATGCTCGGCTTGACGGCCTACGCCGGCATGGTCCTGCAGTGCGATCCAAACGCCGGCGAGACCGTCGTGGTCTCGGCGGCCTCCGGCGGGGTGGGCCAGATCGCGGGCCAACTCGCCCGCCTGCGCGGCGCGCGCGTCGTGGGGATCGCCGGCGCCGAGAAGAAATGCCGGTTCGTAACCGAAGAGCTCGGCTTCGACGCCTGCGTCTCGCACCTCAGCCCGAGTTTCGCTGCGGACCTGAAGGCCGCCTGCCCGGCCGGCGTCGACATCTATTTCGAGAATGTCGGCGGCGCGGTGTTCGACGCGGTCCTGCCGCTGTTCAATCCTGGTGCGCGGATGACGATCTGCGGGCTGATCGCCCATTATGGCGACGCCGAGGGGGACGCGCGGGCCGCCCTGATGGCGCGGGGAGATGGCATCTTCCGCCAACGCGGCGTCACCGTCCGCGACCTGTTCGTCGGCGATTACGTCAAGGACCACTACGACCAGTTCCTGGCCGACGTCGCCCCGCACGTCGCGGCCGGCGAGATCAAATACCTGGAGGATATCCGCGAGGGCCTGGAGACAATCCCCTCCGCGTTCGCCGAAATGCTGAGCGGCGGCAACTTCGGCAAGATGCTGGTGCGGGTGAGCGAGGATCCGACGCTGTAGAGGTTCAGTAGATTTCGAACGGCCGCCGCGCCTCGCACCACGCCGCTTCGTCCGGGGCGGTCAGGGCCTCCAGATCGCCCGGCGTGGCCGCCGGGTCGTCCACCCATTCTCGCAAGGCTGGGCCGCCGTTGATCACGTCGATGGCGAGCTTGCCGACCTCATACTCGTAGGCGAAATCGCGCCACAGCGGATAATCGGGATAGAGCCGGCGTATCGCCTTGAACGCCAGCGTCTGCAGCCGCCAGGGCTGAAACGCTGCGGGGTCGTAGCTGGGGTCTTCGGTGTGGATCTGCACGCCATGGCAGAGCTGGTGGACGTGCTTGTGGAAGGTCGGCTCGAACCAGCAATCGCGCAGGCGGCACCCCTCCAGCCAGTCGGGGGCCAGGGCGGCCATCTCCTGAAGCACGCGCCGCGCGTCGATGTCCGGCGCGCCGAACAGCTCCAGCGGCCGGGTGGTGCCGCGACCCTCTGAGAGGGTCGTGCCCTCCAGCATCACGGTCCCGGGATAGGCCCTGGCCATCCACAGGTTCGCCGCGTTCGGGCTGGGGTTGACCCAGGTCCGCACGCCCAGCGGCCAGCCGAAGCCCGGTGCGGCCTGCGGCGCCCAGTCCTGCATCTCCATGACCCGATAGTCGACGTCGAGCCCGAGCGTCGCGATGAACCAATGGCCCAGTTCGCCCAAGGTCAGGCCGTGGCGCATCGGCATCGGCCCCGCGCCCACGAAGCTCTCCCAGCCGGGCCGCAGCGTCAGCCCCTCGACGGGCCGTCCGATGGGGTTCGGGCGGTCGAGCACCCAGACCGCCTTGCCGTGACGCGCGGCGGCCTCCAACACGTACCGGAGCGTCGTGACGAAGGTGTAGATCCTGCAGCCCAGGTCCTGCAGGTCCACGAGCAGGACGTCGAAGGTCTGCATCATCGCGTCGGTCGGCTTGCGGACCTCGCCGTACAGGCTGAAGACGGGCACGCCGCGGACCGGGTCATTGAAGTCCGGCGACTCGACCATGTTGTCCTGCTTGTCGCCGCGCAGGCCGTGCTGCGGGCCGAAGGCGGAGGTGACCTTCAGGTCCCGGCAGGCGCAGAGCGCGTCCAGCGAATGCTCCAGCGTTGCGGTCACCGACGCCGGATGCGCCAGCAGCGAGACCCTGCGGCCGGCGAGCGGCGCGCGCAGGGCGGGGTCTTCGAGAAGCCGATCGATGCCGAATTTCATGGGCGTCCAGTCCAGGGAAGGTCGAGCGCGAAGCCGTCGCGGTGGTGGAAGTCGGGGCGCGCAGCGGGGTGCGCCAAAGCCCAGTAGGAGATCTGGCCGCCAACTTCCTCGATCACCGCGGACAGGCCTAGCCGCCAGGGCAGCCCGACGAGGCTGCCGAGGCGCAGCGTCGCGCTCACGTCCACGCCGCGGTCGGTGAAGCTCGTCACGACAGCCGGCGGCTCGAACGGCTCCAGCGGCGCCATGCCCTGCCGATAGTCCTCGAAGCCATAAGCCGCCCACTGGCCCGACGGCGCCAGGTTGATCTCAGCGTAAGGCGCCTCGTCCGGCGCGCCGACGAAAGCCTCGAGGCACGTATGTCGCCATAGCTCGTCCGTGCGCACCGGCTCGGCGGGCGGCGGCAGGATCACGTGGTCCATCTGGCCGCTCACCAGGTAGCGCAGCGACAGCATGCCGGCCTCGCGACGCACGGCCTCCACCTCGATAGCGCTCACCGCCGCGCACCGCGAATCCGGGTGAAGGGTCAGAATCGTCCGCATGACGCCATCCTAGCGGCGGGCCCCTCGAAAACCCGGCCCTATTCGGTCGCCTGGTCGAGCATCCTGAGCGCCGCAGCCGCGAAGGCGGTCATGTTCGCGGCGCGGTCCTCGCTGCCCGTCTCGATGGTCATGGCCAAGTCCACAGGCCCTGCGATGGCGATGCAGGTGTGGCCGGCGGCGTCGCCATAGCCGTTGCCGGTCGGCCCCGCCGCACCGGTTTCCGAAAGCCCCCAGGTCGCGCCGAACCGCTCGCGCGCCGTCTGGGCCAGCAGCATGGCGTAAGGCTCGCTGGCCGAGCGCATGCCCGCCACCGCCTCGCGGGGCAGGTCCATCAGCACCATGCGCGCCTTGCCGGTGTAGACCACCGCTCCGCCCAGGTAATATTTGGAGGCGCCGGGCACGGCGAGCAGCGCCGCCGAGATCAGGCCGCCGGACGAGCTCTCAGCCACCGCCACCGTCTCACCCCGCCCCTTCAGCTTCTCCCCTAGCGCGGTCGCCAGCGCGTCCAGATCGGTCATCGAGAATCTCCTTTTTCTTGGCGCACCGCCACCTGCGTGCCCATGATGGCGGCCAATTAGAGCAAGCGCCAATTTTGCCGGCAGAATTCACGGAGGAGATTTCATGGACGCCCAATCGCAGTGGACGGGACTGGACGCTGGCCGCCTGGAACGGATCGGCGATCACCTGGATCGCAACTACATCGCCAACGGCAAGATCACCGGCTGCCAGGTGAGCGTCGCGCGGCATGGCCACCTCGCCTACTTCAAGTCCTTCGGGCAGATGGACAGGGAGCGCGCCAAGCCGACCGCCGACGACACCATCTACCGCATCTATTCCATGACCAAGCCGATCACCTCGGTCGCGCTGATGACCCTCTACGAACAGGGCTACTTCCAGCTCAACGACCCGGTGAGCCGCTACGTCCCCTCGTGGAAGAACCACCGCGTCTGGGTGTCCGGCCAGGGCGCGGACATGAAGACCGAGGCGCCGGCTCGGCCGGTCTCGTTCCGCGACGTGCTTTCCCACACGGCCGGCTTCACCTACGGCGGCGGCCTGCCGGGCATCGGCATCCAGCACCCGATCGACCAGATCTATCGCGACCTGAAGGTCCGCTCGGTGGGCGGCGCGGACACCATGCAGCAGTTCCTCGACAAGCTGGGCCAGGTGCCGTTGCGCTATCAGCCTGGCACGGCCTGGATGTATTCGCTCGCCACCGACGTTTGCGGGGCGCTGGTCGAGGTGATCTCGGGCGTGCCGTTCGCGAAATACCTGCAGGACAACATCTTCGGCCCGCTGGGGATGAAGGACACCAGCTTCTTCGTCGCGCCCGACAAGGTCGACCGCTTCGCCGCCAACTATCAGCGCGGGCCCGACAAGCAGCTCAAGCTGATCGACGACCCGGCGACCAGCGACTTCACCCGCGAGCCCGGGTTCAAATCGGGCGGCGGCGGGCTCACCGGGACCTCAGCCGACTATCTGCGCTTCTGCGAGATGCTGCGCCGGGGTGGCGAGCTCGACGGGGCGCGGATCCTGGGGCCGCGGACGATCGAGGTCATGCACATGAACCACCTGCCCGGGGGTAAGGACCTGACGCAGCTCGCCATCGGCGGCTTCTCGGAGACCGCCAACGAGGGCGTCGGCTTCGGCCTGGGCTTCGCCTCGACCATGGGCCAGGTGCAGACGGGCACGCTGGGCGTCGGCGACTACTACTGGGGCGGCGCGGCTTCGACGATCTTCTGGGTCGACCCGAAGGAGGACCTCTCGGTGGTGTTCATGACCCAGCTCATGCCCTCGGGGACCTTCAACTTCCGCGGCCAGCTCAAGAGCATCATCTACGCCTCGATCATCGACTGAGGCTCGCCGCGCGAGATAGCTGACAGGAGGTGTCAGGAGGGGGCCGCTAGACTGGCGGCATGACGAATCTCCTCCTGTCGCTGGGCTCGCTCGCCCTGGTCAGCCTG
>Ga0207705_10002789_pt1 | contig 13361 bp, 11 predicted proteins | sample KBSC13metaG_FD_184314 | JGI IMG/M metagenome (GOLD analysis project Ga0207705, IMG submission 184314) | Corn rhizosphere microbial communities from Kellogg Biological Station, Michigan, USA - KBS C1-3 metaG (SPAdes) (version 2) | ecosystem: Host-associated > Plants > Roots > Rhizosphere > Soil ...
AGTCGCCGAAGACGGCACTGTCTACGTGCGAACGGCCGAGGGCGAGCGCGCCGTGGGCTCATGGCAAGCCGGCACTCCCGACGAGGGGTTGGCGCACTTCGTCCGCCGCTACGAAGACCTGGCCACCGAAGTTGGGCTGCTCGAGACCCGGCTCGGTTCCGGTGCGGCATCCGCGTCGTCAACCTCGGTCGCCGCCACCAAACTGCGCGGCTCGTTGCCCGAGGCGAACGTCGTCGGCGACCTTGCCGCACTCGACGAGCGCCTCGCGAAGCTGATCGAGCTCGCCGAGAGCAAGCGCGCCGACGAGAAGGTCGCGAAAGCGGCCGCCGCCGAGAAGGCCACTGCTGCCAAGCGGACGCTCGTCGACGAAGCCGAGAAGCTGTCCGAGAGCACGCAGTGGAAAGCCACCGGTGATCGGCTCCGCGAAATCGTTGAGGAGTGGCGCACGATCAAGGGCGTCGACCGCAAGCTCGACACCGAACTGTGGAAGCGCATTTCGGCTGCCCGCACCGAGTTCAGCCGCAGGCGCGGCGCACACTTCGCCACGCTCGACGAGCAACGCAAAGAAGCCGTTGCGCAGAAGGAAAAACTCGTCGCTGAAGCCGAGGCGCTCTCCGAGTCGACCGAGTGGACCCCCACCGCCAATCGCTACAAGTCGCTCATGGCGCAGTGGAAGAAGGTCGGCCGGGCATCGAAAGATGTCGACGACGCGTTGTGGCAGCGTTTCCGGGCTGCCCAAGACGCCTTCTTCGCCCGCCGGTCGGCCGCGTTCGACGAACGCGACTCCGAATATCGCGCGAATCAGACCGCCAAAGAAGCGCTGGTGGTCGAAGCCGAAGCGATCGACACCGGCACCGATATCGAGGCCGCACAGGCCAAGCTGCGCGACATCTCATCGCGTTACGCAGCCATCGGGCGGGTGCCACGCGAAGTGGTGGCCGATCTCGACAAGCGCCTCGACGCCGTCGCCGCGCGCATCCGCACGATCGGTGACGAGCGCTGGCGCGAGACCACCGTGTCGTCGTCCCCGCTGGTGATCCGCTTGCGCGAATCGGTCGAAAAGCTGGAGCGCAAGCTCGAAAAAGCCAAAGCGGCAGGCCGGACGGCGGAAGTAAACGACCTCGAATCGCAACTGGCTACCCAGCGGGCGTGGCTGGCGCAAGGCGACCGCCCGGCGCGATAGCGGTCAGCGCGTTGGCGGGGGCGTCGGCGGGTCGGCGTAGCTGAGCTTGATCAGTGGCAGGCCCCAGATCGCCACCCGCACGAGCACGAGCAATCCGACCCCGAGCCAAAAGCCGTACCAGCCGAAGAAAACGCTCAGCACGACGCCGATCGCGATCGTCACGGCGTAAGCGATGGCGTTTTTGCGACGGCGCCGACGAATCGCTGCTGCTATCGCCAGCTGCACCGGCGAGGGTTCGGCGGCGGCAACCGGCTGCTCAACCGGCTGCTCGGGTGAATGCTCGCTCATCGCGCGCCGATCGTGGGCATGCCGAGCAGCACACCAGCGGGTTCGGGTTCGCGGCCCTGCCGGGCCAACCAGGCGTCGCCGGCGCGGGAGCGCCGCACACCATGCACGAGGTCGGCCACCAGGTGATGCGGTGCGGCGTAGGTGATCTCAGCCGACACGACATCACCAGGCCGCGCGTCGGTTGCTGCGAAATGCACCAGCCGGTTATCGGGCGCCCGCCCGCTCATGCGGGCTGTTGCGTCGTCCTTGCGGCCTTCGCCTTCGGCGACCAGTACCTCGACGACACGACCAACCTGAGCCTTGTTTTCCTCCCATGCAACGGATTCTGCGAGATCAACCAGCCGCTGGTAGCGATCGCGCACCACCTCGGGCGAAATCTGGTCGGGCATATCGGCGGCAGGGGTACCTGGCCGCTTCGAATACTGGAACGTGAAACAACTCGCGAACCGGGCCTGCTTCACGACATCGAGTGTCTGCTCGAAATCTGCTTCGGTCTCGCCGGGGAATCCGACGATGATGTCGGTGGTGATCGCTGCGTCGGGCATCGCATCGCGAACCCGCGAGATGATGCCGAGGTATTTGGCCTGCCGGTACGAACGGCGCATGCGCTTCAAGACGTCGTCTGAACCAGACTGCATCGGCATGTGCAACTGATGCATCACGTTCGGCGTTTCGGCCATGGCCTCGATCACGTCGTCGGTGAAATCATGCGGATGCGGTGACGTGAAACGAACCCGTTCGAGACCCTCAATCGGCCCGCAAGCCTTGAGTAGCTTGGAAAACGCGGTCTTGTCGCCGAATTCAGAACCGTAGGCGTTCACGTTCTGGCCGAGCAGCGTGACCTCGAGCACGCCTTCTGCCACCAGCGTTTCAATCTCGAGCAAGATATCGCCGGGGCGTCGGTCCTTCTCCCGGCCGCGAAGGCTCGGCACGATGCAGAACGTGCACGTGTTGTTGCACCCGACGCTGATCGCGACCCAAGCCGCGTAGGCAGACTCGCGCCGCGATGGCAGCGTCGACGGGAAGACCTCAAGCGATTCAAGGATTTCGACTTGTGCTTCGTCGGCAATCCGGGCCCGCTCGAGCAACACCGGCAGCGAGCCGGCATTGTGCGTACCGAACACAACGTCGACCCAGGGCGCCCGGCGGACGATCTCGCCACGATCCTTTTGTGCGAGGCAGCCGCCGACCGCGATCTGCATACCGGGTTTCGCCTGCTTGATCGGCAGCAAGTGACCGAGATTGCCGTAGAGCTTGTTGTCGGCGTTCTCTCGAACCGCACAGGTGTTGAAAACAACGACGTCAGGCGTGGTTTCGCCGTCCGACTTGACGTAGCCGGCACTTTCGAGCAAGCCGGCGAGCCGCTCGGAGTCGTGCACGTTCATCTGACAGCCGTAGGTGCGCAGTTGGTAGGTGCGCGGCGAGGCCTCAGATGTTGTCGACACCCGAACAGAATACGGCGGCAGTACAACCCGGGGTCCGGCGCAGCAGCGCTCAGCTCCCCGCTGCCAACGCGAGCCGCTCAATGGGCTGGCCGGTGAACTGGGCGATCAGCTCGAAGTTCTTGTCGACGTGCAGAACAGTCAGTCCGGCGAGTTCGGCAGTCGCCGCGACGATGAGGTCGGGCACCGATGGCGCCCGGGGCTTGCCGCGATCAGCCAATGCGAGCTGAACATCGATCGCACGATCTTCGATTGCTGGCGTTAGGTAGGACCGACTTGTCGATGAGCCAGCTAGTCACTCCCAAGCCCTCGCCATGATCTCGGGATCTGCGAGATCACCGAAGTCGTCGGCAAAACGCTTGAGGTCGTCGGCCTTCACGACTCCACTCGCCGTCACTTCTTGAAGCCCTCGCTGCGCGCCGGTGTGCGACTGCTGGCGGCCGACGCCCGAATGCGTCAGCTGGAAGGATGGAGACATGAGTGATTCACCTGCTGTACTCCCATACGGCTCATGGCCATCGCCGATCAGCGCCGCAGACGTTGCGCGCGGCGGCATCCGGCTGGGCTTTCCCGACCTTGTCGAAAGGCCGGGCGAAGCGCCCGATGTGTGGTGGTGTGAAGGCCGTCCCGGCGACGCCGGTCGCCAGGCGATCGTCTCGGCGGCGCACGGCGACCTGTTGCCCGCGCCGTGGAACGCGCGCACCCGAGTACACGAATACGGCGGACGCTCGTGGATCGCGGTGCCCGCCACGCCGCATGCCGCACTGATCTTCGCCGAATGGAGCGACCAGCGCCTCTACCGCCTCGATTCGGGCGGTTCGCCGCAACCGATCACGCCCGTCGCGGCAACCCAAGCCGGCTGGCGTTACGCCGACTTCACGCTCGCCGCCGACGGCACCGAGATCTGGTGCGTGCGCGAATCCCACAGCCCGGACGACGGAATCAGCCGCGCCATCGTCGCCGTACCGGTCGACGGGTCGGCGGCGAATGACCCGTCGCGTATGCGGGTCGTCGTTGCCGGCAGCCAGTTCTATGCATGGCCGCGGCTTTCGCCCGATGGCAACCAACTGGCCTGGATCGCCTGGAACCACCCCGATATGCCCTGGGACTCAACGCAGCTGCGCGTTGGCGACATCGTCGGTGGCGTCGTGCCACAGTGGCAGGCGGTAATCGGTGGCCCCGGTGAATCCGTGCTGCAGCCGGAATGGGTTCCCGGCACCTCCGACCGGCTCTACGTCATCAGCGACCGAACGAATTGGTGGAACCTGTACGAGGTTTCGGCAACCGCAGAAAGCGGCGACTCCGCAGAACCGCGCCCGTTGGCCCCGGCGAGCAACGAGTTCGGTGGGCCGCTGTGGGAACTCGGCTACACGTTCTACGCGGTGCTCGGCGACGGTCGCCTGGCCGTTTCTCGGTCGGGCATGCAATATCCGATCGCCGTTCTGGATCCGTTGACCGGTGCCATGGCCGATGTCGCAATTCCCTTTACTGCATGGGAATCCGACCTTCGCGCGATCGGCCAGACAATCGTCGGCATCGGCGGCGGGCCCGACACCCCGGCCTCGATCGTGGTCGCAGATCTGATCGATAGCAGTCACGAAATCGTGCGCAGCTCGATCGCCGAAATCCCCGATGCCGGTTATCTGCCGAAGCCGGAGGCGGTCACCTTTCCGGGCGTGGACGGCCGCGAGGTGCACGCGCGCGTCTACCCGCCTCGCAACCCCAATGTCGTTGCCCCGCAAGGAGAACTGCCGCCCTACGTGGCGTTCGTGCATGGCGGCCCCACGTCGTCCGCGTTACCGATTTTCGACCTCGGCCACGCATACTTCACCAGCCGCGGTATCGGTGTGGTCGACGTCGACTACGGCGGTTCAACCGGTTACGGCCGCGAATATCGAGAGCGACTCAAAGGCCAATGGGGTGTGGTCGATGTTGAAGACTGCGTCGCTGCCGTGCAAGCGTTGGCCGATCGCGGTCAGGCCGACCGCGCACGGCTGGCGATTCGCGGTGGCAGCGCCGGTGGTTGGACGACGCTAGCGGCGATCACCCGCACCGACGCGTTCGCGGCCGGCACGTCGTATTTCGGCGTTGCCGAACTGCTGAAATTCGCTCACGACACGCACGATTTCGAGTCGCGTTATATCGACGGCCTGATCGGACCGCTTCCGCAAGCCCGCGACCTCTACGTCGAACGCGCCCCTCTGAGCCACGTCGACGAAGTCTCGTGCCCGGTGCTGCTACTGCAGGGCCTCGAAGACAAGGTGGTGCCGCCATCACAGGCCGAGATGTTTCGCGATGCCCTGGCTGCAAAGAAAATTCCGCACGCCTATCTCGCTTTCGAAGGCGAGCAACACGGGTTCCGCAAGGCCGAGACCATGACCACGAGTCTCGAGGCCGAACTGTCGTTCTACGGGCAAGTGTTCGGATTCACCCCACCCGGCGTTCCCGTACTCGAGCTTTCCTGACGTGTTCGTCCTTCTCCCACCGAGCGAGTCGAAGCACCTCGACGACGCCCTGCGGCGACGTGCACCAGCGACGTTCACTGTTGCACCAGAACTCGTGGCAACTCGCGAGACGATCCTCGCGGCCGTAGCGAAGCTTTGCGTGCGCGACGAAAACGCTGCGGGCACGGCGCTTTCGCTGCCACCCGGTGAGTTGGTCGAAGCATGCCGGCGAAATGCTGGGCTGCTCGACGCGCCTTCGTTGCCGGCGCTCGACCGTTACTCGGGCGTCGTCTACCAAGGGTTCGACACCCCCTCGTTGACGAAAGCCGGCCGCCGCGTCGCCGAGCGGTCGCTGCTGATTTTCTCCGGTGGATTCGGCGTCGTCAGAGGCGGTGAAGGCGTTCCCTGGTACCGCATTCCGGCGTCCTCGCGATTGCCCGAGCTCGGTGCAGTTACGCCGATCTGGCGGCCGGTGCTTGCTCGCGTCGTCCCAGCTTTGATCGGCGACGAGTTCACCGTCGACCTGCGCTCGACCGACTACCGGGCCATGTGGAAACCGGCGCGCGCAGCTGCCGAGCGCGTGGTGGCGGTGCGAGTCTTGCAACGGCGGGTCTCCACGGGTCGGGAGGTGGAACAAGTCGTGTCGTATCACTCGAAGTTGGTGAAGGGCCGTCTCGCGCGTGCCCTCGTCGATGCCGCCACCAGACGGCGGCGCATCGAAAGCGCTGACGACGTCGCTGCGATTGCTGGCGTTCTTGGACTGGTTGCACGCCACTCGGCCGGCGGCCTCGACCTCGTCGACGCCGGCTGACCACCGATATCGGGAGGCGCACTGCGGGGCGGCCTGAAACGATGCGATCGTGACAGCCTCGATGCCTTCGCCCCAACCCTCGCATCCGCTCGACAATCCGCCGTGGCAGTCGCTGCTGGGCGCACACGCCCGCTTCGCTGAGTCGGTCGGCGAGGCGGTGCGTTACCAATCCGACGTGGCGCCGTTCGCGGCCCTTCCCGACGATCCGAGCCCGACGTATTGGAACGACCTCGTTGCGCTCGTCGGCGCAGGCCACCAACTCCTGCTGGTCGACGGACCGCCTGACGTGCCGTCCGACTGGACCATGCTTGGCCAGACCCAAGGCGTGCAACTCACCGGCGACGATCTCGACGTCGAGCCGTATCCCGAAGCGATCGTGCTCGGCCCGGCCGACGTGCCCGAAATGATCGAGCTCGTCGAACGCACGAAGCCGGGGCCGTTTCGCGTGCGCACTATCGAGCTCGGGCGCTACCTCGGCGTTCGGGTCGACGGCGAGCTGATCGCGATGGCCGGTGAGCGGCTGAACCCGCCGGGCTGGGTTGAGATCAGCGCTGTCTGCACCGACGAGCGGTTTCGCGGATCCGGCTACGCGAGCAGGCTGATCCGCGCCGTGGGTCACGGCATTCGCGAACGCGGCAACGTCCCGTTCCTCCATGCGTCGGCGCAAAACGTCAACGCGTTGCGGCTGTATGAATCGATGGGGTTCTCGTTGCGCCGCGAGGTGGTCTTCACCGCCTGGCGGCTGCCGGCTTGATCTCGCGGTTTCGCGCAGACTTGATTACAGCGACAACAGGTAGGTGCCGTAGCCGGATTTCTGCAGTGGCTCGGCGATCGAGTGCAACTGCTCCCGCGTGATGAACCCTTGCCTGAAAGCAGCTTCTTCGATGCAGCCGATTTTTATGCCCTGCCGTTCTTCGATCACCTGCACGAACTGCGAAGCCTGCGTCATCGACGAAAACGTGCCGGTGTCGAGCCATGCTGTACCGCGGTCGAGAAGGAACACCTTGAGTTTTCCGGCTTGCAGATAAGCGTTTTGCACCTCGGTGATCTCGATCTCGCCGCGCACGCTGGGCACCACGTTCTTCGCGATCTCGACCACGTCGTTGTCGAAGAAATACAGCCCGGGAATCGCGTAATTCGACTTTGGCCGGGCTGGCTTCTCTTCGATCGACAGCACCTTGCCGCCGTCGTCGAACTCGACGATGCCGTAGCGCTCGGGGTCATGCACCTGCTGGCCGAAGATGATGCCGCCCTCGCGCAGGTCGCCCGCTTGGGCAACCTTCTGCTCGAAGTCGGTGCCGTAGAACATGTTGTCGCCTAGCACCATCGCGGTGGCGTCGGCGCCGATGAAGTCGGCCCCGACGATGAAGGCGTCGGCGAGCCCGCGGGGCTCCTCCTGCACCCGGTAGGTGAAGCTGCAGCCGATGCGCGAGCCGTCGCCGAGCAACTGCTCGAAACGCGGCAGATCCGTGGGCGTGGCGATGATCAACACTTCGCGGATACCGGCCGTGAGCAGCGTGGTCAGCGGGTAATAGATCATCGGCTTGTCGTAGATCGGCATCAACTGCTTGCTGATCGCGAGCGTGATCGGATGCAGCCGGGTGCCTGAGCCGCCGGCGAGAATGATCCCCTTCATGCCGCCGAACCCTATCGGGGCGCCTGAAACGGTCAGTGCGCGAGTTCGGTGGCGCGTGATTCGCGCACCACGGTCACCCGGATCTGGCCTGGGTAAGTGAGCTCTTCTTCGATCTGCTTGGCGATGTCGCGGGCGATCACCTGAGCCTGGATGTCGTCGACTGCGTCGGGCAGAACCATCACCCGCACCTCGCGGCCGGCCTGCATCGCGAAGACCTTCTCGACGCCTTCGTACGACGTGGCGATCTCTTCGAGCCGCTCGAGCCGCTTGACGTACGACTCCAACGACTCGCGCCGCGCGCCCGGTCGCCCGCCGCTGATCGCGTCGGCGGCCTGGGTCAAAACCGCCTCGACCGTACGAACCTCTACTTCATTGTGATGGGCTTCGATCGCGTGCACGACGTCATCGTGCTCGCCGAATTTGCGGGCGATCTCAGCACCGATCAACGCATGGCTGCCCTCGACCTCGTGGGTGAGCGCCTTGCCGATGTCGTGCAGCAACGCGCACCGCTTCACGAGAGCGCGGTCGAGCCGCAGTTCGCTGGCCATCACGCCGGCAAGGTGCGCCGATTCGATGAGGTGCTTGAGCACGTTCTGGCCGTACGACGTGCGGTAGCGCAGCCGGCCGAGCAGCACCACCAGTTCGGGATGCATCGCGGTGATGCCAACCTCGACGAGCGCGTCTTCGCCAGCGCGCACGCACAGCGCCTCGACTTCGGCCCGGCTCCGCTCGTAAACCTCTTCGATGCGATGCGGGTGGATGCGCCCGTCGAGCACGAGGTTCTCGAGCGCGACCCGCGCGACCTCTCGGCGCACCGGGTCGAAGCACGAGAGCAGCACGGCCTCGGGGGTGTCGTCGATGATCAGGTTGACGCCGGTGACCGTCTCGAAAGCTCTGATGTTGCGGCCCTCGCGGCCGATGATGCGGCCCTTCATGTCGTCGCTCGGCAGGTGCAACACCGACACGACCGACTCGGCCGTCTGCTCACTCGCGACCCGCTGGATCGCAGTCGTCACGATGGTGCGCGCTCGCCGCTCACCCTCGTCTTGCGCCTCTCGTTCAATATCTCGGACGACGATGGCGGCCTCGCGCTTGGCCTGGTTCTCGACCATGGTGACGAGTTCGGCCTTAGCCGCGTCGGCCGTCAGGCCCGCCGTCCGCTCGAGAATGAGCCGGCGCTCTTCGGCGACGTCTTCGAGTTCGGCCCGGCGGCGGGTGACCTGCGCGTCGAGCTCGGCGAGCTCGCGGTCGCGCGCCTCGAGCCGGCGCTGTTCGCCGTCGATGCGCGCTTCACGGTCGGCCAGCCGGTGCTCGCGGCGCTCGAGGTCGGATCGAAGCTCGCGCAGTTCGGCTTTGAGCGCCTGTACTTCGGATTCATGAGCCCGGCGAGCTTCGTCGAGCAGGTCGGTCTGTTCCTGTGCGCGCTCCTGCGCGCGGCGCCTGGTCTCGGCGGCGTCGGCCTCGGCCCGCGCCCGCAGCTCGGCGGCCTCGGCCTCGGAGAGCTCCCGGTTGACGGTGACCGACGGCCCACCCGCACCGGCAGGGCCGGCCGGACCACCCGCTGCAGCCGACCGGCGCATGACCACGATCACGACGGTGCATGCGATCACGGCAGCCAACGCCACGATCGCGACCAGCACGTCGAGGGCCGCCGCCGGCATCGCTACCTCCACGTCGTCAGTGCGAGCGGACGACGGGCAGCTGACGATAGCGACGACGAATTCGGCAACGCGAGCGATGCCCGGACGGCATCAAGCAATGGCACCGCACACACCGAGCACTTGCTGAAAAGCCAGTCGTTGCAAAGCTTCGTCAGTGCGGCCAGGCGAGCCCGGCCACGTTCGTTTGTTCGCTATCGAAACCGGGGCGGAGGACCCCGGATGCCACGCCATCTCGCTTGCTTGAGGTTGTCGATAAGTTTCGTTGGTAGGTGGTGAAATCCAGATCGTTCCTACTGCGAGGCTATGCGGGGCTCGCCAACGGGGTCAAGCGCCTGAACGGCTGCCCGGTTGCCGGCACGCGAAAATCTCTCCTCGACCGGGGTGTCGGTCAGCAGCAGCGGGTCCCCGCCGTGCACCAGGAGCGCGCCCCGCGGGCGGGCGCGTCAGGTAGCCGTCGCCACGAGCGAGCACGACCCACGGCCACCGAGCACGACCACGGCCACCACCACGGGCCGCCGCCACGGGCCGCCGCCGCTACCGCCTCCCCACGACCGCTACGGGCCGCAACGCGCGATCTCGATCATCGGCGGTGGGTCACGCCGCTAGTGGGGTGTGCTGGGGCGGGACGATCTCGTCGGGAATCGGAGGCGGCGGTGGCGTTCCTTCGCCGAAGGGGCGGTCGCCGAGTTCGCCGCGATCATGCGGCTCGAGCCAACCGCTGAGGTCAGGACCGGCAGGCACAATTCCGGTGGGATTGATGTCGTAATGCACGCAGTAGTAATGCCGTTTGATGTGGTCGAAATCGATAGTGTCGCCGAACCCAGGGGTCTGAAACAGATCGCGCGCGTAGGCCCACAACACCGGCAATTCCGACAGCTTTTGCCGATTGCACTTGAAATGTCCGTGGTAAACGGCGTCGAATCGGGCCAGCGTAGTAAAAAGCCGGACGTCGGCCTCGGTAATCGTGTTGCCGACCAGAAAACGCTGGCGTTCAAGCCGTTTCGCCAACCAATCCAGTCGATCGAACAGCCGTGCGTACGCCGTCTCGTAAGCCTGTTGGGTGCCGGCGAAACCGCAGCGGTAGACGCCATTGTTGACGTCGGCGAAGACCAAGCGGTTGACTGCGTCGATCTCGTCGCGGAGTTCTTCGGGATAAAGATCGGGCGCGCCCGGTCGGTGATATTTGCGCCATTGCGTCGAGAAATCCAGCGTCATCTGGGCGTAGTCGTTCGTGACTACCTGACCGGTCGGAATGTCGACGATCGCAGGAACGGTGATCCCGCGGGTGTATCCGGGAACGCGGGCGAAGTACGCGTCTTGCAGGCGCTCGATACCGAGTACCGGGTCGCGGCCGCCGGGATCGAGATCGAACGTCCAGCTGCGCGCATCATGCGTCGGTCCGGCGATGCCCATCGAGATCGCGTTCTCGAGCCCGAGCAGGCGGCGCACGATGATCGCGCGGTTGGCCCACGGGCACGCACGGCTGACGATCAGGCGGTAGCGCCCAGGCTCCACGCGGTAGCCATCGGCACCATCGGCGGTGATCCTGGTGGTCAGGTAGTTCTGGTCCCTGGTGTAGTCGCCGGACGGGTTGACGTAGCCGGCACCGGCTTCAGACATGTGCGAGGCATTCCCGTTATCGGCCGCAGCAATGCGCATTGGGTGAACGACGGTTCTTGCGGCGGGTTTCAGCTGATGCTATTTCCAGACGTTGGAGTCGAAACGAGCACTGCCGAACATGGCAAGGGCTGTTGCTACTGCCTTTTGTGGACTCGGTCCAGCGATGCATGCGCGCATCTGCCACATGTGGTTGGACGAGTCGAGCAGGACTGTGGCGTCGACTTCCGCGGTCGTGCCGGAGACGCTGGCGCATCCCGCGGCAGAGACGTCGGCCACGAGCACACGCGCAACTCGTCCATCGACTGTCGTGGCCGTTCCGGGCTGTTGGGCGATGCCGGCGCCGAGCATGCCGAGCTGCGTCCAGGTCACTAACACGCCGCCTGGGCTGAGGTGTGACAACGGCTCGCCGCAACTGGCGCTCGTCGGAGTACGCGTGCACGGGTCGTGGACCTGTTCGTTGCTGAGCACAGCGACGAGCAGCGTGAAGGAGGACACGACGCTGAACTGGGACAAGTGCAAGTCGGCCGGGTAGCGGAAGGATCCGCCGTTCCAGGAGAAGGTCGCGCTAAGCTTCGCGCTCTGGTCGCTTGTCTCACCCGCGGACGATCCCGTCGGCGTCGGTGATTCGGTGGCCGGGCCAGGGCCCGTGGCAGGCTTCGCATCGCCGGCGCATGCCGCCAGGCTGAGGAGGCATGTCAGAACGGCCGCCAGCGGTGTCGCGCGCTTCGAGACCACAGGCGTTGGACGGGCCGACACACCCCTTGGTTCCCATCCCGCTCGGCGCTGCGCGTATTTCGCCAGTGCTCTACTGCCCCGACTGCTCGTCAACGATGACGACGATTCCGCTGGCGGCATCGAGCAACGGCACGGTGCGGCGCGCGGCATCGTCGACGTGCACGCGCGGGCTGTCGGGAAGGTCGTGCGGGTGGAAGGTGCCCGGTCCGTAAAACATGCCGTACCGCGCAACCACCCCGCCGAAGCCGACGACCGCCAACTCGTGCTCGTCGACGGCGGCACCGCCATCACCGGGCAAGGACCACGCGACGCTTTGCGCTACAAACCGGGTAACGCCCGCGGCTCGTGCTGCGTCGAGCAGGTTGCGAGTGCCTTCACGCCGGATGCGAGCGTTCAGCGCCCGAGATTCGTCTAGACGACTGGGGTCGTCTGGCAGGTCGGTGAGTTCGTGGACGATCGCATCGGGGCGGTATTCAGTGACCGCGGCGCGCAATGCGTCGCCGTCGTAGACGTCGCACACAACGGGTTGCGCGCCGAGGCCTTGCAACAACTCGGTTTTCGACGCGGACCTGGTCATGCCGGCAACTTCGTGCCCGACGGCGAGCAGCTCCTTGACGAGCGGAACGCCGATGACACCGGTAGCCCCAGCAACGAATACTCGCACGGTCACAAGCCTATCGGCGATCAACCGAGCGCTGCGATCACTCAAGCGCTGCGGTCAACCGAACGTTGCGGTCACAAATCGTCGGCGGCGATGTGCTCGGCGAGTTCGTTGCCGAGTTCGCCTGCAACGTCGATCTGCTCTTCGGCGAGCACGTCGCGCACTGCTCTGATAGCGATGTCGCCCGAATATCCCTTGCGGGCAAGCATTCCTGACAGCCGCCTGACTCTGGCCTGGGTGGGCAACCCGATCGTGGCGTTCGCCCGGCGGCGAACGAGGGTGCGTGCAGCACTCTCGACGTCGTCGCGCGGTACCGCGGCAACTGCATCGGCGATCACCGGGTCGGCAACACCGCGCTTGCGCAATTCATTGGCCAGCGCCCGTGGTGCAAGACCGCGCCCCGACTGCCGTGACGTGACCCACGCCTCGGCGAACGCAACGTCGTCGATGAGGCCGACTTCGGTGAAGCGATCGAGAACCTGGGTCGCGACGTCGTCGGGAACCAGCCGGCGTGCCATCGCATCGGCCAACTGCATACGCGTACGTGGTGCGGCCGAAAGCAGATCTAACGCGATCTTGCGGGCCACCGATTCAGGGTCGGCCGGCGGATCGAGCGCGACATCGACATCGCGGCCGGCGCCATTGCCTTCAGCCGGCGTCGAGTGCCCGGCACCTGGCCGGTGCCGGGCTCCCCGACGCGCTCCGAACGAGCTGCTCACTCGTCGATCGGCACCGGCGCGACCGTGAGGTCGATGGGATCGTCGATGCGTGCTCCGATGCCAAGCTTCTCTTTGATCTTCTTCTCGATCTCGTCGGCAAGCTCGGGGTTGTCGCGCAGGAACGTGCGAGCGTTCTCCTTGCCCTGGCCGAGCTGGTCGCC
>Ga0207705_10002794_pt1 | contig 13351 bp, 17 predicted proteins | sample KBSC13metaG_FD_184314 | JGI IMG/M metagenome (GOLD analysis project Ga0207705, IMG submission 184314) | Corn rhizosphere microbial communities from Kellogg Biological Station, Michigan, USA - KBS C1-3 metaG (SPAdes) (version 2) | ecosystem: Host-associated > Plants > Roots > Rhizosphere > Soil ...
GGATCGGCGTGCCGCAGCGGTCGCAGGGCTCCCCCTCACGGCCGTAGGCGTGCAGCGACCGCTCGAACAGGCCACTGACGCCCTCGGTCGAGACGTAGAGAGCGTCGAAGGACGTCCCGCCCTGCGCGAGCGACTCGCGCAGCACGTCGCGGCTGTTGGCCAGCAGCTCCCGCGCCTTCGGCTTCGTCACGAGCTCGGTGGGCCGGCCGCCGTGCAGCTGAGCCCGCCAGAGCGCCTCGTCGGCGTAGATGTTGCCGATGCCGCTCACGAGCGTCTGGTCGAGCAGGGCGCGCTTCACGCCGGTGACCTTGCGGCGCAGCCGCGCGACGAACAGGTCGTCGTCGAACTCCGGGTCCAGCGGGTCGCGGGCGATGTGGGCGATGGTGGACGGCAGGTCGGCCCCGCCGGCGACGACCTGCAGCCCGCCGAAGGTGCGCTGGTCGACGAAGCGCAGCTCCCGGCCGCCATCGGTGAAGGCGAGCCGGATCCGCAGGTGGGTCTCGAGCGGCTTGTCGGACGGTACGACGAGCAGCTGGCCGCTCATCCCGAGGTGCCCGGTGATCGCGTCCCCGCTGTCGAGCGGCAGCCAGAGGTACTTCCCCCGGCGGCGCGCGGCGGCGACGGTGCGCCCGCGGAGGAGGTCCGCGAAGTCGCGCGGACCGGCGGTGTGGCGGCGTACCGCCCGATCGTGGTGCACGTCGACGGTGGCGATGGTGCGACCGACGACGCCCTTCTCCAGGCCGAGCCGGACGACCTCGACCTCGGGGAGCTCAGGCAAGGTCAGGCAAGGTCGGTAGCTCGGAGTGCTCTGCGGTGAGCGCGCGCCAGGCGCCCTCGGCGGCCTGCTGCTCGGCCTCCTTCTTCGACGAACCGGTCCCGCCCCCGCGCGGCTCGCCGGCCACCAGCGCGGTGGCGACGAAGGCCTTCGCGTGGTCGGGGCCGCTCTCGCTGATCGCGTAGTCGGGGACGCCGAGCCCGCGGGCGGCGGTGAGCTCCTGCAGCGCGGTCTTCCAGTCGAGAGCCGCGCCGTCCATCGCGGCCGCCTCCATCAGCGGGTCGAACAGCCGGCGCACCAGTGCCGTCGCGCCCTCGAGGCCGCGCTCGAGGTAGACCGCGCCGATGAGCGCCTCCATCGTGTCGGCGAGGATGCTCGGCTTGTCGCGACCGCCCGTGACGTCCTCGCCCTTGCCCAGTCGCATCCACTCCCCGAGCCCGAGGGTGCGGGCGACGCCGGCGAGCGCGCGGGTGCTGACCACGCTCGCCCTGAGCTTGGCGAGCGAGCCTTCCGCGAGGTCGGGGTGCGTGCGGTAGAGCGCGTCCGTGACCACGACGCCGAGGACCGCGTCCCCGAGGAACTCCAGGCGCTCGTTGGTCGGCAGGCCGCCGTGCTCGTAGGCGTAGGACCGGTGCGTCAGCGCGCGCTCGAGGAGGTCGTGGTCGAGCCCGCAGCCCAGGGCCGCTTCGAGGCGCGTGTAGACGGTCATGCGAGGCGGGCCTCGAGGCGAGCGACGGCGTAGTCGACGGCGTCGCCGAGGGTCCGGAGGCGGTCGAGGTCCTCGTCGGCGATGCGGAAGCCCGGCCGGCTACGGGTCACGTCGCCCTCGACGATCTCCACGATCTCCACGAGCGCGAGGGAGTCGGCCCGCAGGTCGTCGACGAAGCGGGTGCTGCGGGAGAGCGTGGACGGGTCGACCTCGAGCACGATGCCGACGGCGCTGCGCAGGAGGTCCAGCACCTGCTCTGCGGTCAGGTCGGGGGTCACGACGCGGCCTTCGAAGGGGCCTTCGGTGCCGGCTTCGAAGACGCACCGTGGGCGGTCAGCGCGGTGCGCAGACGCGGCATCAGGCCGTCGCGCGCGAGGGCCGCGGCCTGCAGGACGATCGCGGCGACGTCCTCGGCGCGGGAGGCGCCGTGCCCCACGACGCTGAGCCCGTCGACGCCGAGCAGCAGCGCGGCCCGGGACAGCTCGCGGTGGGGGTCCTGGGCGAGCAGGGCGCCCTCGATGCCCTTGAGCAGGACGTTGCCGGTGAAGCCGTCCGTCACGACGACGTCCGCCGGCCCCCCCTGGATCACGTCGTGGCCCTCGACGTTGCCGACGAAGCGGACGGGCGCGCGCTCGAGGAGGGCGTAGGCGTCACGGCGCAGCTGATCGCCCTTCCCGGGCTCGGCGCCGACGTTGAGCAGGCCGACGCGCGGCTCCGCCACGCCGAGCACCGCGGCGTACGCGCTGCCGGCCACCGCCTGTGCGGCCAGCTGCTCGGGCGTGCTGTCGGAGGTGGCGCCGACGTCCAGCAGCACGACGTCGCCACGGGGCGTCGGCAGGACGGCTGCGACGGCGGGGCGCGTCGTCAGGCGGCCCAGGGTGAGGACGGCTCCCGCCAGCACGGCACCGGTCGGTCCCACGGACACGGCCGCGTCGGCTCCACCGTTGGCACTGCCCTCCCGGACCAGCCGGTGGATGACGCGGACGGTGGCGTCGCGCTTCGCGCGCACGCCACGGGCGGGATCCTCGTCCATGGCGACCGACTCGGTCGCGGCCACGACGGGGAGCACCGCGCCGCGCGCGGACAGCAGCGCGGCGGCGAGGTCGGGCGGCCCGACGAGGACGACCTCGACGGACGGGTCGCGGGCGACGGCGAGCAGCGCGCCGTCGATCACCGCGTCGGGGGCGTGGTCACCACCGAGCAGGTCGAGGGCGACGCGCACGCGAGGGTCAGACCTGGACGACGGTGCGCTTGTCGTAGCGGCCGCACTCGGGGCAGACGGTGTGGGGCAGCGTCGTGTGACCGCGGTCGCACTTCACGAGCGTGGGGACGCCCGCCTTCCACTGCGCACGGCGCGAGCGCGTGTTGCTGCGCGACATCTTGCGCTTCGGGACGGCCATCTACTTCTCCTGCTCGGTCTGCTGGAGGAGCCCGGCGAGGGCACCCCAGCGGGCATCGGTCACGTCGTGGCTGTGGTCCTCCGGGAGGTCCTCCAGGCGCTCTCCGCAGTCGGCGCAGAGCCCCAGGCAGTCCTCCCGGCACAGCGGGTTGAGCGGCAGTGCGAGCACCACCGCGTCCCGCAGCACCGGGGCGAGATCGAGGAAGTCGCCGTCGAGCTGCGAGACCTCGTCCTCCTCGTCGTGCTCGGTGGCGGCCTCCGGGTAGACGAACAGCTCCTGGACCCTGACGCGCAGCGTGTCGCTCACGTCGCCCAGGCACCGTCCGCACTCCCCGGACACCGGCGCCGTGACGACGCCGCTGACCAGCACGCCGTCCATGACGCTCTCGAGCCTGAGGTCCAGGTCGAGATCGGCACCGACGGGCACACCGATCAGATCGGCGAGCTCGAAGCCCTCGGGCGCGGGGACAGAGAGCTGCACCTCCCGCATGGACCCCGGTCGCCGCCCCAGCTCGCGCGTGTCGAGCACGAAAGGGTTGCGGGGGTCCAGACGGTGCTGCTGCTTCCTGTTCTCAGGCACGTGGGTCTCCGGGCTCGGGACGAGTCCGTCTACCAGGGTAGCGGAATCACTGAGCGAGCGGCTCGGTGAGGAAGGAGTCCGGGTCCTCCGGCTGGTCGGAGAGCTGCTCGAGCTCGTGCCGTCCCGACAGCTTCTGGCGGCCGCGCTCGACCGCGGACAGGGTCTTGGTGAGCACGATCTCGAAGTTCGCGAGCTTGGCGTCGACGTAGTCCTCGACCTCGAGCCGCATCGCCTCGGCGGACTGCCGGGCCTCCTCGACGACCCGCTCGGCCTCGGCGGTGGCCTCCTGGTGCACGTCCGTCGCCTCGATGAGCCGGCGGCGCTCCGCCCGTGCGGCCGCGATGATCTTCTCGGCCTCACGGCGCCCCTCCTGGACGACCGACTCCTTGTCGCCCAGCACCTCCTGGGCCTGGCTGATCGTCTCGGGCAGCAGTGCCTCGAGGTCGCTGAGCAGCCCCAGCACGTCCGCGCGGTTGACGACGCAGGACGCCGACATCGGCATCGCGCGAGCGCCCTCGACGAGCGCGGTCAGCTCGTCGAGCTTGCTGTGGACCTGGTTCATGCGGTCGTCCACGGGGACCTCCGGGGCTAGCTCTGCTCCCGGACCCGCGCGAGCAACCGCTGGTGCACGACGTCGGGGACGAGATTGGACACGTCCCCACCGTACGTCGCGACCTCCTTGACCAGGCTGGACGACAGGAAGGAGTAGAGCGGGTTCGTCGTCATGAACATCGTCTCCACGCCCTGCAGGCCGTGGTTCATCTGCGCCATCTGCAGCTCGTAGTCGAAGTCGCTGATGGCGCGCAGCCCCTTGACGATGACCTGGACGCCGTTGGCCTTGCAGAAGTCCACGATGAGCCCGTCGAAGCTCGTCACGCGCACGTTGCCCCACGCGCCGGTCGCCTCGCGGAGCATCTCCGTGCGCTCCTCGAACGTGAACATCCGCTTCTTGCTCGCGTTGAGCCCGACGGCGACGAGCACCTCGTCGTAGAGGGCGGCGGACCGACCGATGATGTCGAGGTGCCCGAGGGTCACCGGGTCGAACGACCCAGGGCAGACGGCCCGTCTCATGAGCGCCGAAAGTACCAGAGGGTCGCTTCCCCGTAGCGCCGGGAGCGTAGCTCCGAGAGCCCGTCCGGCACGACGGGCCGGGCCCCCCGCGAGGCCCGCTCCAGCACGAGGATCCCGTCCGGTGCGAGCCACGGCACGACCGTCGCCAGGTCCAGCTCCTCCGCGTACGGCGGGTCCGCCAGGACCAGTTCGTACGGGGTGACGGCACCCGCGAGGTAGCGGCCGACGTCGCCGTCCACGACCGTCGCCGGGAGCCCGGTCTCCTCGACGTTGCGGTGCAGGGCGCGCACGGCGAGCGGGTCGTCGTCCACGAGCGTCGCCGAGGCCGCGCCCCTGCTGAGCGCCTCGAGACCGAGGGCGCCGCTGCCGGCGTAGAGGTCCAGGACGCGGGCGCCGTCGAGGTCGGTCATCGACTGCAGGCTGCTGAACAGCGCCTCCCGTGCCCGGTCGCTCGTCGGTCGCGTCCCGGTGCCCGGCGGGACCTGCAGCCGCCTGCCGCCATGGGTCCCGGCGATGATCCGCGTCACGCACCCATCCTTGCGGTCAGCCGCGCTCGATGAAGGACTGCTTCTGCTCGTCCAGGATCGCCTCGACGGCGGCCCAGAGCGCCGGGTGCTGCTGGAGCTTCGGGTCCTGCTCGACGACCTCGATCGCCGCAGCCCGCGTCTGCTCGATGACCTCGAGGTCCTGCAGCCTGAGGAAGCGCAGCGACGTGCGGCCGCCGGACTGCTCGGTGCCGAGGACGTTGCCCTCCTGGCGCACCTCGAGGTCGAGCTGGCTGAGCTCGAACCCGTCCGTGGTGGCGGCCACGGCGCGCAGGCGGTCGTAGGCAGGGGTTCCTCCCTGCTCGGTCACGAGGTAGCAGGTGCCGGGATGGCCGCCTCGTCCGATGCGGCCCCGCAGCTGGTGGAGCTGGCTGATGCCGAAGCGGTCGGCGTCCATGACGACCATGACGGTCGCGTTCGGGACGTCGACGCCGACCTCGATCACGGTGGTGGCCACGAGGACGTCGAGCTCGCCCTGCGCGAAGCCCCCCATGACGTCGTCCTTCTCCTCGCTCGTCATGCGCCCGTGGAGCACCCCGATGCGCAGTCCCGGCAGGTAGTGGGTCTCCAGCCCCCTCGCCACGTCGATGACCGACAGCGGCGGGCGCTCGTCGCCGTCGGACCTCGGCGTCTCCTCGTCGCCGATCCGAGGGCAGACGACGAACGCCTGCCGGCCCTCGGCGACCTGCGCCTTGATGTGCTCCATGGCCGCGGACAGCTCCGCGCTCCGGTTGCGGACCACGCTCGTGGCGATGGGCGACCGGCCCCGCGGCAGCTCGCGCAGTGTCGAGACCTCGAGGTCACCGAACACCGTCATGGCGACGGTCCGCGGGATGGGGGTCGCCGTCATGACCAGCGTGTGCGGGTGGTTTCCCTTGGCACGCAAGGCCTCTCGCTGCTCGACGCCGAAGCGGTGCTGCTCGTCGACCACGACCAGGCCGAGGTCGCGGAACTCCACGCCCTCGCTCATGAGGGCGTGCGTGCCGACGACGATGCCGGCCTCGCCGGAGGCGATCTGGTCGAGAGCCCGCCGGCGCGCGGCCCCCTGGACCGAGCCGGTGAGCAGCACGACGCGGGTCGCCTCGTCGGGGCTGCCCAGCTGACCGGCCGTGGCGAGCGGGCCCAGCAGCGCCTCGAGGGACCGCAGGTGCTGCTGCGCAAGGACCTCGGTCGGCGCGAGCAGGGCGGCCTGTCCGCCGGAGTCGACGACGGTGAGCATCGCGCGCAGCGCGACCACGGTCTTGCCCGAGCCCACCTCGCCCTGCAGCAGCCGGTGCATGGGGTGCGGGCGCGCCAGCTCGGTGTGCAGCGTCTTGCCGATCTCGGTCTGCCCGTCGGTCAGCACCCAAGGGCAGGACGCGTCGAAGAGGTCGAGGATCCCCCCGAGCCGGCCGCCTCGGGGCGTACCCCCCTGGTCCTCCAGCTCCTTGCAGCGCTGGGCGAGCACCGTCTGCAGCACGAACGACTCGTCCCAGCGCAGCCGGTAGCGGGCGCGCCGGACGTCGTCCATCGTCGCGGGCCGGTGCACGAGCCGGAGCGCGTCGCGCATCGGCATGAGCTCGTGCTTGAGCCGCAGCTCGTGGGGCAGCGGGTCGTCGTCGAGGTCGACGACGTCGAGCAGGGTCGCGACCGACTTCTCGACGGCCTTCGAGTCGACGGCCGCCGTCGCGGGGTAGATGGGCTGGATCCGCAACGCGGCCTGCTCGTCCTCGGGATCCATGAACACCTGGGGGTGCGTCAGCTGGCGCTCGTTGTTGAAGGTGCTGACGACGCCGGCGAACAGGTGCACGCGGCCCGGTTGCAGCCGCTCGGACTGCCACCTCGCCGTCCTGCCGAAGAACGTCAGCGAGAGCGTCCCCAGCCCGTCGGTCACGACGACCTTGGCCATCAGCTTGCCGCTGCGGGCCGTGCGCCAGTCGCTGCTCTTGACCCGCGCCATGACCGTGACGTGCTCGCCGACCTGGAGCTCGTCCAGCGCCGCGAGCTGCCCCGGCTCGAAGTAGCGCCGGGGGTAGTGGTGCAGCAGATCACCGACGGTGCGCAGCCCGAGGGCGGACTCGAGCGCCTTGGCCGTCTTGCCGCCGAGGACCCGGACCAGCGGCTCGTCGAGCCTCACTCGACCCCCAGCAGCAGCGGGTAGTGCGGCTGGTCGCCCTGGAGCACCACGACCGACAGCATCGGGTGCACCTCCGACAGCCAGGCGCCGAGGCGGGCGCCGACGTCGGGGTCGGCGGAGGCGCCGACGACGACGGTGACGAGCTCGCCACCCGGTTCCAGCAGGCGATGGAGCAGCTCCCGGGCGACCGCGTCGACATCCTCCCCGACGCGGACGACTGTGCCGTCGAGCAGCCCGAGGACGTCGCCCGTCCGGCAGGCGCCCGCGGAGGTCTCGGCGTCGCGCACGGCAGTCGTCACCTCGGCCCAGCGCGTGGCGCCGGCGGCCGCCGCCATCGCCGCGACGTCGTCGTCGAACGGGCGGTCCGGGTCGCCGACGCTGGCCGCGGCCAGTCCCTGCACGACGGAACGGGTCGGCACCACCGCGACGGCCCGGCCCTGCTGGCGGGCGTGCTCGGCGGCGGCCTGCGCGACCGCGGTGACGTTGCGGTCGTTCGGGAGCAGGACGACCTCGCGCCCGGTCATGGCGGCCAGCAGCTCCGCCGTGGACGGGTTCGCGGTCGGGCCGCCCTCGACGACGGTGACCCCGAGCTCGGAGTACGCCTTGACGAGGCCCTCGCCCGTGGCGACGGCGACCACCACGCGCGCGGCCTCCCCGCCGGCAGGGGCTGGGACGGGTACCTGGTCGGCGAAGCGCGTGACGGTCACCCGGAACGGCCGTCCCGCCTCGATGCCCGCCTCGACCGCGGCGCCGACGTCGTTGACGTGCACGTGCACGTTGAACAGGCCATCGCCGCCGACGACGACGAGCGAGTCCCCGAGGGCACCCAGGACGTCCCGCAGGCGCGCGACGGCGGCGTCGTCGGTGTCGCGCAGGAGGTACTGCACCTCGTAGGCGAAGGCGTCGCTGCCCGCCTCGCGCGCCGCGGTCGCCGCGCCGACGGCCCTCGGCACCAGCAGCCCGGGGTCGGCGACGACGGGCTCGCCCGTGACCACGCTCTCGAGCGCCTCGAGCAGCACGCACCAACCGCGACCCCCCGCGTCGACCACACCGGCCGCCTTGAGCGCGGGCAGCAGCTCAGGCGTGCGGGCGAGCGACGCGGCGGCGGCTGCGCGGGCGCTGCGCACGACCGACACCAGGTCCGCCCCGCGAGCGGCGGCGGCGGCCTCCCGGGCGACCGTGAGGACCGTGCCCTCCACCGGCGTGGCGACCGCCCCGTAGGCGCTCTCGGCGCTGCGCACGAGCGCCGCCCGGAGCTCCTCGGGACCGGCCGGGCCACCCAGCGACTCGCAGAGCCCGCGCAGCAGCTGGCTCAGGATCACTCCGGAGTTCCCGCGGGCCCCGAGCAGAGATCCCTGCACCACCGCGGCGAGCGTGCCCGCGAGGTCCCGCGGGGCCCGGAGCACCGCCTCGGCCGTCGCGATCATGGTCAGCTGGAGGTTCGTGCCCGTGTCGCCGTCCGGGACCGGGTAGACGTTGAGGTCGTCGATCTCCTGGCGGGCCGCCGTCAGGGCCTCCACCGCGGCGCTGCACCACTGCCGCACGGCAGCGGCGTCCAGCACCTGCAGCAACGGGCCTCCCTCGCGACCTTTGAGGGGAGGTTAGTCCCGCTGCTATCGTGTTGTGGTTGCCCGGCGGTGCCGGGTGTGCACAAGCTGATGGCGGGCCCGCCCGCCCGACTTCCGTTCCTCGAGGAGATTCACCGTGGCTGCGACCTGCGACGTCTGTGGCAAGGGACCCGGCTTCGGCATGTCCGTCAGCCACTCGCACCGCCGTACGCGCCGCAAGTGGCTCCCGAACATCCAGACCGTCCGCGTGGCGGCCGGCGGTGGCACCACCCGCAAGGTGAACGCCTGCACCTCCTGCATCAAGGCCCAGAAGGTCGTCCCGGGCGCCTAGCCCCGGTGCCGCGGGTGTAACCCGCGTCACACCGACCCCTGTTGCACCGGGGTCCTTTTGTGTACCTTCCGGCTCGGTCGATCGTGCACGCCCGCGTGGACGTACCGCGGGCCCCGCCACTCGGCGCCGGCTCGCGCAGACCCGGCGCCCTCAATCTCGTGGGTGCCGAACCTGCACAGAGAGACAAGGCACATGGCACAGGGTTCGGTGAAGTGGTTCAACGCGGAGAAGGGCTTCGGCTTCATCGCCGTTGACGGCGGTGGCGCGGACGTCTTCGTCCACTACTCGGCGATCCAGTCCGACGGCTACCGCTCGCTCGACGAGGGTCAGCGCGTCGAGTTCGAGATCACGCAGGGGCAGAAGGGCCCCCAGGCCGACCAGGTGCGTGCCATCTAGCTGATCTGCAACGCAGGGGCCCGGTCCGCACGCGGACCGGGCCCCTCGCTGTCTCAGCGGCCCTCGAGGGGCTGCCGGACGGGCCCGGCGCCTGCGCCGAGGGGGTAGCCGTGGCGGATGGCCTCGGCCACGAAGGCCTTGGCCTTCGCCGCCGCCGCGGGGACGTCCTCGCCGAGGGCCAGGTAGCCGGCGAGCGCTGACGCGAGAGTGCAACCCGTGCCATGGGTGTGCTCGCCCGGTAGCCGCTCGCCCGTCAGCTCGCGGAGCTCGTGCCCGTCGTACAGCACGTCCACGGGCGGGCCCGGGAGGTGGCCGCCCTTGACGAGGACCCAGCGTGGTCCGAGGGCGTGCACGGCTCGCGCGGCCCGCACCATGCCGTCGACGTCGCCCACGAGGTCGCCCACGACGATGCCGGTCAGCGCGGTCACCTCGGCGAGGTTCGGCGTGACGACGGTGGCCAGGGGCAGCAGGCGATCGCGGAGCACGTCGAGCCCGGCCGGGCTGAGCAGAGCTCGCCCCGTGCTGCTGACCCCGACCGGGTCGACCACGAGCCGACGTCCCACGACCGCGTCGGCGACGGCCGCCACCGTGCCGGCGGTGCAGAGCATGCCCGTCTTGACGACATCGGCGCCGAGGTCGGTGAGGACCGCGTCGAGCTGCGCGCGGACGCTCGCGACGGGGACCTCGTGGACGTCGGTGACGGCGGTCGACGACTGGGCGGTGACGGCCGTGACCACGGTGCTCACGTGCACGCCGAGCGCGTGCAGCGTCTTCACGTCGGCCTGGATGCCGGCGCCGCCGCTGCTGTCACTGCCGCCGACGGCGAGAACGCTCCTCACCGGAAGTGGCTCCAGCCGCCCTCGACAGGGGCCCCGTCGAGGGTGACGCCGCTGCCCTCGACGACCCGGCCCACCACGCGGAACCCCTGCACGTGCGGGGGCACCGTGGCGACGAGCGCATGGTCCTCGCCGCCCGTCAGCACGTCGACCAGCTCGACGTCGGGGTCGGCGAGCGCGGCGCTGTCGAGGTCGATCCGGACACCGCTCGCCGCGGCGAGGTGACCGACGTCCTGAACGAGGCCGTCGCTCACGTCGCACATGGCCGTGGCACCCGCCGAGGCGAGCAGAGGGCCTGCGGCGTAAGGGGGTACGGGCCGTCGGTGGGCGTCGACGAGCGGCCCGTCGAGAACCCCCTGGTGCAGCAGCCGCAGGCCGGCGGCGCTGTGCCCGAGGGCCCCGACGACGACGAGGAGCTCCCCCGGCCGGGCACCTGCCCGCGTCACGACCCGCTCGGTCCGACCCAGGGCGGTGACGCTCACGACGACCTGGTCGGCCGTCACGGTGTCGCCGCCGACGACCGCGGCGCCGACGAGGAGGCACTCGTCCCGCAGGCCGTCCGCGAGGTCGAGAGCCCACTGCACGGGGAGGTCCGGCGGGGCGGCGAGGCCCACCAGGAGGGCGGTGCCGACGCCGCCCATGGCCGCGACGTCGGCGAGGTTCGCTGCCGCCGCCTTGCGTCCGACGTCGTAGCCGCTCGACCAGTCCCGCCGGAAGTGGACGCCCTCGACGAGGACGTCGGTCGTGGCCACCACGCGTCCGTCGGGGGCGCTGACCACGGCGGCGTCGTCTCCTGGTCCCAGGAGCACCGCGTCGGTGAGCGGCAGGCGGGCGGTGACGGCGGCGATCAGCCCGAACTCCCCCACGTCCCGTGCGGTAGCGTCGCCCACGCCGAGCAGCCTTCCAGAAAGAGGTCTCCAGCCGTGGTCCAGGCCTACATCCTCATCCAGACCGAGGTCGGGAAGGCGGCCGCCGTCGCCGAGGCCATCTCCAAGCTCGAGGGCGTCGCGCAGGCCGAGGACGTCACCGGCCCCTACGACGTGATCGTGCGCGCCGAGGCCAAGACCGTGGACGAGCTCGGCAAGCTCGTCGTCGCCCGCATCCAGGGCGTCGACGGCATCACCCGTACCCTCACGTGCCCCGTCGTCCACCTCTAGGCCCGCTCGCCCTGCTCCTGGCCGCTGCGTGCAGCGGCTCGAGCGCGTCCCACGACGCCGTCCGGGTTCCGGCCGTCAACGGCCTGCAGCCGCAGGTCCTGCTGTCCTGCACGGACCTCAAGGGCCAGCTCCCCGCGTCGCTGGCAGCCGGCGTGAAGCGCAGGCCGGCGGTCCCGGAGTCCGCGACGACGACCGCGTACGGCAGCGACCCGGCGATCCAGGTGCGCTGCGGCGTCCCTGCGGGCTCGGCCGCGGACGAGCCGTACACCTTCGACGGGGTGCAGTGGGCGATGCACGACACCGGTTCCTCGCGCACCTGGACCACCCGCGGTCTCAAGGTCGACGTGCAGGTCGTGGTCCCCGACCACTTCGACGCACAGGCCGAGCTGCTGGGCGCGATGTCGCCCGCGATCACGTCCGCGCTGACGCGATGAGCTGCTGCACGGCGGGCAGGTAGGCCTCTCCCACGGTGGGGAAGGGCCGGATGACGTCGGCCAGGACCTGCAGCGGCACCCTCGCCCGGACGGCGAGCGTCGCCTCCGCCAGCAGCTCGTCGGCGTGCAGCCCGAAGGCGGCAGCTCCCGTCAGGACCTCGCCGTCGGAGGCGAGGACCAGCAGGCCGCGCCCCACTCCGTCCGTCGCGCACCGGGGCAGCTCCGAGAGGTCGACACACGCCGTGTGCGCGGCGTCGAGGGAGCCGACGCTCGCCACAGGTGGGTCGGTGTAGACGCACCTCGGCACCGCCGTCAGGTCGACCCGGCGCTGCACCCCGGTGAGGACGTCGGCGACGACGTCCGCCTGGTAGTTCGCGGTGTGGGTGTAGGACGAGGAAGCCGTGACGTCGCCGACGGCGTAGACGGAGTCGGCCGCCCTGCACTGCTCGTCGACCTCGATCGCACCGTCCTCGCTCAGCGTCAGGCCGAGTGCCGTGAAGGCGTCGGTCCGCGGTCGCTTGCCGACGGCGACGAGGACGCGCTCCGCGGAGAGCCCCGCGGCGTCGGTGCCGAGTCGCACGTCGATGCCGTCGTCACGGAGCAGGTCTGCCACGGCCGCCGCCACCCGTGGCTCCTCCTTGCCGAGCAGCTGGTCTGCCGACTCGACGAGCGTGACGGCGACGCCGAAGCGCGCGTAGACCTGCGCCAGCTCGCAGCCGATCGCCCCGCCTCCGACGACGAGCAGCGAAGCGGGCAGCTCGTCGCCGGAGAGCGCGTCGTCGGAGGTCCACGCATCCGGGAAGGTGTCCAGGCGGACGGCCTCCGCACCGGTGGCGAGCACGAGGTCGCTGCCCTTGAGCAGCCGCTCCCCCGCCTGCACGGCCCCGTCGGCTGTCACCGTGCCGCGCGCGCGGAACAGCGCGACTCCCTTGTCCTGCAGGGCCTGGGCCGCGGCCGTGTCCTCGAGCTGCTCCTGTCGGTCCCGGCGGCGGCGGACCGCGGCTGACCAGGCCTCCTCGTCGCGGTCCAGCTCGAGGGCACGCGAGGCGGCGCCGAGCTCGACCAGACGGCGGGCGTCGTGGCGGGCGGCGGCCGACCGCAGGAGGGCCTTGCTGGGGATGCAGGCGGTGTACGGGCACTCGCCGCCGACCCGGCCCGCCTCGACCACGGCGACCGTGCGACCCCGCTCGGCCAGCAGACCGGCGAGCCGCTCACCGCCGGAACCGGCCCCGAGCACCACGACGTCGAAGGTGTCCACGACCCCGTCCTCACCCGTGCGGGGCGCGTCAACCCTCCCCGAGCGCCTGGAGGAGGTCGGCGAGCAGGTCCTCGGCGTCCTCGAGCCCGACGCTGAGGCGCACCGCCCCCGGCAGGATCCCGGCCGCCGCGAGCGTGGCGTCGTCCATCGCGAGATGGGTCGTCGTCGCCACGTGC
>Ga0207705_10002796_pt1 | contig 13348 bp, 15 predicted proteins | sample KBSC13metaG_FD_184314 | JGI IMG/M metagenome (GOLD analysis project Ga0207705, IMG submission 184314) | Corn rhizosphere microbial communities from Kellogg Biological Station, Michigan, USA - KBS C1-3 metaG (SPAdes) (version 2) | ecosystem: Host-associated > Plants > Roots > Rhizosphere > Soil ...
CGCCGACGTCCCGCCCGAGAAGGCCCGCCCGCTCGCCCGTTACGCGGCCACCATCCAAAGCCAGCGCGGCGACTACAACGGCCGGGTGCTGTCGATCCGGCAGGACGACTTGCGGTCACTGGCCGTGATCTACGACGAGTCGCCGAGCCTGCTCACCGAAGAGCTGATCGCTTGGGGCGTACTCAACGCCGACGCGCGGCGCGCCATCGAAATGCTGTAGAACCTGACTCAGATCACCTTGCCAGGGTTCAGAATTCCAAGCGGGTCGAACGACTGCTTGACCTTGCGCTGCATCTCGATGCCGATCTCGCCGATCTCAGTCGGCAACCAATCACGCTTCAGTGCGCCGATGCCGTGCTCGCCGGTGATCGTGCCGCCGAGATCGAGCGCCGCCCGGTAGATAGCTTCGGCCGCCGGCCACGCCCGCGGCGAATCGACCACCAAGCTCGGATGCAGGTTGCCATCGCCGGCGTGACCAACGGTGGCCACCACCACCTGGTGTTCCCGGGCGATCTCCTCGATGCGGGTCAGCATCGCCGCGAGCTTCGACCGCGGCACGCCAACGTCTTCGGTCAGAATCGAGCCGAGGCGCTCGATCGCCCAATGCGTCATGCGCCGCACGGCGAGCAACTGCGCCGCCTCAGTGGCGTCGGACGAGACCGCCGTGTAGGTCGCCCCGGCATCGATGAACGCCTTCTCGACCTGCGCTGCCGATCGAGCCGGCTCTTCGCCATCCAGTTGGGCGATCAGCATGGCGGCGGCGTCGCGGTCGAGCCCCGCGTGTTTCCAGTCGTCGACGGCCAGGATCGTGGTGTGGTCCATCAGCTCGAGCAGGCTCGGGCGCAGGCCCGCGCGCATGACGTCGTTGACCGCAGCGCCTGCCGTGGGCAGCGTGGCGAAAACGCCGACCACTGTGACGGGTTCGCCCGCCGGTTTGGGCATCAGCTTGAGGGTCGCACCCGTGACGATGCCGAGTGTTCCTTCGGACCCCACGAAAAGTGCTGTGAGGTCGTAACCGGCCACCCCTTTGACCGTGCGGCGGCCGGTCTTGAGCAACCGGCCATCGGCGAGCACGACGTCGAGCCCGAGCACCGATTCGCGGGTAACTCCGTATTTAACGCAGCGCAGGCCACCGGCATTGGTAGCGATGTTGCCGCCGATGGTCGAGATCTCGAAACTCGCAGGGTCTGGCGCATACATCAGCCCGTGTTCGGAAACGGCTCGCTGCAGCTCGGCATTGATGACGCCAGGCTGGACGACGGCGAGCTGATCGTCGGCATTGATCTCGACGATCGCGGCCAGCTTCGCGAGCGAGACCACGACGCAGCCGTCAATCGCCGTGGCACCGCCTGACAATCCGGTGCCTGCGCCACGGGGCACAACCGGGGTGCGGTGTTCGCCCGCCCATTGCAACGTGGCCTGTACATCGGCGGTTTCTTCAGCCAGGACGACGGCAAGCGGCCGCCCAGGTTCGACCAACCGCGCTTCATCCCGGCTATAGCCGACGGTGACATCAGGGTCGATGATCACCCGGCCCGCGGGTAGTCGCGCAATCAGCTGGTCGACCGGGTTCATAGTTCGAGGTTAGTGATCGCGACGTCAGACTGCGAGCGTCGGCTTCTTTTCGAGTAGCGCCGCGAGCACGCCGTTCACGAATGCCGCGGAGTCGTCGGTTGACAGGCTGCGTGCAAGATTCACTGCCTCGCTCAGAACGACACCGTCGGGTGTGTCGGCAACCCAGAGCAGCTCAAAAGTGCCTATCCGCAAGACATTTCGATCGACCGCCGGCATGCGATCAAGGCTCCAACCGACCGCGTGCGATTCGATGAGCTCGTCGATACGCTCGCGATGCGCCACCACACCCTCGACCAGAGTGACGGTGTATTCGGGCACCGTCGGCTCGGCTTGTGCAAGACGTTGCGCCAGCGTCTCGAGGATGTCGGACGACCGAAGGTCGCATTCGAACAACAGGTCGAGAGCGCGCTTGCGTGCCTTGGTGCGCGCGCTCATCGTCGTCCGATCAAGTGGTTTGAGAAACGGTGAACGCGTGGCAAGAAACTCGGGTGCAGCACAGAAATCAACTGTTGATACGGCCGAGGTAATCGCCACTACGAGTGTCGACCTTGACCTTCTCGCCCGTGGTGATGAACAGCGGCACCTGGATTTGCGCACCGGTTTCGAGCGTGGCGGGCTTCGTTCCGCCGGTCGAACGGTCGCCCTGCATGCCCGGTTCGGTGTAGGAGATCACAAGTTCGGCTGAGGCAGGCAACTCGACGTACAGCGGTGTGCCTTCGTGGAGCGCAACCGTGGCTTCGGTGTTCTCGAGCATGAAGTTCGCGGCATCGCCGACGGTCTCGGCTGGAACGTGATGCTGGTCGTAGGTCTCGGTGTCCATGAAGATGAAGTCGGGGCCCTCTTTGTAGAGGTACTGCATCGTGCGCTTGTCGACGGTGGCGGTGTCGATTTTCAACCCCGCGTTGAAGGTCTTGTCGACGACCTTGCCCGACAGCACGTGCTTGAGCTTGGTGCGCACGAATGCGGGACCTTTGCCCGGCTTCACGTGCTGGAACTCAACCACGTTCCAGAGCTGACCTTCGAGGTCGAGGGTCATGCCGTTCTTCAGATCGTTCGTGGTGGCCACGGACGTCGACTCCCTGCGTGTAGGCGCTTCGTTCGCGCTGCGTGTATAGGCGCTGGCTGTTGACCTTGATGGCGGCCCTGCTAATCGGGCGCGCCGGCGTCCTTGCGCCGTTCGAGTCTACAGCCGCGCCGCTACCACGACGGCTGGTGGTACTGCGCCTGGCCTTCGAGGTAAGCCCGCTGCTGCGCGAGGCCGACATCCTGCTGGTACTGCGCGTAGGCCGCCTGCTGTTGATAGGCCTGATAGGCCATGTTCGCGTGATAGGCGACAAGGGCCTGCCGTTGCTCGGCCCACACCGGTGCGACGCCCTTGAGAGCGATCGTGCCGGCTTTGCTGAGCTTGCCGGAAATCCAGGTCTGGGCACGGAACGCGAGAACCAACCCGACGACGAATGCAACGAGCGCGAGCCACGCAATGGCCGGCTGGTGCAGGGCACCGGCAGCGAAGAGCAGCGCGATTGGTGCGGCAATCATGGTGCCGACCGCCACCCAGATCCGCCGTCGGTGATCGCGCACCACCTGTCGAGATACGGGGAAGTCGACCCGAACCCGTGTCGAACAGGCCTCTGCAACGATCAACGCGATGAGCACGCCGAATGGCAGCAACAGCCAGACCCAGAGCGGGGTGTAGCGGAAATTGGCCTTGCGCGTGAGCTCGGCCGGCTCGCCCGTCTTCACGCAGACGGCGGGAAGAAGACCCGGCACGAGTTCATTCGAATGCACGACGACGTCCACGGGTGCCTCCGAGCCGCTCCTCGGCGCGGCGCGGTTCGCCGCTACCCGAGGATTGTCGGCACCCGACAGAAGATCTTGAGATCGTCAGCCCACGCCGCGGGCGATCGCCTCGATGGCCAATCGATACGAGTCGAGACCGAAACCGGCAATCGTGCCGGTGGCGACGCCCGCAACCACCGACGTATGCCTGAACTCGTCGCGAGCAGCCGGATTCGTGATGTGCACCTCGATCAGCGGTGCGGTACGCATCGCGATGGCATCGCGCAACGCGTATGAGTAATGCGTGAAAGCGCCCGGATTCAGGATCACCGGCGTGCGCGTGTCGGCGGCGCCGTGCAACCAACCAACTAGTTCGGCCTCGTCGTTGGTCTGCCGGACGTCGACCTCTAGCCCGTTTTCGGCCGCGGCCGCAACACAGGCAGCAACGAGATCGTCGTGGGTCTGCGCGCCGTACACATCGGGCTCGCGCGAACCGAGCCGTGACAGGTTCGGTCCGTTGATAATCAGAACACGGCTCACGTCGCCACCTCCGCATACGCCGCTTCGAGCAGACTCGGTTCGGGGTCAGCCAGGATTCTCGCCCGTGCAAGCCCTTCCAGGACAACGAAACGTAGCGTGGTGCCACGGGATTTCTTGTCGACGCTCATCGTGGCACGTAGATCGGGCCACGCGTCGGCGGGATAGTTCACCGGCAGCCCGAGCGATTGCAGAATCGCTCGATGCCGACGTGATGTCTCAATGTCGAGCAATCCGGCGTGCCGCGACAAGGCAGCCGCGTAAACCAGGCCGACCGATACAGCATCGCCATGCCGCCAGGTGAACCGCTCACGCTTTTCGATGGCATGCGCGAGCGTGTGCCCGTAGTTAAGAATTTCCCGGCCCAACCCCCCCGGCCCGACCGCGGCGCGCTCACGCAAATCGGCACCGACGACAGCGGCCTTTACCGCGACCGCGCGTGACACCAACTCATGTGTGTGAGGGCCGGACGGCGAAAGCGCCTCGGCGGGCGATCGCTCGACCAGTTCGAGAATCACCGGATCGGCGATGAATCCGGCCTTCACCACCTCAGCCAGACCAGCTGCGTAATCGGCGGGTGGCACGCTGGCCAACACCGACAGATCGCACAGCACCCCTGCCGGCGGGTGAAAAGCACCGACCAGGTTCTTGCCTGCAGACGTGTTGATGCCGGTTTTGCCGCCGACAGCAGCGTCGACCATTCCCAATAAGGTGGTGGGCACCTGAATGACGCGGACGCCGCGTAACCAGGTAGCAGCGACGAATCCCGCAAGGTCGGTCGCCGCTCCCCCGCCGACACCGATCACGACGTCAGTGCGGGTAAACCCGGCGCCGCCCAATTGTTCCCACACGCCGGCAGCGATTGAGGCGGTCTTTGCGGCCTCGCCGTCAGGTATTTCGATCGGCAGCGCCCGCACATCGCCGAGTTTGGACCGTATCGCATCGGCCAGGTGCGCGACCGATGCTTGGAAGACGACAGCGACACGGCGTGTGCCGTCAGCGGCGACGAGGCTTTCGATCTCGTCGATCGCACCGAAACCGATGTACACGCCGTACGGCTCGTCGCCCTCAACGCGGATGCACGTTGTCACGCAAGCGCCTCGACGATCTCGGCTACCACGGCCTCAGGTGTTTTACCTGTTGTGTTGACGGTAACCGATGCGACATCTTCGTAAAGAGGGCGCCGGGCCTCCATCAGCGCGTGGAGTTGCGCTCGCGGATTCACGAGCAGCAACGGGCGATCCCTGTTAAACCCGATCCGCTTGGCTGCATCGGATAGCTCGACATCGAGATACACGACAACGTGATCGCGCAGCGCGCGCCGAATGCCTTCATCGAGTACGGCTCCGCCACCAAGAGCCAGAACGCCAGCGTGTTCTGCGAGCGCGGTATTGACAGCTGCTTTTTCGAGTTTGCGGAAATGCTCCTCGCCGTGGTCGACGAAGATATCGGAGATCGTCACACCGACGGTCGCCTCGATGTCGGCGTCGGTATCACGAAACGTCGTGCCGAAACGGCCGGCGAGAAGGGATCCGATCGTCGTCTTGCCGGCGCCAGACGGGCCGACCAACACAATGCGCGGTGCCATCAGTGCACGACGAGGTTGTCGAGGTAGCCACGCACATTGCGTTGCACTTCACTCACTGCGTCGCCACCGAATTTCTCGGTGACCGCATCGGCCAACACCAACGCAACCATGGCCTCTGCGACGACACCCGCGGCCGGAACGGCACAAACATCACTTCGTTGGTTGATCGCCTTCGCGGGTTCGCCAGTGACGACATCGATGGTGTCGAGCGCTCTCGGCACCGTTGAGATGGGCTTCATTGCCGCGCGTACCCGCAACGGCTCGCCGGTGGACATGCCACCCTCGGTGCCGCCCGCGCGATTTGTGCGGCGGCGCACTCCCGTATCGGAGTTCTCGATCTCGTCATGCGCCTCGGAGCCACGTCGGCGCGCTGATTCGAACCCGTCGCCTACCTCGACGCCCTTGATAGCCTGAATGCCCATCAACGCAGCGGCAAGCCGGCTGTCGAGACGACGATCCCAATGGACGTGACTACCGAGCCCCGGCGGCAAGCCGTGCACCACGACCTCGACGACACCGCCGAGGGTGTCACCATCACGGTGGGCCGCATCGATTTCGGCCACCATCGCCAGGCTTGCATCGACGTCGAAGCAACGCACCGGATCGGCGTCGATTGAATCGAGGTCGCTTGGTTTAGGCACGAGCCCCGCATGTATGGCGGCCTGGCCGATCGACACGACATGGCTGAGCACATCGACATCCAACGCTTGTTTCAAGAAGCTGCGCGCCACCTGGCCGAGTGCGACGCGGGCAGCGGTCTCGCGTGCGCTAGCTCTTTCAAGAATCGGTCGGACGTCGGAAAGCGCGTACTTCTGCATTCCGACGAGATCTGCGTGGCCGGGCCTGGGTCTGGTAAGCGGTGCATTGCGCGCGAGTTCGGCGAGTGCGTCGGGATCGACCGGATCGGGCGCCATAACCTGCTGCCATTTCGGCCATTCGCTGTTACCGACCCGAATCGCGATCGGGCCGCCGAGGCTGACGCCGTGTCGTACACCACCGAGGAACTCGACTTCGTCGCGCTCGAACGACATACGCGCGCCGCGACCATAACCAGCGCGACGACGAGCCAATGCGTCGGCCACATCGGTCGTGGTCGTGTGGACGCCGGACGGCAGCCCCTCGAGGACGGCGACGAGCGCGGGGCCATGCGACTCGCCAGCGGTCAACCAGCGCAGCATGCAGGCGAGTCTCCCATGAACGATGCATCGCCCGGCCGCGGACCTGCCCCAGACGGGCATCGACCCCGCCCGGCATACCGGACGGGGTCGAGTCGTTGATCCCCCGTATCCCCGCGCTCCCATGGATCGATCGGGCTTAACCGAACTGCGCCCACTCACCCTGAGCCAGTTGCACGAACTGATCGCCGTATTCGAAGTCGGCACCGCCAACGACCGGCGGGTTGTTCGGATCGCTACTTAGCACCGACACCAACTTGAAGTAGGTGCCGAAAACCGTGCCCGGCTTGACCCCCGTGTACTGCTTCGACGTCGAGCCTTGTGAGACCGTGACGTTTACCGTGCCTGCAGTGAGGTCGACGGCATCGAGGGTGAGCGTGATCGCCTGACCAGCAGTCGGCAAACCTGTTGGCGAGGGATTAGCTGTGACGGTCACCGACGGTGTCGGTGACTGCGTCTGTGTCGGTGTCGGTGTGGGCGAAGGTTGCAGCACGATCACGATCGGAGTCGGACTCTGCGTCGGCGTAGGTGTCGACGACGTGCTCGACAGTGCCGACGCAAGCGCGACAGGCGCCACCACGAGCGGCTTGAACGGATTACGGGCGACCTGTGACGCGTACACCGCCGGAATAGCGATCGGTGTGGCGCTATTCGATAGCGAAGGTGCGGCAGATCGAGTTGTACTGTGCGAAACCACAGCAGGCGAGCTGGCCGTGCTGGAGCCTCCACGCCCCGAAATCACGACGTACCCGACAACCGCGACGGCGGCAATGACGACGCTGGCGACAATAGCCAGCATCTGGCGTCGACGAGCATCGGAACGACCTTCGACCGACTGGCCGCCTGCGTGCATTGAGGGCTGACTCATCACAGCTTCCTAGTGACTCGGGCTCGGCGACGATGTAGCGGTCGCCATCGCGGGCAGGGGGGCAGCGGTCATAAAGATCTCGAGCGACACCGAAGCGTCTAGTACCTGCCAAGGCGGCACTGCCGCAGCGGTCGATGTGCCGGAACCGGCGGGCGCGGCAGCCCCGCCTGGCGTCAGCGCCAAGGACGTGACGTCGGTGGCTCGGGGAAGCGCTTGCAGCTTCGCCAGAAACTGTTCGATTTCGAAGTACCCGCCTGAAATCTGCAACTGAATGGGCACACCCGTGAGCGCACTGGTCGTGGCAGCGCCCGTTGATGTAGGCACGGTTGGCGTAGTAGCAGCGGGAGATGCGCTCGCCGTGGGCGCCGTGGGCGCCGCGGCCGCCGTCGCGGTCAGTTGCGCGAGCGTCACAGGCGTCGGCGTGCTCGGAGCGATGCTTTTCAGATCGACATGTGATGCTGCTGCGGCGCTCGTCAGCAGGCGCACATAACTAGCGAGGTTTACCGTGGCCGGCAGCTGCTGCTGAATGGCTGCAATACGCGCCTGCTGGGCGATAACTCCTTTCGCCTGAACTGTGCGGGTCTTGATCTGAGTTTGCAAATCGAGATTCGCCTGTTCCTGACTGTCCGCCTGTGACCGCAACTTCGACGCGTGCGCTCGTTGCGGCGAGATGAGCAACGCCCATCCGGCGATCAGCGCTAGCACGACGATGACCGCCGCGCCGCTGGACCAGCGTTGTGAACGGTTCACGTCAGCACACTCCCGGGGTGTCGCAGCCTTGGATCGCGCTGCTGTTCACGTCGACCGTTGCAGCGAACGAAACAACCTTGGTCGTGCCGATCAGTTGCTCGGTTGAAGTCGTGAAATATGGATTCGCGAAATACGACACCTTCGACATGTCGTCCAACCAGGTTGCAGTGTCGTTGTGAACGCTCGCGTATCCGGCAAATGTCACGGTGCCGATTTTGCTCGGCGCCGCACTCGCTTTGGGTAGCGACCCGGCCCCGATGCTTTCTTGCAAGTTCACCGTCGTGTACCAAGCGCGTGCGGGCAGCGAGATACTAAGGTCGGCGAGAACATCCGCCCAGTGGACGTCGGTGCTCCGAGCCTGCGTCAGCGCCGCTTCTGCCGTCGCGACGTTCGACGCCGACGTGATGACATATTGCAACTTGTTGAGCTCGCGCTGGAGCGCAGCCTGGCGCGCGTCGTCGGCCGCAAGCGTCTTCGACGCGGCTTGTACGCTGGACTTTCCGTGCACGTACACGGCACCAATACCGACGAAAGTGAGCGCTACAAGAGCGGTCAAGGCGACGGTCAGTCGCTGAAACTCACGATGTTCGTGAACCTCAGGCGGAAGGAGATTGACTCTCGGAAAGGCAGTCGAAAGAGTCGAGGTCTTTGTGTTCACGAGGCTGCTCCAAGTGCAAGGCCCACCGAGACCGCCGCGAGTGGCTCTATGTAGCTCAGCTGCTCGGCGGATAATCCTGTTTTCCCAACTTTCATGCCTGCGATCGGATTCGCGATGTCGACCGGTAACCTCGTAGCAACAGCCAACCTCTGCGCAAGGTCGCCTAGCCTCGAGGCCCCGCCCGATAGGACCAGCCGGTTTATCGGTACAGCCCCCGCGGATGCTCGGTAATAATCGAGTGAGCCGCGTACCTCATCGACAAGGCTCCGGGTGCTTGCATCGAGCGTACGGGCGACGGGATGGGAGTTGCGCTCTTCCGCATCGCCGCTCGTCCAGAATTGCTGCTTGACGACTTCTGCTTCGTCGTCCGAAACGCCAAGCCGTTCCGCTACGGCCTCCGTTAGGTAGCTGCCGCCCATCAAAAGGATCCGGGCGAACCGCGGCACACCGTTTTGATGCACGGCGATATTCGTGACACGAGCCCCCACGTCGACAATCGCCGTCGCCTGCGCATCGAGGCCCAGGGGGTCGGCGTTCACCGCGGCCCGGATCAAGGCGAACGGCGTGAGATCAACCGTTACCGCCTGAAGGCCCGCCCGCCGGACCATCTCCAAGGACGACATCACCATGTCTCGTGCAGCCGCGACCAGGAGGACGCGAACCATTCGGCCGCCGTCGTCATTGACGAATTCCTCGATCGGGTGGAAGTCGAGAACGGCCTCTTCGACTGGAATCGGAATGTAGTCCTGAACCTGAAATGCGAGCGCCTTCTTAAGCTCGGCATGCTCCATCCAGATAAGATCGACTTGGCGCACGACCACCTTCTGGTTGGCCACACCGAGCGCGACCTTCTTCGTCGAGAAGCCGACTTCTTTCCACAGCTTCTTCACGGCATCGGCGACCAGTTGTTGGTCAACGACTTCGCCGGCCATCACCGCCCCGCTCGGAAGCGAGACCTGGCCGAAGCGTTCCAGGACGAACCCGCCACGACCGACGGACAGCTCCGCGGCGCGTACACCGGACGTCCCGATATCGAGACCAATGGCCATTCGTCCAGCCACGATTGTCGTCTCCTCAAAGAGGGTTACCGGACCCTCACCAAAGGCCGGTCCAGTTCTGTCAAGAAACGGAATCGGAACCCACAGCCCCGACCTTGAGCACGATGGCCCTACGAGATTGGCCCGGGCGGCCGAACGACCGTACGCAACTGGTCGTCAGCCGATCGTGAGATGGACGTACCAGTGCACCAAGGGACCACTGGCGAAGACTGCGATCAGCGCACCCGCGACCATGTAAGGACCGAACGGAATCTTCGTTTTTCGCCCGGCATGCTTGGAGGCAATCAGCGCCAGCCCGACGACGCCGCCGATCAAGAATGCTGTGAAGGCACCGACAGCGACGGCGCCCCACCCAAGGAAGCCCAAATAGAGCCCTAGTACGCCGGACAGCTTTACGTCGCCCCAGCCCATCCCGCCGGGCTTGGCCAGGACGAGCAAGAAGTAGGCGCAGTACATGACCGCCATTCCAGCAAGCGCGCGCACGAGAGTAGAAGGCGCATGCTCGACCAACGCGGCAAATCCGAGTAGCACGACACCCGCGACGTACGACGGCAGCGTCAGGGCATTGGGCAGACGATGAACATCGAGGTCGATCAGAGCAAGCGCGAGCCCCACCGCAGCGAGATATAGAAACGCCGGGAGCGCCGCATTCGGGCCGAACCGAATCGCCATGCCGGCGAACAGCGCAGCCGTCGCCAACTCGACCAATGGATATCGCAAGCTTATTCGGGCATTGCAGCGCCGACAGCGGCCCCGCAGGAGCAGCCAGCTCAGCACGGGCACGTTGTCGCGAGGTGACACCGGATTGTCGCACGACGGGCAGTGAGACGGCGGTCGCACCAGCGACTCCCCCCGCGGAAGCCGCCAGATGACGACGTTGAGGAACGATCCGACGAGCAGCCCGAACACCGCTGCACCGACCACTGTCGCGTCTTGCATGATGCGTCAGACTACGCGACTAGCGTTGTGAACCTGCGCGCGTATTCACTGGACGTTCGTCGTGTCGACCTCGTGATACCTGACCTGCTTGAGGTCGAGCAGCATCGAAGGCGGGTTGTTCACGAAGCATTGATCCAGGTAGAAGTCGTGAGTGCCACGTAGGGTAAAGCTCTGAGCGAAGATTGTGCCCAAAATAGGAGCGTTGCCGTGGCCGCCGTACGTGCCCTCCGGCACGAAGATCGAGGCCACGAGATCGCCGCTTTGGCCGCCGAAAGAGTTAATCATGATGTCATTGTTCCGCACAACGATGATCAAGCTGTCGAGCGAGGGACAGGATGAAAGATCGCCGGGTGTAGGGGCTGTGCCTCCGTTGGTGCTGTTGTCGGCGCGGAAGAACCTGCTCGGTATATCGCCTGGGCCGAGTGTGAGGTCGGCATCATCGACGTAGAGCACGGCGGTGCTCGACGAAACCGCGCTCAGCGCCGCACTGACATTCGACGGGTTATAGGTACCATCGGCCTGAGCTTGCTGTTTCAACGCATCGTATTCCGATGGCGTCAGCCCTTGCGGCCGAAAACCCGCATTATCGAGGTCGGTTAGGGTATAGCTCGAGGTTGTCGCGTAGGTCTTGTGCGTCAACGGACTTGTCCAACTGTTGAAGCAAGCCGTATCCGAACTCGAGAGTGCACCGCCGGCCAAGTCCTGATCGAATGGATACGCGGCATTGCAAGGCGCGGACGGGGTGTGAATTGACGCGCTAGCGGTGCTACAAGCAGAGCCAGAGCTACTGATGTACGAGGCGCTGTGCACCGCCTGAGGCTCGTCAGACGCCCAATCGTAACCGTTGTAGCTGTTGCTCTGGACCGTGTCGAAAGTGATTTTGCTACGGTTACCTACACAGTCGAGGGTGAACACGCTCTCGTGATGGATTGCCGGCGTACCGTTCATGTCGATCGAATCGCTGAACACGCCCAACGGAAAGCCCGCTAGCGTAGCGGAAACGTCGACGATGACGCTCCGTGCAGCAGGGCCGCCGCCGGAGACGCCAGTCGAATGGATGCGGTATTGCACGGTATGTGGAGCGGTCAGAGTGCCCGTGATCGCGTCGTTCACGGGGCTCGATAAAGGATTGTAATTCGCGAGCGTCGATATCCAAACCGCGTAGCACGAAACGTCGGTTGTGCAGGAACCGCCGCCAGCCGCCACCTTTTCCGGGCTCGCGGAGCTCGTCCATCCAGCCGGGTTCGTCAGGCATTTGCCCGATGGTGCCGCATTAGGTGCCGGCTCGTGGCAACTGAAGAAGCCAGGTGGGTTGCCGCGGATCTCTTGGACCGCCTGCGCTACCCCAGCCTCTGCTGTGGACAAGGCCCCAAGTGCCTGACGGTCCCTGCCCGTCGCTTGCGTATTGGCGATGACCACACCCGAGATTGCAACGGTGAGCGTGGTTACCACCCCGACGAACAGCATGACGGTCAATAACCCCATGCCACTCTCGTCGTCTCGCAACGCGGCCGCCCGGCGTAGTGACGTAATCATGAGACGTTCCTTAGTGAGACCAGAGTTTGGTAAGTCTGCGTGTGCCCGTCCTGGGAAAGCGTGGCGATAATCTTCAACGAATCGATGCGTGGCAGTTCCGTAGTGTCAAGGACACCATTTCCGTTGCCGACCGGCGCGCCCGCAGCATCAAGCTCTTTCCACGTTGTCACGCCATCCGCATTGGAGTCATAAAGGTAGTTGTTACTGTCACAATCGATTTGGAGGTTGGTAACCTTCCCTGACAGCAGGGGCTGCGCCGAGACACCGGCATGCGCCGGGGTGCAATGCCCGTCGTGCTGAACGCCGCCCGCGATCAAGTAAACGATCTCCACGGTCGGGTCCCAGCAAAATGTCTCGGTCTCAGGATAGTTCTGGTCGAACGCAGGTGGGGTTGCACAAATTCCGTCGGAAACGACGCCGTCGATGCACGTATCACCACTGAAGTCGGCGTCGAAGGTGATAGAGGTCAGAGCACCATTCACTCCTGATGGCTCAGGATTTTGAACATCAACAATGGCCGGCGTCTCGGTGACAACTCCTGTGAGTGCATTGGTGTTGAAGACCGGTGTCGCCTGCCGCAAATCACCGGCCATTCGATTCAACAGGTCACGCGACTCGCCGTTCAAGTCAGCCGCTGCGGTGGTCGTACTCGCTGACTTCTGGGCCACCATCACTGTCGAGAGGACGACACCGGAGATCACCAAGCCGAGGAAGGACGCGACGAGCAGCTCGACGAGCGTGAAGCCTGCATCGTCGGGACTCCTCCGAATGCGGCGCGCGAGGCGGAGTACTGCACTCATCGATGATCCGAAGCCGCACACGACAAATGTCCCAACTCGACATCAAGGGTGGTACCGGGGAAGGCGGCTCCGAGTGTTGGGACCG
>Ga0207705_10002797_pt1 | contig 13346 bp, 9 predicted proteins | sample KBSC13metaG_FD_184314 | JGI IMG/M metagenome (GOLD analysis project Ga0207705, IMG submission 184314) | Corn rhizosphere microbial communities from Kellogg Biological Station, Michigan, USA - KBS C1-3 metaG (SPAdes) (version 2) | ecosystem: Host-associated > Plants > Roots > Rhizosphere > Soil ...
ACGTGCGCGGCCAGCGAAGCCGTGATCAACGGCCTGCGCGGCGTGGACGTCCAGGTCGACCTCATCGGCGGCCAGACCTGCGGCAAGCCCTATGGCTTCACGCCGGTGGACAACTGCGGCACGACATATTTCTCGATCCAGTTCCAGAGCGTGAACGCGAAGGGCTTCGGCGATTACGCGGACGGCTTCGCGCCGACCTGCACCGTGGCCGACGACATGGCGCACGCGCTGGGCGACCCGGCCGAGGGCATGCTGGCCGCCGCACTGTCCTACCGCGCCAACAACACGTGTCCGGCGACGACGGCGGCGCTCGTGACCTCGGTGCCGACCCGGCACCTGGCGCGGGCGCAGGTGAAGCAAATCGCGATCTATCCCAGGATGCGGGCGCGCTGAATCCGACGGCGGCCCGTGCACGCGGCCTGATCCCGCGCAAGGGCAGTCCATTCCATCGCAACTGTCCCGCACGGCGCGAGTCTTAACGGCATGATCTTCATCGCCGGAGAGTTGCCATGGACGACATGCTCGCGAGGGAAACCGATCGGCGTGGTGGGGGCTGACCATGGGTGCCGTGGCCGTCAGGGCCAGTTGTTGCATCGTGTGCGGCACGGCTGCGCCGGACCGGATCGAACACCTGCTGCTCAGCCTTGCGACGGCGTGCCCGTACCTGCTGGTCTACCTGGTCGACGATGCGCGGCAACCCGACCTGGCCGCGCTGGCCGGACGCTATGGCGCGCATTACCGCCCGCAGCCCGACTGGCCAGGCCATGCGCGTGCCCACAACCGGATATTGCGTGAGGTGGCAGGCGCAGGCAGCCAGTTCCACCTGCTGCTCAGCCCGGACATCGGCCTGCCGCTCGACGCGGTGGCCCGGATGATGGCCTACATGGAGCAGCATCCCGACGTCGGCCTGCTGGCGCCGCGCGTGCAGGGCGTGGACGGCCGCCTGCAGCCCTTGTGCAGCCTGCTGCCGGGCCCGTTGGAACTGGTGCTGGGGCGCTGCTTTCCGCTGCTGCACCGGTCCAGCGGCAGGCTGGCGCGCTACCAGCTGCATGCGGGCGGCTACAGCCGGGTGATGGAAGTGCCGGTGCCGCCGGCCTGCTGCCTGCTGATGCGGGTCGAAACGGTGCTGCGCGTGGGCTTGTTCGACGAGCGTTTCCTGCAGCGCTTCGACACGGTCGACCTGGCGCGCCGCGCTGCCCGCATCGCGCGCACCGTGTTCGTGCCGCACGTGACCGTCGTGCGCGACGCGGACCGCGCCGGTGCATGCGGCTGGCGCGGCGGGGTGGTGTCGTTCTGGCGGCGGAGCGTGTCGGCCTGGCGCTACTTCAACAAATGGGGCTGGCTGCGCGACGCGGAGCGCGGCCGCATCAATGCCCGCGCGCTGCGCCAGCTCGTGCCGGCGAGCCGGCGTGTGGACGATGTCAGCCCGGCGGGGACTGACGTGGCCGGGTGATCGACAAATAGCCGCGTGCCCGTGCGGCCGTTGGTGATCAGAGCGGCTGCAGCGGAATCGTGCCCGTCGCGGGCGTGCTGCACGGTTCTTCGTCGAACGCGATGTCGCCGGCCGGATTGGCCACGCCATCGGCTTTCAGGTCCGCGAAGCCGAACATGTCGCGGTCCATCAGGTGCGACGGCACGACAGTCGACAGCGACGAGAAGATGTTTTCCACGCGCCCGGGGTATTTCTTCTCCCAGTCGCGCAGCATGGCCTTGATCTGTTTTCTCTGCAGGTTTTCCTGCGAGCCGCACAGGTCGCACGGGATGATCGGGAACTGTTTCACTTCCGCGTAGCGCTCCGTGTCCGCTTCCTTCACATAGGCCAGTGGGCGGATCACGACGTGCTTGCCGTCGTCCGAGACGAGTTTCGGCGGCATGCCCTTGATCTTCGCGCCGAAGAACATGTTCAGGAAGAACGTCTCGAGGATGTCGTCGCGGTGGTGGCCCAGGGCGATCTTCGTGCAGCCCAGCTCGTCCGCCACACGGTACAGGATGCCGCGCCGCAGCCTGGAACACAGCGAGCACGTCGTCTTGCCTTCCGGGATCAGGCGCTTGACGATGCTGTAGGTGTCCTGGTTCTCGATGTGGAACGGGATGCCGAGCCGCGTCAGGTAGGCCGGCAGCACGTCGGCCGGGAAGTTCGGCTGTTTCTGGTCGAGGTTGACGGCGACGATGTCGAAGTGGATCGGCGCGCGTTCGCGCAGGGTCATCAGGATGTCCAGCAGCGCATAGCTGTCCTTGCCGCCCGACAGGCACACCATGACCTTGTCGCCGTCCTCGATCATGTTGAAATCGCCGATCGCCTGGCCGACGAGGCGGCACAGGCGTTTATGCAGCTTGTTGTTCTCGTAGGCCTGCTTTTCCGCCTTCTTGTCGACGGGCTCAAGCGTATCGGCCGGACTCGCAATCGCGTCCCGGGCTATCGCGCCCCGGACCATCGTCACTTCGTTCATGCTTCATCCTTGATCTGGAATACTTCGACGCCGACGCCTTCGCAGTCGGGATACACGTCGGGCTTCATCGTCGACACGCGCGCCGCGCGCACGTGCGGGTGGGCCAGCATCGCCTTCACGACGTCGTCGCACAGGGTTTCCTGCAGGTGCACGTGGCCCTGCGCCATGCGCCTGGCGATCGTCTCGCGCATGAAGTCGTAGTCGACCACTTCGTGCAACTGGTCGTCCTTCGGCGTCGACAGGGCGAGCGGGATGTACAGGTCGACATTGATCAGGACGCGTTGCTCGCCCTTCTTTTCGAACTCATGGACACCGATGTTGATCATGACTTCGTAATTGCGCAGGAACAGCCTGCGGCAATCGCGCAGTTGCGGGTAGAACAGGGCGGACAACATAGGAAACCTTCGAAATAAAAGGAGGGGTTATTCGGTCAAAAACATCACGTCGCGCGCCAGCGGCATCAGGTGCTGGCCGCCGTCGACGAGCAGCGTCGTGCCGGTCAGCGCCCTTGCATTCGCCGCGTAGCACACGGCGTCGACGATGTCCTGGGGCGTGGACGAGCGCCCCAGCGGCGTGACCTGGTGCGCGCGCTCGAAGCCGTCCGGGCTCTGGTCGCCGGAGACCAGCGTGATGCCGGGCGCGACGCCGACGACGCGCAGCTTCGGCGCCAATGCCTGGGCCAGCATCGTGGTGGCCGTCTGCAATGCCGCCTTGGACAACGTGTACGACAAAAAATCCGGGTTGAGATTGTACAGTTTCTGGTCGAGCAGGTTGATCACGACGGCCTGGCCGCCGTCCGGAACGAGCGCGTGCAGGGCCTGCGCGAGCAGCAGCGGCGCGGTCACGTTGCACTGCATGTGGGCGGCCAGCAGGGCGGGAGAAAACATGCTCGGCTTGTCGTATTCGAACAACGAAGCGTTGTTGACGATGCAATCCAGTCCGCCCAGCAAATGCACGGCCTGGCCCGGCAGGGCGCGCACGGCCGCCTCAATCCCGAGGTCGGCGTGCAGCGCGACGGCGCGCCGGCCCAGCGCGCGGATCGCCCCCACGACCTCGTCGGCGTCCGCGGCGGACTGGCGGTAGTGCACGGCGACGTCCCAGCCGGCTGCGGCCAGGCCGAGCGCGATGGCGCGGCCGATGCGGCGTCCGGCGCCGGTGACGAGGGCGACGCGCGCGCGGCGGGCGGCGGCGTCGGTTGGATTATGATGTGAGTCTAGCTGTGTCATCGTGAATGCATGCCGCGCCGGCGGGCCGGCCGTGCGTTTGTTGGTCCCTGCCGATTCTCGCTACAATGGCCGGATGTCCTTACCTCTTCCCTCCAGCGACGCGCTGGCCGCGTCCCACGCCTTGCAGCGCATGATCGCTGCCGAGATCGCCGACCAGGGCGGCGCCATCCCGTTTTCGCGTTTCATGGAACTGGCCCTGTACGCGCCGAATCTCGGCTATTACAGCGGCGGTGCGGCCAAGCTGGGCCGCGACGGCGATTTCACCACCTCGCCCGAGATCAGCCCGCTGTTCGGCGCCACGCTGGCGCGCGCGGCCGCCGCTATTATGGCCCAAAGTGGCCCCAACATCATCGAATTTGGCGCCGGCACCGGCAAATTGGCGCATGATGTGCTGACGACGCTGGCCGAACTGGGCGTCTCCGTCGACAGTTATACGATCATCGAACTGTCGGGCGAGCTGCGCGCGCGCCAGCAGGAGGCGCTGAAGGATTTCCCGCAGGTGCGCTGGATGAACGGGTTTCCCGACGCGTTCCACGGCGTCGTCCTCGCCAACGAGGTGCTCGATGCGATGCCGGTCGAGCTGGTCGTGCGCGACGGCGGCCGCTGGCAGCGACAGATGGTGACGGTCGACGCCGGCCGCTTCGTGTTCGCGCCCGCCCTGGCGGATGCCGCCCTGCTGGAGCAGGTCGAACGCCAGATTCCTGAAAGCGACACCCTGCAGGACGGTTATCTCACCGAGGTGCACCCCGTCGCGTGCGGCTTCATGCGCTCTCTGGCGCAGATGTTCGAGAAAGGCGCCGCGATCCTGATCGATTACGGTTTCCCGGCCCACGAATATTATTTCGACGAGCGCACGAGTGGCACGCTGATGTGTCATTACCGCCACCATGCGCACCCGGACCCGTTTTACCTGCCGGGCCTGCAGGACATCACGGCGCACGTCGATTTCACGGCGATGGCGCTGGCAGCCCATGGCGCGGGGCTGGACGTGCTCGGCTACATGAGCCAGGCCGCCTTCCTGCTCGCGTCCGGCATCGGCGAACTGCTGTTGCGCACGGACCCGGAAGACGCGCTGCGCTATCTGCCGCAATCGAAGGCCGTGCAAAAACTCGTATCGCCGGCCGAAATGGGGGAGTTGTTCAAAGTACTCATCGTCGGCAGGGGTGTCGTGGCCGAGCCGGCCATCGAACGCGCGGACCGCAGCCACAAGTTGTGATACTGACATCTTGCGCGCTGGACACAAACCCGGCTATGCTGTAATGCCGTCCGTGCGGCAGGGGGCCTTTTGCCTCTGCCGTCATGGGCTCAATCGGCTAGTATTAGATTAGCAGCGGCGCCCGTGCAACCTGACTCCGACCATGGCCAAGATCCATACCCATTATGACAACCTGAAGGTGTCGCGCCATGCACCGCAGGAAGTCATTCGCGCGGCCTACAAGGCCCTGAGTCAGAAATATCATCCCGACAAGAACCCGGGCGACGAACGCGCGGCCCGCATCATGGCCATCGTCAACACGGCCTACAACATCCTGTCCGATCCCATCCGCCGCAAGGAGCACGACGACTGGATCGCGTCGGAAGAGTGGGAAGTCGAGTGGCTGGAGAGCACGCACGGCGACGAAGGGCGCGACAAGGCCAGGGGCGACCAGCACTGGGAGCCGCGCCAGGTCGAGAAGCCGTCGCGCTGGCGCGCGCTGCGCGATCCGCGCTGGTGGGGCCTCATGCTGGCCGCGTTCGCGGGCGGCGGCGCGCTGACCATGGTGCTGCTGGATCCGCCGAAGTTCCTGCCGAGCGCACTGGCCTGGCCGGCCCGGACGCCGGCCGTCGCCACCGCACCGGCCACCGCGCCCGTGGCGGCGCCCGCAGCGGCGTCCTCGTCCGTTTCCGCCGCCGCATCGGCGTCCGCATCGGCCTCGAACACGCCGTCGGAGCCGCCCGCCAGCGATGCCGGCGCCGACGGCTGGGCGCGTCCGGCCGGGCAGGCCGATACGCCGCCCGACATCAAGGCGCTTGCCGTCACCCAGTTGATCGTCCCGGCCCGCGCCCCCGATTGCGACTCCGACCTGCAGGCCCAGGTCGCCCCGACGGGCGATCCGTGGCCGGCGCAGTCCGGCTATATCGAGGGTTATCCACTCGGCAACCAGGGTGACGAGATGCAGGTGCTGGTCGATAACAGCAACAATCCATCGCCCGTGCTCGTCAAGATCTACGACCTGGACCGCCGCTCGAACGTGCGCCATGCCTATGTGCTGGGTCGCGCCAAGTTCCTGATCGATAAGCTGGCGGCCGGTAAGTACGAAGTCCGTTACCAGAACATCATGATCGGCGGCGCCCGCCCCGAATGCGTCAACGGCCAGCGTGCGCCGCTGCGCCAGGCGGCGGCCCGCTAGCCCGGCGCCTGACGTGTGCTGGTCCTTCTGTGACCAGAAGTGTGGTTTTTTGCGACATTGCCCGCGCTCAGAATTCAAGAAATTAGTTCCCTGGACGTAATATACTCGGTAGACCAAGCAGGCCCATGACGGAAAACCGGGATATGAACGAACTTGACGGCCTTACCGCCCTGATCATCGAGCCGCATGCCGGTATGCGCGCGACGATCCACAACATGCTCACCATGTGCGGCCTGAGCAAGATCGACCACGTCGGCAGCTCGAACCAGGCTGTCAAGCACCTCGGCACGAAGCCCTATGACCTGATCCTGTGTGAATACGCGCTCGAAGGCGGCCAGGACGGCCAGCAGCTGCTCGAGGACGTGCGCCACCACAAGCTGATGCCGCTGTCGACCATGTTCTTCATGGTCACGGCCGAAGGCGATTACGGCAAGGTCGTCAGCGCCGCCGAACTTGGCCCCACCGACTACATCCTGAAACCGTTCACGGCCGACCTGCTGCTCGAGCGCATCGGGCGCGGGCTGGAGCGGCGCAACGCGCTGCTGCCCGTATACGAGCTGATGGAAGCGGGCAGTCAGCGCGAGGCGATCGTCGCCTGCGTCGAGGGCGAGGCCCGCCATCCACGCTACCTGGTCGACTTCATGCGCCTGCGCGCGGAGCTGCACATGTTCCTCGGCGAACCGCACGAGGCCGAGCCGATCTACCGTCAACTGGTCGAAAAGAAGGCCATCGCCTGGGCGCGCCTGGGACTGGCCAAGACGCTGTTCCTGCGCGAGCGCTACGACGAGGCGCGCGACATGCTCGAGGACCTCGTCGAGTCCAACGCGAACTTCGTCGACGCCTACGACTGGCTGGCGCGCACCCACGAGGCGATCGGCGCGCTGGACGCCGCGCAGGCCGTGCTGACGGAGGCGGTGGCCGTGTCGCCGCACGCCGTGCGCCGGCTGCGCAAGCTGGGCGAGACGGCGCTCGAAGCGGGCGACCACGACACGGCCGAGAAGATCCTGAAGCAGGTCGTCAGCAAGGCGAAATACTCCGAGTTCAAGGACCCGCAGGACCACGTGCGCCTCGTGCAGACGCTGGTGCGCAAGGGCGATCCCGTGCAGGCCGCGGCCGTCATCCGCGACCTCGACAAATCGATGGCGTTCCAGAAGCACACGCCGTTGTGCAGCGCCATCGCGTCGAGTCTCGTGCACGAATACACGGGCAACGAGGCGCGCCTGGCCGAGTCGCTGGCGACGGCGCTCGCGGCCAGCAGGGAGGCACCCGACCTGCGGCCGGACATCAAGCTGGAACTGGCGCGCACCTGCATCGAGAACGGCATGGAAGAGGGCGCGGCGGAAGTCGTGCGCGACGTGATGCGCAACGCGCAGAACGGCGCCGCGGTGGCGCGCGCGATGGCCGTGTTCGAGAATGCCGGGCAGGCCGAGATGGCGCAGAAGCTGGCGATGGAAAGCCGCCAGCAGGTGGTCGACCTGGTCGCCACCGGCGCCGCCAAGGCGAAGAGCGGCGACTACAAGGCCGCCGTCGTGCTGATGCAGGAAGCCGCGACCAAGCTGCCGGACAATCCGCAGGTCGTGTTCAACGCCGCGCTGGCGATCCTGAAATGCCTGGACCACGATGGCTGGGACGAACGCCTCGGCCAGCAGGCCATCGGCTACATCGCCGGCGTGCGCCGCCTCGATCCGGTCAATCCCAAGCTGCCAGCGCTGGCCGGACTGCACCTGCAGATCCTCAAGAAATACGACAAGAGCCCGCGCGTGAAGAAGGCCGGCGGGTAAAGCATCATGACAAACCAGAATCCCGGCCCGCCGCCGGACGGGCGCCGAGTCCGCGCCGCGCTGCTGCAGAAAGTCTGCGGCAACGAGGAGATGTTCGCGCTCGGCAGCGCCATCGCGCGCGTCGTGCAGATGGCGACGTCGGACGACCAGGGCACCCACGACCTCGCGCACTACGTGCTGTCCGACGTGGCGCTGACCCAGCGTATCCTGCGCCTGGCGAACACGGTGCGCTACCGCACCGCGTCCGGCATGTCGGTCACGACCGTGTCGCGCGCGATTTCCCTGCTCGGCTTCGACAACGTCCGCACCGTCGCGCTGGCGATGCTGCTGGTCGACGCGCTGGCCAGCAGCGAGCACGCGTACAGCGTGCGCCTGGAACTGGAAGCGTCGCTGTGTGCGAGCCTCGTCGGACGCGAGATGGCGCGCCACAGCTTTTACCAGGGCGCCGAGGAAGCGTCGATCGCCGCGCTGTTCAAGAATCTCGGCGCGCTGCTGGTGGCGTCGCACGAGCATGACCGCTACCGCGAGATCCAGGCCCTGATCGCCGCCGGCAAGCATACGGATGCGCAGGCCGCGCAGATGATCCTCGGCTGCAGCTTCGATGCGCTGTCCGAGGCCGTGCTGGGCGAGTGGAAGATCCCGGACGTGATCACGCGCGCCCAGCGCCCGCTGGACGGCGGCCCCGGCTCCGGCGCGCCGGCCGCACTGAAGCTGGCCGTCAACCGCGGCGAGTGGATGCGCCAGGTAGCGTCGTTCAGCCTGGATGTCGCGCGCCTGCTGGGCAGCACCGCCACGCCGTCCGACTCGCCGCAGGCGCAGGCGCTGCTGGCGCGCTATGGGACCGCCCTGAACATCGGCGCGCCCGAGCTGGACGAGCTGTTCGAGACGGTGGCGTTCGAGCTGAAGAGCCTCCTGCAGAGCATGAATTTGCAGCCGATGCCGCGCCGCGCGCCGCAGCAGGACAAGGGTGGCTTGCCCAACGTGCTGCTGCTGGCGACCCTCGGCGCCGGCGAGGAGGACGAGCAGGGCTGCTACCCGAGCGGCAAGCCGAAGAACGCGCGCGACCTGTTGCTGGCCGGCGTGCAGGACGTCACCCAGATGCGCGCCTCGGGCGGGCACAAGGTCAACGACGTCGTGCTGGCCGTGCTGGAGACGCTGTACACGGCGCTCGGCTTCCGCTTCGCGACGGTCGTACTGAAGGACCTGCGTGCCGGCCAGTACCGGGCCCGCGTCTCGTTCGGCCTCACGCAGGCGCGCGTGCAGGAGGGCTTCGCGTTTCCGCTGGCCGCGCCGGGCGACAAGGCCGGCCGCGACCTGTTCTACCTGGCCATGGAAAACGACGCCGACCTGATGATCTCGGACGCGCGCGGCGCCAAGATCCGTGCCCTGCTGCCGGCCTGGCACAAGGCGCTGCTGCCGGATGCGCAGAGCTTCATCGTGTTGCCGCTGGTGGTCGGCAAGGCCCAGCTGGGCCTGTTCTACGCCGACCGCACGGAGACGGCGCCGGAAGGCGTGCCGCCCGACGAGACGGCCCTCATCAAGGCGCTCAAGGGTCAAGTATTGGCAGCGCTCGCGCCCTGACGAACTCGCGGAATTCGCGTGCCGGCATCGGCCGCCCGAACAGATAGCCCTGGGCTTCGTCGCTGCGCCGGTCGCGCAGGAAGCCCCATTGCGCATGCGTTTCCACCCCTTCCGCGATCACGCCCAGTCCGAGCGCGTGGGCGAGGCTGATGGTCGCGTCGACGATGGCGGCGTCGTTCGGATTCGTCTCGATGTCGCGAACGAAGCCGCGGTCGATCTTGATGCGGTCGATCGCGAACAGCTTCAGGTAGGCCAGCGACGAATAGCCGGTGCCGAAGTCGTCGATGGCCAGCTTGAATCCGCGTGCGCGCAACTGCTGCAGCAGGCGGCGCGTGTTTTCCGGGTCGCGCATCGCGGCCGTTTCCGTGATCTCCAGTTCCAGCCGTGCCGGGTCGATCGCGTGTTCCTCGAGCAGTTCGTCCAGGCGCGACAGCAGGGCATCGCCGGAGAACTGGCGGGCCGACAGGTTCACGGCCAGCCGCAGCTGGCCCAGGCCTTCTTCCCGCCACTCGGCCAGCATGGCCATGGAGCGCGCCAGCACCCAGTCGCCGAGCGGCAGGATCAGGCCCGATTCCTCGGCGATGGGGATGAAGCGTCCCGGATCGACGTCGCCCAGTTCGGGATCGTTCCAGCGCAGCAGTACCTCGGCACCGATCACATGCCCCGTCTCGAGGTCGACCTGGGCCTGCAGGTACAGGTCGAAGCCGCCGCTTTCGAGGGTGGCCCACATGCGGTTTTCCAGCATCAGGTGCTCGTGCGTGGCCGCGTTCATCGCGGGCGAGAAGAACTGGAAGTTGCCGCGGCCCTCATGCTTGGCCGCGTACATCGCCATGTCGGCGTGGCGCAGCAGCGTGTCCGCGTCGGCGCCGTCGTCGGGAAACAGGGCCACGCCCACGCTGGCGCCGCTGTGCGCCGTCGTCCCGCCCAGGCGGTAGGGCTGGCGCAGCGATTCCACGAGGCGCATGGCCACCGCCGACACCCGGTCCGGCGACAGCGGGCCGCCCAGCACGATGATGAATTCGTCGCCGCCGAGGCGGGCGAGCGTGTCGACGTCGCGCAGCAGGTCCTTCATGCGCGCGGCGGCACCGACCAGCAGCTGGTCGCCGGCCTGGTGGCCCAGCGAATCGTTGATTTTCTTGAAGTGGTCCAGGTCGATGAACAGCACCGCCAGCGCCTGGCGCGTGCGGCGCGCCTGCGCGAGCTGCTGGTCCAGGCGCATGCCGAGCGCATGGCGGTTCTCCAGGCCCGTCAGCGGGTCGTGGTGCGCCAGGCGGTGGATGCGTGCCTGCGCGCGCTGCTGCTCCGTCAGGTCGCGCAGGATGCACACGAACAGGCGCTCGCCGGGCAGGTCGACGAGGGACACCGACACGGCCAGCGGCATGGGCTCGCCGCGCGCGTTGCGGCCTTCCAGCTGGCGCTCCTCGGGCCGCGACCGGGCCAGGCGCGCGAGCAGCGCCGGGCCGTCATCGCCGCCATGTCCGGGTACCAGCGTCGTGAACGGTAGGCCGGGCAGGTGGGCCGGTTCGTAGCCGAACAGTGCCGCCGTGGCGCGATTGGCGGCCGCTACGCGTCCGCGCGCGTCGACGGTGACGATGGCGTCGGCGGCATTGTCCAGGATCGCTTCCAGGCGCCCCGTGCGGTCCGCCACCTGGGCCTCGATCTGTGCGCGTTCGCCGCTGACGATCAGCATCAGCGCGCCCAGCAGCGCGGCCAGCAGCAGGCCCGTCGTGAGCACGATCCAGCTGGCCAGCCCCCGTTCGCCTTCCATGTAAGCCGCCGTCGGCGAAAAGCGCAGTTGCAGCGTGCGTCCGCCGTACTCCAGCCGGACCGTGTAATCGGCGCGGCCCGCGTGGCGATTCGGATCGCCCGCCAGCGTGCGCGGGGCGCCTGTGGTCGTGTCGGCGAGGCTGACGTCGAAGCCGGGAAAGCCGGCGCGCTTCACGGCCTGCTGGACGAAGGTGCGCGTGTCGAGGATCAGGGTCAGCATGCCCAGCGGCGGCTTCCCTTGTTCGCCAACGACGCGGAACAGGGCGATGCCGTCGGTCCCCGTGGCGAACAGCGTGATCGGGCCGGTGGCGACGGGATCGGTGCTGACCAGCGCCCGCGCCACCGCCGCGCTGCGGCCGGGTGCCGCGAGGAAGTCCAGCCCGCGCGCGAACATCCTGTTGTGCGGCCAGGTGTACAGCATCGGCAGGTAGAGTGCGCGCGTGCCGGCCGGGTGAAGCGTCTGGCTCGGGCTCAGGTCGCGCAGCCCCGGGAAATCGGGATCGACGTTCTTGCGGACCCAGTCCTCGAACGTCGCGCGTTCCGCATTCGTGACGGGTACGAGCCAGTCGATGCCGACGATTTCGGGGCGGCCGTCGACATAGCCGCTGGCCGTGCGCAGGAAGCGATCGCGCCCCATGAAGCGGTCTTCCTTGCCGAGCGCACGGGAAAACGTATCGACGAAGCGCTCGTGCTCGCGCAGCTCGGCCTGCAGCTCGTCCGCCACCTGCTGCGCCTTCAGGCGATAGGACTGCAGGTATTTCTGGTGTTCCCACTGCACGGTCTGCTCGTAGGCGACGATCACGACGCCCGTCGCCAGCAGCAGCGGCAGGGCGACGAGGCGCGCGCGGCGCCGCCACAGCTGGCGCGGCTGCCCACACACGATCCATACGAGCGGCGCGGCGAGCACGACGCCGACGGTGTCGCCGGCCCACCAGTTGATCCAGTTGGGCGCGCGTTCGGCGGCCGTCACCAGGCCCAGCCGGTAAAGGGTGGCGATGTTGCAGGTGGCGTTGACGAGGCAGAACATGGGCGCCAGGGCAAGGAAGCGGGCGACGTCGCGCGCCGTGCCGAGCGCCGGGTCGGCCATGCGCCGGAACCAGCGCGCGCCGAGCCAGGCCTGGAGCACCGAGCCCAGAATGGCAACGGTCATCGCGACGACGGCTTTCCACGCGGCCGTCTCGGGATCGATCCAGTCGTCGGGCAGATGCGTCAGGGCGGCGCCGATGGCGATGCCGGGAACGACGCGCCAGCCGAACACGACCGCCAACGCGAAGCCGACGCCGGCAGGCAGGTAGACCGGCGTGGCATACCCTGCCGGCAGGGCGAGGACATGGCTGAGCAGGCGCGTGCCGAGGTAGACGACGACGATCGCGACATTGGCCAGCCACGGGTGGGGCCTGTGCCTTGCGTGTGTGCTAGTACGGTTCAGGTCCATGGGGGAACACACTTTGACGTAAGCACAGTGTACGCGTAAATATCGTTGCAACGGATCAGCCAGTCATGTTTATTGCAAACAGCCCTTGCGGACTTGTACTCCGGTCGCTACAATCACGCCCCGAAGCAACGACACTGTGTTTGAGTCTGATCAGTTAGAGCAAATACAGTTGACGAAGTTTTTATGTTGCTTCATACTCTGCGGTTCTTCGCGGTGGGGTGGCCGAGTGGTTAAAGGCAGCAGACTGTAAATCTGCCCTCTCTGAGTACGCTGGTTCGAATCCAGCCCCCACCACCAAATGCGGGGATCGTGTAGTGAATCGAATGTTGTAGCTGAGACGTACCTCGCGCGGGTGTAGCTCAATGGTAGAGCTGAAGCCTTCCAAGCTTATGACGAGGGTTCGATTCCCTTCACCCGCTCCAGTTTCAAAATAAGCCCTTGTAGCTCAGTGGTAGAGCACTCCCTTGGTAAGGGAGAGGCCACGTGTTCAATCCACGTCAAGGGCACCAGAATTTAAACGGCTGTCGGCAGTTTCGACCGTCAGGTGTGCCTGGTAATTTTCAATATCGTTAGGATCTTAGGAGTCTAGAATGGCAAAGGAAAAATTCGAACGGACCAAGCCGCACGTGAACGTCGGCACGATCGGTCACGTTGACCACGGCAAAACCACCCTGACGGCTGCAATCGCGACCGTTCTGTCGAAGAAATTCGGCGGC
>Ga0207705_10002801_pt1 | contig 13336 bp, 12 predicted proteins | sample KBSC13metaG_FD_184314 | JGI IMG/M metagenome (GOLD analysis project Ga0207705, IMG submission 184314) | Corn rhizosphere microbial communities from Kellogg Biological Station, Michigan, USA - KBS C1-3 metaG (SPAdes) (version 2) | ecosystem: Host-associated > Plants > Roots > Rhizosphere > Soil ...
CGACGTCGTCAGTGCGCGCGCCGCGCTGGCCGGCGCCTGCAATGCGATCTACAAGGGGCCGGACGGCGCCATCCACGGCGACCTGATCGACGGCGAAGGCTTCATCCGCGCCTTCGACCGCACCTGCGGCGACGCCGGCTTCCCGTGGGCCCGGGCGCGGGCGCTGGTCGTCGGCAGCGGCGGTGTCGGCTGCGCGGTGGCCGCGGCGCTGGCGGCGCGCGGCATCGCCCGGCTCGACGTGTGCGACAACCGCGCCGACCAGGCGCAGGCGCTGCGCGCACGGCTGCAGAACGCCTTCCCCGGCACCGGAGTCGGTCTTGGCCAGCCCGTGGCCGAGGGCTATGACGTGGTCGTGAACTGCTCGCCCCTGGGCATGCATCCGGACGATCCGCTGCCGATAGCCCTGGCCGGCGTCGACGCTGCCTGCATCGTGGCCGACTGCGGCATGAAGATCGAGAACACCCGGCTGCTGCTTGATGCGCAGGCGCGCGGCTGCCGCATCCAGAAGGGCAAGGAGATGATGATCGAACAGTCGCCGCTGTATCTCGAGCTGTTCGGCTGGCCCGGCGTGCCGGCGTCCGCCTTCCGCGAACTGGGGGTGCTATGAATCTCGCGAATTTCGGCATGGACACCGTCACCCTCGGCGGCTCGCTGGCGACCAAATTGGCGGCATCGCGCGCGGCCGGCTTTTCGCAGATCATGCTGTGGGCGCGCGACCTGACCGGCCATCCGGGCGGCCTCGAAGCGGCCGTTGCGCTGGTGCGCGAGAGCGGCCAGCGCGTCACGGGCATCCAGGTGATGCGCGACTACGAAGGCCTGGCCGGCGGCCTGCACGACTACAAGCTCGACATCGCACGCCAGATGCTGGAGGTGTGCCGCGCCGTGCGCGCGCCGCTGCTGATGGTCTGTTCCAGCACGTCCAGCCACGCCAGCGGCGACCCGGCGCTGATCGCGCGCCAGCTGGCCAAGCTGGCCACCCTGGCCGTGCCGCTCGGCGTACGCATCGGCTACGAAGCGCTGTCGTGGGGCCGGCACGTGAACCAGTTCACGCAGTCGTGGGACGCGGTCGCGCTGGCGGATCACGCCAACCTCGGCGTGGTGCTCGATTCGTACCACATCCTCGCCAACGGCGGCGACGTCGACGGCATCGAGGAGATCCCCAGCGACAAGATCGCGCTCGTGCAGCTGTCGGACTACATGTGGCGCGACCTGCACAGTGCCGAGGAAAGGCTGGAGACGGCACGCCACCTGCGCGTGTTCCCGGGCGAGGGCGCGCATTCGGACGAGCTGGCGCGCATGCTGCGCTGCCTGCACCGCACCGGCTACCGCGGCGACTACAGCTTCGAAGTCTTCAACGACGATTACCAGCAGCTGCCCTCCGATTTCGTGGCCCGGCGCGCGCACCGGAGCGCCAAGTGGGTCACGGACCAGGTGTTGCGGCGCAGCCTGCAGGTGCGACAGGCGGCGGCGTCCGCGGCGATGGAGGCGGGCGCATGAAGGCGAACAAGACGGTGCTCGTGCTGAACGGGCCGAACCTCAACCTGCTGGGACGGCGCGAGCCGGCCGTGTATGGCGCGCACACGCTGGACGACGTGCGTGCTACTTGCGCCGCCGCGTGCGAGGCGCATGGCTTCGTGCTCGATTTCCGCCAGTCGAACCACGAAGGCGTGCTGCTCGACGCGCTGCACGAGGCCGGCCAGGCCCAGGCCGCCGGCACCCTGGCGGGCGTCGTGCTGAATGCCGGCGCGTACACGCACACGTCGATCGCGCTGCACGACGCGATCCGCGGGGCCCAGGTGCGCACGATCGAACTGCACCTGACCAACGTGCATGCGCGCGAACCGTTCCGCCACCACTCGTGGATAGCACCCGTGGCCGAGGGCGTCATCGCCGGCTTCGGCATCCACGGCTACGCGCTGGCCATCGCCGCGCTGGCCGCGCGCGCGGGGCCACCCGCCTGACCGCGCAAACACGACGAATTCATAACGACAATTGGAGACAACATGAAAGCGAGCACCTTGTGCGCTTGCCTGGCGGCGGCTTGCCCGCTCGCCGCGCTGGCGGGAACCGCACCCGGCGTGACCGTGTACGGCAATTTCGACGAGTACATCGGCTATATCCACAGCGACAGCGGCGCCCACGTACTGGGCCTGAACGACGGCGCGATCCTGCGCAGCCGGCTGGGCTTCCGTGGTGCCGAGGACCTCGGCAGCGGCTGGCAGGCCAGATTCACCCTCGAACTGGGGCACAATGCCGACACCGGCACGAGCGCCGAGAGCACCCGGCTGTTCGACCGCCAGGCCTGGGTCGGCATCGAAGGGCCCATCGGCGAACTGCGCCTCGGGCGCCAGAACACGGACATCTTCCTGATCGGCGGCGCCATCGACTACACGGAACGCACGACGTTCGGCTCCGTGCTGAACACGTTCGGCGTGCCGTCGCGCTACGAGAACGACGTGTCGTTCAAGACGGTCCGCTGGGCCGGGCTGCAGGCCAGCGTGCATTACGCGCTGCCGGAAAACGACGGCACGACGGTGCGCGGCCGGCATCCGGTCGTGCAGGCGGCCCTCGACTGGCAGGGCGGGGCGTGGCGGCTCGGCTATGCGGGACTGCGCGCCTGGCCCCAGGATGCGGGCACGGTACGCACCGCGATCCGCTACGACAACGCCTACGTGAACTACAAGTACGGCCGCGGCACGCTGTACGCGACGGTCCTGCGCAGTAATAATTCGACCAATAATGCGAACGGCTGGAATACGGCTTCGATCCTCAGCAACATCGGCTCGCCGAACAATGGCGTGGCCGGCACCGATCCGAACGCCAACCGGTTCTACAACATCTGGCAGCTGTCGGCCGACTACCGCGTCACGCCGCGGCTGCGGGTGGGCGCCCTGTACGGCCGCATGCGCGATACGAGCGGTGGCGGTGCCGGCGCGGCCGGCTGCAACGCCGGCGGCTACTACGAGCTGTCGAAGCGCACCACGCTGTACGGCTTCGCGAGCCGGCTGGCCAACGAGGCGCATGCGGGTTTCCGCTTCAGCAGCTCGGCCGCGCCGTCGGCCAACCTGGCGGGCGCCGATGTGAACGGCCACACGCTCGCGGGCCTGCAGCTCGGCATCCTGCACCGATTCTGACGACCGGTCCCACCGTACCGCAACAGCATTCGAACACTTGGAGGAAGACATGGCTTCAACAATGACAGACAGCGAAACGGGCACGACACAGGCGGCAGCCACCGACACCCAGGCGCAAACACAGCCGCCCAGCGGCGCCGCGCCGCGCAAGGCCGCACTGGCCAGCTGGATCGGCAGCGCGGTCGAATACTACGATTTCTTCATCTACGGCACGGCGGCGGCGCTCGTGTTCGGCAAGATCTTCTTCCCGGCGTTCGACCCGGCCGCCGGCACGATCGCCGCCTTCGCCACGTTCGGCGTCGGCTATGTCACGCGGCCGATCGGCGCGCTGCTGCTCGGCCACATCGGCGACCGCCACGGCCGCAAGAAGGTGCTGACGTTCACCCTGCTGCTGATGGGCCTCGCGACGTTCCTCGTCGGCTGCCTGCCGACCTATGGCCAGGTGGGCCTGTGGGCGCCCGGACTGCTGGTGCTGTTGCGCATGCTGCAGGGCCTGTCCGCGGCGGGCGAGCAGGCCGGCGCCAATTCGATGACCCTGGAGCACGCGCCGGCACACCGGCGCGCGTTCTACACGAGCTTCACGTTGTCCGGCACGCAGGCCGGCCTGATCCTGGCGACGCTCGTGTTCCTGCCGGTGTCCGCGCTGCCGGAAGAGCAGTTGCTCGCGTGGGGCTGGCGCATCCCGTTCTTCCTCAGCGCCGTGGTCGTGCTGATCGGCTTCTGGGTGCGCCGCACCCTGCCGGAGACGCCCGCGTTCGAGCACCAGGCCGCGGACGGCAAGGCCGCCCGGCTGCCGCTGGTGGAACTGGTACGCCATCACAAGGCATGCGTGCTGCGCGTGATCCTGGCCGCGCTCGTCGCCGTCGTGTCCACGGTGTTCAGCGTCTACACCCTGTCGTACGCCGTCAACACGATGCACATGCCGCGCGCCACGATGCTCACCTTGCTGATCCTGGCGAACCTCGTCGCCCTGTGCGCGATCCCGGCGTTCGCCGCGCTTTCGGACCGCATCGGCCGCCGTCCCGTGTTCATCTTCGGTGCGCTCGGTTCGGGCCTCCTGATCTGGCCGTTCCTGTGGTCGATCGCCCATGCCCAGACGGCGCTCGTGTTCGTGTTCGGCCTGCTGCTGTCGGGCGTCGTCTACAGCGCCGCCAACGGCGTCTGGCCGTCGCTGTACGGCGAGATGTTCAACACGCGGGTGCGCCTGTCGGGCATGGCCGTCGGCACCCAGGTCGGCTTCGCGCTCGCCGGCTTCGCGCCGACGATCTGCGCCGCCGTCCAGGGCAACGATCCCGGCAACTGGATGCCGGTGGCGGCGTTCGTGTCCGCCGCCACGCTCGTCGCGGCACTGACGGTGGCCACCTGCCGCGAGACGTGCCGCACGCCGATGGCGGAACTCGGGGAACGGCGCTAGCCTGCGGCCGTCGCCGGCGTCGTCTCCTTGGCCGCATGGCGGCGCAGGAACTCGGCGCAGGCGACGGCGTCCAGCGGCTTGCTGTAGTAATCGCCCTGGATCTGGTCGCAGCCGGCGCCGCGCAGCGCGGCCACCTGTTCATCCGACTCGGCGCCTTCCGCGATCACCTGCAGGTGCAGCGTGTGCGCCATCGCGATGATCGCCTTCACCATCGCCAGCGATTCCGCACTCTGGTGCACGTCGAGGACGAAAGAGCGGTCGATCTTGAGCTTGTCGAGCGGCAGGCGCTTGAGGTAGCCGAGGCTCGAGTAGCCGGTGCCGAAGTCATCGATGCTGAGGGTGGTGCCCAGTTCGCGCAGCTGGCGCATCAGGTCCGCCGTGCGGCCCGGGTCGTCCATGGAGATGCTTTCCGTGAGCTCCAGTTCGAGCAGGCGGGGCGGAAGGCGCGACTCGCTCAGCACGTCCGCGACGAGTGCCACGACGTCCGTACCGAGGAATTGCCTGCCCGAGAGGTTGACCGCCACCGGCACGTCGGGCACGCCGGCCTCGCTCCACGCGCGGCGCTGGGCCACGGCCGTGCGCAGCACCCAGGCGCCGATCGGCACGACGAGGCCGGATTCCTCCGCGATCGGGATGAATTCGGCCGGCGAGATCGGACCGTGCTCCGGATGGTTCCAGCGCACGAGTACTTCCATGCCCGCCACGCTGCCGTCGCGCAGGGCAACCTTGGGCTGGTAGTTGAGGTAGAGCTCCCCGCGCTCGAGGGCATGGCGCAACTGGTTTTCCAGCGTGAGCTTGCGCGTGAGGGCCTGGCTCAGCTCTTCCGAATAGCGCTGGATCTGGGCGCCGCCGAGCGCCTTGGCGCGCCGCACGGCCATCGCCGCGCTGTTGAGCAGGGCGTCGCCGTCGGCGCCGTCTTCCGGGAAGATCGCGTAGCCGATGCTGCACGTGAGCGGAATCGGACCGCCGGGCGTCGTGAACTCGCGCGTGACGGCCTGCAGCAGCTGGCGCAGGCGGTCGCGCGCGACGCTGTCGTCGCCGAGGCCGGGCAGCAGCAGGACGAATTCGTCGCTGCCGGCGCGCGCCAGCATGTCGCCCGGACGCAGCAGGTTCTGCAGGCTCCACGTGATCGCGACGAGGGCTTTATCGCCCGCATGGTGGCCCAGCAGCTCGTTCAGGCGCTTGAACTTGTCGACGTTGATCGTGGCGACGAGCGTGTGCAGGCCGTCGTCCTTCCATTTCTGCAGGTTCTGCCCGATCGTGCGCACGAGCACCTGGCGGTTCGCGAGGCCCGTCAGGACGTCGTGCGTGAGCAGGAATTCCACCTGTCCCGCCGCCGCCGCGAGGTCGGGATCCGCGGCGTCGACGTACACGTGCGAATGCAGCGACTGCGCGGCCGTCGCCAGCTGGCGGAAGTGGATCAGCTGTTCCGTCATGCGCGCCAGGTCGCGCAGGATGTCGAGTTCTTCTTCGCTCAGCGTACGCGGCACGCGATCGAGCACGCACAGGGTGCCGAGCGGCATCCGGTCGATCGAGTACAGCTGCACCCCGGCGTAGAAGCGCACATTGGGCGGATTCACGACCATCGGATTGTCCGCGAAGCGCGGATCCTGCGCCGCATCCGGCACGACCAGCGGTTCGTGGTCGAGGATGGCGTGGCCGCAGAACGAGATCTCGCGCGGCGTGCCCGTCATGTCGGTGCCGCAGCGCGACTTGAACCACTGGTCTTCCTTGTCGACGAGCGACACGAGCGCGATCGGCATTTTCAGCAGGCGGCTGGCCATGCGGGTGATGCGGTCGAACGCGTCTTCCGGCGGGCTGCCGAGCAGGCGGGTGGCATGCAACGCCGTCAACCGGCGCGCCTCGTCGAGCGGTATGGATGGGGTCTGCATATCGTGTGTCTTGTGGAGGTCGGTTCAGACACATTCTGCCATGGAAGCAAAACCGGCGGCACGAGGTTGCGGCGCCGCCCGTCAAGGCGTGCCGTCAGGCCTGGCGGAACCGTTCCACGAGCCAGTCCGCGAACACGCGCACGCGGGCCGACAACTGGCGCGCCTGCGGATACAGCACGGAGACGGGGATCGTGGGCGGCGGCGTATCCGCCAGCACGTCGACGAGTTCCCCGCTTGCCAGCTGCCCGGCGACGCGGTAGCGCGGCACCTGTATGAGCCCGAGGCCGGCGAGCGCGGCCGCCGTATAGGCCTCCGCGCCCGTCACGGAGATGATGCCGGGCGGTGTCGCCAGTTCCACGCCCGACCCCGTCACGAATTCCAGTGGATGCGGCCGGCCCGTCGCCGTCGACACGTAGTGGACGGCCTGGTGGCGCGCGAGGTCGGCGATCGTGGTCGGCGTGCCGCAGCGTTCGAGGTAGGCGGGACTGGCCACCGTCACCTGGGGCAGGTCGGCGGCGCGCCGCGCAACCAGCGTCGAGTCATGCAGGTGGCCGGCGCGCAGCACGCAGTCGACGCCTTCGCGCACGAGGTCGACGAGGCGGTCGTCCTCGCCCACGTACAGCTTCACGCGCGGATGGCGCGCGAGGAAAGCGGGCAGGGCGGGGAAGACGAAGTGGCGGGCCAGCGTGGGCTGCAGGTTCACGCGCAAGAGGCCCGCGGGCTCGCTGCCGCGGAACGCATCCTCCGCTTCATCCAGGTCGGCCAGCAGGCGCACGCACCGTTCGTAGTAGGCGGCGCCATCCTGCGTGGGCGCGACGGCGCGCGTCGTCCGTTCCAGCAGGCGCGTGCCGAGGCGGTGTTCCAGCCGCTTGATCGCATTGGTGGCGGTGGCGCGCGGGATCAGGAGGTCTTCGGCCGCCTGCGTGAAGCTCCTGCGCTCCACGATGCGCACGAAGATCTGCATTTCCTGGAACCGGTCCATCTGCGTCGTCATGCGTGCCCTCCTGATGTGGAGCCGCGATTATACGGTGGCCCCCCGGACGCCTAGGCGATGCCGCCGTTGGCGCGCACGACCTGGCCGTTGACCCAGGCGCCGTCCGGACCGGCCAGGAAGGCGACGACCCCGGCGATGTCTTCCGGCTGGCCCAGGCGCCCCAGCGGCGCCATCTGCGCGAACTGGCGCACCTCGTCGTCGGACTTCCCGTCCAGGAACAGCGCTGTCGCGACCGGGCCCGGCGCCACCGCATTGCACGTGATGGCGCGGCCGCGCAACTCCTTCGCGAACACGCGGGTCAGCGCTTCCACGGCGGCCTTGGAGGCCACGTACACGCCGTAGGTGGGCGGCGCCATGTGCAGCACGCTCGTCGAGAAGTTGACGATGCGCCCACCCATGTTCAGGCGCGCGGCCGCCTCGCGCATCGTGTTGAACGTGCCCGTGACGTTGATGGCCATCGTGCGGGCGAACACCTCGTCGCTCGTGTCGGCGATCTTCACGTAGGGCAGGATGCCGGCATTGTTGACGAGGACGTCGATGCGGCCCAACGTTTCCTCGATCGTCGCGAACATCGCTTTCACCTCGGTTGCGCTGGCGACGTCGGCCCGGACGGCGATGGCGCGGCCGCCCGCCGCCCCGATGGCCGCGACGGTGGCGTTGGCGGCCGCTTCGTTGCCGGCATAGTTGACGGCGACCGCGTAGCCGTCGCGGGCGAGCCGCTGGGCGACCGCGGCGCCGATGCCGCGCGAGGCGCCGGTGACGAGGGCGATGCGGGTGGATTGTCGGGGCTGGGTGGTCATCATGATCTCCTTTGTTCGGGTGACGGTGAGGTCATGATGATTGATTTTCCTGGCGGGATAATCGGCGTGAATTTGGTTTCAGTATTCCGCTTCAGATAATAATCTTATCAGGCGAGCGGAAGACCAAGCATCCTGGCAAGGAAGAAGGTAACGAACCCAAGGGCCAGCAGGGCCAGCACGAACACTGCGGCCACCTTGCCGCCCGCGCGCAGCACCGCGCGTCTCTCGTTCTCCTTTCCTTTCTTTCCTTGATCGTAATGCCACTTGATGGCGAAGAACATGCCAGTGCCCAACACGAGAGCCTTGAACACGACGAAGACTGCAGGAATCCATTCCATGATTTTGCGTATTTCCAGAGAGGAGAAGACGTCAACGACTGCCATGCAGACATGGTGTTGCTGCACGTTCTGAGGCATTCTACTTAAAAGCAATTTCCATACATCGAGACAAAATGTCCCAGTTGAAAGCCATACAAGATGAAACCAGCCAGATCTGGTTGCCGCGATTGGCCGTGCATGGCGGGCCGCGTTTCCTGCAGATTGCGGATGCGTTGCAGGCGGCGGTGGCGGAGGGATCGCTGAAACCGGGCGACCGCCTGCCGCCGCAGCGCCAGTTGGCGGCATGGCTGGACGTCGACCTGACGACGATCACGCGCGTCTACGACGAAGCCAGGCGCCGCAACCTGCTGGAGGGCCGCGGCGCTCGCGGCACGTATGTCGCGGCGCCGAAGGTCGAGTTGACCACGATCCTCGACCTGAGCATGAATACGCCACCGCCGCCGGATGGCGTGGACTTCGATGACATGTTGAAACAAGGTTTGTCGCAGGTGCTGATGAGGGCGGATAATGAATTGCTGATGACTTACCACCTGGGCGGGGGCAGCGACGCCGACCGCAAGGCCGGCGCACGATGGCTCGCACCGATGTTTGGACATCTGGATTCCCGGCAGGTTGTCGTCTGCCCGGGGGCGCAGGCGGCGATCGCCGCATTGATCCTCGCGCTGACGGCGCCTGGCGACGTCATCCTGGCAGAGCCGACGGGTTATCCCGGCTTGCGTGCCGCGGCGACCCAGTTCGGGCGGCACATCGTTGCGGTGGAAGCGGACAGGCACGGGATGGTGCCCGAGAAGCTCGAGGAAGCGTGCCGCCGGCACAAGCCCGGGCTGGTCTACCTCAATCCGACATTGCAGAACCCGACCGCCGTCACCATTCCGGAACGCCGGCGCAAGGAGCTCGCCGGCATCGCCCAGCGCTGCAATGTACGCATCGTCGAGGACGATCCCTACTGGCTCCTTGCCGAAGCCCCGCCACCGCCTGTTGCCACGATTGCCCCGGAACAGGCGGTCTACATCTCGACCCTGTCGAAATGCCTGACGCCCGGCTTGCGTGTCGCCTTCGTGCTCATACGCGAGCCGTACGAACGCGAACGTTTCCTGGTCGCGCTGAGATCATTTGCGCTGATGACCGCTCCGCTGACGGCCGCACTGGCCACCCAGTGGATCCTCGACGGTTCGGCCGACCGATTGATGGAAGGCGTACGCAACGAGGCGCGCCTGCGTCACCGGATGGCGCGGGACATCCTGGCGGGGCGGTACAGCGGTTGTGGCGACGGCCTGCATGTGTGGATCGAGTTGCCGGCGTACTGGAACCCCTCGCAACTGGCCCGCGCGGCCGCCAGCGCCGGCATCGCGGTCACGCCGGCGGAGGCATTCGCAACAGGCGGCGGATCGGTGAATGCGATCCGGATCTCGCTGGGCAGCATCAAGGACCGTGGTCGCTTGCAGGCGGGTCTTCAACGGCTGTCTCATCTGCTGGCACGGCGGCCCGAGTCGTTCAGCGCCGCTGTCGTTTGACCGTCATTCATTGGACATGTCCGAAAAGGTAGGGCTACCTAGATTTCGCAAAATCGATAACGAGCCCGGTCGATTTCATGATGGCCGTTGATGTTTTTAGTGTATCCGCCAACCATCAATCTGGCTACGATCCTCTTGTGTTTTCTGCAAGGATTTGTTGTGCAGGTTTCGCCTGCTGGTGGCCTCACGAACCGGCGACGGAAATGGACGACCCGGCGTCGGTGCGCCCAGGGTCGACGGTGTCATCACTCATGTTCGACTTTTTCAGGAGTCTCTGCCCATGAAGATGTTTTCCAGTAAATCCATCAAGCCCTTCGCCTTCGTTGCCGTCGCCGGCCTGCTCGTCGCCGCTGCCCACGCCCAGACCAGTTGCGGGACCATCTGCCAGTATTACGCCCAACAGGCCTATAACTCCGTCAAGGCGTCCTCCGCCCAGCAGATGACCACGTATTGCAATACGCTGACCGATCCTGCGAAATCGTCCTGCCTGGCTTCCGTTCCCGCCTATTCGGAAGCCCAGGCGCAGCAGGCGTACACGCAGACGGCGAACCAGTGCGGGCTGACCTGCCATGGCTGATCTTTCCTGATTGGCTGATTTACCGCCGGGCCGACCGGCCCGGCGGTCGACATGTGATTCCCGTACCCACGAGTACGATTGGCCGCCGCCCCTTCCTTGAGATAACATGCCATTCGGATGCGCCGGCCCGCGGCGGCCACGAGGGGAGAGCACCATCATGAAAGCGATAGTCACCGGCCACACCAAAGGCCTCGGCGCCGCGCTCGCCGGCAACCTGCTGGCGCGCGGCGTGCCCGTGCTCGGCCTGGCGCGCAGCCGTTCGATCGAGCTGGCGACCGCCTATCCGGAACTGATCGAAGAAGTCACGCTGGACCTGGCCGACAGCGCCGCGCTGTCCGACTGGCTGGGCAGCGGCGCGCTCGGCGATTACCTGGACGGCACCGGCGCCGTCCTGCTGCTGAATAATGCCGGCATGGTCAACCCCGTCGGTCCGCTCGACGCCCAGGACCCGCAGATCGTGCTGCGCGCCGTGCAGCTGAACGTGGCGGCGCCGATGGCGCTGGCGGCGGCCGTCGTGCGTGCCAGCGCCGGGGCGCAGCGGCGCATCCTGCATATCTCCAGCGGCGCGGCCCGCAATGCGTATCCCGGCTGGAGCGTCTATTGCGCCACCAAGGCCGCCCTCGACCACCACGCCCGCGCCGTCGCCCTCGACCAGCAGCGCGGGGTGCGCATCTGCAGCCTGGCACCGGGCGTCATCGATACGGACATGCAGGCCGAGATCCGCGACGTATCGGAAGACCGCTTCCCCATGCGCCAGCGCTTCGTCGACCTGAAGGAGACGGGCAGCCTCGCCGAACCTGCCGAGTGCGCCGAGCAGCTGATCGATTACCTGCTCGGTGCCGGCTTCGGCGCCGAGGTAGTCGCCGACCTGCGCACCCTTTCCTGACTCAGGCCGCAGGCGCGCGCGGAATCTGCAGGCCTTCGATGACGGCCGGGCGGGCGCGGAACGCGTCCAGCACGCGGCCCACTTCCGGAAAGCGGTCGAAGCCGACGATCTCGGCGGCGTCGTAGAAGCCGACCAGGTTGCTCACCCACGGGAACGTCGCGATGTCGGCGATCGTGTACTCGTCGCCCATGATCCAGTCGCGCCCGCGCAAGTGGCCATCGAGTACGCCCAGCAGCCGCTTGGCCTCGTGCACGTAGCGGTCGCGCGGGCGCTTGTCCGCGTACTCGCGGCCGGCGAACTTGTGGAAGAATCCCAGTTGGCCGAACATCGGGCCGATGCCGCCCATCTGGAACATCAGCCACTGGATCGTCTCGTAGCGCCGCGCCGGATCGCCAGGGAGCAGCTTGCCCGTCTTCTCCGCCAGGTACAGCAGGATCGCGCCCGATTCGAACAGCGGCAGCGGCTTGCCGCCCGGGCCGTCCGGGTCGATGATCGCCGGGATCTTGTTATTCGGGTTCAGCGACATGAATTCCGGCGTCGTCTGCTCGTTCTTGTCGAACGCGACCCGGTGCACCTCGTACGGCAGGCCGATCTCCTCCAGCATGATGGCGACCTTGACGCCGTTCGGCGTGGGCAGCGAATACAGCTGCAGGCGGTCGGGGTGCTGCGCGGGCCATCTCTGCGTGATGAGGAACTGGTTCAGGTCGGTCACGGCATTCTCCTGTCGGGTTGGTTGCGTTGATTGTACTCAAGATACCTTCGCGCCCAGGGTGGAAGATACATTCTTGGCTTCGGGCAACGATGGTGAAACATGGACGAGCTGCTGCGCTACTACGAGGAAGAACTGGGCCTGTTCGGCCAGTTCGCGCGCGAATTCCGTGCCCGCTACCCCAAGCTGGCCAGCGACCTGCACGTGGCCGGCGATACCTGGGACGATCCCGGCGTCGCGCGCCTGATCCAGTCCGTGGCCCTGCTTGCCGCCCGGATCAACAAGCGTCTCGACGACGATTATCCCAAGTTCACGGAAGCGCTGCTGGACAGCCTGTATCCGCATTACCTGCGGCCGCTGCCGTCGTACTCCGTCGTGCAGGTGGGCTACCGTGCGCCCGCCGAGGTGCCCGAAAACCCGTTCGTGCTGGCGCGCGGCACGATGCTGCGGTCCAGTGCCGGCACCGACAGCCCGTGCCTGTTCCGCACCGTCTACGACGTGCTGCTGGCGCCGCTCTCCGTGGCGCGGCTCGCGTTCGTGCCGCTCCTGGCGCCGCCGCGCGCCTTGCGTCCGCCGCGCGGCGCCGCGTGCGGCATCAGCCTCACGCTCGGCGCGACGCGCGCCGGCCTCGGGTTCGAGCGCCTGCCCGGCCTGCTCCGCCTGTTCGCCGACGCGGAAAGTTCCACGCGCGCCGCCCTGATCGACGCTCTGTTCCTGCGCTGCGCCGCGGCCTGGGTGCAGCCGGATGGCGACCAGGCGTGGCTGCCGTTGCCGCGCGTGCCGCTGCGCCTGGCCGGGCTGGCGGACGAGGATGCGATGCTGCCGTATCCTGCCCGCTCCCACCCGGCCCCACGCCTGCTGACGGAGTATTTCTGTTATCCGGAAAAATTTCATTTCATCGACGTCGACCTGGCGGCCCTGCAAGGCATGCTCCCGCCGCGCTGCCGGAGTTTTACCTTGCACCTGGCGCTGACCGGCATCGCCGCCGATTCCGACACGGCGCGCCTGCTGGCCGGACTGGACGCGCGCAACCTGCTGCCCGGCTGCACGCCCGTCGTCAACCTGTTCCCCAAGGCCG
>Ga0207705_10002804_pt1 | contig 13327 bp, 8 predicted proteins | sample KBSC13metaG_FD_184314 | JGI IMG/M metagenome (GOLD analysis project Ga0207705, IMG submission 184314) | Corn rhizosphere microbial communities from Kellogg Biological Station, Michigan, USA - KBS C1-3 metaG (SPAdes) (version 2) | ecosystem: Host-associated > Plants > Roots > Rhizosphere > Soil ...
ACGCTTCCTCGATCTCAACAGTACACTCAAGGTAGATATGACTTTCGATACTGAGCGGATGCTCGTGAACAACTTTGTCGGCCTTCTTGAGTCCCGCAGCACACCCTTCGGAGATGTGAGCTTCGCATGCGAGTTCGACTACTCACGGGGACGTACGGACGTCGTTGCTCTGAGGGATGGAGATCATGTCATCGCTTTCGAAGCGAAGCTAAAAGACTGGCGAACCGCCCTCCACCAAGCGTACCGAAACACCTGTTTTGCGCATCAATCCTTCGTTCTCTTGCCTAAAATGGCTGCCCTCATTGCATTGAATTGCCGTGAAGAGTTTGAGATGCGGAGGGTGGGATTGTGCTATCTTGATGGCGCACATCTAGTTGTTCTGCACGACTCGCCGTCCACGCCGCCGATTGAACCGTGGCTAGCTTCAGAAGTTATCCTGCAAGTTCATCAGCACGCGTAAGGGGCATTCTTGTCGGCCTATGTACTAGAGAGTGTAGCGAAAGCGATCTGTGATTCGGTCGGCTACGATTTCGGCTGTGGCATAGGCCAGGGCGCGTTCAAAGAGACCTTCTCAGCCACGCAGGCTGACGGCGTCCGCGTCGCTGTGAAGGTGCTCAAACCGGGATGCTCAGCTGAGCGAAGCGATCGAGAAGTAGAGGCAATGAAACGATGCGCGCACCCAAATGTTGCGGCACTTCTGGAACTTTCAGCAATTGATGTTGACGGAGCTCAGTATCCATTCATTATCGAAGCGTTCATGTCAGGCGGGACGCTCGAAGACCGTTTAGGTGCTGGCCTCATCAGCCGCAGTGAACTCTTGAAGATCGGGGAGGCACTGATCTGTGCAGTGGACCACATCGCTGCTCAGGAGCTTGTGCATCGGGATTTTAAGCCGGCCAATATCATGTTTGTCGATGCTCAAGGAGATGCGGTGATCGGCGATTTTGGCATTGTCCGCGATCTAAGGAGGGATTCTCTTACGCAAACCTATTTGTCGTCAGGGCCTGGTACTCCTTTCTTCGCTGCGCCAGAGCAGCTGACCAACGACAAGGCCTTAATAGACTGGCGCACCGATCAATTTGCTCTTGCGGTCACGTTGGTTATAGCTCACTTCGGCTTCCACCCATACCAAAGAGATGGAGAAAATGATAGCCAAGCGATTAGCAGAGTAGCGAGTCGCTCTGGCCCATCTCCTACATTTGTACAGATGGCTGCCCAGATCGAGCTTCCTGCGCTGATCAAGATGCTCGCCCCATGGCCAGTGGAACGCTTTCGCACCCCGTCGATGCTTCTTAACGCGTGGCGAGCACAGAGAGGAGGCGACTGATGCCTGCTTTTCATCAGATCGGCCACGATTCAAAGAACTTGCTTTTTGATGAGGGTTTGAACCGCTTTGGCGGAGCCATCCTTAGTCCTTTAAACTACAAGCCTGACGATGTCGTTGACCAACTGACGCGGCTCAAGGAAAGAGAAAATTTCGTCACATTGCTCGACCCACACCTGTATCGCCCGCAGAGTGAGCGAATGTGCCTACCATCTTGGGACTATTACCCGAGGGATGTAGAGACTGCCGACTTCACACCTGTCTGGTGGGCAGGTATCGTCCATAAGCTCGCTGAAACCGCCCTAAAGCTAGGACCGACAGCTGTTGCCTCTCCAGCCATAGTGCCGAAGACCTTTCCGGACGAGTTCTACCTTGAGTTGGTACAAAACGGCAATCAACTCGAATCGGTTCTTCGAAACACTCCCGTGAAACCAACACAGACGATTGTGGCCAGTTTGGTGGACCTTACCGCCCCACAACGGGCGATGTCGATAGCTTCGGTCATGTCGAAATCTCGCATTGAAGACTGTTTACTCGTTCTCATTGGTAACACTGATCCTAGGCGAGAACTTGCAGATCCAGAGGAACTGAAAGGTGCGATGAAGTTGATTGCTGCACTGGAGAGTGGTGGCCAGCGGGTCACCGTCGCATCTTGTTCGTCAGAGATGATTCTTTGGAAAGCAGCCGGCGCGACGAACTGTGCAACAGGGAAGTTCTTCAATCTGAGGCGGTTCACGATATCACGATTCGAAGAGCCTGACAGTAGCGGCGGTGGTCAACTCGGATATTGGTTTGAAGAGGCTCTGCTTGGTTTTTTACGCCAATCTGACTTGCTGCGCGTGAACGCACAGAAGTTGTTAAGTGATGCATCGGCAGGGAATCCATTCTCGCAACAGATTCTCGAAAACATACCCGCTCAGAAGGCTTGGGTGGCACTCGGTTGGCGGCATTTCATGTACTGGTTCGCCGATGCCGAGTTCCGACTGAGTGTCGGGTCGGTTTCCGCAGACGATTTGGTGACAGCTGCGGATGCCACTTGGGCAGCAGTCGAAAATTCAAAGCCTAAAATCTTCATGGAAGAGCGCCAGAACAACGGAGACTGGGTGAGGCAGTGGAGGCGTGCTTTAGAAGAATTTCCCTATTTTGAATAACTGGATTGCCTCGTGCAAGCGATTTCTGCGCCGAATCAGGATGTCATTTGTCTTTGTTCATTCGATTTTTAGTCCGAGCAGCCTGCACGCCTCTTGCAGGTCGAAGTCATCTGGTCGGACTGCGCTTGGCCTCGACGCAGAACTAATTTCGAATGGTTCAAAAAGGGCCCAGTTTTCGAGATCGTGCCCGTAGCGAGAGCGATAATAGATGCCATCAAGTCCGGCCCCGTTCACTTTGAGCGAGGCAAGCTGCGTGAGGCGCCGCGGCTCTCCTCGCTGAAGCACGGAATCGTCGAGATCTTCGATACCAAGTGCGATGCAGTCTGAGGCCAGCGCATGACGTAGGTAGCTCACCCAGCTGGCACTATAGATGTCGGCATATGCTCCCGTGACCGTAGCTTCGCCCATTATGCGCGCCTCGCACCAACCGCTTGGCACGGTACCCAGCGGCACATAGTCGTCTTCCCCGGCAATCGCCTGCAGTTCAGCGATCAGGGAAAGGTCCGGTCGAAACCGCGCAAGCGTCTCAACAAAACAGGAGACTCGCTGAGTGGCAGCGTAGACAACGCGATAGTTGCCCTGCGGATCGTCGAAGCGATTACCGAAAGTCCCATCTGGCTGTGCGCGGGACCAATCGGGCGGGTTCCAGGGATCTGGTTTGCGCCCAAGTCGAAAGAGAGATGCACTGGGCGTTTTCGTATCCAACATCAAGCTAGGCTCCAGCGATAAAGGCCCTGGCAGCTCCCAGAACCTTAGGTGCGATCTCGTCCAGATTGCCCTCTTTCAAGAGACGTAATGGAACTCTATCTCCCAATTCCGGATTGACTCCGATCAACCATGCCTGAACGACCCGAGGTGAATCGTGTTCGTTCAAGGTCCGCGCAACTTGGTACGCGAAGCGAAGGCGAGCTTCTACATCACCGTACGGTTCCACTCCAGCGATCCAACGGTCGAGCGCCCGAACATCTTTTACGCCCGCTATATAGGCCGTGAGTTTGCGCCCGACCATTTCGGTGAGACGTCTAACAAGCTCCTGCCACGGGAGTGTTAGAGCTTCACGATGAGCGGCGAGATCTGGTCTCGGAAGAGCAACAGCGGTAGCCATTATGAATCTCCTCTTAGGTCAGTATCACACATTAGCTTGACAATAGCAAGATAATGACACGTAAATACCATAGCTTTCACGCCATAAGCGAAGGGAATATTCTCAGGACGTCCAGCCCGGTGCAAGCGCTCAAAGAATCCAGCAACGGAGCCCGGGCCCACCTGCAAAGACACCCCGGCTGCCGGTTCCCGGTTGGCACGTTCAGCGGAGTCGAATCGGAACATCCCCTCGCGTTGAAATCAGGCGAAGCGCCATAGAGGTAGTCGCTACCGGTGACTACGCTGAGCGGCTTAGGCAGGTATCAGAAGTGAATGCAGTCAAGGCGTATTACAAAGCATGATTGAACCTCTTCCGAGTATGTACTCAACTTCACGCCCGGGAGACTTCATTTCAGCTTCCATGAGTTCGATCTGTCGCTTCCTCACAGACAACGCCCCTTTAGCAATCTTAGACCAGTTGAACTTTGCAAGGTCTTCCAAAATTTAAATTGCAGGAATGACATAGACTTCAACTAAGCTATTGCCAGCTTTCAGGTGGGGGATCTCGAGCAGATCAAGTTTTTGCTGGGCCACTCGTCGATTCAGACCACGGAGCGGTATCTGGGCTCCGAACAGGATATAGAGATCGCGGTGAATGATAATTTGGGATCATGAGCTACGGATTCATAGTCGGAGGTAATTTGGCAACAGCTTGTTGCCAAATTAGCCCGTTGTTGTTTCCCCATCCTGAACTTCTTCAATTCGATCGATAGCATTAGCCAGATCTTCGATCGATGGCATTTCACCCTGAAAAGGATGCCGTAGCTCCAGGGTGTGCTGATAAGTTCATCTTGCCTGCGTACCACTGCGGGCTTGGGCGGCCTCTTACTTGGATTCGACACAGCGGTCATGCTCGTACTCGGAACTAAAGTCGCCGGAGTCGCGAGCTCGGCTTCAAACTCGTGTCGAGCCTCGTTACGGGTCAGCTCGTCCTCTGCGTTGGTGAGCAGCGTGGCTGAAACGCGCTAGTCAACGCATCAGTGATACCTGCAATGATCTTTATCTTCCAGACTGATGCATGGAGGCGTGCTATCTGAGCGCGTCCACTTCGAAGCCGCCAGCCCAGTGGCCTAGATAACAGACGGGGCTAATAACGACGCGCATACTGCGGGGATGAGTTAGGGTATGATGATTGCCGTGCAGATGAACAAACAACGCGAGTTTGGCGCGCTCTGGAGTGGGTCGAACAGCTACATGCTCATTATCGATGCTAAGAACCGCAATGTAGGCTACTTTCGTGGGGTCGATGAATACTGACGGGACACCGAGGTCTATTGGCCCGCGCCGGATGGGGAAGAGTATTACGCGATGGCGCTGCTGTTTGCCGTGCGTCGCTGGGGCAACCGTTGGGGTATCTATAACTACAGTCGCGAGCGGAGAACATTCGGCGCGGCTCGAGGCATCCTCCATTGAGGACCGAAAGCGTACCCTTCGAATTCATCTCCGAGGCGCGGCTTTCTCACAGGGTGGCTGCTCTACCGAGCTCAAACAACACCGGGCAAGAGCAGGTCAGGACGAGCCTGACAATCGAGCTGAAAGGGCAAGGTAAGACGACGCCTGCATTGGAGCGGTAACTTTTGAGCCTGGGGACCACAATGAGACGCATGAAGAAGATGTCGATATTCATTTTACTGGTTGGACTCGCACTGAGCGGTTCCGCTCGAGGAGCCGATTCAAACATCAAACTCACCTATGACAAGCCTGCGGCGGTGTGGACCGAGGCGCTGCCGCTTGGCAATGGGCGCATTGGCGCAATGGATTTTGGCGGAGCGCAGGAAGAACATCTACAGGTCAACGAAGACACTCTCTGGGGCGGGGGACCTCATGACTATGTAAATCCTGACGCATACTCTCACTTGAAAGAGATTCAGCAGCTCATCTTTGCGGGCAAAGTCGATGAGGCCCAGAAACTCGCGAGCAACTTGATGGGCAAGCCGCCCCTGCTCATGCCGTATCAACCGTTCTGCGATATCCGGCTACATTCTTCCGGACAGGAACAGGTGAAAGAATACCGACGTGAACTGAACCTGGACGAGGCCATCGTAAATACGCACTACACCATAGGGACGACCACCTATCGCCGCGAAGTTTTCGTTTCTTTTCCAGACCAGGTTCTCGTGGTTCGAATTACAGCCAGCCAACGGGGGCAGATTGCATTTGGGTTGGGCATGGATTCTGCTCAACCTGGAGTTCGCGTCGAGAGCACAGCGAACGATACCCTGCAGCTCAGTGGTCAGATCCAGCCCAGACAGAACCCGCCATACTCATGGACCGGATCATGGAAAGACCCCGGGGTGCGCTTTGCCGCCGTCCTTAAAGTGTCCACCGAAGGAGGCTCGGTTCGAGCCAGGGGAGACCGTCTGGAAATTTCGGGAGCGGATGCGGTCACGATTCTATTCAGCAACGCAACCAGTTTCAAGAGTTATAGCGATATTGGTGGAGATGCTCTGGGGGCCGCGCAGGGCTTCGTGCAGCGTGCGTCGAGCTACTCATACAAGCAGCTACGCCAGCGGCATGAGAATGATTTTCAGCCCACATTTTCCCGGGTAAAGTTGAGTCTCGGTCAGAACAACTCGACAGAATCTACTGACAAGCGCATCAAGGACTTTGCGCAAAATGATGATCCCAGCCTACTTGCTCTTTACTTCGAGTACGGCCGCTATCTTCTGATCTCATCGTCTCGGCCCGGCGGCCAGCCTGCAAACCTTCAGGGGATATGGAATGACCACCTCGTGCCACCCTGGGGAAGCAAATGGACGACGAACATCAACCTTGAGATGAACTACTGGCAGGCAGACACAGGCGATCTTTGGGAGACGGAAGCACCGCTATGGGATCTGATAAAAGATTTGCGTGTTACGGGGGCCCAAACCGCACGCGTGGAATATCACAGTAATGGATGGGTGCTACACCACAACACAGATCTTTGGCGCGCAACTGCACCGGTCGATAGTTATTGGGGGATCTGGCCTATGGGGGAAGCATGGCTGGCGAACCAAATGTGGGACCACTACGAATTTAGCGGCGACCGAGAATTCCTTCAGCGTCAGGCCTATCCGGCGATGAAGGAAGCCGCTCAGTTCTTGCTTGGCTATCTAGTGGAAGCTCCTCCCGGAACGCCCTTCGCAGGCCGTCTGGTTACAAACCCATCGACTTCCCCCGAGAATAATTACTTTCTGAATGGAAAGCCGGCGTCACTGACCTATGCGGCCACGATGGATATCGAGTTAATGCAGGAGCTCTTTGAGAACTGCCGAAAGGCAGCCGCAATTCTGGGGACAGATACAGAGTTTCAGTCGAAACTGGAGCAAACGGAGAAGCGCCTGCCGCCACTCCAAGTCAGCAAGAGCGGAAAACTCCAGGAGTGGATTGAAGACTATCCAGAGACCGAGCCCAGGCATCGCCACGTCTCTCATCTCTACTCGCTCTACCCGGGACACGATATCAGCCTCGCAACAACTCCTGAGCTCGCAGCCGCGGCGAAGAAGACGCTTGAGCTGCGCGGCGACGGCGAAACAGGATGGTCTCAGGTTTGGAGAGTGGCTCTCTGGGCGCGACTTCGACAGCCTGAGCAGGCCTATACCTATCTGAAGCTCCTGATTCAAAACAGTACATTGCCGAACATGTTCGACCTCTGTGGCCGGCCGTTTCAGATAGACGGCAACCTTGGTGGTCCGGGGGCGATAACGGAGATGCTGGTGCAGAGCACTGACAAGCAAATCACTCTTTTGCCCGCGTTACCAACGCAATGGCCCAGCGGAAGCCTAAGCGGCGTGCGTGTGCGTGGCGGTGGCAAGATGGATATCAAGTGGAGCGGTGGACGTCTCACCGAGGTCAGGCTGCAAGCGGAACGCCCGGTCAAATACCAGGTGCTTTACGAGGATAAGTCGATCCAGATATCGCTCCAACGAGGCAAGCCGCAGGCGCTTGACGGCGATCTCCACAAGGTTGGGCAATGACCGTATCAAGATGATTGAAGGCTTTCAGTGCGGGCGAATCGTCCATGCTGAAGTCTCACAGAACTCGGCACATTCAGGCGATAAGGTGAAAGCTTGCCGAGGCGAGAGGGAGTCATTGGTGGCGAGGACGGAGGTGTGCCGTTCCTCGTCTCAAGTCGTGATCCTAACCTGCACTCTTTATTTGATTGCAGCCAAGATCAACTAAGCAAAACGTGAAGGTTAACGCTATGCCTCATCGGGGAGATACTGCGTGCGATCATTTTGAGCCTTTGGTGACGTTGCATCCAGAATGATTTAGTGGTGGATCCAGCCGACGAAGCCTCCACGCGACGCGATCTGAAGCCGAATATGGTCGTTGCGTGTAGCTTTTCCGTCCCGGCGGTCCCATGCATCCGGCTTGTCTTTGGCGTCGCGCAGCTGCGTCGACTTCCACGAGCCAGGACCAAGGAAGTCCAGTGGAATGTCGAGGGTCGTGGCTTCGCCGCCATTCATCAGTGCAATGAACCATTGCTTGCCGGACCGCCTTGCCTCGGCGACCACCTTGCCCGGTTCACTGCCTGGGAGAATCACGGTTTCGTCCCAGGTGGGGGAGATGGCGGTAATCACATCGCGCGCCGGATTTTCAAGATAGCTCTGCGGGTGTCCGCCAAAGCAGAGGAACGGTGACGTGAAGACAACTGCCTGAGCGAGCTCATGTGCCCAGGTATTCCCCATCAGCTCGCTTGTCGTGAATACGGTTGGCGTGTAGTCGCCAGGGCCGACCACGTAGCGTGTGAAAGGGAGGATGACGTCGTGGTCCGGCTGCGGAACGCGGTGATAGCGAGTGATCTGATACTCGTGTCCGCGAACAGCCTCGCGGGTGATCACGTTCGGCCAGGTACGGTCCATGCCGGTGGGCTTGTTCGAGCCGTGGAAGTCCACCATCAGATGAAGGGCGGCGGCGTCCCTCGCTGTATCGAAGTACCAGTTGGCGATCTCGCGGCTGGCGGGCGGCGGAAAGTCGATCTTAATTCCCACCACCCCGGCCTCCACCGCCTTCCGCATGTACTCGCGGCGGCCCTCTTGGTCCAGCACCGTGCGGCTATGTACCCAGATCCAGATCTTCACGTTCTTCGTCTTCGCATAGGCGACGTCGGCGGCAATCGCCTGCCAGGAATCCGGCCACTTCTCCCAGCCCTCGTCGATGAGGTAATACTCAAACTTGAGCTGACTGGTCCAGTCGATCCACTGGTGCTGCTCGGACTCTACAGGATCGCCGCTCGCAAGCCATTGCCATGCCGACCGACCAGGCCTGATCCAGTCGGCTTCGGCAAGTTCAGCAGATGAGGGAGGGTTCAGGTTCTGGACAAGAGTTGTGTTGACCAGATCGGTCAGATTGCGAGCGACGATGGTGACGCGCCATGGTTGCACCACCTCCTTGTCGGTGGTCCATCCGTTGGGATCGGCGTACAGTTGACCTTCAAGTGCGCCGTTCGGTCCCAGCTTAACTGCGAGATCGCCATAGTCCTTCAGCAGCGCCTCGGTAAGCGCGATGTACACCTGTCCGATCCGCGCTGTAAGCGGCAAGCCGATGCTTTCGGTGCCCAGTTGCTTGAGCGTGGTCTCGTGCCATCGGCTCTCGTACGAGTTGTCGAGCTTTGCCGCCCAGACAGTCGGATCGCCTTCGATCATCCATGTGGAGCTGTCGGCCTGCACCCTTCGCCCTGCCTTGGCCGGCAGCCGTAGCCGCACGCCGACACCATCATTCTCAACATGCACGTCGACCCAATAAGACTGGCCGTGCGATTGTGCCGGAATCGTCGCCTCGTTGGCGCGATCGACCGCATCCGCATGCGCTCCGAAGAAGCGGTAGTGCTCGTCCACCTTTCGGAGGTGTGGGGAGCCAAGAGTCACATCCTGGCCGAACTCTACATCGTCTGCCTCGATTCCGATCATTGAGGGCGCAAGAACCTGCTTGCCATCCACAAGCACCCGATAACGAAGAAGGCCCTCGGCGGCGTCGAGCTCGGCACGCGTCCTCCCATCCGGGCTGGAGACGATGACAGGACGGGCAGTGCGCGTCTGGCTGGCGAGCGGGACAACGGACGCTGCGACCGCCGCAAAGAATACAAGAATTGTGTTGCTTGCCTTCATCATGTTTTCGTCCTTACTCCAGTTTCCTGCTGATCCCTCTTGCGACGTTCGCTGTAAATGCAATCAGCTCGATGCTTCTAACTCAGTTGTCGCCGACAAGAGGCCCGCCGACTCGGCATGGATCATAATCTTTCCGGACTCCCCTCGTGGCTGCACCACCACCAGACATGCCCCGTGGAAAGTGTCCCGGCGCGGTTGCTGGAAGCTGGCTACGTCTTTAGGATTAGCGTTCCCTACCGCTATGATTTCAGCGGCTCCATTGACGGAGAACGTAACCGGCACAACAGCGTCCGGAATCGGCCTGCCTGCTTCATCCACCACGTTGAGCATCACATAGCCTACATCGTCTCCCCCCGTGTTAAGCTTGCGCCTGTCGGGCGTGAGAATCAATTTATGGGCTTTGCTTGCCGTGCTGAATGTTATCGATCCGGTTTCAGAACCCCCTTCGTAGACGATTGCTTTTAATTCTCCGGGCCCGTACGGCACGGTGAACTCCGCCTTGAGCGCATTCCTCTCACTTAAGTCCTGCGACCCAACCTCTTTACCGTTGAGGAACAACTTCACATGCTGCGCGCGGGCGTATACGCGGACATGGAGTGGTGTCCCTTCGAAACCTGGCCAAGTCCAGCTTCGGAGTTCATCGCTCCAGCCCCAATCTGCGGGATGCTCCGACCACCCTGGGGGAATCGGACGCTGAACTGCCATCTCCACTGTGCTCCGCCGCCAGACGATGTCACGGAAGTAAGACTGGGGCTTCTTGTTCCCGATCAGATCGATATCGCCGCAGTAGGAATTGAACCACGGATACGTCTGTAGGCCGCCGGACCGGCCGAATCCCTTCCGAATGCTTGTACTGCCAAGGCCCGACTCGCCGATATAGTCGGCCGCCGTCCAGACGAAATCTCCTATAACCCAGCTCGCGTTCTCGATGAAGTCCCAATTCTGAAATGCTGCGCCGGGATAAGACTCAGTGCCTACCATGACCCGAGCCGGGTATTTTGCATGGTCCGACTGGTATTTGTCCAGTCGATAGTTGTAGCCCGCAACATCAAGGTAGGTGAAGGCCGGCTGCATGTCGTCCCATGTCTGTTTGGGATGATCGTAGGGTTCGCAGATGCCAGCAGTCACTTTGCGCGTGGGATCAAGCTTATGGACAAGGGCGGCAAGCTCCTTTCCGATTTCTACTCCGCGTGGCTCAGCGCGTTCCTTGACTTCATTTCCGATACTCCACAAGATGACGCTAGGGTGGTTGCGGTCGCGCAGAATCATGCTCTCGAGATCCCGCTGCCACCATTCCCTGAAATAGAGGTGGTAGTCTTCAGGGTTCTTGGCCTCCTCCCAGCAGTCGAATGCTTCATCGATCACCAGCATTCCAAGACGGTCGCAGGCATCCAGAAAACTGTGAGAGGGAGGATTATGGCTGGTACGGATGGCGTTATAGCCATTTGCCTTGAGGATCTCCAGGCGCCGCTCTTCGGCTCGCGGGATGCAGACCGACCCTAAAGGTCCGTTGTCAATATGCACGCATCCGCCACGGAGCTTGACGCTTTCACCGTTGATTCGCAGCCCCTGAACCGCATCGATTTGAATAGTACGGACTCCAGCGTGCATCGTGGCAGCATCCGCCACTTTGGATCCTTCTTCAACAATCACTTCGACGCGATATAGATGAGGGCTTTCCGGAGACCAAAGACGAGGGTGCTCGAGCCGTACGGGACATGTGGCAACCGCGGTCGAGCTAGCGGAGATCGTCAGGCGTTGCTCAGATTCGCCGCTGGCAACATTTTGGTCATCGACGAGTCGAACACGGGCTCTCACCTTCCTTGGCTCCGGTGCTCGGTTCTCAACTGTCATCTCCACCATGACGAGTGCAGCGTCGCTCGATGCTTCGCGTGTAGTGATAAAGACTCCGTGAGAGGGGATGCTGACCTCTCCGGCGATGCTGAGCCAGACCTTGCGATAGAGTCCTGAGCCGGCATACCAGCGGCTGTTGCGACCTGCGTTGTTGACACGCACCGCGATACAGTTTTTGTCATCCTTGAGGTACTTCGTCAGATCGTAGGCGAATTCGGTGTATCCATAGGGATGGTTCCCCAAGTGGGTGCCATTGATCCAAACGTCGGAGTTCATGTAAACGCCTTCGAAGCGCAACTCCGCCTTTCCGCCAGCGGGGATCAGGGGCTTATCGAATGTTTTTCTGTACCAGCCGATTCCGCCGACCGTCCATCCTGTGGCGATCTGACCTTCGCTTGCATAAAGATCGAACGGGCCCGTACGCACCGGTTTGGTCTCAGTTGCCCAGATCGCTCCCGGCATCGACTCTGCATCCTTGACGACATCCTCGATGCTCCAGTCGTGGGGAACGTTGAGTGTCCGCCAACCCGAGTCGTCGAATTCTCCACTCGAAGCTTCCTCGACATCGCCGCGATGGAATCGCCAGGAGTCGTTAAATGGCTGCAAGCGGCCCGCAAGTTCGGGTGCACCGTCTGGCCACGAGGCCCGCATTCCCTTTTTCGTCTGCTCCGTATACGCGCTGATCGGTGTTGCAACAGTTACGGCGGCTCCCAGTAATCCTTGAATGGCCTCGCGCCGCGTCAACCCTTTTTCTGTATTCATTTCCGACGGTATCCTCCAGCCCGATATACGCCGGACCGATTGTTTCAGAGAAATGGCTCAGAACCAATTCCCTTGATGGGACATAATGGCCCGGACGCTAATAGGAGCGTCCGGGCCGTTTTTTTTGATTTTTAGAAGGTGAGTTTCAATGCAGCCTGGCCGACACGAGCAGCATTGCTTGTCGAACCCCTTCCACCGTTGATCTGGCCGAAGGTTGCATCGCTGGGGTTAGTGTCTGGATTGCTCATGATGGGGTGATTCAGGGTATTGAATGTTTCAAACCGCAACTGCAGCTGGAATCTTTCAATCGACCAATTCTTCATCAAAGCGGAATCCACGTTGAAGATGGGTGCCCCGTTCAGGATATTTCTGCCGCTGGTTCCAAAGGTTCCATCCGGACGCGGCCGGAATGCGGCCGTGTTGAAGTATCCCTTGATCCACTTGGATCGTCCGCCATCGCGAGTTTTGAGAGGCACCCCGGCTACACGGTCTGCGCGGTCGCTGCAATTGCTCTTACAGCCAGACCCTGTATTGTTGTTGTTGCCGCCCAGATCCGCGCTGTTCCCACCCGAGATCGAGAACGGATTGCCCGATTGAAGTGTGATGATGGGGCTGATTTCCCATCCACCTAACGCTTCGCGGACGATCAGATTCTGATTCCTGAGTGCAGGCGATACATAAACAAAGTTAGAAACCCATGTAAATGGAATGCTTAGGTTCGAAATGCCTCGATTCCAGCTCAGGTTGAACGGATCGCCGAGGCGCTGTGGGTCGTCGAATGCGGGGTTCCCGGCACTCGCCAGGTCAATTGTCTTCTGCCAGGTAAAGCTCGACTGCGCCTGAAGTCCATGAGCCATCGTTTTGGTGAAGCTGATCTGGAGCGAGTTGTAGCTGGCGGTTCCGTTGCTCTGGAGTTCTCCGATAGCAGAGAAGTTAGAGTAGGGAAGATAGGAACCGTGGCCGCCGTTGTTGCAGGTCGTGCAGTAAGTTGCGAAGTTGCG
>Ga0207705_10002805_pt1 | contig 13325 bp, 11 predicted proteins | sample KBSC13metaG_FD_184314 | JGI IMG/M metagenome (GOLD analysis project Ga0207705, IMG submission 184314) | Corn rhizosphere microbial communities from Kellogg Biological Station, Michigan, USA - KBS C1-3 metaG (SPAdes) (version 2) | ecosystem: Host-associated > Plants > Roots > Rhizosphere > Soil ...
CCGACACTGTTGACGGCGGCGACTTTGTAGTAGTACTTGGTGCCGTTCGTCAGACCGGTATTGTTGTAGCTCGTGCCGGTGATGCCCGTCGCGATTGCGGTCGTACCTTCGCCGCCGGACGTCGTGCTGCGATAGGCATTGTACGACGTCGCGCCAGAACTGGCGGCCCAGGACAGGGAGACGCTGGCATTTCCGGCGGTCGCGACGAGACCGGTCGGGGCGGCGGGGACAGTCGGAGCGACCGGCGTCGCCGACGCTTCGCTCGACTGCGCCGACGTGCCGACGCTATTGACCGCGGCGACTTTGTAGTAGTACTTGGTGCCGTTGGTCAGGCCGGTGTTGTTGTATGAGGTGCCCGTGATGCCGCTAGCGATGGCAGCGGTGCCTTCGCCGCCGGATGTGGTGCCGCGGTAGACGTTATAGCTGGTCGCGCCGCTGGCCGCTGTCCACGACAGAGAGACGGACGCGTTTCCGGCGGTGGCCGACAGCCCGGTGGGTGTCGACGGGGCCGTGGCGCCGCCGATCTTGAATATGGCGAAGTCGTAGCCCGCCAGCGAGAAGTTACCGGTGCTCGGCAGTGTGTGCGTTTTGCCACCGGGAGCGCCCTGCGGGGTGACGTCGGTCCACGAACCGGACTGAGCGGGCAGGGTGCCGGTGGCGGCGCCGCCGTTTGTGTTGATCTCGACGAAGTACGTCTGACCGCCGCCCGTTCGCGAGTAGGCGATAACCGCCGCGCTCGACGGCGTCACGAAGGTCGTCGTCCCCTGTTGCAGCGCGCCGCCGCTTCCGTTGCGGAGGGCGAGGAGCTGGGTGTAGAAGGTAGAGAACGCGGCGGAGTTAGTGCCTGTCCAGTTGATCTGCGTGTGCGGGTTGACACCGCCGTTGGTGTTCGCTGCTTCCTGGCCGTTGTAGAGAAGAGGAACGCCGCTGATGGTGAAATCCCACGCCGCGGCCGCCATCGCCTGGGGGTAGCCGCCGAGGATGACGATGTCGCGGTCGACGTCCCACTGGTCCGAGTAGTTCATCTGCTTCATGCCGGCCGGCGGCGGGTTGCTGATTGTATACGGCCACTGCCACTGGTAGGAAAGGGTGCTGGCGTTGTTCGCGGTCTTGATCGCCGCCACCACGCCGTAGTTGTACATGTTGAAGCCGTAGTCGACCTCGAACGGAGACAGCGCGAGCTGGACGTCCTCTTCCTCGCCGAGCATCAGAATGTCGGCCTTCTTCGACTGGAGATTAGTGCGCAGACTGTTCCAGAAGGATTGAGGGATCAAGCGGCCGGTGCCGACCGGATTGTCGGCCATGTCGAACCGGAAGCCGTCGACGTTGTAGTTGACGATCCAGTTCTGCAGCATCGTCGTGATGTACGACTGCAGGCCGGTGTTCTGGTAGTTGAGCTGGGCGACGTCGTTCAGGCCGTTGACCGGGGCAATCGACGCGGAGTTGCTCGAGTTTCCGTCGGTGTGGACGTAGTATTCCGGGTGCTGCGTGATCAGCGCGTTGTCCCACGACGTGTGATTGAGAACGGCGTCGAGGATGACCTTCATCCCATCATTGTGCGCGGTCGTGATCAGGTTCGTGAGATCTGCCGTGGTTCCGAAGTTCGGATTGACCGTTATATAGTCTTTGATGCAATAGGGGCTATTGAAGTTTGGATGGCCATTGACCGCCGCGCCGCGCGGGTAGAGCGGCATGATCCAAATGACATTGACGCCCAAGTTTTTCAGTCTCGTAAGCTGCGACGTAATCCCGTTGAAACCGGTGGTCGAGAAGATTTCAGGGTTTACGGCGTAGATTACGGCTGAGTTTAACCACGAAGGCGTCTGCGCTTGGGCGGCTCGTGGAGCACCGAACAGGCTCGTGGCGGCGACCGTTGCGATCGCCGCTACTAATCCCAACCGACGAAAGACATTCATTGTCTGATCTCCTTATCTCTCTGATTGAATAGCGATTATAGTAAAAAAACCTAATCGGGCCGACTCGGGCATGCCTGCGGTTCGATGACGCTCCACATGCCGGTCGATCATTAGGATTCTGTATGGTACTTGTACCATTTGGAACAATATGGCGGATTATACCTGTAAAATAGAACCATACCTGGCAATTATAGCAGTGATGGTCCAAGTTGTCAATATCTGTTCCGGTGGTGGAATATACATCAGGGGATAGACCGGGCAGTCGTAATCATAAGTGTAAACGCCACGCCGAACGCGGAACAAATGAGATAGGCGGAGCGATAGAACAAGCAAGGAGCGGACAATGACGACCGTTACCAAATCGACAGGGGCGATCCACGAAGGCTTGACCACCACACAAGCGCCCTTCATTGAACGGGCGCAGGCGTCTGGGCAGCTCTACATTCAGCAGCCCTACGAGCTGTATAACGCCGCGAACCATCGGGCGTGGCACCGACTCTTTACACGAATGGAGAAGCGGTGGCACTCTTACGCCAATCCCCACTTCTTGAAGGGGATCGCCAGCCTCTGCTTCGACGACAAGCACGTCCCCCGCCTGGGCGATGTCAACAAGTTTCTCTGCCCGCTGACGGGGTTTCGGGCCAAGGCCGTCAGCGGCTATGTGCCTGCGTTTCTCTTCTTCGACTGCCTGCGCAACCGCGAATTCCCTACGACGATCACCATCCGCGACCCCGAGCATCTCGACTACCTGCCCGAGCCCGACATCTTCCACGACATCGCCGGCCACGTGCCGATGCACACCGATCCCGCCTTCGCCGACACCCTCGTTCGCTTCGGCGACTGCGCACACGCCGCGGCGGAGATCGTCGCGGATATTGCCGACGAGCACGAGCGAATGGTGCGGTTGACGTCGATCATCAAGGCAATGGCCCGCTTCTTTTGGTTCACGATCGAGTTCGGCCTGATGCGAGGGCAGGGAGGTGACATCAAAGTCTACGGCAGCGGCTTGCTCAGTTCGTACGGCGAGATCGAGCATTCGGTCAAGTCGCCGGACGTGCAGCGGTTTCCCGTGCAGCTCGAGTGGGTGATCAACCAGAGCTTCGAAATCGACCACTACCAGCCGCTACTGTTCGTTGTTGATTCGTTCGATCATCTCTTCGAACTTGTGGGTACTTTGGAAACGTGGATGCGGGAAGGGCGCTTGAACAACGTCGCGCCCGGTGAGCCTTTCGTCAGCGAGGCAGACCTGAAGAGCTTCCTGACGCCTGTGTAGGCGGAAATGAATGTCTGTGAACTCGACCGCTGACAACGGTATAAGCAATTCGCAATACGGCAAATGTACCAGTGCTTGGTAAAGAGGTATCGCAATGCAGGATGAACTTCCGCTGCTCGGGATCGACCATATTCGACTCTTCGTCGGCAATGCAAGGCAGTCGGCGTACTTCTACCGCAACGCATTCGGCTTCGACGTCGTCGCTTACGCGGGCCTCGAAACGGGCCTGCGCGACGAAGCCGCCTACGTCCTCAAACAGGGCGAGATAACCCTCGTCCTCGTCTCGCCGCTGTCGAAGGACCACCCTGAGAATCGACGCCTGATCGAACACGGCGACGGCGTCATGGACGTCGCCTTCACCGTCGACGATGTCGACCACGCCTATCAGTTCACCACCGGCCGCGGCGCGGTCGGCGTTGTCGAGCCGATTTGCCGGGAGGACGAGTTCGGCGTCTACAAGTTTGCGGTGATCCAGTCCTACGGCGACACCACTCATACCTTTGTCGAGCGGCGCAACTACAGCGGTGTCTTCTCGCCCGGCTTCCGCACTCTCGACGCCGGCCGGTACAATCCACGCACTTTCAAGCCGGCGGGGCTCAAGTACATCGACCACGTGGTTGGCAATGTCGAGCTTGGCAAGATGGACGAATGGGTCCACTTCTACGAGCACACGATGGGCTTTTCGCAGCTGGTGCATTTCGACGACAAGGCCATCAGCACCGAGTACACCGCGTTGATGTCGAAGGTGGTCCAGGGCGGCAACGGCCGCATCAAGTTCCCGCTCAACGAGCCGGCCCAGGGGCGCAAGAAGTCGCAAGTCGAAGAGTACCTCGACTACTACGGCGGCCCCGGTGTTCAGCATGTCGCCATCTCGACCGACAACATCATCGAAACCGTTCAGGCGCTTCGCCACAACGACGTCACCTTTATCAACGTCCCGCCGACCTACTACGAGATGCTGCCCGAGCGGATTGGCAAGATCGACGAGGACCTCAAGACCATCGAGGAATCGAACATCCTGGTCGACCGCGACGAAGAAGGCTACCTCCTGCAGATCTTCACGCAGCCTGTTGAGGACCGGCCGACCCTCTTCTTCGAGATCATCGAGCGCCACGGGTCAACTTCATTCGGCAAGGGCAATTTCAAGGCGCTGTTCGAAGCTATTGAGCGTGAGCAGGCGCGCAGGGGGACTCTGTGAAACTCGTACGGTTTCGATCCCCATCCTCCGTGCCGCGCCTCGGCGTCATAGCCGGCACCGAGGTCATCGACGTCCTCAGCGCACGAGACTCCGGCCGCGCGGATCTGCTCGACCCCGACGGCGTCGCGATGCTGAATTGGATCACGATCGACCCCGACGCCAAGTCGACGATCGACCGCATTGTGGCCGAGCTCAAGGACGACAAGACGTCCGAACATCGCTACCCGCTCGACGCCGTCAAGCTCATGCCGCCAGTCACCCCGCACTCGTTCCGGGACTTCTACGCCTTCGAGGCCCACGTCAAGAACGCCCGCAAGAAGCGGGGGCTGGAGATGGTGGAGGAATGGTACGAGGCCCCCGTCTTCTACTTCTCGAACCCAAGCAGCTTCCGGGCCCACGGCGACGTCATCCGCAAGCCGGAGGAGACGCAGGAACTCGACTACGAACTCGAAATCGCCGTTGTGATCGGCCGAGAAGGAAGTGACATCCCGGTCGACAAAGCCGATGCCTATATCGCCGGCTTCACGATCCTGAACGACTGGTCGATGCGTGACATTCAGCGCCGCGAGATGAAGGTTGGCCTCGGTCCCGCCAAAGGCAAAGACTTCGCCACGAGTATGGGGCCGTGGCTTGTCACGCCCGATGAGCTTGACGACCGGCTCGCTCCCAGCCAAACCGGCAAGCGCTACAACCTATCGATGACCGCCCGTGTCAACCGTACCGAGTACTCCCGCGGCAATGCACGCGACATGCAATGGTCCTTCGCCGAGCTGATTGCCGAAGCGTCGAGGAACACGACCCTGTACCCTGGCGACGTCATCGGGTCCGGTACCGTCGGCACCGGCTGCATCGTCGAATTCCCCCAGGGCATGTACCCCTGGCTGAAACCCGGCGACGAAGTCAAACTGGAGGTCGAGAGGCTGGGGGCGCTGACTAACACAATAGGATAAGGCCCCCTCCTCCCGACTCGCCGGAGGCTCGGTCTCCTTCCTCCCCGCAAGCGGGAAGGACTGTCCAGCAATCGATGACGCTTGCTGAAGAGCGCAAACGTCGCCTAACTTAGTCACCCCTTTCCGCGTCGGAGAGGGGCTGGGGGAGAGGCTCTTATGGCTCATTACGTACGGTTAGGTTCTATTCCGCGCAAGCGGCATACGCAGTTCCGCAAGCCGGATGGCTCGCTCTATTCGGAGCAGGTCTTTGGGACGAAGGGGTTCTCGGGGATTGCGTCGACGCTCTACCACATCAATCTCCCGACTCAGGCGGACGAATTTGCGCCACTCGACACGCCGAAGGTCGAGGTCATCAATGACGATCCTCTCCAGCACCACCACGTCAAAACGCACAACTTCCCGGCGGGCGGCGATCCTATCAGCGGTCGACAAGTCCTGCTGCTGAACGACGACGTCCGCATCGGCCTGTGTCGACCCATCGAGCCCATGCCGTACTTCTACAAGAACGCCGATGGCGACGACCTCATCTTCGTCCACGAAGGTACCGGTCGACTGGAGACGATGTTCGGGATGCTGCCCTACGGACCCGGCGACTACCTGATCATTCCCCGCGGCACGATTTATCGGGTGGTGGCTGACAAGAGCGAGCAGAGGCAGTTGATCATCGAATCGTCGGCGTCGACGATCGAGCCCCCGCATCGATACCGCAACGAGTATGGTCAGCTTCTGGAGCACGCGCCGTACTGCGAACGGGACATTCGCGTGCCGGAGACACTGGAAACGCGCGACGAAGCCGGCCGCTTCGAAGTGCGGGTGAAGTCGCGCGGCCGGCATACCGCTTATTTCTATAACTTCCACCCGCTCGACGTCGCCGGGTGGGACGGCTTCCTGTATCCATGGGCCATCAATATTGCCGACTTCGAGCCTGTCACCGGCAGTGTTCACCAGCCGCCGCCGACTCACCAGATGTTCGAGGCGCACAACTTCGTGGTATGCTCCTTCGTACCGCGCATGCTCGACTACCACCCGGACGCGGTGCCAATCCCGTACAACCACAGCAACCTCGATAGCGACGAGCTTCTGTACTACGTTAACGGCAACTTCGCCAGCCGCAAAGGCATCGAGGTCGGGTCGATGACATTGCATCCGTCGGGCATCCCGCACGGGCCTCAACCGGGCGCTGTGGAGGCGAGCCTCGGCAAGACGCGAACCGAAGAGCTCGCCGTCATGGTCGACACCTTCCGCCCGCTCAAGTTAACCAAAGCCGCAATGTCACTTGAGGATGCCCAGTACCCGTTCAGCTGGAAGCCGGCGGTATAATGCAGTCAACCATGCAGATTGAAGACCCCAAGAAGACATCGACGAACCGTATTGCAAAGATGGTGATCAACGGGACGGGAGCCCTTCTGTTCGGAGCTATCGCACTCAATCTGGGCATCGGTCTTACTGTCGACAATCCGTTGTCGCTCGCCTCTATCGGAGGCGACTTTGCCGGACCGCAGATCATCCTGGCGCTTGAGTTCCTCCTATTCACCGGACTCTTCATCGTCTGCCTCGTCTCGACCGTCCGCACTCTCCTTCGGGTGAACGAGGCAGATCCCGTGATCCGGAAAGATCCCACTCTGGCACCCGTTCACATAAAGATCGACGGGGACTCCCAGTGACCGATCACCTAGGCTTTGACGCTGCCGAACTCACACTCGTTCAAGCCCATCGACTGCTGCTCCATTGCGTCGCTCCGCGCCCGATCGCTCTGGTGTCGACCCTGAGCGACGTCCACGGTCCCAACCTCGCGCCGTTCAGCTACTTCATGGCCGGAGGCGCCAACCCGCCCTCGGTGGTGATATCTCCGCTGACGGATCGGACCGGGCAGCCGAAGGACACGCAGCGGAATATCGAGGCGACGGGAGAGTATGTCATCAATGTGGTGACTTACGAGATGGCGACTCAGATCAATCAAGCCTCGGCCGAGTATCCGTATGGGGTGGATGAATGGAATGAGTGCGGGTTGACGCCAACGCCGTCGACGAAGGTTCGGCCGTTACGAGTATTGGAAAGTCCAATGTCGATCGAGTGCCGGCTGCACACCATCGTGCCGCACGGAACCGGGCCATTGTCGGCGAACTATGTGATCGGGGAGGTGGTGTACTTCCACGTGGCTGCCGAGCTCTGGGATGGTGACAACGTGCGGGACGAAGCGGTCGACTACATTGGGCGCATGGGCGGCGAGTGGTATTCGCGTGCGAATCCATCGAGCATGTTCGAAATGCCACGTCCGCCACGCATCGAGAAGTATCCCGAAGAGCCGATCAGGTAACCAATTCTAAATGGACTGTCGGTCATGTTCCCCCAGGTTGGGGTTAAGGGCCGTTTCGCCGCTACTGATTGACGACGGCCACGGCGGCGCGCACCGTCCCGCTTTTACCGCCAAGGTCGATGACAACGTGCCAGTGGCCTCGACGCGGTGGCGCAATGGTGACAGGCGACTGCTTGGCGTAGCCGCCGTAGAAAGTGCAGTCCTTGCCGAGCTTATATTGCGTGAAATTGGCTGAGTCGAGCAGCATGACGTTGGCCGCGTGGTCGAGCGTCACCTGAACTTTTTCCTTCTGCTCCAAGTCCACTTCATAATGCAGGAATCCCATACGATCCTCCTCCGATCTCCGGAACGTCTTCCTATTATCGGTATTGCTCCTCAAATAAGTTATATCGCCCACACTTCACGGATTTACCGGGTTGACAAATCAAGCGTTTTACCGTAAGCTTAGTGAGCAAGTTAAACCTTTTACTTAATGTCGACGCCTTCGAGATCGGGGGTAACCCGTCAATATATAAGCCTAAGGGCTGTCGAAGCGTTGCCGGGAGCTTATGGCGAGACGGAAGTTTGATTCTGGGCCGACGATATGGGACGTTGCGAAAGAGTGCAACGTATCGATAGCGACTGTCTCACAGGTTCTGAACAATGGACCGCGTCCGGTGCGTCCGGACACTCGCGAGCGCGTGATCACGGCCGCCAAGAAACTGAACTACCACCCGAACGCCATGGCCCGCGGCCTGGTCAGCCGCCGGATGAACACCATCGGTGTGGTGAGCGGCGTCTTCAACGCGGTCGATGTCGTCGGAAGTCCGTACGCGTCAAGTGTACTGCGCGGGATTTTGGCGGGCGCGGCGGTTTCCGGCTTTGGCGTACTCCTGTTTACGCAGTGGTGGGAAGACTTGCAGACGGGCTCGGTGTACCGTGATCGACGCGCCGACGGCGTCGTCGCCATCGCTCCAGCCGACGACAACCAGATGATCAGCGGCATGGTCTCGTTCAACATGCCCGTGGTCGCCATCTCCGGCGACTGTCTCTCACTCGGCGTGCCCTCAGTCGATGTCGATAATGCCAAGGGCGCTCGCATCGCGGCTCAGCACTTAATCCACCTCGGTCACAAACGAGTGGCCCATATTACCGGAAACGAACATCTCGTCGCCACCAGCCTGCGCCGTTTCGCCTTTATCGACGCGCTCGACAAGGGCGGTATCGAAGTGCCGGCCGACTATGTCCGCATCGGCAACTATAACGGTGAAGGTGTCTACGAACACGCGAAGCAACTCCTCTCCGGGCCAATGCGGCCGACGGCGATCTTTGCCGGTAACGACACGATTGCTCTGATCGTACTGCAAGTCGCCCGCGACCTCGGCGTTCACGTTCCCGCCGACCTCAGCGTGATCGGTTTCGACGATATCGGCCGCGCCGAACATTCTCAGCCTCTCCTGACCACCGTCCGTCAACCGCTCGCGGCAGTCGGCGAGATGGCGGCGAAGCTCCTGATCTCTCGTGTCGAAACCGGCAATGTCGAGGCGCAGCTTCACCTCATCGACCCAGATCTCACCGTCCGCGAGACCACCGCGCCTCCCGCTGCACGTTAGCGCATCTTAGTTTCCACCAAACACAAGCCCGAGGCCGATCGTCACTGCATAAGAGTTACGATCGGCCTCGGTTCCAAGCTGACACTAGACTGGGGACCACATCGCCAGATACCCGACCCTGCTCCGCGGTGTCTGTTCGTCACCGGTTGCAGCGATGGCGAGAGGCTGATTGTAGTTCAATCGACATCACCCTGATTTTCGGTGATGTCAAATAATGGATACATTACTCTCTCGAATTAGCATGTGACAATTCGATTGCCGCGTATGGCAGTTCGCCTGGGCGGGCCTGCGCGAGATGGACGATTCTTTCTCCCTGTTCGTATTGTGGCCAGATAGCGTACACGACCCCCGCCGCAGCGAATCGTTTGCGTATCGCGGCGATGGTGGCCCGGCAAACGCCCAGCTCCTCCGCGACCTTGGCATCTGTCGTGTTCGGGTCCATCGATCGGTCCGCAAGCAAGAGCGCTTGTGCCCTCATGCGAATAGCTGGGGAAAGTGGCGACTCCGAAATTTCGGCTAATCTCGCCCGGTCCCTATGGGACAAATATACGAGCGTACACATTCTCGGCTTACTCATATTGATAACAATAGCAGCGATTATATGTCGAGCAATAGCGGACAACCCTCTATCTTTATTGATAAACCTCATTTATCAATCCGTTATCAGTATATCACGTATGATCGTGACTGTCAATCTCTCGATTCCGCAGGTTACGTAACGGCCATTTTGTTTCGATTACTCGCGCTTCGGCCCGGGGTTAATGGTCACGGCCTTAATAGTGGTGTCAATTCTTGGATAAATATGAGTGTGTTTTGTCTAATAATGGATAATCAGGATTCGGTCGAGGAACGAATGACGAGTTTTACGGGGACAGTGACCTGGCATTGAGAGGCCGGTTCTCCCTTGATCAAAGCATCGAGCCGTTCTACGGCTATTTGGCCGATTTCGCCGAGGGGTTGCCGTATTGTGGTTATTCCGCCGCAAAGGTCCGCTGCCGCGGGCACGTCGTTGAAACCCGTCACGGCGATGTCTTCCGGCACTCTCAGCCCGCGATTTCGAATGGCGTCGATTGTGTGTGCCGCCAATATGTCGTCCGTCGTCACGATCGCTGTAGGTCGATCCGGCAGCCTCAGCCATCGATCTACCAGCAGCATCACAGACTCGAGGGACCAATGCTGTAATTGCAGCTCGGTCGACTCGATGTCGGGATCGTAGGCAATTCCGGCGGCGGCCAGGCCTTCGCGGTAGCCAATGGCGCGGTCGGTAAAATCGGAGATTCCGGGCGAGCCAAAAAAGGCAATTCGGGTGTGCCCACGATTTGCCAGATAACCGACAACTTCCCGAATCGCGCCAATGTTATCGGCGACGACGTAGCCGACAGAGCTTGGAACCCGCCTCGACAGAATCGACACAATTGGGAGGCCGCCATCGGCGGCAAAGCGGAGTTGCGCGTCATACGGCGCGGGTGACATCCAGAGCAGTCCGTCGATCTGCCCGTTCAGAAAATCGGAGCCGGTCCGTGCCCGTGCCCGGTGGGGCCAGCCTGTGTAAAGCAGAACATCGTACGCGGCGTCGTCGGCTGCCCGGTTGATTGCGCCAAGCATAGGCGCTACCGTGGAGAACTTCACGGTCTGTTCCAGCTCATAAATCCCGTACGACAACAGTCCGATTGTGTGGGTACGTCGATCGCGGATCGCACGAACGAGCGCGTTCGGAGTGAAGTACAGAGCCTTCATCGCTTCGCCGATCCGCATCCGCGTAACGTGGCTCATTCGACCCTTGTCGTTAAGGTAATTGGAGACCGTCGACGTCGACACGCCGGCGTGCCTGGCGACGTCGGCGATTGTGTTTCTCGGCTTGGCCGGCTGCTCGCTCGTCGATGGGGGCGCCGTGGGGGGCGTGGGTGTCGTTTCCGCGTCCCGCAGCCAGTTGCTAACGGTCTGCGGGCTAACGGCAAGTGTACGGGCGATTTTCCGGATCGATGAGCCGGCGGCTTGCAACTGCACCGCCTGCTGCCGAATGGCCGGCGAGTAGGTCCGCGGCCGGGTGTCGAGCGAATAGCGCCTTCCGCAGGGAACACACTTGAATCGCTGAACGCCGCCGGCCATCCCGGCCTTCACCTGCCTATCCTGACGTCCGCAATTGGGGCACACGCTCACCACGCGCCCCCCTGCCGAAGCAAATTCGTAAACAGTCGAGCAAAACCGGTTGCCATAATTCTTGTTCTCACCTCTCGCAATTATATTCCGATCTGCCCCTTTCGGGCAACCACCGCACGCTTGAGAACGCGTCCATGGGACGCCTACTGGTATAATGAGGTGGTGCTCTCGACAAGCCGGTATAGCTCTGGCTCTACCGCCCGACTCGTACGCAGGCATTTTGGCGTCCCGAATCGTTCCTGGTCGTCAAACACTGTTTCGTATTTCGCACGTTGGAAGGGTCGTTCGTGTCTCCTGAAGAGAAGGATATGATTGAGCGCTGCCGTCGAGGCGATCTCGGGGCGTTCAATGAGTTGGTCCGTCGATACGAGAAGCAAGTCTACAACTTCGCCTATCGCTTGACGAATAACTACGACGACGCCAACGACATCGCGCAGGACGCCTTCCTGCGCGTCTACAACGCGATCGGCACATTCCGTGGCGACGCCTCGTTTACCACCTGGCTCTTCCGGATCACGACCAACGTTTTCCTCGACGACCGCAAGCGCGCCCGCGCCCATCCGCACAGTTCCCTCGACGAATACCTTGAGCTCGACGAGTCGTCAGTAGCCCGCCAGATCGAAGATCCCGGGCCAACTCCCGAGGCGATAACCGAGGAGGCGGAGCGCAACAAGATCCTCCAGAGCGCCATCGGAACACTACCCGAATACCAGCGGTCCATGGTGGTGATGTATCACGCGCAGCAGAAGTCTTACGAGGAAATCGCGGAAATTATGGACCTCCCGATCGGCACTGTCAAGAGCCGATTGAATCGCGCTCGCCTGGCGCTGAAAGAAAAACTTTCCCCGCTACGGGAACTTTTCACCGTCTGAGGGCGTCGAACTATTCGGAACCCTAGGTAACTACTCGGCTGTCGCGAGTAGACCATTGAGTGCAAACTTGTCTGAGAAGGCGAGTGTCTCGAAGGACTACCGAGCCGGTCACTGCCCGCGGGATTGTGGCAATTGGGGTTTCAAGACGGCATCTTGAACGATCCGAAACTGATGCGGTGCCGTCACAAAAGCTATGAAACTTGAACGAGCCCAAGAACTTTATTCCGAGTACAAGGAAGGCACTCTCTCGCCTGCAATGAAGCTGGCGCTAGAGCAGCATTTCGAGGCGGATCAGGAAGCGAAGCACGACTACGATGACTTCGCCCGTGTTTTCGACTTACTCGCTATGGCCGAGGTCGATGAGGTCGAAGTCCCGCTCGGATTTCGCGCCAAGATCATGGAGCGCGCCGCGCTGGAAAGCGCAAAGCGAACGCCGTCGACCGGCGTTCTCGGTGCACTCCGCGACCTTTTCCGTCAACCGCGTCAACTGCAAACTGCCTTCGTGTTGACGGCCCTTGCGGGCGTCGCCGTCGTCTCGGCGGTGGTTGTCAACAATCATCCCGTCCGCACTCCTGCCATCCAGAGCGGAATGGGAGGCGTACCGACGGGGCAATCCAATCAAGTCGATATCGACCCATCAATGTCGATCGTCGATTCCGTCAGTGCACGGACCGACTCGACCGGCGCTATCTATCACGACTTCGTGCTCCACTTGCCCAAGGGCCTGAAGAACGGCACTGTCGACGCCTACGCCGTCAGCTCAACCCGTGAGATTCGCGACGCCGACATCCGTGAGCGTCAGGCCAATCAAATCGTCAAAGGCGAGGCGATCGGGAAGGATGAGGACGTTACGGTCCCTGTCACGTCGGTTCGAAACGCTCCTGCGGGATCGACGCTGAATGTCGTGTTCGACTTCCATGCGACCACCATCGACGGACGACAGTACACTGACGAGCTAGTTATCTTTACGCCGATGAACCCGGGCGACAGCGTTGCGATGACGAACGAGTCACCTGTCAATGGCAAGTACTACGACGCACTGCAGAT
>Ga0207705_10002806_pt1 | contig 13323 bp, 14 predicted proteins | sample KBSC13metaG_FD_184314 | JGI IMG/M metagenome (GOLD analysis project Ga0207705, IMG submission 184314) | Corn rhizosphere microbial communities from Kellogg Biological Station, Michigan, USA - KBS C1-3 metaG (SPAdes) (version 2) | ecosystem: Host-associated > Plants > Roots > Rhizosphere > Soil ...
CTCCTGCCAGCTCAACTGCGGAACACCGCTCATGACGTCTTTTGTCGGCTCAACCGCGGAACACCGCTCATGACCATCAACCCGCTGACATTGGGGCTGCAGGCCGCGCTGATGGGCGCCAGCATGGCCCTGACCGCGTCGCGAAAGATCGAGGGGCCGCGGCTCAGCGACCTGTCGGTCAGCGTCGCGGCCTATGGCACGCCGCTGGCCTATTTCCGCGGCAAGCGGCGCATCAGCCCGCCGATCATCTTCGCCGAGAAACTGCGCGAGGTGAAGGTCCACTCCAAGACCAAGGGCGGCAAGTTCAACGATTACAAATATTACGCGACCTTCGCCGTCGCCATCGCCGGGCACGAGATCGGCGGCGTCACCCGCATCTGGGCCGACAAGCATCTGATCTATGACGCGACCGGGGCCGGGCCGATGACGCCGTTCAGCGTCGGCGACGGGTTCAACCTGCTCGAGCATATCCGCTTCTATCTCGGCACCGAGGATCAGATGCCGGATCCACGCATGCAGGCGACGGTCGAGGCCGAGCATGGCGCCGGCAGCTGCCCGGCCTATCGCGGCGTCGCCTTGATCATGTTCGAGGAATTCCCGGTCGAGAAATTCGGCAACCGCGTGCCGCAGATCGAGGTCGAGGAGATCACCGACCCGGCGCCGGCCTATCCCGTCGAATCGAAGGACGGCAGGCTCGGCAACGTGACCTTCTCGCCCGATGGCAGCCGCATGCTGTCAGCCTCCGGCGACGCCTATACGATGTGGGATTGCGCCTCGCGCACCCCGATCATCAGCGGCCATTTCCCGGAAGCGATCAGCGCGCCGACGATCGCGAACAACGGCACGATCTACGGCATTTCAGGCGATGCGTTTTCGGGCAGCGCGATCACGGCGTTCACGGCGGACGGGCTGGCGCTGATCGGCACCACCCCGCTCGTCGCACTCTACCAGGCCGGGCTCGGCGTCTATGCCGACGGCTATGGCCGCGAGCATGTCGTGACCTTCCCGCTGGCCTTCATCACCTATTTCTACACCTGGACATTGGACGGGCTGGGCTCGCCGGTGCTGATCGATACGACCGATATCGGCGATCTCGACGGCTGGACGCCGCGCGGCGCGTGCACCGACAGCCATGGCGACGTGTGGGTGGTCGGCAACAAGGCGGGGTTCTTCGGCAGCTGGGACGACCTCTATCTCTATCGCGTCGTCGACACCGACGCGCGGCCGGGATCGATCGGCTTCGTCCACCTCAATTGCGGGCATTTCGACAACGGCGTGTCGACCGAGATCGTCCATGCGGACGGCAAGTTCTTCGTGTTCTGGGGTCATTATCGGATGATCGCGATCGACGACGAGACGATGACGATCGTCGGCGACGTCGCGATTTCGGACAATGCCGGCGGCGGCGGATCGCTCAACCTGCGCAATGCCAAACCGGGCTCGACCAGCGTGTGGATCGGTTTCAGCGAAATCAGCCTGACCGACGGCAGCACGATCCGCACGGTCGATCCCTATGACTGGAAGGTCGAGGATTCGTACATCGGGCCGGTCTATGACCGCGTCAACAACGCGCTGATCTCGACGCCGCAATATTCCGATTTCGTCACCTGGCGTTACCTCGACCGCATCGGCAGCAGCGCCACGACGCTCGGCGACGTGGTCGACTTCGTCGCCGGGCTCGCGGGGATCGATCCCGCGCATATCGACACCAGCGAGCTGACCGACACGGTCGATGGCTGGTCGTGGAGCCAGGGAACCGGCAAGGATATCCTCGCGCCTTTGCTCGACCTGTACGACGTCGATCCGCGCGAGCACGGTTTCGTGCTGGCGTTCAAGCCGCGTGGCGACGCGGCCGGCGCGACGATCGACATGGCGGATTTCGTCAAGGGCGAGCAGGATGACAGCCCGACGCACACGGTCGACCGCGGGCAGGGGACCGACACGCCGCGCCGGCTGACGCTGAGTTTCAGCGATATCGACGCCGACCAGCAGACCAACAGCGCCAGCGTGGCGCGCCCGCTCGACCGCGTCGACGGCGCGCGCGAGCTGTCGATCGACATGACCCCCTGGGCGGCGCATGTCGACGAGGCGCGGCAAAAGACCGAGCGGATGCACCGGCGACGTTGGTTCGGCCGCGAGACCTATACGTTCGGCCTGACCGCGCAGCATGTCGCGCTCGAGCCCGGCGACGTTCACCTGCTGACCTTCGACGGCGTGGCCAAGGTGGCGCGGTTGACCTTGTGCTCGCCGGGCGCCGACCATGTGTTGCACACCGAATGGGAGCGCGACGATCCGTCGGTTGCGGTTCTCACTGGCCAACCCGGCGCCGGGTTCGACGGTCGCGCGCCCTCGGTCATCCTGGTCGCGACGCCGAGCAAGGGCTTCGTGCTCGACATTCCGTTGATCCGCGACGCCGACAACGACGTCAATCCGCTGCTGTACTATGCCGCCTCGCCCTATGTGACCGGCACCTGGCCCGGCGCCACGATCCTGCGCAGCCTGGACGGCGGCGCGACGTTCGAGGAATCCTGGGCGAGCGTGCCCAGCGCGGCGCCGTCGACCTGGGGCTATGCGGCCGAGGCGCTCGGCGATGCCGACCCCTGGCTGTGGGACCGCGGCAACAGCGTCACGATCAACCTGCAATATGGCAATCTGACCGGCGCGACCGAGGCCGAGTGCAACCGCAATCCGCAGCTCAACCTGGCGCTGCTCGGCGGCGAGTTGATCCAGTTCACCACGGCCACGCTCAACGGCGATGGCAGTTGGACGCTGTCGGGTCTCAAGCGCGGGCGGCGCGGCACCGAATGGGCGTGCGGGCTGCATGCCCAGGGCGATGCGTTCGTGCTGCTGACCGCGACCGGCCGGGTGGCGATGGGCGCGAGCGACGTCGGCGGCAGCGACGATTTCAAGGCGGTGACGGTCGGCCGCGACGCGGCCAGTGCGTTCCTCATCCCGCTGACCTTCACCGGCGCGACGCTCAAACCCTATGCGCCGGCGGCGCTGCGTGCGGTCAAGGATCCGGCGACGGGCGACTGGGCGATCGACTGGGTGCGGCGGACGCGGATCGGCGGCGCCTGGACCGGCGGCACGACGATCCCGCTGGGCGAGGCGAGCGAGGAATATGCGCTGGTCGTGCTCGACGGCGCCGGCGCGGTGGTGCGGACCTATTCGGGGCTGTCGAGCCCGGCCGCGACCTATGACGCGGCGGACCAGGCGAGCGACGGCGGCGATGTCGCCGAGGGCGACCTCAACCTCGCCGTCTATCAGATCAGCGACACGGTCGGGCGCGGCTTCGCGGCTACCGGCACTTTCTAGAGGAACGACAGATGACGACGACGCCACGGCTGGGGATCACCCAGTGGGAGGACGGGCAGGCCATGCCCGAGACGACCGGCAATGAGGCGCTGCGCGTGCTCGAGGCGGTGGCGGCGCGGGTGGTGGTCGACAAGGACCGCACCGCGCCGGCCGGGACCGAGAGCGACGGCGACGTATTCATCGTTCCCGCCTCGCCGACCGGCGCCTGGGCGGGCAAGGCCAATTACATCGCGGTCAAGATATCGACCGCCTGGTGGTTCCTCGCGCCGTTCGCCGGGCTGACCTTCTTCGTGCAGGACGAGGCGGTCAACTATCGCTACTCGGGCAGCGCCTGGGCGGCGGTCGCCGGCGGCGGCACCGCGGCGAGTCTGGATTACGACACCGACGGCACGCTGGCGGCGAACAGCGACAGCAAGATCGCGACGCAAAAGGCGGTCAAGACGGCGATCGCCGCGGCGGTGACCGGGCTGCTCGACTTCAAGGGCAGCACCGACTGCTCGGCCAACCCGAACTATCCCGCGGCGAGCAAGGGCGATGCCTATGTGGTGTCGGTCGCCGGCAAGATCGGCGGCGCGTCGGGGACCAGCGTCGACGTTGGCGATGTCTACGTCGCCAGCGCCGACAATGCCGGCGGCACGCAAGCCTCGGTGGGCGCGTCGTGGTTCGTGCTCGAGCACAATCTCGCGGGGGCGCTGCTCGCGGCCAACAACCTGTCGGATCTCGCCTCGGCGGCGACCGCGCGCACGAATTTGGGCGCGACGACGGTCGGCGGCCATGTTTTCACGCTGCCCGACCCCGGCGCCGTCACGTTTTTGCGGGTCAATGCCGACGGAACGGTCGATGCGCTCAGCGCTTCGGCGTTCCGCACGGCGATCGGCGCGGGCACGGGATCGGGCGGCGGCGACATGGTGTCGACGAACAACCTGTCGGACGTGGCGAACGTGGCGACATCGCGGACCAATCTCGGGCTCGGGACCGTCGCCACGCTGGCGAGCGACACAGATGGCACGCTGGCGGCCAATAGCGATACGAAGGTGGCGACGCAGAAAGCCGTCAAAACCTATGTCGACGGCGCGGTGACCGGGCTGCTCGACTTCAAGGGCAGCACCGACTGCTCGGCCAACCCCAATTATCCGGCGGCGAGCAAGGGCGACGCCTATGTCGTGTCGGTGGCGGGCAAGATCGGCGGGGCTTCCGGCACGAGCGTCGACGTTGGCGACGTTTATGTCGCCAGTGCCGACAATGCTGGCGGCACCCAAGCCTCGGTCGGCGCATCGTGGTTCGTGCTCGAGCACAATCTCGCCGGCGCGCTGCTGGCCGCGAACAACTTGTCGGACGTGGCGAGCGCCGCGACCGCGCGCACCAACCTGGGTGCCGCGGCGCGCTTGCCGTCGATCCAGTCAGTCACGTCATCGGCAACGGTGACGCCGACCTTTGCGGACGATGCCGTCAACATCACCGCCCAGGCGGCGGCGCTGACGCTCGCCAACCCGACCGGCACCGCTGCCGATCAATGGGGTGTATCGATCCGGATCAAGGATAATGGGACGGCGCGGGCAATCAGCTACGGCACGCAATATCGCGCGATAGGCGTAACGCTGCCGACCACGACGGTGGTCAGCAAGACGCTCTATCTCGGGATGATCTTCAACAACGCCGACACAAAGTGGGATGTTGTCGCTGTGGCACAGGAAGCCTGACCGGTGCGCCCGTTTCAGGCCTTGCGGATGCGGAAGCCGGGGGGTGCCCCGCTTCCGGCGCCGCGCAGCAGTAATAGCGCTGCGATCAATCTGACGAATACCTGCACGATCGCTTTACCCTCGGGCATGGTGGCGGGTGACTCTTTGGTGCTTTACATCGGGCACAGTTGGAACATGACCGGTACGTCATGGTCCGGCAGTCATTTTACTCCGAGTTCCCTGACCGGGAGCAATTATAACGGCTACACCTTGTCGGGTGTGGTGAACGCGACCGACATCGCGGCGGGATCGCTGACCATCAGCTTCGGCGGCAATGGCTATGGATGGGTGTGCGCAGTCGCCTTGATCGGCGGAGTCGCGCCAAATTACCGAGATCTCGGCGCTTCGCGTAATGGAACAGGGGCATCGAGCCGAACGGTGACAACCGGGACAGGTGCCTCTGTTGCGCCGGGCGGCGTCGTTCAAATAGGCGATTACGTGATCGAGTTTGGCAGTGCGTGGACCGCGACAGCGGCATCATCATCGTCGCTGGGTACGACGCTAGAGAGCTATTCAAGCGCCAACGTCTCCGGGATTTGCCGCTATGCCCTCGCGGTGGCCGGGGGCAACCAATCTGGGACGATCAACTATTCTGGATCCCCCGGCGGTGACTATCAGTCGATCATAGCGGTCGGCCCGTGAGGATGGGCTATTCGGCAGGCCAGACGATCAGCTTGAGCGCCAGAAAAAACACGAAGATGCCCCCGAACAGCAGGCCGTAAAAGCGCAGGTCGCGCCGGTTCATCGCAACGATCCGTCGATGACGGAAGTCGCGATGCGTAGCGCCACGACCGAAACCGACGCGGCGGCAAGGCCGAGCAGCAGACTGAAACATACGAAAGCGGTCTTCATCATCGCGCTTGCTTAGCACCATTTCGTCCAAGTCGATCCGATACTTGGCGCTGCACTATCGGCTTTTTGATCCATATTGGAGGAAACATGGGACACGCGTCGCGATGAGCGAGCCGGGGGCACCGAGCGGCTGGGATATCGCCGCGCTCATCGCGGGGGCGCTGGCGGTGCTGGGCGCGCTAGGCAAGGGCGGCGCGTGGCTGCTCGCCTGGGGCGACCGGCGGCACCAGGCGCGGATGGATAGGCTGGAGCGCGAGGAAGACGAGCTTGCCGAAAGCTGGTCACAATTCCGCAAGCGCGTGACGACCGACCTGCGCGACGCCAAGATGACGATCGCCCAGCTCGAGCGCCGCGACATCGCCCGCGCCAAGGAAAACGCCGCGCTGCGCGTCGCGTTCGAGCTGGTCGCCGGGGCGCTGCGCGCGCTCGATCCCGGCAATGTCGCCCTGCGCCAGGCCGAGCAGATCCTCGCCACGGCGTTCCCGCTCGACCCGCAACTGCCGCTCGACATGGCGAACGCGCTCGGCGTGCTCGACGCGGCGACCCACGAACCAACGATAGGAGACTGACGATGACGATGCTGCCGATCAAGTTCCTGACCATCCATTGCGCCGCGACGCCCGAGGGCCGCGACGTCAGCGCCGCGACGATCGGCCAGTGGGATACCGCCAAGTTCGGCCAGATCAGCTATCACCATGTGGTGACGCTCGACGGGGTCGATCACCAGACGCTGCGCGACGACCAGAAGGGCGCGCACGTCGGCGGCCACAATACCGGCAACATCGGCGTCTGCTATGTCGGCGGGATGGATGCGCAGAACGCGCACCCCAAGGACACCCGCACGCCCGCGCAAAAGGCGACGCTGCGGGCGATCGTCGCGGCGTACAAGGCGAAGTATCCCGGCATCGTCGTGCGCGGGCATCGCGACTGGCCGGGCGTGAACAAGGCCTGCCCGTCGTTCGACGTGGCGACGCAGCTGTGATCGCGTTGTCGACCGTGGCCTGGGTCTTGGTGCTCCTCGTCGCGGTCGTGGCGGTCGGCATGGGCCTGCTGACGATGTTCGCCGGCGGCATGTCGGATTCCCCAGGCGACGGGCGGAAGATGGGCAGGCAGGGCTGCGCGATGATCGTGGTGGCGCTGATCATCGCCGCACTGGCGATCTGGCGGTTGGTGGCATGATGCTGCCCGGATGGCCCCCTCGCGACTGGCGCAAGCTGCTCGCGATGATCCTGCTGTCGGGCGGCGGCATGGCGATCACGGTCGTATCCTGGCGGCTGATCACGCTGGTCGCCGAACGCTCGGCCGACGATCCCTGGCCGCTCGCCTATAGCTTGTACGGCTCGCTCGGCCTGCTCGGGCTGGTGCTGGTGTCGCTGGGCTGGACGCTCGGCAAGTCGACCGTGTCGGGCACGGTGGGCGCCGCATCTTTCTCCGCGAGCGGCGGCGATGGCGGCGACGATCCGGTGGTGGCTCCGACCGTCACCACGACGACCAAGACAGAGGTTGTGCCATGATTGCATGGCTGCTGCGTCGCGCGGTCGACCGCTTCATCGCTCGCGCCCAGGCCCGTGAGGTCCATCCGATCAATGTCGTGCGCCATGAAGATCGGGCGGTGATCCTGCATCGCTACCAGCCTTTCTGGCCAGACGAATGGATCGGCAAGAACGGTGAGCACTATGACCGCCCGCCTTGGTGGCGCCCGTTCAACATCCTGCTGCACCAATGGGTCGCCACGCATAACGAGGAAATGCACGACCACCCGCGATGGTCCGTCACGATCGTGCTGCGCGGAACGCTGGTGGAGCATACCCCTTGGGGGAGCCGCGTGCTGGCGCCGGGCTCGGTCGTCGTCCGGTCGCGCAAATATATCCACGCCTTCGAATTCGTGCCTGGCGTCGAGCCCTGGACGCTCTTCATCGTCGGCAGGCGCAACCACAAACAGAATGGCTTCATCGTCAAGCCGTTCGGGAAGAAGGTCTGACATGATCCCGATCAACCGAACCACCATCATCGCCGCTTTGGTCGCGGTGGCGGTGCTGCTCGCGGGCGGCCTGTTCGCCTGGCACGAATGGAGCGTCGCGCGCAACGCGAAGACGGCGGCCAACGTCAGCGCCGGGCAGGCCGGCGCGGCGGTCGCCAGCGGCAAGGACGCCGCCAACACGGTCGGCAACCGCATGGACGCGGACGCGGCCGAGGATCAACTCACGAAGGGAAACGCCGATGATATCCGCAAGGCCGATGGCGCGAGCGCGCCGGTTGCTGCCCCTGTCCGCGATGCTGGCTTGCGCAGCCTGTGCCGCAGGGCCGCCTATTCTCGCGACCCCAAGTGCCTGCAGCACGCTGATCCCCGATAGCTGGCGCCAGCCGGTGCCGGGCGCGCCGCTGCCCGGCGACACCAGCAATGTCGGCGACTGGATCGCGTTCGGCGATGCCCAGACCGGCCAGCTCGACAAGGCCAACGGGCGCACCGCGGACGCGATCGGCATCATCAGCCGGTGCGAGGACCGCGATCGCGCGGCCCTGAAAAAGGCGCGGCCGAAAGTGCTGGGGATCTTCTAGCTGTAGATCAGGTCGAGCAGCGTGCGCGATATGCCCCGCTGCGCCATGTCATCCCAGAAATAGGCGGCGCTAGCGGCGGCGCGCTCAAGCGCCTGCGACTCGGTGTCGCTGGCGCCCGTCCAGCAGGGCCGCGCGCCGACCCCGGGCGCGTGCCCCGCACGGACCTCGGCATACCAGCCGGCCGCGTGCCGTTCGGTGCGCCACTCGAACGTCAGCCGCTTGCGCCGGCAAATTCCGCGCAACGGTGCCAGGATGGTCTTCGCCTCGGCGCGCGTCATCGCGGTGTCCACGGCTCGCGCGCGCCCAGCTCGCGCTCGTCGACCCGGAAGTGCTTCGCCAGCGCGAGCCGGTCATCCTCGGCCAGGCGGCGCGGCGTCCCCCGCTCGACATATTGCTGCAGATAGGCGGCATTGCGCCCGATCATCCGCGACAGCGCCGCCAGCGACGCGCCGCGATCGGCGGCGAGCCTGGTCAGGCGAAGGCGGTGCGGATCGTCCATCGCCGACGAACACAGCGCCGGATTTCCAACACCGCAAGCCCTACGCGCGAAACCGCTTGAGCGAGTGATGCAGGTCGATTCCTTCCTCCGCTACCAAGGGACCTAGACGCTCCCTTGTCCGGATTTCATCCGGCAACGTCCGGAAGCGTCTTTTTTTATCAAATAAAATCAAACTGTCCGACGGCGGGTGAAGGACGTAACCGGCCGCGGCGCGCGGTTTGTCATCGCCGATTTGTGGGCGGTAATCGACGATAGCCGTGAATTTGACGAACGTTCAGGCCGGGGCCCCCGCCGGAACGCCGATCTGGCGTTGGTGGAGCGCGGCATAGCGGCCGCCGAGGCGGAGCAGCTCGTCATGCGTGCCGCTCTCGACGATGCGCCCCTTGTCGAGCGTCAGGATATGGTCGCACTGGCGGATCGCGGAGAGGCGGTGCGCGATGATCAGCACGGTGCGGCCGGCGGCGATTGCCTTGAGGTTGCGCTGGACGATCTCCTCGCTCTCGGCATCGAGCGCCGAGGTCGCCTCGTCGAGGATCAGGATGCGCGGGTTGGTGATCAGCGCGCGGGCGATGGCGAGGCGCTGGCGCTGCCCGCCCGAGAAGTTGACGCCGCGCTCCTCGACGATCGTGTCATAGCCGCGGGGCAGCGCCAGGATGAAGTCGTGCGCGCCGGCGAGGCGGGCGGCGGTCATCACTCGCTCGATCGGCTTGGCGGGATCGGCGAGTGCGATATTCTCGCGGATCGAGCGGGTGAACAGAATATTCTCCTGCAACACCATTCCGATCTGGCGACGCAGCCAGGCGGGATCGACCTGCGTGACATCGACGCCATCGACCAGCACGCGGCCGCTTGCGGGCAGATAGAGGCGCTGGAGCAGCTTGGTGAGCGTCGACTTGCCTGAGCCGGAGGCGCCGGTGATGCCGAGCGTGGCGCCGGCGGGCAGATCGAGGTTGATGTCGTCCAATGTCCAGGGACCGTCGGCGGCATAGCGGAAACGGACATTCTCGAAGCGGACATGGCCGGCGAGCGCAGGCAAAGCAGTGCGCGATCCGGCGCCGGGCTCGGCGCCGGTGTTGAGGATGTCGCCCATCCGCTGGACCGAGAGGCGGACCTGCTGGAAGTCCTGCCACAGCTGAGCCATGCGGATGACCGGACCGGAGACGCGCTGGGCGAACATGTTGAACGCGACCAGCCCGCCAATGGTCAGTGCACCGGCGATCACTTGCTGCGCGCCGAAGAACAGAATCGCTCCGAGGCTTAGCTTGGAGATGAGCTGGACCGCCTGGCTGCCCGAATTGCCGAGGTTGATCACTCGTTGGTTGGCGGCGCTGTACGCGGCGAGCTGGCGTTCCCAACGGTTCTGCCATTGCGGCTCGACCGCGGTCGCCTTGAGCGTCTGTATGCCCGAGACGCTCTCGACAAGTAGCGCGTTGTTGGCGGCGCCGCGCGCGAACTTCTCGTCGAGCCGGCGGCGCAAGGGACCGGTGACGGCGATCGAGACGACCACATAAGCGGGAAGGGTAAGCGCGACGATGACGAACAGGAGTGGCGAGTAAAGGAACATCGCGGCGAGGAATACGATCGTGAACAGCGGATCGACCAACACGGTGAGCGAAGCATTGGTCATGAATTCGCGCACCGTCTCCAGCTGGCGAATGCGGGTAACGGTGTCGCCGACGCGGCGATTCTCGAAATAGGCGATCGGCAGGCGGAGCAGATGGCGGAAGAGGCGACTGCCCAGCTCGACGTCGAGTTTCTGGCTGGTTTCCGAATAGAGCAGGGTGCGCAGCCAGCCGAATGCGACTTCCCAGAGCGAGACCAGCACGAGCCCGACGCTGAGCACTTGCAGCGTCGCCAGGCTGTTATGTGCCAGAACCTTGTCGACGACGTTCTGGAAGAAGAGCGGCGCGGCGAAACCGAGCAGGTTGAGCGCGAGGGTAATCAGCAGGACTTCGCCGATCAGCTTTCGGTATTTGACGATCTGGGGAACGAACCAGGCCATGTCGAAGGCGGCCGCGGCAACCCGCACGGAACCGCGGGTGGCGACGAGGAGCAGCGCCCCCGTCCATCTGGCCTCCAGCGTTGCGCGGTCCCAGCGCTCGATCGCGGCACCGGGACGCTGGATCGCCACGGCATCCTCGCCGACCCGGCCGATCACGAACCAGCCCTCGGCGCCGCTCGCCATTACCGGCATGGGAAGGCGTCTCAACCGTTCGAAATCGCCGGTCGTGGCGCGGGCGCGGACGCCTTCGATGCGCTTTGCCAGGCGTACCAGATCGGACGCCACGACGGGGTTGGCGTGGCCGAGGCTATCGCGCAGTTCGGCCGAGTTTGCTGCGATGCGGTGCATGGCGAGGATCAGGGCGAAGGCCTCGATCCCGGTGTCCGCGGGCGGTTGGGAGGTGCCGAGAGACAGGTCCTGCTGCACCGTGCGTCTCCGATCGGGTTCCCCAGGCGTGGACAATCTGCAGCGCATGGCAGATGAGCGCGGAGCACGGCTACCCGCCCGCTGTCGCTGCGGTGCAGCATCGTGAATCGTCTCCTTGGTAGCGGTCAAAACCCGGAGAGCGAAGGCACCTGCGGTTCCGGTCGTCGGAGCAAAGGGGCGACTCGGCTTTCGCGGACGCAGCATATGGTTGACCCGGGCACCGTCACGGGCTGTCTGGTGCGACTACAGGGACAGCTTCCCAAGGTGCACGCGGTGCGAGCTTCGAGCCTCCCCGCGGCGCCGGGGCGGCGGTGTGTCGATGATCGGATTTCGGTGGGGCGTTACGTTTTGGGCTTATGACGGGAGCCTTGTCATGCCTACCCTTTACATCTCGCCTACGGGCAGCGGTTCGGGCGACGGCTCGAGCGCTGCGAACGCCGCGACGCTGAAGGACCTGCCGCGGCTTATCGCGGCGGCGGGGCCGGGCGGGCAAGTGCTGCTGCTCGCCGATCAGGGGGCCTATATTGCGCCGCCCGACGCGTTGGCGATCGTCGCGGGCGGAACGGCGAGCGCGCCGGTGACGATCCGCGGCGTCGATAGTGCGGGCAATGCGATGGCGGCGACGATCACCGGCACGCGGCCCGAGCCCTTCGACCCGGCCAACCCTCCGGGAGAGGAAATATTCCGGCTGCTGAACGGCGCGGACAATCTGCGTTTCACCGATCTGACGTTCCAGAATGTCGGTACGGCCTTTCGCGTCGGTGCGGATGTGCACAACCTGGCGATCGAACATGTCGACGCCACCAATGTCGCCCGCTTCTTTGACGACATGGTTTCGGGGGCCAATGCCAGCGCGACGATCACCGGATTGACGATCCGCGACGTCGCGGTGAATGGCTATTCCAAGGGCGCGATCCGCGTCCAATACGACAGCAATGACGTGCTGATCGAGGATGTGCGCGGCGATAGCCAATTCCAGGACGGCGACAATTTCGCGATCGGCGTCCACATCACCGGCACCGCGCACGACGTGACGATCGATCATGTCGCCATGCGCAACGCGCTCGACACGGTGAACGACTATCGCAATGGCGACGGCTTCGCGACCGAGCGCGGCACCTACGACATCACGCTGCACGACGTCATCGCCACGGGCAACAGCGATGGCGGGCTCGACTTGAAGAGCGATAACGTCGTCGTCGACGGTGCGATCGTCTCGGGCAATGGTCGCAACATCCGGTTGTGGGGTACCGGCGCGCAGCTGAGCAACATCGTCAGCCTTGACGCGGGTGCGCCGCTGGCGGGCGGCAATCGCGAGCATGTCTGGCTGGCCGAAGGCGCGAGTGCGACGATCGACGGGGCGCTCTTCTCCGACCCCGGGTCGCCGAAGCTGTTCAACCTGGCGGAGAGGAACGGCAGGCTGGTGGTCGAGGATTTCGGACTCGTCACCGGGCCGGGCACAATCCAGTCGCAGCGTGGCACCGGATCGGTGCTGACCCTGACAGGGCAACGCGTCGCGGTGGCGGCAGGGACTGCGGGCGACGACCTGCTGACGGGCACGGCCGCGGCCGATACGCTGGCTGGGAGCGACGGGCGCGACATGCTGAGCGGCGGGGCGGGCGATGATCGGCTCGCCGGCGGCGCGGGCGACGACATGCTGGTCGGCGATGCCGGCGACGACCATATCGAAGGCGGCGCAGGGCGCGACATCATGGTCGGCGGCGCGGGGTACGACATGCTCAGCTATGCTGGCAGCGCCGCCGGGGTGAAGATCGACCTGCTGCGCCTCACCGCCAGCGGCGGGGATGCCGAGGGCGACCTGTTTGACGGGTTTGAGGGGGTCGAAGGTTCGGCCTTCGCCGATGTCCTTACCGGAGACGCGGGCGCAAATCGGTTGTTCGGCGGCGTGGGTGACGATGTGCTTTCGGGCG
>Ga0207705_10002808_pt1 | contig 13315 bp, 7 predicted proteins | sample KBSC13metaG_FD_184314 | JGI IMG/M metagenome (GOLD analysis project Ga0207705, IMG submission 184314) | Corn rhizosphere microbial communities from Kellogg Biological Station, Michigan, USA - KBS C1-3 metaG (SPAdes) (version 2) | ecosystem: Host-associated > Plants > Roots > Rhizosphere > Soil ...
ATGTAATGATCATCATGATTAAAATTTTCAAAAAATTTGCGCAAATCCTAAATGAAAGTAAGTTTGTAGCCAAATGTAACTGACGACCTCTCAAACCGAAATATCACTTTTCCTGGTTAGAAAAAGAGTTGCTAACCGTCGAAAGGCTGGCCACCGTGTACCAAAATCATAAATATATGCAATCAGAAGGCTACAGGGAATCTCTTAAAGACGCGATTCAACACCTGGACGATGTGAGTAAAAGTATTTATCTCAGCATGGTTCAGGTTTTAATGAAAGGGGAAATGAAAGAGTGGAGCGATGGAGTGCCCAGGGAGAATCGCACTACTTTGAATGGGAACATTTTAAAAACAGTTCTGATAGTAATATTCAGATGCTGGTAAAAGTGGTAGAACTGATAAGTGAAACCTGTTTTTCTATGCAAAACATCAATGAAATTGACATAGAAGAAGATGATCCCTGATGCTTTATCGTTTTACTTCAATACATTCCGAAAGTACTGGGTCTAAGCGGAAAGTAGTTTGAAAGCTGCAATTTTTATTGCACTACTATATTTCCAATCTTCTAGTTCAGTTATTACGGCATACAGCGGTTGCATATGCTAATGTTGGCTAAAGAAAATAGTTTAAATATCATTACTGAATTATCATTTATATCCAGCAAATTTATTTTTATTAAATAATTTGTTTTTGAAAGAATCCGTTATTTTAGAGAAATTTTATCAACAGGAATTATAAAAAATTATTTTCATTTTCTTTACTTGCAGTTTCATGGTTAAAAATTTCATTCAAAAAAAATTTCGGCTAAGAAAAGATGTTGGTTTGAATTTTTACATCGCTAATTTTTTCTTCAAATATATTTTAAGACAAAACCAAAGTGCAGGCTTGGCAATACATCACACATCCACCATTATTTATCCCGAAAATATCACCAGGGAAAAGCACGTTTTTCCAGGTGACTCACCAGGTAACTACATTAATTGTATCGGGTGGCTTTCAGGTTGCCATAACTGAAACTTTGAAGTATGGTTATTTTTCTTTGCGGCCCTTTCACACATCAAGAGTATCCATTCTCTCCGGCTTTCTGAGCTGTTTGCCTGAATAGATTTATGCAATGTTTCAGAGGTGTGTCGTTTTAAATCTCTCATTATATTTTGCAACGGGTTGCCTTCTGTACCAATAATTAGATGAACGTGACTTGTCATAATGCACCATCCATATAATTCCAGTCCTTTATTTGTTTGGCAGTATCTTATACTTTTTAAAATTTCTTCTTTATATACTTCCCGAATAAAAAGATCAATCCAGTTAGTAATGGCAAAACTTACAAAGTACAATTTGTCATTCTCTGCAAACTTATATTTACTGCTCATACCCTAAAAATAACAAATGGCTTTTACAAAATAGCACATCTAAGGTAGGCACAAATACGCCAACGCTACTTTATCTTAACTGCATATCTGCGCCAGTGCGGGGTCGCTATTTTCAGATGCGAATGATCTTGTAATTGGTACTTTAAGTAAGTACTTTCATCGAGGTTGTCGCCACCCATAGCGGCAACAAAGAGTAATTGCTTAACCAGGTCTGCATAACTGTATTGTGCTGTAAAACTGCGCAAACCTAAATGCTAACCGGCTAAATTTGGAAAACCATGGGAATTCAAAAAGTCATTTATAACATTTAATCCTCCCAAAGAACTGATGAATGTGTTTTTTTGTTTTACTTGCATCCCGGATCGTTTTAGTCAACATCCAAGTTCACCCATATGGGTGATACAGCAAAGAGTTTGTTATTCACCCTGTGTGCATATCAGAGACTCTTTGTTTTTTTAACTTGCGAAATCAGGGGTTTTATATAATTTAAAACCCAATTTATATTTGCTGCTCAGAAAGTAAATTATATACCGATTTCAATTCTTTAAACTAATTTCAATTTGATTATTGCAGATTTGGATTGGCAGATTATTAGTAACGGCGACGCACAGGTCAGGAGAATGTGCCAGCATGGGACCGGTAATTCTAAAAATTAAATTTTATTGTGAATCAATAAACTATAAAATAGAAATAGCAAAACTGGTAAAAAGATAAATAGCCAAGAGCAAAATCTTCCCATTATTTTGTATTTGGTATCATAGTGTTTGTATTTAAGATAAATTTTCTCATATTGCTTGTTTTTTACAAAAACCCAATGAAATAGAAAATAAAATAAAATACTTGCAAAAATTAAAAGCAGAGGGATTTTTGAACTTAATTGATATGTTTGATATTTTCTATATTCGTAGACGGCATAAAACAAAAAACACCAAAATGTAAGACATATTGCAAATGAAGAGGTAGCTCTAAACCAAGGAGTATTGGGATTTCCAACTGCCCTTCCATCTTTAAAATAAAAGTTGTACAAATTAAAATAAATATAATAAAAGACGTTCATATTGATTTAAAAATTATTTAAATTAATCATCCATCCAATCCATCAAAGTATCTGCTCCTAATGTTAGAAGATTATATCCAATTTCAAATTCCCCACCTATAACCAATGCCGTTACTTGTCCCACTACATGTAAACCATCATTCCAATTGGGATTCTGATAAAATTTTACAGAATGCTCTGCAATTGACGCCACGCCTGTAACGTCTCCTATTACATCAAGTACAGGAATTTTACTAATAATTCTACTGGAAGTCTTTGTTAAACTATTCGCTAGTTTTTGACTACCGTAAATAATCCCCCCATTTAAAGTTAGAGCATCGTCTGTGTATTTTGAAACCGTCTGACCCGTCGTTAACCACCCATTACTTCTACTTCCCTGATTGTTGTCGAATACTGTTTCCTGATGATCAAAATCTGAAGAATAATTTTCACTTATACGATAATTCGTTGAAAATGTGGGATTGGTTTCATCACTTGGATCATAATACCCAAGTCCTCCATACAAAGATCCGTTATTAGATATAAAAAAATTTGCGGTACCAACTATATAGCCTTTCGATTTTACTGCTTCAATTCCTGCGAAAAAAGCCGAGGGATCTATACTATTACCACCACTTAAAACACCTTGTCCGCCCCGCCCACCGCCCCCTCCTCCTCCTCCGCCGCTTCCTCCAAAACCATCGTCTCCCCATCCATCGACATAAGGCGTTCCTGCTAACCCGGGTATATCTGCAAAAGGGTCCGCATGATGCCAAACAGTGCCATTTTGATCCTTAAATTTAGCACCCGTCGGGTCATTATAACTTATTGGATTATTAATTGCAAATTGGTACATACTTAATCCAATTGTTTTCTCACTCAATACATCCACTCCTCCAAACCTCCCAATCTGCGGGTCATACTGCCGGTAAAATGTACTATACAAATTTACCCCATAATCTTCTTCCAACTCCACACCGCCATTAAATTTATTTTTACTGTCTAATTTTCCCATGGCTGCATCACTTATTCCTGCCATTTGCAATCCGAAAGGATAATAGCTTTGTTCCTGCAGCAATGGGCCTGTTATATGCGTTACCTGCAAGTTATCAAAGTACACGTTTATGTTAGGTGTTTCATTGCTAACGTAGACATAAAGGTAGCCGTTTTTGGCTGCGCTTAATCCGTTTTGCGTCATAGTTGTAAAGGTATTATCTGCTCCTACCTGCTGAGCGCCACTGCTGCTGCTTACCATCTTAAACTGATCATCAAATAATATCCAGTTCAGGTAGGCCTTCGGAATAATAGTTGTATAACTTCTGCTATTTAAAAAATCAGTGGCGCCAGGTGTCAATACGCCGCTGCTTTGCAACTGCGTTGCGCTAACGCCATGTGTCGCTGCTGTACCGCTGATACCTCCTGCAAGCGCTGCCAGTAAATCCGGAAGCGGGTTTACCGGTGTGCCGGGTGTTACCCCATTCTCGTTATACCAACTGCTTACTCTTATATTAAACTGGTCGCCTGCCATTACTTTCAGTACTATTCCTGTTCCTATCTTAAAGCCACTGCCACTTAATTGCTGTATATAATCGTTCGGGTTGGTATAGGTGTCGCTCGGGTATCCTGGTACGGTATTTTTATTTACCCGGCCGCTGTCTTCACCGCTGTAATAAAGCTTTTCTATCGCAAGGCTGGCTGTTTCAAGGCTGGCAGGAGGATAAAACGAGGTATCTTTTTGTTCGGTAAGTACCGTGCGCACGTTGTTCAGATGATCGCGGAGGTAGTAATCATATACAAGGCCTCCCCCGCCCCCTCCAAGGGAGGGGAGATAGCGAATGCGGCCTTCTTCGGTTTGTACATATTGCAGGGTATCATTTAAATATACAAAGCCGTCAATGTACAGGTAATTAAGCGTTTTTCCGGTAGTGTAATCATTTACCTGCTTGCGAAGCCTTACTCCTGCTGCATCATAGTAATAATATAAGGTAGCTTTATTTGCGATAACCATAGAATCTGGCTTATCCAATAAATTATACACTGCTCCATTGCCATTGGCAATGGTATGCATGTGGCGGTTATAATCTTTGGTGATGTTACCGTTTACATCATAGGTATAATCGGTTGCAAGTGCAGAATCTTTAAAATCACCGAGCGGGCTTGCATCTGTGATAGCGTCTCCTACTTTTTGTAATTGGTTGCTATTTGCAAAATACTGGTAGCTGAGTGAATCTATAGTGGTGGAACTTCCTATCATCAGCCCCTTCTGGTTCATGCTCAATATATTACTGCCAGCATCGTAAGTTAATCCACTCACCGAAAAATCAACAGTAGCGTTTGTCCAGGTGGTGGTATTTCTTATGTTCTGGCTGAAGTCCGCTTTAGACAGCCTGTTGGCATCATCATAGGCAAATCCATAAGCACGTGCAATAGTATCACCTCCTGTTTTCCATTTTACTCCCGCTATGGCCCCATTGAGCTGATTATTTGTGAACCCGTAATCATAAAATAAATCTTCGCCAAAATAGTTTGTTACGCTGTTATATGTATCTACAAAGCCCTTATTAATGCCGGTAAGCCATCCCCGGATATTGTAGGTATAAGCCATTGAGTCAATGCCCGAACCCAGTACTTTAGATTGTAACTGGCCCAGTTCATTATAACGGTTGGTGGCAATTGTTTTGTCTCCAACGTTATCTATGTTTTTAATAATCGTTTTCACCCTACCCTCATGGTCATAGCTGTATTTAGTAAGCAGCGTATGGGTTTGAGCGTTGGTTCCACTTTTTTGCTGATATAAATGGGTACGCAGTGTTCTTCCCATAAAAGTATATTGTTTGGTGAGCACATCCGTGCCGCCGGTGTAGTTCGTTTCTTTTATTTGTATTACCCGCCCGTGGTCATCATAAAGTGGTACAGTATAGAGATAGTTTGATGTATTTAAAATGATTCTTTTATTTCCGGTTACCATTCCGCGTATTCTTGCGCTTTGGGCTATTTGTTGTGCATAGTCGGGATAGGTATTATAGCTTGTATTAAAATTAGTACTGTTGATATAGGTTGTTACCAGCGTATTGTTGGGCGCTCCTCCGCTTATCCAGCTATAATCATCAAAATAAGTTTCTGAGGTAATGGTATAGGTGCCGGTGAGGGTTGGATAGGTAGTGCTTCTGGCAGCCTGTGCTATTATGGTATCTTTGAGGGCTGTATTGGTTATTACCCCGCTCCGCCAGGGCCTGCCTTCGCCATCATACAATATAAATGCCCATTGATCGGTTTGTCTCAGGTTAGGGTCTTGTGTCATAACAATCCTGTCAAACAAATCATAAGCAAAATAATTTTTGCCTTTGCCGGGTATGTATTTCATGATAACCCTGCCACGTGCATCATAGAAATAAGAAAAGCAAAGCCCTGTTTTGATTGTCGGATTAGCACTAAGGTTCCAGTTTACTGAGGAATTGTTTAATGCATCTACTGCCTTTGGAGGTATCACCATTCTCAGGTGATTCATTTCGTCGTAAACATAATAAGTGCAAAGCCAGCCGTAGTGTCCCGTGGTAGGGCTTGCAGCTATCTGCTGTTTACTCAGAACCGTTCTGCCAAGTTCATCTTTATAGACCACTGTTTTTACTCCTCTTTCATCAGTAGTTTCCTGAATGGATAAACTGCCGGCTGCATACATCGTTGTGGTTACCGGCACGTCGTCTTCTGTACTGATCGCAATCGTCCAAAGCCGTACACTATCGGTGGCCGCATTCGCCCTCCAGGTATTGCTGATACCCACACCTGCTCCTGTCCAGCTATTACCCGGGGCAGTTGTTTTCAGCATTCTCTTCAACGGCGTCGCATCATAAGTTGCCTGGCTGTAGTTAATTTGTTCTGAAGGAAAATTTGTTTTATAAAAAGAAGAATCAGTGGCGAACTGGTTGGCCTTAAAGTGTCCGTCGTTATTATTTCCGGTGGTTTGCACATAAGGCAAATAGGAATTGACGACTCTGCCAAATTCATCATATGTAATTGGGGAAACGTAATCGTTTTTTGAAGGTGATGCCTGTTTAATAATGGTTTGCAGTGGCCTGCTCAAAGAGTCGAAATACTGTGTGGTAACATTTACCGTATCTGCCCAGGCATTGCTGGTAGCTCTTGCTGAATCAGTGGTTGGCATAACCGGAATAAGTGTCCGCAAATAATTAGCGGATGGAGTAGGGTTATACACAGGTAAAGCTTTTGCAGTAGCCGATGCCGGGTCTGTAACAGTAGTAGGCACATTTTGTGCTTCTATGTGACTAACAGTAATCTGTAAGAGTAACAGTAGCCATATTTGCTTAATCATAAGCGTAGGTTGATGCTATTTTGAATGTTTATCTTATCTTTTCAATTTTCAATTTGATACCGCACTTTGCATATCATTACTCATCGGATCAACAGAAGAAACAAAAGCGCCCACCAATCTTCCTGCCCCATTCACTAAAAATTTATAAAAATCCCGTTGTATAGTATTACTCATCATGTGATTTTGCTCAATATGAGTTAGCCAGCCATATAAGGGGGATTGATTATCCCCGGCGACAATTGTTTTTTGTGCGAGGATATAGTGAACGCCATAAGTATTCTTCACAAAATTTTTAATGGTTGCATTGTCACCACCCTCATGCCCAAATGAATTAGACGGCATGGCAATAATTACCAGGCTGTCTTTATATTTTTGGTAAAGCCTTTCAAGGCTGGCATACTGACTTGTATAGTTGCTGTTGCTTGCCGTATTAATAAATAAAATTTTCTTGCCCCGGAACTGACCAAGGCTAATTTTGTTACCATCAATATCAGTTAGATTAAAATTATAAAAGCCAGTTGTATCATTGCCTTTGGCGACACAAGCAAATCTTGCAGGCTTTAAAACCCGGCGAGGTTTTCTTTCATGCGCGGCCACTTGAAATAAACCTGCCACAAGCATAAGGGCAAAAAAGCAAACAATCTTATTCATGATTTTTTTATTTAAGTATTTTGGTAACTTTTGAAAGGTTTTATTCTTATTAATTATTCCGCACCTATGCATCCCAAAGCACAGCCTGAAGTCGAACTATACCTATAATAGTCGCCGCTTATGCTGCCATCGCTCCATTGATAATGGTAAGTACATCTCCAGGTCCAGTAATAGGTATTATCGGGATTAATAATTTTAATATAGCTGGAAGCCGTATTACATGTTACTCCTTCTTCACACTGCCCATTTACAATTTTATAATCAGGATGCAACGCAGGAGTTGAGCAGCTACAATAATTGTAGCTTTGCCTATATGATATTGCATTATAGGTATCACTGTAAACATTAGTATCCTGGAAAGTTGAATCGACTAAGCCATCCACTGCGACGTCACATTTGGTACCCTGGAAAGTCCACACTGGCCCTAGGATCACTGCCATATCGGAATCAGAATAGTCATATCTTTTGAGTATATTTTTATCCTTATCACGTACTAATTTCAGCCGATTTAAATTATCATATTCATTATAGGTAATGGTATTGTTGGCATCCGTGGTGCTGGTGACTCCTATTGTAGGTTCATAAGTAGAGGTGACCATGTTGGCATCTATTGGATGAAGACGTAATTCATCGATTGAGCCGCTTCCTGTGATAGTTACTGATGTAATGCCTGTTAAGTTTGTTGAGTAAAAGTTCCACCCCTGCTGCGTAGCGATGATATTGGTTAATGTAGCTCCGTTTACATTTACCGTAGCGCTACTTTTTGCCCACAGGGTAACAAGGTAATTGGTGGTTGAGGAAAGACCTGATTTGGTAATATTTCCGTTGCTGAGGTTATAGCTCTTATTGCCTGTCAGTGCGTTCAAAGAATCTCTTGCTGTACCTGCAATTGTCCAGTTCCCGGTACCGTCAGATTCAAAGCTCGTGTAGGCTATATCATTAAAGGCGGCATTACTTACCTTGGCCACAGGATATTGGTTATTATAATCCATAATCACAGAATTATTCACTCCCGAAAGCGCATTTTGTGTCTGAAGCAGATTCCCCTCACTGTCATAGTTTACAAAATTGGCTTGCTTCACAAAGTAGGTGCTATCTCTGTTGAGCATCGCAGGATTGAAAGTACCAATTGTACTTTGAGAAACCGGCGCATTAGATTGTAAGGAATAAGTGGCAAGTGGTTTCAGATACCCTCCTGTTGATTGATAATTAGTTATTTTCCCGGCAATAATTCTTGGATTTGAATCTCCTGTTATCCAGCTTTCGCTCGCAATTACAGGCGTTATGATACTGCTATCCCTGAAGGTCTTTATGGGCCCGGAGATGGTATAGTTGTAGGGATAGTAAAGCCTGTTTTCCAATTGCAGTCCGCGGTTCCGGTCATAGCTGCTCACGGATTTTATAACATTATAATTGGTGTCATAGTAATAGTTAATGTAAGAGGTATTTTGCGAGCCATCTGGTTGAAATAAGGTATCAGAGGTAGAGGAAAGATAGGCATGGCCACTCACCGGATAATATTCCTGGCCGATATAAGTCCTTGTCCTCGGTGTCGCCGGATTACTTGTATCGCCATTTACATAAGTGTACGTATTGCCCAGCTTTATTGATTTAAAATCGCTGTTTATGTAAAATGACGAATCAAACGTATAATTATTTACGGTTTTCTTCACCAAGGTTCCGGAACTGTCATAAACGGAAACTTTTTTTAGAAGTCCAATTCCATAATCTCTTAATTCCTGGGGAACGTAAGGGAACACTTCAGTAAATACGCCTGAATTTACATCGTGCATATCGGTAAATTCATATACGGTTTTGCCAATGTTATGCGTGGTGGTTCCTTTATATACTTCTACACGTCCATAACCAACGGGGCTGCCTTGTGCATAGTCCATAGTTGATACCGGCTCACTGCTTACCACCGTATAGCTTGTGGTATGCAACCCGCTATAATTAAAAGTTTCCAGGTAATAATAAGCGTAATCCGGTATGTCTCCCAAAAACCCCGAACTGGTGCCATCAGTATTCACAAACTTATATTGTTCTATTACAGGATTTGGGTCATTGATTCCATCACTGCGTGTGATTTTCTTTACACGTAATCCACCTGAAGCATTTGCTGTGTGGGTATTATCATAGGTTTTATTTTCCCAGGATATGTTGATTGGAAAGCTTCCTGTAATGGTAGTACCGGTAACAGCAGGGATGTTCAGCATATAACTTCCGTTAGGCACATTGAACGTAAAAGTGGTAATACCTTCATAAAAGAAATTGTACAGAGAAATAGTATCTATAGCATACGTAAGTGTACCTGCAGTATTTTTTATATAGAGTAGCAGATTTCCGGTGCCTGAAATAGGAGCCGGCCCTGACCTGGACACGCTGCTATCGAGGATAAGAGTAAGCTGGTGCTTAGTATTGAATACCTGGTTGAGAGAAATGGTGTTTGAGTATGCTGTTGTTGGATCTATCGATAGTTTATAAGGGCTTTTGGTATAAGGATAATGATCGTTCAATTCATAGTCATAGGTTATTGTGCCACCTGTCGGCAATGTAATTCGTGCCAGGCTACTATTTAATGCTGAAGCAGAATCCGGGTTGCGATTAGCAACCCAGGGATAACCGTTTACCGGAGGAAAGTTGTTTTGAACATCTTCTCTGCCATCGTAAAATCCCCAATAATCGGTTGCATTTTCAATTAGACCATTTACATTAGTTGATGTTAAAACTCCATTATACGAAAATGAATACCCATAATTTTTCTGCTTAGAAGTGTATGGTATTACCGAAGTAAGCTGAGGCCTTATTGAGCCAAAACCGTCATTAGTCACATAATTTAGCAAATATCCAGAGCGAAATATAGAATCGCTGATCTTTATTTTCGTAATAAGATTGTTGAGGTTATAAATAAATGCCACACTTATTTTTTCAGGAAATACCACTGAACTAATCCTTAAGTCAGCTGATGAATTTGTCCCGATAGGTTTGATAATCTTTGTCCTTAAGGTATCAGGGTTTTTAACAAAGGTCATTTGGGGGTAAGCGAATAGGTAATTATTGCTTTGAACGGCGTAATTAATTTTAATAGTATCTGTATTAAGGGGAGCTATAACATCTCCCAGGTACCAGGCAGAAAAATAGGCAACGCCGGAATAGGCCGATCTAAATAAAGTGCTATCAGCACCTTGTGTCGTAACGGTTGTTGATTCAGCGTAATTAAAATCATACTTGGTACCGTCTTCTGTTATTATCCTGAAGGCAATAATTCGTTGAGCAAGGCTTCCTGTTCCGAAAGTTGGAATGACCTTAATCCTTGTATTCGGAACGACCACGGTCTGGCCATTCTTGCCTATAAAAAACTTACCGGACCTGCCATTAAAATTGAATTGAAAAACATCCTGCTGGGTGTCAAGCGTATCAAAAAAATACTTGTCACCATTGGCTCTGAAGTCAGTTGGTATAGAAGCTGTGTACATATAGCCGCTGCCTGGCATATCATCAGGAGCGCCCCTTACTGTACGGGTGATAATCCCGCCTGCATTCAAATACCAGCCCACTCCGACAGTTCCTGCTGACTGTGCAACCTGTACCCCTCCTGCAAAATAATCAAGTGAGATATTAAAGGACAAACCATTTCTTGGGCTTGCATAAGAATATATTGGTACCCCTATTTGAGGCATGCCCGTAAAAATATTTACCGGTACAGAAGCAAGTTCGCCGCTCATTGCCGTATTGGAAGATAAAATGGATTCGTTAGCCAGGTTTGGGGTAGTCTGACTAAAGCATGTGGTGCCAGTTAGTAACAATATCAAAATGGTATTTAAAAACTTTCTCATCTAGTTTGAATTTTAAAAACGATATCCTATTCTGAATAATATGGGTGATGTAACCGGCACATGCCTGTTTGCCAAAAAATCATACAACAATTGCATATTCCCTTTTACTTTTTTACTGATCTTGTATGTTTTACACAGCCCAATTAGGGCACTCCTTTGCCAGGCATTATAATCTTTCAATTGCTCTATATTCTTAAAAGCGCTGTTATAGTTCATTTCATAGCCGCCTGTTATATAAATCTGTTTCTTGATTTTCCAGTCTAAGTAGCTTCTTAATCCAATTCCCTGGCTGGTAAATGAGATATGTTGTATTGTTCCCATTCCCATACTATAATCCGCCCCAACTCCAATAATTCTTTTATCGTCCAGTTTGTAACCGATGCCTAATCCGATGTTAGCGGTAGAAGGCAAAAGATTACTTGATTTCGCAAATTGCACATTAGCAGAATATTCTAATCTTTTCCATAGGGGTTTGGTCTTTTGAGAATTTGGCTTAAAGCCAGGCATTTCGAGGTCGCCACTCCCCCCTCCCAACTGATTGATTTTATCTTTGAGTTTATTTATTTCCGCATGGGCGGCTGATAGATTTTGCTGTATCTGCGCCATTGCATTAGGCCCTCCTGCGGCTATTCTCTGCTGTATCATTCCCTGCACAGATGCCCGTGTTTGCAGACCCGCAAAACTCTGCGCAGTGCTGCTGCCACTGTTACCCGGCAACCTGAACAGTGAGGCAAGCTGGCTATTCTCTTTCATAAACTTTTGGAAGAAGGGCATTTGGTTTAATAGCCCTAAGGCTTTTTCTTCAATTTTCTTCGGATCTGTGAGCATATCCCGGTATTCCTTCACCTGTGCGGAATAATAATAAGCAGTCTTTTGAATATCAGCATACTGGTTTTTGAGAGAGGGAGGAATATGGGTATATTTTAATAGTTCGTCTTTTAGTTGCTGTTTGCGCTGTGCAATAAACTCTTTTATTTTTTCTGTTTCATTCAGCTTGCTTTTCAGCTGGTCTAAAGCATCGGTTGGCCCCTTTATTTTGTCTTCCAGTCCTTTGTATTTCTGTAAGAATTTTAAAGAAGTAGAAAGGGTATCTATATATGCATTGTACTGATTGAGATGGACAACCGGCGACTGATCACGACCAATCGCAGTCCTACCACCGGATGAAAGCCTGCTGGTAAAAGCAGAATAAACGGAATCAATATTTTCATGGGGAATAAAGCCGGAATCAGCTTTTGCTGCTTTGCGCTGCAGCTTCTTTTCCTGCCGCTGCATTTTAGCTAAATATTTCGTGGTCTTTTTGGAAAGGTTCTTTTCTATGGAAGCATATTTCTTTTGGATCTTTGACAGAAAATTAGCGGGAAGATTTTCCAGTTTTCCTTCAAGACTATCTATATGTTGAGCTATGCAGCTTTCGGATGCAAGAAACAGAAGAATCAATGTTTGGCAAACAATCTTTCTCAACTTTTGGTATTTTTTGATCAGAATAACGATGCTTTGGCGCCATCATTAAAAAGATCATTGTTTTAGAATCGCAAATTTCAACTGTCAAGTAACATGGAAAAAACTTTTTAGAAATTCAAATCAATTTGAAAACTATCTGATGGATGAGATCTTACCTTACCATTTTTAGAATTAACGCTTCTGACCTGTCTGTAGGCGACATTCCGCGATCACAATTCATCCCTCCAAAGATTATCCTTACCGGATCACCAAAAAAATATTTTCGACAAATAAGCCAAATCAGCCGGTAATTAGAAGGAATCCCACGGTATGCGGATCACAATCGATTAACAAACCAAGGATTGCAGACCCGTTTTCCAAAAGCAGCACTAAAATAGATGGGATCATTGTCCGGGCATGCCTTAATCGAGGATGAGGTTCTGCAAAAGATTGATTTTATAGTCGCCCGAAATCGGAAATATGCTTGTGGAGAAACGAGTATTGATAGTGAAATTCGTCATTGCGGGAAGCTAATTATTCGACTCTTTTATCCTATCCTCTTCCTTCGATCAATTCAGTTATCAAGCCAATCAACAGGAACGATTAAATCGTGAAAACGGGTGTTTTCTTTTCACCTGAAATAGCTG
>Ga0207705_10002809_pt1 | contig 13309 bp, 8 predicted proteins | sample KBSC13metaG_FD_184314 | JGI IMG/M metagenome (GOLD analysis project Ga0207705, IMG submission 184314) | Corn rhizosphere microbial communities from Kellogg Biological Station, Michigan, USA - KBS C1-3 metaG (SPAdes) (version 2) | ecosystem: Host-associated > Plants > Roots > Rhizosphere > Soil ...
GACCGGCGCCCGCCGGTCGATCGGTTCGTGCACAAGGGGGTACCGACATGGGCACAGGGCAACGCACGCTGGGCGCCATCGGAACGGGTCTTTCGGGCAATCAGATGTGGCGCGCTTCTCCAGACGGCCAACAAATCCTGACCTTCGACAGGACCGGTGATTTCTCTGTCCTGGAACAGAGGAAGCTGATCCAGTATCGGTCGGAATTCGTACGTTGGACAGGCCGTTCCATGGCGGCTCCTGGCCCAGTCGGCGCCGTCTGGCTGCCGGATAGTCGGCGCTGGTTGTCCTGGACGCCAGGGCCAGACAAATATCTCCTTCACCTCTACAGCATCGATTCGCCTCACGGCGCGCCGGTATCCGTCTCCACTTCCGAGACCATGTCGTACCTCGTAGGAGTGACACCGGACTATCTAGTCGTCCAGACAGACACGCCGTCTCCGCCTTCAACGGCAAAGAGAGTCACCCTGACGACATTCGGCGTCTATCCCAACAGCGCCACGGCGCGGATCGTCTCGTTTCCTCTCCCGGTGACCGCGCAGATCTCCGGTCTGGAACTCGCGCCGCAGGGCGATCGTTTGGCCTGGCTGCTTGTAGATGCCCGTCGCACGCCCTTCATCACGATGCTCATCCGGCTGATTCCCTCGATGTCCGGACGGTTTCCTCCCACCGAGGGGATCAGCGTCTGGGTCAGTCGGTTGGATGGAACAGAGATGCATGAGATCGGATTTCAACAGACCCATTCGACAGGTAAAGATACCAATGTGACGACCGACCTGCGCTGGATGCCCGATGGCAAACACCTGAGTTTTCTGATGAACAACTCTCTCTACTCGGTTCCGGCCCCGTGATCCGCTTTTTGCGAAACTCCGGGGTCGGAACCGTGTCTTATCGGGTACGAGCAGGCTCCGGTGTGGTACGATAAAGTTAAGAGCGTACTGGAATTATTTTGTATCCCCTGCAAGGAAAGACCGACTGATGGCACAAGAGTTCGAGAAGATCATTCGCGGTGAAGGGCACTTTCGGCCCGCCCTCTCCCGGCGCGAGTTTCTAACCCGCGCAGGAACCGGTTTCGGCAGCCTTGCGCTCAGCTTCATGCTGGCGCAGGAGGCGATGGCCGATACCAGGACGGCCGGCAAAGGCCATTACAATCCGCTGGCTCCGAAAGCTCCGATGTTTCCCACCAAAGCGAAATCGGTCATCTTTCTGTTTATGTACGGCGGGCCGAGTCAGGTGGACACGTTCGACCCGAAACCCGACCTGGACAGATACCACGGCAAATCCATGAGCACCGCGCTTCAGGGCGTTGGGGAGGTCAAGACCTTTGGCGGCGGCGGTAACGCCCCGCTGATGCGCAGCCCGTACAAGTTCCAGAAGTATGGCAAATCCGGCCTCGAAGTCTCCGAGCTGTTTCCGAATGTAGCCCAGTGCGTGGATGATATGTGTTTTATCCGCTCGATCTATGGTGACAGCAACAACCATGCCCCCGCGCTTTTTGAGATGAACACCGGCTCGATTTTACAGGGACATCCTTCGGTCGGCTCCTGGGTGACGTATGGCCTCGGCACACAGAACCAGGATCTGCCCGGCTTTGTCGTCATGACCGACCATCGCGGCGGCCCCATCGGCGGCGCGCCGAACTGGTCCTCTGGATTTATGCCCGCGACCTTCCAGGGCACGCTCTTCCGTGCCTCCGGCACGCCGATCCTGGACCTCAGCCCCGGCGACGGCGTCTCCGCCGCCGAACAGCGCAGTAGCCTCGACCTCCTGGCTAAAATGAACGAAGAGCATCTGCACAACAATCCCGGCGACAGCGAACTGGAAGCCCGGATCGGCGCGTATGAGCTCGCGTACCGGATGCAGGCCCACGCTCCCGAGGTGGTGGACATCTCGAAGGAGACCGAAGAGACGAAAGCGCTCTACGGACTGGACAACGCCCGTACCGAGAAGTTCGGCCGCAAATGCCTGATGGCGCGCCGACTGGTGGAGCGCGGCGTCCGCTTCATCCAGATCTACTCCGGCGGCGGGCATGGAGACGACACCTGGGATGCCCATGGCGACATCGTCGGCAACCATGGCAAACATGCCGGGGACACGGACAAACCGATCGCCGGTCTGCTGAAGGATCTCAAACGTCGCGGACTGCTGGACAGCACCCTCGTGGTGTGGGGCGGTGAGTTCGGCAGAATGCCGATTACGCAGGGCGGCAGCGGGCGCGATCACAATCCCGGCGTCCAGACCGTCTGGATGGCGGGCGGCGGCGTCAAAGGCGGAACCGTGGTAGGCTCCTCCGATGATGTCGGCTATAAAGCCGGAGACGATCCCTACCATATCCGCGACCTTCATGCCACGATCCTGCACGCGATGGGCCTCAACGATATGGCGTTGACCTACCTCTACAACGGGCGATTCCAGCGCCTCACGGAGAACGGCGGCAAGGTCATCAAGTCGGTATTCGCCTAACATGCCGTAGTTAGTGTATAATAGAGGCAACAGGCAGCCGGAACGCAGGCAGGCAGACGTGAAAATCGTTTTGTCTGCCTGCGTTCTAGTCTGTCGCGAAAACTTTTGGGAGGGGTAAAAGTGAGTCGTCTGGAGGAGCGGTTTGCGATGCTGCGAGCGCGAGGCGAGAAGGCGTTCATCGGTTTTGTGACGGCGGGAGACCCGGATGCGGCGACCACGGTGACGGTCGTCCGAGCGCTGGCGGATGCGGGCGTCGATGCCGTCGAGATCGGTCTGCCGTTCAGCGACCCGCTCGCCGATGGTCCGAGCATTCAAGCCTCCTCCCAACGCGCCCTCGACGGCGGCATGACGACCGCGAAAGCCCTCGACGTCGTCGCCGAAATCCGCGCCGCGTGCCCTACCCTTCCGCTCATCCTGATGACCTACTTCAATCCGATCCGCTACTACGGCCTGGAGCGGTATGCGCGGGACGCCAAAGCGAAAGGCGCCGACGCCCATATCGTGACCGACTTGACCCCGGAAGAGGCAGCCGACTGGAAACGCATCTCCGTCGCCAACGGCCTCGATACCGTCTTCCTCCTCGCCCCAACCAGCACTCCCATCCGAATCGAAGTCGTCTCCGCCCTCTCCACCGGCTTTGTCTACTGCGTCTCCCGCACCGGTGTCACCGGCGCGCGGCAGGACATTCCCGCGGAACTCACCGCGGTCGTTGGGCGTATAAAAGCACAAACGTCTACTCCGGTATGCGTCGGCTTTGGCGTCTCCTCCCCCGAACATGTACGCCATATCTGCACCTTCGCGGACGGCGCTGTCGTCGGCAGCGCGCTCGTCAACCTGATTCATGAGCAGCGCGACGCCGAGGATCTCGCGCAACAGGTCTACGATTTCGCGTCCTCCCTGAAATCGGGAACCCGACCGCAATCATAAGAGTTTCGTCCTGATCTCCCCTCCCATGAGCGCCGTGATCCTGTTGAATGGATGCATTTTAGACAGGATTAACAAGATTTACAGGATTCCATTCCATCGGTATCGTTTTGTTCTTCCCTGGAACAAACTTCCGGGTGCGGTGTCGAAGAGGAAGGAATTCTGCGGTGGCGACGGGAAATTAAGGTCTACTTCCTGGGACATACTTCGGCAATCTAACCATCCGACCGCCGTTCCGCCTCGGAGCGCGACAGAGTTTTTCAAAGAGGAGAAGAGTGATGAGTTCACAAGGCAATCGTCGTGAGTTTTTAAAGACCGCTGCCGGGACAGCCTTCGGCGTCTGGGTCGGCACCTCCGCAAAGGCGCAGGACAAACCCAAATCCGCCAACGATCAGTTGAGTTTCGCCTGTATCGGCGTGGGCGGCAAAGGCGACAGCGACTCCAACGATGCAGGCCGATTCAGCAATATTGTTGCCATCTGCGACGTCGATGAGAACACCCTCAATAAAAAAGCGCAGCGCTTCCCCAACGCCAAGAAGTACCGCGACTACCGCAAGATGTATGACGAGATGGGCAAGCAGATCGACGGCGTCACCGTCAGTATCCCGGATCATTCCCACGGTCCGGCGACCGCGCTGGCCCTGCACATGGGCAAAGCCGCCTATACCCAGAAGCCGATGGCGCACAGCATCTATGAGTGCCGTATGCTCGGCAACCTGGCGAAGAAGATGAACGTCGCGACCCAGATGGGGAACCAGGGCACTGCCGACAACAGTATGCGCAAAAACGCCTACAAAGTCCGCGCCGGCGCGATCGGCGTCGCAAAAGAGGTGCATGTTTGGACCAATCGCCCGATCTGGCCACAGGGCATCGATCGTCCGGCGACCAAACCGGTTCCTGCCAACCTGGATTGGGACCTGTGGCTTGGCCCGGCGAAGAAGCGCCCCTATGGTGACGGTTACCACACCTTCGCATGGCGCGGGTTCTGGGACTTCGGCACCGGTGCGCTCGGTGACATGGCCTGCCATACCGTCAACCTGCCCTTCATGGCCCTCGACCTGCTCAACCCGACGTCGGTCGTCGCGACCTCGTCGGGCACCAACCATGACAGCTACCCGAAGGCGTCGAAGATCATCTATCAGTTCCCTGCAAATGACAAGCGTCCCGAAGTGACCATGTACTGGTACGATGGCGGCAATATGCCCCCGATGGAACTGTTCCCAAAGGACCTGCTCCCTGAGAACGGCAAAGTGCCGGACAGCGGTTCGCTGATCGTCGGCGACAAGGGCACGCTCTACACGCCCGGCGACTACGGCGGCGGTGGTCACATCGTCGGCGGCGAGCAGATGGACGACGTCGATTTCCCGCGCTCTCCCGGCCATTGGGAAGAGTTCATCGCGGCGATCCGCGGCGGCAAACCGGCCATGTCCAACTTCCCGGACTACGCGTCGCATCTCGCGGAGACCATCCTGCTAGGCAACCTGGCGGTCTGGGCCGAAGGCGACAAAGTCGAGTGGGACGCCGTCAACATGAAGGTCAAGAACGGTAAATCCGTCTCGGAGAAGGTCGCGCATATCATCAAGCCGCACTACCGCTCCGGCTACACACTGGGCTAAACGTGCCTGATCCGGTAGCCTATGAAGGTCAAGCGACTTGCGAGTGGTAGTTTCGCCCTTCGCACCTCACCACCTCCCCCAACCCCCTCTTTACAAGGAAGCCCTTCGGGCATCCCAAATCCTTCCCTTTCGCGTGAAGGATTTCGTAAGGAGGGGGCGTTTCTCTGCGCCAGGCAGTTGCAACATTTCTGACGCGATGCGCTCTAATGGAGTGGTGCATCGGTTCTCTCACCGACGCTCGCCACATTACGCGCTGAGAAAGCACTTTATATGTCCATCTCTCTCCTGCGAACCGTCATGATTGCTTTGATCTGCGGCGTTGTCGTACCGCCGGCGAACGCCCAGAAGGCGAAGCCGGCGCTTCCGCCTGTTGCGACGCCTGTCGCCGCTAAGTCCGCGCTCCCTCCCATTGCAGGTGCAAACGACAAAGAGAACGTCGATTCCGCAGGTGTCGAGTTTTTCGAGAAGAAGATTCGTCCGGCGCTATCTCAGTATTGCTATTCGTGCCATTCCCAGGGAGCGAAACGATCGCTTGGAAATTTCACGCTGGATACGAGGCAGGGGATGATGCATGGGGGATCGGGCGGGGTGGACCTGATGCCAGGCGACCCGGATCACAGCCGCCTTATCGAGGCGATCCGATATACGCAGCCCGGACTCCAGATGCCTCCCAAGGGCAAGATGCCCGACGCGACCATCGCAGATCTGACGGCCTGGGTGAAGATGGGCGCTCCGTGGCCAAACGAGCGTGCCGTTGCGGCGGCTCCCAGTCCCGCGAGTGTGCTGGCGGAAAAGCGTAAGCGAGAGCACTGGGCGTGGAAGCCGGTGCGGACAGTGGCTCTCCCGATCGTCAAACGCGCGGCGTGGGCGCGCAACCCGATCGACCGTTTTATACTGGCGGGTCTCGAAGCCAGAAGCCTCAAACCCAACACCTACGCCGACCGCCGTACTTTGATTCGCCGCGCCACCTTCGATCTGATCGGCCTGCCGCCGACGCCGGAAGAGGTGAACGCCTTTATCGCCGACAAATCGCCCAACGCGTGGGAGAAGGTCGTCGATAGACTGCTGGCGAGTCCGCACTATGGCGAACGCTGGGGTCGGTACTGGCTCGACATCGCCCGTTATGGGGAGGATCAGGCGCACAGTTTCGAGCCGCGCCTCTATCCGCAGGGCTTCCGCTATCGCGACTGGGTGGCGAACGCGCTCAACACCGATATGCCCTACGATCACTTCGTCCGTGCTCAGATCGCCGCCGACCTGATCGACACTCCGAACGCGAAACAGGATCTGCCCGCACTCGGCTTCTTCGCCACCGGCCCGGTCTACTACGGCGACAATAAAATGTTCGACCAGTACGACGATCGCATCGATACCCTTTCGCGTGGCTTTCTCGGCCTGACGGTCGCCTGCGCCCGCTGCCACGATCACAAGTTCGATCCCATCTCCCAGAAAGACTACTACGGTCTCGCGGGCATCTTCGCCAGCACCGCGTATATCGAAGTTCCCTACACGGCTCCAACGGCGGGCGTTCAGACCGCTGCCAATGCGCCGGTGGCCAATCGGCAGGAGATGATCAACACCAAGGAGGCGGAGGTCAACAAGTTCATCGACGAGCAGCTTACCGACCTCCGCAATCGCTACCTGCCACAGACCGCCCGCTATGTCGTGGCGGCGTGGAAGCTGCAAAACCATCGCAAAACCAATCCCAAGTTGACGGTAGAGCAGTTCGCCACGACAGAGAAGCTGGACACGCTGGTTCTGGAACGCTGGGTGAAGTATCTCAACAGTGCGAAGGATCATCCCTTCCTGTCCGATTGGCACAAGTTTGTCGAGACGCAAGACGCGCATGCCGATCTGGCAGCTTCCGAAGCTGCACTGGCACAGGTCAGCAAAGCTGCGGACGCGTTGCAGAGCAGTCTTCAGGGGATTGCAGGACGATACAAGGACAAAAAGGCGCAACCTGCGTTGACGCAGGCCGAGGCCGCCGCTGCCGAAGAGCTTGTGGGCGGCGAAGGCGTATTGACGTTTCCGCGCGATCAGTTCGACAAGCTGCTCGTCGGGGACCCGAAAGTCCACTACGCGACCATCAAGGGCCAACTGGATCGTATGAAGATGGGGCCGTTCATTCACGCCCTGACGGAGGGCCAGAAGGTCGGGAATATCCCGGTCCTGTTGCGCGGCAACCCGGAGGCTCCGGGTGAGGAAGCGCCGCGCAAGTTCCTCTCTATTCTGGCGGGCGACAATGCACCGGTCGTTACGAAGGGAAGCGGGCGTCTCGAACTCGCAAATGCGATTGCGGACAAGAACAATCCTCTGACCGCACGTGTGATGATCAATCGCATCTGGCAGCACCACTTCGGCGCCGGTCTCGTCCGCACGGCGAGCAACTTCGGTCTGCTCGGCGAGCCGCCTACCCATCCGGAACTGCTGGACTATCTGGCGAAACAGTTCATGGATCAGGGCTGGTCGATGAAAGCGATGCACCGGCAGATCATGCTCTCCGCTACCTACCAGATGAGCAGCGGCCGCAATGCCCACAACGATGAGATCGACCCCGACAACCGCTATGTCTGGCGTGCCAGTCGGCGTCGTTTGGAGATCGAAGCCTGGCGCGACTCGATGTTGGCCGTTACCGACAAACTGGATCTAACCGTCGGCGGTCCCTCAGTCTCGCTCTCTGCGCCCGAAAATCGTCGCCGTACCTTCTATGCCGCCATCAGCCGCCACGACCTCGACCCGATGCTGCGCCTGTTCGACTTCCCGGACCCCAACGCCACGACCGATGCGCGCATGGCGACGACGGTTCCGTTGCAGCAGTTGTTCGTGCTCAACAGCGAGTTTATGATCCAGGAGGCGAAAGCGCTCTCGGCGCGCCTGCATAGCAATCCCGCGGAGACCGATGTCGATCGCATCAAAGAAGCCTATATGCTGGTCAACAGCAGACCGCCCTCCGACGCGGAGATCGCGATGGGATTGGCATTTCTCCAGGGGCCACGATCCGCGGTCTCGCCCGATACCGGCGGCGGCATCTCTCCCGGCACTGCGACGAACACACCTGTTCCCACTGTTGCAAAACCCGCGACACCTGCTGCTACTGCGCGTCTGACGCGTTGGGAAGAGTACTCCCAGGCTCTGTTGAGCGCCAACGAATTTCTCTATGTAGACTGAATCGAACCTGTACCTGAACGAAATCGGATCGGCCCCCGAACGACCGGAAATGAGATGGAACCCGATGACCAACGCTCCCGACGATAAGCTGATTGTTACCCCGGAGGTGGCGCTTCCCACCCGCCGCGATATGCTCTGCCGCATCGGCGGCGGCTTTGGTGCGCTCGCGCTCAGCAGTATGCTCACCTCGGTCGCCGGCGCTACCGGGACAACCACGCAGGCCGCCCCAGGCAACGCCCGCAAGAGCTACACGCTCGACAATCGCCCTCCCATGTTTCCGGCCAAAGCGAAGCGCGTCATCTTCCTCTTTATGAACGGTGGACCGTCGCACGTCGATACCTTCGACCCGAAACCGTCGCTCGCGAAATATGCGGGGCAGAGTCCGGACCCGATCAAGATCGGCGGCAAGAAGAACAACGGTCTGTTGATGGCCTCGCCCTTCAAGACCACGCGGTATGGCAAGAGCGGCATCGAAGTCTCGGAACTCTATCCTGAAGTCGGCGGATGCATCGACGATATCTGCGTTCTGCGCTCGATGTATACCGACAACCCCAACCATGAGCCTGCCCTCATGATGATGAACTCCGGCAATATGCAGCCTATTCGCCCCTCGCTCGGCTCCTGGATCACCTATGGACTCGGCACCGTCAACCAGAACCTGCCGGGCTTCGTCGCGCTCTGTCCCGGCAAGCCGGTCGTCGGCCCACAGCTCTGGAGCAACAGCTTCCTGCCGGGAATCTACCAGGGCACCCACATCAATAACCGCGAAACCGATCCCAAGAAGATCCTGCGCAACGTCGAAAACCGCTATCTCAACCCGACCGATCAGCGCGAACAACTCGACCTGCTCCAGCAGATGAATCGCCTGAACCTCAATCAGCACGACCACGATCCGCAGTTGGACGCCCGTATCTCCGCCCTCGAACTGGCCTTCCGGATGCAGTTCGAGGCGCAGGATGCGTTCGACATCGGCAAGGAGTCGAAAGCGACCCGCGAGATGTACGGCGAGGGTGAGTTCGCCAACGCCTGCCTGATGGCGCGCCGTCTGGCGGAGCGTGGGGTCCGTATCACGCAGATCTACTACGGTGACGGGCAGCCCTGGGACGACCATTCCGACATCCTGAACCACCGCGACCACGCGAAGAAGAGCGACAAACCGATCGCAGCACTGCTCAAAGACCTGAAGCAACGCGGAATGCTCGACGACACACTCGTCATCTGGGGCGGTGAGTTCGGGCGCACGCCGACCTCGCAGGGCGCAAAAGGCCGGGATCATCACAGCACCGGCTTCTCGATGTGGATGGCGGGCGGCGGTGTCAAGGGTGGCATGGCCTACGGCGCTACGGACGAGTTCGGCTTCAATGCGGTCGAGAACCCGATGCATGTGCATGACCTCCATGCCACCATCCTTCACCTGATGGGCATGGACCATACCAAACTCACCTATCGCTACAGTGGCCGCGACTTCCGCCTGACCGATGTCCACGGCGTCGTCCAGAAGGATATTATCGCCTGACCGCCGAATTCTGCGCGGAATACAGAGTTTCACAGGACAAAGGTGTCGAGGTGCAGAGTTTCCGGCTCGTGTGTGTAGTGATAGGGGCAATGACGATGATGCTTGGCGCCCAGGCTCAGAACCGGAGTGTGCCGCCGAAATTGAACCGGGTCGCTTCGACCCGGTTCGAACTGCACGGCGTGGTCAAGGAGTACCTCGATTCGATCACGCGCAACTGGCTCCTGACGATGCCGGATGCCAACCCGGCGGTATTGGAGATGTTTGCGGATCGAGACAAGGTGCCTCATCGCGATCTGCTGCCCTGGTCCGGCGAGTTCGCCGGAAAGTACCTCACCGGCGCGGTTCAGGTCCTCCGACTCACCCGCGATCCTAAACTCAAAGCCTATCTCACCGCCTATGTCCCGAAACTGATCCGCCTGCAGGCCGCAGATGGCTACATGGGTCCGTTCCCTTCCGACAATCGTCTGGAGGGCAAGGGCGGCACCTGGGACGTCTGGGGCCACTATCATGTGATGCTGGGACTGCTGCTCTGGCACGAGGATACCGGCGACAAGGAAGCGCTGCAGTGCGCGGTAAGAATTGGCGACCTGATGTGTCGCAAATTTCTGCACACCAGCAAACGTGTGGTGGATACTGGCAGCGCCGAGATGAACCTGGCCGCGATCCATTCGCTCTGTCTGCTCTATGACGTGACGCACATGCAGACCTATCTGGATCTGGCGCGTCAGATCCTGGACGAGTTTCAGGATAAGCACGCGGGCGACTATCTGCGGATAGCGCTGGCGGGAAAAGAGTACTTTGAGGGTCCGAAGCCGCGATGGGAGAGTCTGCACGCTATCCAGGGCATGGCGGAACTCTACTTTATCACAGGCGATGAGGACTGCGGCAAAGCCTATGAGCAGATCTGGTGGAGTATCGCCAAACTCGATCGCCATAACAACGGCGGCTTCTCTTCCGGCGAGCAGGCGCAGGGAAACCCGTACCATCCCGGCGCAATCGAGACCTGCTGCACCGTGGCCTGGATGGCCCTGAGCGTCGATATGCTGCGCATGACCGGCAACTCCGTGGTTGCAGACGAGCTGGAACTCTCCACGCTCAATCAGGCGATGGGCTACCAACATCGCTCCGGCGCGACCTGCTCCTATGACACCCCCATGAACGGCGTTCGGCGCAACAGCACGGACGAGATCGGCTTCCAGATTCGCCCCGGCAGCGAACAGGTCAACTGCTGCAGCGCGAACTCCCCGCGTGGCCTCGGCATGATCAGCGACTGGGCCTTGATGACCGAAGGCTCCGAAAGCCTGACACTGAACTGGTACGGCCCTTCCACGCTCACCTCTGCCATCAAAGGAACCTCCGTCTCCCTCAAGCAGCAGACTGACTATCCGCGCACCGGCGACATCACACTGCATGTCTCCCCCGAACGCGAACAACAGTTCACGCTCAAACTGCGGATTCCTCACTGGTCGGCCCGCAGTACGGTTCGGGTCAATGGTAAATCAATTCCAAATGTGCAGGCAGGCTCCTACTGTACACTGTTCCGTTCCTGGAAACCGGGGGATACCGTTCAGATAAGCCTCGATATGTCACCCCACTTCTGGGTCGGCGAGCGGGAGTCTGCGGGAAAGACATCGATCTATCGTGGCCCGCTGCTCCTGGTCCTTGAAACATCGAAATCACCTATCACCTATAGTCCCCGATGGCAGAGTACCGGCGAACTCATGGTGATTAAAGAACCGGGATCCACAGTGGAAACAACCTTCGATGGCCCCTCTCTCGTCTGGAAAGGCCGCCTCTTCGACGATGCCGCTCAGACCCAGGTTACAATCGACGGACAGGATGTGGCTGTCGTCGATCAGTATGGCCCCGAGCGTGGAGTCCCCTTTATCTGGGAAAAGCACGATCTCTCTCCCGGTCATCACACCGTCCGTCTCACCGTGCTCGAAACCAAAAATCCAGCATCCAAAGACCGCTGGATCAATGTCGGCAGTCTCGGCGCGCCCCAACAACCGGAGAAAGCGCTCGATGCCGCCAATCTTCACGGTCGTCTGTTGCCCCTGAGCCGCACCAATCCCCCCCAGGTAAGCATGGAGTTCACCACCACCGACGGCACCAAGATGCGCCTCCGCGATTACGGCACCGCCGGCGATGGCGGCATTCCCTATCTCTCGTGGATCAACATTCGCAACGTGTCCCCGACAACGTTCTCGCCTTCCAATCCCCTGCGTTCGGGGAGAGTACTGACCCAGGTCCGCTCGGAACATCCATAACTTCTTGCGGAGGACTTTTATCGCTGTCGGCATGCCGCCAGAATCCATCGGGATCGCAATGCAATATTGGGATCCCAGGACGCCAACAACGCTTCGACCTCTAGCAGCCAGGAGTCTGACTGCACATAACGAGCCAGTTGACAATAGGATCGAAATTCCCTACGGAAACCCTTCTTCACCACATTCAGGATGAGATCCTGAAGCCTGCGTTGCTGCGACGTTGTAAAAGGCAATTGCTTCATATAGCGAATGAGATACGCCTTCGCATATCCGGATTGGAAAAAGTAGGGATCAAGCTCCAGAAACCGAATATAGATCTCCACGTTCTCTGTCTTCCCGGCCATCAGTCCCACGAGACCCTCCGAAAAGCCGGGCGGAAAGGCGCGAACCATCGTATAGAGCTTGAGAGCTTGCGCGTGTTCGTGCTCCTCTCTCTTTTCATCCGATCGATGCGCATAGTACGCTTCCCAGGCCATGCAAGACTCCTGATAGGCTCTTTCCGCAGCCGTCATCCAGGCAGTATAATCTGCGTTCGCCGACGGCAGCCATTGGACGTTGGCAGGACTCCAGGCAGGGATGCCAGGGGGCGAGCTGTGTCTCTCTTGTTTCGGATGCCGCTTCTCCGGTCTACCCGGCACTTTGCGGCGGTGCTTGTCAGGCATCGTGTTCCCTCTTCAAATCGGCGAGGCTTTGGATCTGCTCCATGGTCTGAGCCCATACGGATTCAGATCTCTTCCAACTGACAGGACCCGCGAGGCGAAAGTTGCTCGGCCTTGAATAGCGCGAGGCCGGACGACGCTGTGGGAGCGGTCCGGCCTTGCAAGGTGAAACGAAGGTTGGTTGACGTGTCCCTACTCCACGGGACGGTTGGAGCCGGGAATGACGGAGGCCGTGGCGTAGGAGCGGCGGACGTCGGTGATGCGGACTTTCGCGCGCTGGCCGACCATCTTGTAGCCGTCGTCGAGGTCGAGGAGATAGCCGTCGGCCCAGCCGATGCACTTGTTCGGCTCTTTGAGCAGTGAGCGCACGACCCGACATTCGACGATCTGCGCCCGGCGGAAGCCGAGGCGCGATTTGTCGTAGTCGTTGATCTCGCCGCCTTCGATGCTGTACTTCTCGATGTGGGCGTTCAGGTCACAACGCACATAGAGGGCGCGCTGCACCTGCTGCTCCAGCCAGGTGATGTTGGTGCCTTCCGGACCGATCACGAGTTCCGCGACTTCCGGATGACAGGTGATCAGGAACGCCTCTCTGCGGGCGTTCTTCGGATCGCCGATCTGTCGGCGCAGATCGCGCTCGATGACCAGACTGACGCTCTCCGCCGAAGGCAGATGTCCGCGGCCCTTGCAGTA
>Ga0207705_10002811_pt1 | contig 13308 bp, 12 predicted proteins | sample KBSC13metaG_FD_184314 | JGI IMG/M metagenome (GOLD analysis project Ga0207705, IMG submission 184314) | Corn rhizosphere microbial communities from Kellogg Biological Station, Michigan, USA - KBS C1-3 metaG (SPAdes) (version 2) | ecosystem: Host-associated > Plants > Roots > Rhizosphere > Soil ...
TATGCCGCCCATCGGTGGGTGATGCACGGCCCAGGCTGGTTCCTGCACGCCAGCCATCACCGCCCACGCACCGGCCCGTTCGAGTGGAATGATCTCTACGCGGCGATCTTCGCCATTCCCTCGATCATCCTGCTCTTGGGCGGGGTCCAGCTCGGCTGGTGGTGGGGCTGCACCTGGATCGGCGCGGGCATCGCGGCTTATGGCGCGATCTATTTCGGCTTCCACGACTGGATCGTTCACCAGCGCCTGCCCGGCCGCTTCGTCGCGCGCTCGACCTATATGAAGCGCATCGTCCAGGCGCATAAGCTGCACCACGTGGTGGAGACCAAGGAGGGGACGGTCAGCTTCGGCTTCCTCGTCGCACCAAGGCCGGAAGTGCTGAAGGCTGAACTGGCGCGCAGGGGGAAAATAGGGATCAGAGAACCTTCGTCATCCTGAACTTGTTTCAGGATCCATTTCGCGGCCAGACGACTGCCTCTCGATGGATGCTGAAACAAGTTCAGCATGACGGGCTGAACTAGCCGCGGGGCCGCGTCCACAATTTAGGCGACCGGTCACTCGCCCCACGCCGCGTCAGTGCCTGCAGAAAACTCTTCCCCACCCATCCGACCTTCGCCGCCTTGCTCGTCGTCACCCGATGGTCCCAGGCATGCTCACCCGCTTTGGCGACCTCGCGCGCGATATCTCCATAAATCCCGGCCGCTGCCAGCACCGCCCAGGCCGCGCGGAAGGAGAGGGCGGCGGTGCCGAAACGCGCGCTCGCCTCAAACTCCGCCGCGTGCTTCGCCAGCCGTTGCGCCAGCACCGCGAGCCGCTGGCGATAAGCAGGCTTCATATGCTCGCCGGGCGGGATATCCATTTCGATCAGCCATTCGACCGGCAAATAGCAGCGGCCGGCCGCTGCATCCTCGCAGATATCGCGCGCGATATTGGCGAGCTGGAAGGCCATGCCGAGATCGCAGGCCCGGTCGAGCGTGGCCTCATCATCGGGCGAAACCCCCATCACCAGCGCCATCATCACGCCGACCACTCCCGCGACATGATAGCAATATTGGTAGAGGTCGTTCTCCGATCGCGGCCGCCACCCCTCAGCGTCGAGCGCAAAACCCGCGATCAGGTCGTTGGCGAGCTGGCCCGGGATCGCACATTCGCGCGCCACCACCCCAAACCCGTCAAACGCAGAATCCCCCGCTGGCTCGCTCGCCAGGGCCAGTGCGGTCCGTTCCCGGATTGTCGCGAGGCGCGGGGCCGGATCGGCGACCACCTGCATGCCATGCCCCATTTCTTGCCCGTCGGCGAGGTCGTCGCACGCGCGGCACCAGGCATAAAGCAGCCATGCCCGCTCGCGGGTGGCGCGGTCGAACAAAGTAGACGCCAGCCCGAACGACTTGGACCCACGTGCGATCGACTGTCGCGCCGCCTCGATCAGGGCGGCGCGCCATAATTTCTCCCCTGAAGGGGAGGAGGGCTCGGTCAAAGCTCCTCTGCGCGCATGCTCGTGATCGGCGTGCCCGGCTCGAACATCGCCAACTCGGCAAGCAGATCTACCAGGTTGGTCGAGTGAATGAGCAGGTCGCGATGCTGCGGCCGCAGGAAACCGACCTCCTGCATCATCATCCAATAGGAGACGATGCCGTCATAATAGCCCTCGACGTTGAGCAAGCCGACCGGTTTGGCATGATAGCCCAGCTGCGCCCAGCTCAAGGCTTCCCATAGTTCGTCCATCGTACCGGTTCCGCCGGGCAAGGTCAGGAAGCCGTCGGAAAGGTCGGTGAAGGCCTGTTTGCGCTGGTGCATCGTGTCGACCACGTGCAGCTCGGTCAGGCCCGGATGCGCCACTTCCAGCGCCACCAGCGCCTTCGGGATGATCCCGATCACCTCGCCGCCGGCCTTCAGTACGGCGTCTGCTACCGCGCCCATCAGGCCAAGCTTGCCGCCGCCATAGACCACGCCCATCCCGCGCTGCGCGAGCGTGGTGCCCACGTCGCGCGCGCAATTGATATAACGCGGATCGGTCGGGCTCGCGGACCCGCAATAGACGGCAAGACGATTCACTTCATGTCCTTCAACATTAAGGCCGCGGTGGCTTTTGCCGATCCGACCACGCCTGGTATTCCTGCCCCGGGATGCGTGCCTGCCCCGACAAAGTAAATATTACCGATTTGATCGTCGCGGTTATGCGTGCGGAACCAGGCCGATTGGGTCAGCAGCGGCTCCAGGCTGAAGGCCGATCCCAGATGCGCATTCAGATCGCGCGCGAAATCGACCGGTGTGTAATGGAAACGTGTCACCAAACGTTCGCGCAGGCCCGGCATCAGCCGCCGCTCGATCTCGTCGAGGATGCGGTCGGCATAGCTCTCCTGCAGCGTGTCCCAATCCAGCGGCGCCTTGCCGAGGTGCGGTACCGGCGCGAGCGCGTAAAAGCTCGAACAGCCCTCAGGCGCCAGACTCGGATCGGTCACGGTCGGATGGTGCAGGTAGAGCGAGAAATCCGCGGGCAGCACGCCATTGCGGTAAATGTCGGTCAGTAGCCCTTCATAGCGCGGCCCGAACAGGATCATATGGTGGGGAATGCCAGGCCAGCTTCCCTTCACCCCGAAATGGACAACGAACAGCGAGGGCGAGAAGGCTTTGCGTTCCAATCTGCGCGCCACCTTGCGCCCGCGCGCACTGCAGCCCAGCAGGTCGCGATAGCTGTGCATCACGTCCGCATTGGAAGCGACCGCGTCGAACTGCCCATACCAGCCACTCGCCGACCGAATTCCGCGCGCATGATTGCCCACCGTCTCGATCTCGACGACCGGATCGCCTAATCGGATCGTGCCGCCCAGCCGCTCGAAATGCTTCACCATGCCCTGTACCAAAGCATGCGTGCCGCCCTTGGCGAACCATACCCCACCGGCTTTCTCGAGCTTGTGGATCAGCGCGTAGATGCTGCTGGTCGTCATCGGATTGCCGCCGACCAGCAAGGTATGGAAACTGAGCGCCTGGCGCAGATGCTCGTCCTGCACATAGGACGACACCACCGAATAGACTGACCGCCACGCCTGATATTTGGCGAGGCTCGGCGCCGCCTTGATCATCGAGGCGAAGTCGAGGAACGCGACCGCCCCCAGTTTCTGATAGCCCTCGCGATAGACGCCCGCGGCATAGTCCAGAAACTTCGCATAGCCCGCGACATCGCCCGGGTTCAGCTTGGCGATCTCGGCGCGCAGCGCGGGCTCGTCGTTCGAATAATCGAAGCTGGTCCCGTCGGGCCAGTTGAGCCGATAGAAGGGCATGACCGGCAGCAGGGTCACGTCCTCGGCCATGTCATGCCCCGACAGCGCCCACAATTCCTTCAGGCAATCGGGATCGGTGATCACGGTCGGCCCGGCGTCGAAGGTGAAGCCGTCGCGCTCCCACGCATAAGCGCGCCCGCCCGGTTTCTCGCGGCCTTCGATGATGGTGGTGGCGATCCCCGCCGATTGCAGCCGGATGGCGAGCGCGAGCCCGCCAAAACCGGCACCGATCACCGCTGCAGTCCTGGCTTCTGGGTTGGTCATCGCCGTTCCGTGACCGCTGCCAGCGCGCGATGCAAGGCCACCGGCGGTTTGCCCGCCAACACGCGGATACGGTCGGCGAGTGTCGACCGGCCCGCATAGAAACGCCCGATCAGCGCCTCATCGAGCCGGTAGAAGCGTTCGAGCAACCGATAACGCTCGGCCGGATCGGCCGCCCGGAACAGCATCCGCGCGAGCAGGCGATAGAAGCCGCGTTTCTCCCAGGCTGCGCGCGCATGGCGCCGCAGCGCATGGTGCAAGGCGTGCGACGATAGATCGGGCAGAGCCGCAATTAGCGCCGCGGTCCGCACCGCATCGGGCAGCGAATAGCCCGTCATCGGCTGGAACAGCCCGGCCGCCATGCCCACGCGCGGCACCCGGTCGCGCACCGGCCAGAACGTATCGAAATCGCCGCCCATCGCGATCGGCAGCGCTGCCATTTCCTCGCGTTCGATCGCGGCGATCCGCCAGCCCTGCGCAGTGGCATAATCCGCGATATTCCGGCGCAACGCGCCTGCGTCGAGATCGGGCGTGGTCGTGTAATACGTGTCCTCGACAAACACCGCATCCGGCCCGAACGGCAGCAGATAGACGAAGCGATAACCATCGCTCTGATCGACCGCCGCATCCATGATCACCGGCCGGGCCAGCCCGTGCGGCGTCTCAAGCCGCAGCAACTGCCCCAGGAATTTCTGCCAACCGAGATCGAGCATGGAGAAATCGCCCACACCCCGCGCGTCGATCACGGCTTTGGCTTCTACCCGCGTGCCATCTGTCAGCCTCGCTGCTCCGGCGCCCAGCCCGGCAATCCGGGCGTGGATGATCCGCGCGGCGGGAAGGGCCTCGCGCAGCCGAGCGTCGAGCCGTTCGGACTCGATCGAATTATAGCCCCCGGCCAGCGTGCGACCGTGCCCGGGGAAACGAACGTCGTTGCCGTCCCAATGCTGACAGACCAACGGCTCGGCCAGCCAGCGGTCTTCGGGCGCGATGTCGGAATCGAAAAAGGACCAGATATGATTGCCGCCTAGCCGTGGCGCTGCCTCGATAACCGTCAGGTCGAAATCCGGGCGCTTTTCGCGGAGCGCGAGCGCGATGAGGCCGCCGGCAAGCCCGCCCCCGGCGATGAGCAGGTCGGTCTTGCGCGTCGCGGTCATCGTCCGGCTTCTACCCACGAAGCCGGGCGAGGCCTATAGCAGGCCTATGCTGGCTTCCATTCTGTTCTCCGGCCTCGCGATGACGGCGATCGTGGCGGTACGCTATGTGCTGGCGAGCGGCGGCTTCGCGCTCGCGACGCGCCTGCGCCGGCCCGGCCTTTACACCGGCCTCGATCGTCAGATCCGCAAGGAGATTGGTTGGAGCCTCGCCTCGGCCGCGATCTACGGTGTTCCCGCCGGCCTGGTCGCCTGGGGCTGGCAAGCGCGCGGCTGGACGCGAATCTACACCGACGCGCATGCTTATCCGCTCTGGTGGATGCCGCTGTCGCTGCTCGCCTATCTGCTCGCGCACGACACCTATTTCTACTGGACGCACCGGCTGATGCATCGTCCCTGGGCGTTCCGCACGATGCACGCCGTCCATCACGCCAGCCGGCCGCCAACCGCCTGGGCGGCGATGAGCTTCCATCCCTGGGAGGCGCTGAGCGGCGCGGTGGTGATCCCGCTCTTGGTCTTCCTGATTCCGATCCATGTCGCGATGTTGGGGCTGGTCCTCGCGATCATGACGCTCATGGGTGTGACCAACCATATGGGGTGGGAGCCGTTTCCTGCCTTGCTCGTGCGCGGCCGGGCAGGGCGCTGGCTGATCACCGCCAGCCACCACCAGCGTCATCACCAGGAATATCGCTGCAATTATGGCCTCTATTTCCGGCTGTGGGATCGGCTCTGCGGTACCGACAAGGGCTTGGGGTCGTTCAAGGATGCATGATTTGCATCATTGAGTGCAATCTTTTGCACCTTGCACTGCAAAATAGTTCTTGCGGCACTGCACAATTAGAGTCACTTTAACCCTGCCTTTCAGGCATCCTCTCCTAAGACTTAGGGCCGGTTCGCCGGCCCTTTTTTTATGCCCAGAGGCCGGCTCACCGGTCTCTTTTTTAAGGCGCGGGTATCGACGCGCCCGCGCATTGCTCTAGAGCACGCGCTATGCAGCACGTCGCTATCCGCAAGTCGGCCGGCCTCGCCATTCCCGCTCTGGTCATCGCCAATATCGCGCTCGCGATCGGCCCCTGGCTGGTGCGCATCGCCAAGGCGGAGGGGCATGTCGGGCCGGTCGCGGCGGGCTTCTGGCGTCTGACCATCGCCTTGCCCGTGTTGCTCCTGTTTGCGCGCACCGAGCGCCAATCCGTGCAGCCGCCCAACAAGAAAGCCCTGATCGCTGCCGCTTTGCTCTCCGGCCTGTTCTTCGGTTCGGATCTCGGCGCCTGGCATGCGGGCATCCTCCATACCCGCTTGGCCAACGCGACCTTGCTCGGCAATTGCACCGCGATCCTGTTCCCGCTCTACGGTTTCCTCGTCGCGCGCACGTTGCCCAATCGCAAACAGGCCATCGCGCTCGCGCTGGCAACCCTCGGCGCGGTACTGCTGCTTGGCCGGTCCTACGAATTGTCCGCGCGCAACCTTTTGGGCGACCTGCTCTGCCTGTTCGCGGGCGTAGCCTATACCGCTTATCTCGTCGCCGCCGACAAGGCGCGGAGCGCGCTCCCGGCCTGGACCACACTCGCGTGGTCGGTGGCCGCGGGCATCCCGCTGCTGCTGGTGGTCGCCGTCGCTTTGGGTGAGCCCGTCTGGCCCGCAATCTGGTGGCCTTTGGTCGGCATCGCGATCGGCAGCCAGATCATCGGCCAGGGCCTGATCCTTTACGCGGTCAACCGCGTCTCGGCATTGGTGGTCGGCCTGATGCTGTTGCTTCAGCCGGTCGTCGCCGCGATGATCGGCTGGATTATCTATGGCGAGGCGCTCACCGCGCTCGATTATGTCGGCGCAGTCGCGATTGCATGTGCTGTGCTGTTGGTCCGTGAATCCGGGCGCCCTTTGCCTGCGGACGAGATGAGCCTCGGGCTCTGATTGGCAACCGGCAATGGTCGTGACGGAGCGATTTTTTGCGCACAGGTAGGAGCAAGGAGGGAGCGATGAAGATTCATCGTGACCGACGCGCGACGCCCATGTGCGCGAAAAGGCGCCCGCCGCTTCGCGGTTGCCCGGAGAAGGCCGCCGGCTACGTTGCTTGCTTGCGCCTAGCTTCGGCTAGGCGACTGCGCTGCGCGCCTTGCCGACAGCCTTCTCCGGGCAATCACGGCCGTTGCCGGCTGCCAATCAGAGCCCTAAGCTCATGACCGTGACCGACCCCAACGACATGACCCTGGAAGAGCTCCGCGCAGCTTTGGCCGAGCGCTTGCCCGAGGAAGCCGTGTTCGAAGGCTGGACCGAAAAGGCACTCGACGCCGCTGCAGCAGTGCTAGGCGTTCCCGCCGACCGTGCGCATCTCGCCTTCGCGGGCGGGGCAGGGCAGATGGTCGATGCCTGGTTCGCCAGCGTGGACCGCCACATGGCCGACGCGCTCCCGCCCGAGAAATTGGCCGAGATGCGGGTGCGCGATCGCATCACCCAGCTCGTCCTTGCGCGGCTCGCCGCGGTCGCACCCTATCGCGAGGCGCTGCGCCGCGCGCTCGCGGTGCTGGCAATGCCGCATAACATGGCGATGGGTACCGCGATCGGCTGGCGCTCGGCCGAGATGATGTGGCGGCTGGCCGGCGACAGCTCGACCGGCTTCGCGCATTACACCAAGCGCATGACCCTGCTCGGCGTCTATGGCTCGACATTATTGGTGTTTATCGACGACGACAGTGCGGATTATGCCGAAACCCGCGCCTTCCTCGACCGCCGCATCGACGATGTGATGAAGTTCGAGAAGTTCAAGGCGCAGATACGGCCCGACCCCGACCGCCACTTCAGCATCGCGCGGTTTTTGGGGCGGCTAAGATACCCCACACACTGATCTTCTCGTCGCCCCGGACTTGTTCCGGTGTCCACTCTGCGGCTTGGCGCCAACCTCCGGTGGATGCCGGAACAATCCGGCATAGCGGTTACGCGTTGAATCGCGTCGGCAAATAGCGCTCGGGATCGATCCCCGCCACCGCTTCGGGCAGCGCCTCACCTAACAGCACCGCCGCCGCCAGCATCGCCGCCGCGGGCGCGGTCTGGATGCCGAAGCCGCCTTGCCCTGCGAACCAGAAGAAGCCCGGCGCCTGGCCATCATAGCCGTAAACCGGCAGCCGGTCGGGCGCGAAGCTGCGTAAACCGGCCCAGGCCCGCTCGCGCCGAACCACGCGCCAGTCGACGACATGCTCGAACCGGTCGATCGCGATCGCGACGTCCAGTTCCTCGGCCGCGACGTCGTGCGGATCGACCGGCGTCTCGTCATGCGGCGACAGCCATAGCCGCCCGCCCGCTTCGGGCTTGAAATAGAAGCCGCCAAGCGCGTCCATGATCAACGGCATGTCCGCGGGCATCGCCGGATCGGTGGTGAGCTGCGCGATCGTGCGGCGATAGGGCTGGATGTCGATCGGCGCGGCACCCGCCAGCGCCGCGATCCGATTGGCCCAGGCACCTGCCGCATTGACGACGATCCTCGCGCGCACCTCGCCGCCCCGCGTCGCGATCCGCCAGGCATCGCCTTCGCGCTCGATCGCGGTCACTTCGGCGTCGGTGATCTGCATCGTGCCCGCCCGCCGCGCACGGGCGAGGAAATCCCCATGCAGCCCGCCCACATCGATGTCGCGGCAGGTCGGTTCGGTCAGCCCCGTATGATAGTCGCTCCGCACGCCGGGCAGTGCGGCTTCCAGCGCGGCCCGGTCGAGCCATTCGTGCGCCACCCCGCAATCCGCCATCTCGGCCGCCAGTACATCCAGTTCGGGGCGCCCCGCATCGCCCGCGACATGGATGCAGCCGCGAGGATGGAGGAAGCCATAGCCCTCCAGCCAGGCATGCGATGCGGTCGTGAGCGGCTGGACCAGCGGCCCGCCATAGCTTTCCGACCAGAAGGCTGCCGACCGTCCGGTCGAATGATAACCCGGCTGCGCCTCTGCTTCGATCAGCACCACTTTGGCCCGGTCGCCGATCATGGCGGCAAGGCTGGCGCCGGCAATGCCGGCTCCGACGATAGCGATATCGGCCTGAATCACGTGCGCTCGCGCTTGGTTACTGTTTGGCAAGGCATAGCCTCTAGAGGCTGCGGGATGTCTGTCTACATGATCCTGATGCTGGCCGTGCTTGCGACGCTGCTGTGCGTTGCGGCGTGGACCGACATCCGGTCGCGAATCATTTCCAACCACTTGAACGCGGCGGTCGCTCTGCTGGCAGTTCCCTGGTGGTTCGCGCTCGGTCTGGGCGGCTACGACATCCTCTTCCAGATCGCGCTCGCTGCGGCCGTTCTGGTCCTATTCGCGATCTGCTTCGCGCTCGGCATGATGGGCGGGGGCGACGTCAAGTTGCTCGCCGCGCTCGGCCTGTGGCTACCGCTCACCAAGATGCTGATGATGCTGGAGATAATGGCGTTGGGCGGCGGGCTGCTGACGATCGGCATGGTCGTCGCGCACAAGCTTCGCAAGGCGCCGGGCAAGCCCGAAATTCCCTACGGCGTCGCGATCGTCGCAGCGGCCCTGCTGATCGTGGCGAACGGAATCTTAACCAAGTCAATTGCATAGTTGTTCACAGCCCATGGGGGCCAAGTGATCAGGGGTATTTGATCGATGGATGTTCGCAAACTCATGCTGATGGCGGGCGCGCTCGTGTTCGCCGCAATCTGCGCGATTACCGCGCGGAGCATGTTCGGCGGCTCTGCCGGCCAGCCGGCCCAGGCGATGGTCGCCCCCGAACCGACCGGTCCCCAGATCCTCGTCGCGACCAAGACGCTCACGCCCGGGACGATCATCGGTCCCGATGCGGTGCGTTATCAGACCTGGCCCAAGGATCTCGTCGATGGCGCTTATTACATCAAGGGTCAGCAGGGCGCCGCGGTGCAGGGCACCGTCGTGCGCTACGCGATCACCGCCGGCCAGCCGATCACCCAGGGCGCGTTGATCAAGCCCGGAGACCGCGGTTTCCTTGCCGCTGCGCTCACGCCCGGCATGCGCGCGGTTTCGATCTCGGTCACCGCGCAGGGCAGCGTCGCCGGTTTCGTTTTCCCGGGCGACCGCATCGACCTGCTATTGACCCAGACCGTCCCGAACAACGGCGGCGATCAGCCCCTAAAGTCGACCGAGACGATCGTGCGCAACCTGCGCGTGCTCGCCACCGACCAGAAGACTGACAAGCCGGCCGATGCCGATGGCAAGACCACGGTCACCACTTTTTCCAACGTCACGCTCGAAGCCACCCCCAAGATCGCCGAGAAGATCGCGGTCGCGCAGGCGGTGGGCACGCTCTCGTTGTCGCTGCGCTCGATCGCCGACGACCGCATGGAGCTCGAGCGTGAGATCGCCGCCGGTGAGGTCAATGCGCCCGCCGATGCCAAGGCCGAAAAAGAGATGCTGGTGCAGATTGCCTCGCGCCCGATCGACAGCGATACCACTGGCACCACCGGCGGTGACGTGTCGCGCTATCAGCCGACCCACCTCTCGCCGAAGACCGAACCTGGCGTCATCGCGTCGCCGTCCGGATCGCCGGCACCCGCGGCACCGGCCGTGCCGCGCGGCCCGGTCGTCATCGTCGCGCGCGGCAACAACGTCACCGTGACGCCGGCCTCGGCCGCCGTAGCGACTGCCGGGAACTGATTTTCATGCGTATCAAAGCCTTTCTGCGCCACAGCTGCGCGCCCGTGATCGTGGCCGCCATCGCCACCGCGACCCTGCTCACCCCTGGCACCGCGCGCGCCGCCGATGGCGCCATGGTCACCGGCAGCGCGCCCAATGCGGTCGCCGAAGCGCCCGCGCGGGTCATCAGTATGTCGGTCGGTTCGGGTCAGCTGATCCGCCTGTCGCGTCCGATGACCGGCATGTTCGTCGCCGACGACAAGGTCGCCGACGTCCAGGTCAAGGGCCCGACCGCGCTTTATCTGTTCGCCAAGACTCCGGGCCAGACCAGCGTCTACGCCACCGACAAGTCGGGCGCGGTGATCTGGTCGACCGACGTCCGCGTCGGCAACAACCTGACCGGTATCAGCGCGATGCTGCATGCCGCGATGCCTGAGAACGACATCACTGCCACGCCGATCAGCGGCATGGTGCTGTTGACCGGCACGGTCCAGAGCCCCGCCGACATCGAGGAGGCCGAGCGCCTCACCACCGCCTTCGCCGGTGGCGTCCAGGTGCTCAACCGCCTCAAGACCGCGATCCCGCTGCAGGTCAATCTGCAGGTCAAGATCGCCGAAGTCAGCCGCGACCTGGTCAAGGCGCTGGGCGTCAATCTGCTCACGCGGGATCAGTCGGGCGGGTTCCTGTTCGGCATTGCCCAGGGCCGCAATTTCGGCACGATCGGCGACGCCGATATCTCGAAGCTACCAATCGTCCAGGTCCCGACCCAATACGGATCGGTTGGCATCCCCTTCAACCCGGCGACGGGCAAGTTCGTCGATCCGCTTCATCCCGGCACGGCCTACAATTTCAACAATCTCGGCCAGGGGGCGGGCAAGACCAGCATCGCGCTCGCGGGCCATATCCTTGGCCTCGACCTCGCCTCCGCGATCGATGCGGCAGAGACCGACGGTCTCGCCACCTCGCTCGCCGAACCGAACCTGACCGCTTTGTCGGGCGAGACCGCCAGCTTCCTCGCCGGCGGCGAAATCCCGATCCCCATCGCTCAGGGCCTCGGCCAGGTCTCGGTGGAATATAAGCAATATGGTGTCAGCCTGGCTTTCACCCCGACCGTGCTGAGCGACGGCCGCATTTCGCTGCGCGTCCGTCCCGAAGTTTCGCAGCTGTCCAGCGCGGGTACGGTCACCCTCGGCGGCTTCTCGATCCCGGGCATCATCACCCGTCGCGCGGAAACGACGATCGAATTGGGCTCGGGTCAGTCCTTCATGATCGGCGGCCTGCTCAGCAACAACGTCACCAACTCGACCGACAAGGTGCCGGGCATCGGCGCGCTGCCGGTGATCGGAGCCTTGTTCCGTTCGAACAATTTCCGCCGGCAGCAGACCGAACTGGTGATCGTGGTCACCCCTTATCTGGTCAAGCCGGTCGACGCGTCGCAGATCAAGCTGCCGACCGACGGTTTCAAGGCGCCCAGCGATGCCGATCGCTGGCTGCTCGGCACGACCTTCAAGGGTGACAGCGGCGCCAGGCGCCCGGTTCCGGTCGCGACGCCCAGCGCGTCCGCCGCCGCGCAGGCCCAACCCACCAACGCCGCTGCAACCCCGGTCGCCAGTGCCCCCGCGGGAGGGAAGTAGGATGAAGATGATGCGATTGCCTCAGGCTACCCTCATGCTCGGAGCCCTGTTCGTCGCCGGTGTGGCGCAGGCGAAGCACAATTTCAGCGTGGATTCGGTAAACCAGCCGGTGGTCGGCACCGATCGCGCGGTGGTTCCCAATTGTCCCAATTGGAAGACGGGCGGCCTCGACTCGGCGGCGGTGACCGACAGCAATTATGGCTGCGCAATCAATTCGAACCTCGCCGCGATGATCGCCGATCCGATGGACCTGGTCCACGGCAAGACCTCGGACGTGGTCGATACGACCAGCAGCAACCGCGCGATCAAGGCGTGGCGCGAGGCCGAACCGACCTCGAAGCTGTGGACGACGACGATCAAGCTTGACCTCAAGAATGCGAGCGGTGGCTAATGAACGCACCTTTCAACCACGCCCGAGCCGGCACGCGCGATCCGTTCAGCGCTTTCCTGAGCGACCTCGATTCGGAAGACGTGGTCCGCGCGACCGCGCTTTCTTTCGGCTGGCCGCTCGAGCGCATCCACAATGGCGGCATCAACTATGCCGTGCAGAGCCTTGCCGTCTCGCAGAGCCCGAGCATCCTGCTCGTCGATCTGGGCGAATCCTCGGATCCGCTGGAAGACATCAATGGCCTCGCCGAAGTGTGCGAGCCGGGTACGATGGTAATCGCCTGCGGGCGCATCAATGACGTCCGCTTCTATCGCGACCTGATCGGTGCGGGCATCCACGATTATCTTCTGAAGCCCTTCACCCAGGATCAGCTCCACGTTTGCATCGCGCAGGCCCAGACGATCCAGGCCGGCGCACGCGCGGCTGAGGCCTCCAGCGAGGCGCCGCACCAGATGACGGCCGTGATCGGCGTGCGCGGCGGCGCCGGCTGTTCGTCGGTGGCCGTCAGCCTCGCCTGGCTGATGAGCGAGCGTCAGAAGCCGACCGCTCTGCTCGATCTCGACGTCCATTTCGGCACCGGCGCGCTCGCACTCGATCTCGAACCCGGCCGCGGTTTGACCGACGCGATCGAAAATCCCGGCCGAATCGACGGCCTGTTCATCGAGCGCGCTCTTGTACGTCCGAACGACATGCTTGGCGTGCTCTCGGCGGAAGCGCCGATCAGCCAGCCCTTGACCGGCGACGGCACCGTCTTCCTCCAGCTGCAGGATGAACTGCGCAGCGCGGTTAGCTGCTCGGTGATCGATCTGCCGCGCCATATGCTGGTCCAGCATCCGGCTTTGCTCGCTGATGTCGCTACCGCGGTGGTCGTGACCGAACTCACGCTCGCTGCCACGCGTGACACGATCCGCATCCTGTCCTGGCTCAAGGCCAACGCCCCCGCGACGCGCGTGGTTCTGGTCGCCAACAAGGTGCCCCCGATCGGTCAGGAAGAAG